>Ga0209164_1001127_pt1 | contig 38937 bp, 34 predicted proteins | sample MTBNYHSulfiMetaG_FD_187458 | JGI IMG/M metagenome (GOLD analysis project Ga0209164, IMG submission 187458) | Enrichment culture microbial communities from rom New York Harbor, USA that are MTBE-degrading - MTBE-NYH (New York Harbor Sulfidogenic)... | ecosystem: Environmental > Aquatic > Marine >... | reverse complement strand
CCCGCACCGATGCGGCCGCATCGCTTGCATCAGCCGCGGCGGGCGCTAGCCGTTCGCCACCCGCGTACGCGGCCACCAGCTGCCGGTCGAGCCAGTCGCCCGCGCGCGCCGACAGGTTGTCGCGCGCAATCAGTCCCACCGCCGCGGCGAGCACGTGCCGGTGGTCGAGGTGGTCCTCGACCCAGTAGCGCTCGTTCGCCTCAGGCAGCGGGTTGCCGCACGCGTCCGTCGTGGCTACGGCGGCGAGGTTCGCGAAGCGCTCGGCGGCTTCGGCCCGTGTAGTCCACTGGAAATGTGCGCCGAGCTTGAGCAGCCGGCCGCTGTCGTCGTCGCCGATGCGGGGGTGGGCGCCCCCGGATGTGGCCGTGTCGCGCACGAACTCCGCAGCGCGCTCCAAGCGCTCGCCCACTCCCTCTGGCACCGCCTCCGCACCGTCGATCCCGACCACGAGCGCCGTGCCGTAGATCGCCATCTCCGCCGAGAGGCGGTGGTAGCCGGTCGACGCCTCGTAGTTCCCGCCGTCGGCCAAGAACTGCTCCGTGATCTGGCCAAAGAGCTCGCCGCGCGCGAAGCCCCACCACTCGCGGGTCTCGTCGGTGGCCGACAGGTAGGCCGCCGCGAACAGCAGCCCCACGATATCGGCCAGGTAGTGATTGCCGCGGAAGGCGGGGTCGCCTTCGAGGTTGTGCCGGATGTGGCGGCCGTGCTCGAGTACGGAGCGCGCGAACAGCGCGGGGAATTCGTCTTCGGCATCCCACTGCACGCCGGCCGCACCGAACAGGTCCCAGGCCACGAGCCAGTTGACCACGCGGATGCCCACGTCCATCGAGCAGGCCCAGTTCACGCCGAAGCGCGGCGGGTTGGTGGCTATGAAGTCGAGGACCTGGTTGCGGAACTCGCGGGCGAGCAGCGCGCGGTCGTCGGCAGATGACCAGCACGCAAGCAGCGCGAGTTGCGGCAGATGGTGGCAGCGCGCAAGCTCCCATGGCATCTTGATGTCGGCGCCCCGCTCGGGCGCGACAGGCACGTCGCGGTACCACGTGGTCTCCGGCCAGCGGTAGCCCGAGCGGATGTCCAGATGCCAGTCGATCGGGGTGTAGCCCTCGTCGAGCAGCGACCAGATGCGCCGAGCCTCGCGCAGGTTCGCAGGCGACACGCGGTCGCGCAACCACGCGCCCTGCGGGTCGAACGCGGGACGCGGCGCGGGGTCGAACGCGATTCTCTCCAGACCAGCGCAGCGCATGCCGTGCTCCACGCGCACCCAGCCCGATCCCAGCACGTCGAAGCGGTGATCGAGGTAGTTGTCGCACACGGCCTCGAGCCACTCGAGACCGGCGATGCGCTTTGGAGCACCCAGCCCGCGTGCGAGCTCGCCGGTCGGCGGATCGGGCGCAAAGGTCGACTCTGCCGCGTCGGCCGAGCGTTGCGTCCGCGCGCGCCGCGTGCTCTCCGAGCGGCTCGTGAGCTTGGCGAGCGCCCCGCGCATCCCCAGCTCGCGCAGGCGACGCCACACGTATGACGCCCGAGGGCTCATCGGCCGCTCAGCTCCCTGATCGCCAATCTGCACGTTCTACCAGCGATGCTACGGGAAATCACTCCGAGCCGCACCTGTCGTGCAGCGCTTGCACGATGCGCTCGGTGTGCGTGCGCCAGGTGTGGCGCTCCACGACCTCCCCGCGCGCGGCCACGCCCAGCCGCGCCCGCAACGCCGGGTCGTCGGCAAGTCGCGCGATCGCGTCGGCAAGCGCGTTGACATCGCCGGGCGGCACGAGCAGCCCCGTATGCTCGTGCTCCAGGACCTGGGCAAGCTGGTCGAGCCGGGAGGCGACGATGCCCTTGCCCATCGCCATGTACTCGAAGATCTTGGTCGGCGAGCCAAAGAACGGCGTTCCATCGGGGTTCCGCACGTGCGGCGAAACGAGCACGTCCATCGCCGCCAAGTACTCAGGCCCCTCGGCTTGCGGCACGCGCCCGGGCATGACCGTGACGTCCTCCACGCGGTGCCGCGCGAGAGCGGCGAGCACCTGCGGCATCCGCTCGCCGTCGCCCACCAGCAGCAGCCGCGTGTTCGCGCGACGCTGCGGCTCGCGTTCGAGCAGCCGGCCGAAGGCCTCGGCGAGTACCTCGATCCCGTGCCACTGCCCGAACACGCCGATGAACCCGATCACCGTGACGTCGTCGAGTTCGAACCGAGCGCGCACGGCCGAGCCATCAACGTCGGGCGAGTACATCTCGGGGTTCACGCCGTTGGGGTTCACCAGCACCTTGGCCGGGTCCGCGCCCAGCTCTGCGACCGTATCGCGCAGCGGCTCGCTCACCACGACAACGAGATCGGCGCCGCGCACGTTGGCCGTTTCGGTGACCTCGGCGAGCTTGGGGTACTTGAGCGGCCGGTGCCAGTGCTCGGCGCGCCACAACTCGGAGCTGTTGAACTCGAGCACAAGCGGCACGTCGAACTCGCGAGAGAGCAGCAATCCAGCGAAGTTGTTGAGACTGTAGCGCTGGTAGATGAAGCCCGGCGGGCCGGACTCGAAGGCGTGGCGCGCCGCGTCGGCCACCTGCCCGTTGTACGCGAGCGCCCAGATCTCGGGGATGTCGCCGAAACGGTCCGGGGGCCGGACCACGTGCGTCTCGATGCCCGGGTCAACGGTGGGCATGCGGTCCGACGTCACGAACACCGGCGCCCGGCCGGTGACCGGAGCCAGGTTGTTGAGCACGCCTGCGGTGTGGCCCACCGATCCGCCGGAACGCACGTTGAACGCCAGGTCGGTCCGGATGTAGAGAGGTCGCGCGTCGTCGCGCACCCCAGGGCACTCGCGCGGCCGGCCCACGTCTCGCGCACGCATCGCCGCCACGTTCTGCATGGGACCCACGCGACTGCGGTCCGTGAGGTGTCGCAGTGCCAGCCTTAAGACGCCGGTCCAGCCCACCGCATGACTGACGCCGCGCTCGTCCGACACGGTCACCGCGTGTCGCGACATCATGCGCAACGCCAGCGCAATCGCGAGAGGCCGCGACAGGCTATCGAGCGCGTAGGCGCGAAGTTCGGCGCGGCGGTACTTGAAGAGGTACTTGAGGACCGAGCGCCCGCCGGCACGACGCGTGAGTTCCGCGAAGGACATAATCTCGGTGTCGGCCCGGTCGGCCGGTCGCTCGATGTCGCGGTAGACGAGAAGGTCCACGACACGCCTCACGCGTGGATCTGCTGCTCGAACAGCTGGCGGTACATGCCACCGTGCTCGAGAAGCTGTTCGTGCGTTCCCCGCTCCTGCACCGTGCCCTTCTCGAGTACGAGCAGCTCGTCGGCACGCTGCACGGTCGAGAGACGGTGGGCAATCACGACCAGCGTCTTGTCGCCACGCAAGTCATCCAGCGCCTTCTGGATGTAGCGCTCGGACTCGGAGTCCAGTGCCGAGGTGGGCTCGTCGAGGATCAGGATGTCGGGGTCCTGGAGCAGCACGCGCGCGAGCGCAAGGCGCTGCCGCTGCCCACCAGAGAGGCGCGAGCCCTTGTCGCCGACCGGCTCGTCGAGCCCTTCGGCCATTTCGCTCACGAAGCTGTCAGCGTAGGCCTTGCGCAGCGCCTCCCACAGCTCGCTGTCGGACGCCTCGCGCTCCAGGCCGTACACGAGGTTGTCGCGCACGGTCGTGCCCAGGATGACGGCGTCTTGCCCCATGAAGCCCATCTTGCGCCGCAGCGAGCGCAGCTCGAACTCGCGAACGTCCACGCCGTCCAGGAGCACGGCGCCCTCGGTCACGTCACGCAGCCGCGGTATCAGATCCACCAGCGTGGATTTGCCCGCGCCGGACCTGCCGACGAGCGCAATCAGCGAGCCGCGCGGAATCGTGAGGTCCACGTGGTCGAGAACGGCAGGACTGTCTGGCGAGTAGCGGAACACGACGTCCGTGAGCTCCACGCGGTCAGCCAGGCCGCCGAACTGGCGCGTGCCGCCTACGATGTGCTCGGAGGCCTCGGCGCGCTCGATCGTGCGGTACACGAAGTCGAGACTCTCAAGGAAGGTCGCCAGGTACTGACGGTCGACATTGACATCTTTGGCCTTCGCGTTAAGCCGAAGAAGTATGAAGAGGAAGACCCCGAGTGTTGCCAGAGTCTGATCCAGCACTCCGACACCTATGTAGATGACCGCGAAGGCGGCAAGCATCAGTGCGGGGTCGATGATCATCTCCAGGGTACCGCGCAGCACGGCCGCCCGGTACTGAATCTGCTCCATATCGCGCGATGCCTGCCCGACCGTCTCACTCTCGGCCGCCTCTTGCCCCCGCATCTTGATAAGCCGCACGCCGTTCACGCGCTCGTCGATGAGCTGGTAGACCTCGTTCACCTTCGCAGATGCTTCCCTACCCAGTGCTCGAGACTTCTTGATGTTGAGGCGGGCGAGCAACGATATCAGCCCGATTGAAACCAGAGCTATGACCGTAAGCCGCCACTCGAACACGAACAGGATCAACACGTAGCTCGCCACGAGAATGGCATCGGCGATGAGCTTGACGAAGTACAACACGGCCATGCCGGCGCGGGTGGCCTGCTGCGTGAGCCAGGAGACAAGGTGCCCGTGCTCTTCGGCGGCGACGAAGGACACATCCGCGTGGATGACCCCCGCGAAAGCCCGCGAGCGCAGGCGTGAGACGGCGCGGGCCTGCACGAGTGCCGTGTAGCTGATATTGGCGAAGTACACGAACTGCCTGAGCAAGATGGGCACGAACGCGAGAGCAAGCAGTGTCGCCAGGTTCAGCGGGATGTTCAGGCGGTCACTGAGCGAGAACAGCGCGTCCCAAATCCAGCCCGCATCCGCAGGTATCGCGCCACCGTTCTCAACGAACTCGAGGATCGGCAACAGCAGGCCGATGCCGAACCCCTCGAAAGCCGCGTACAGCACCCCGAGCATGATGATGAGCGCGATCTCCGTGCGGCGCATGGACAGACGGCGCATCATGCGTTTGATGGCTTCGACACGAAGCGGGTCGCGCTGGGCGCTCAAGCGGCGTCATCCTTCCGGGGCTCGGTCGCTCAATGCTCCAGACCACTGGTACTATCGCATACTAGGCCTGCAAGGACACGGTGGACTGCACCGACACCGTACCGTTGAGCACCCGATTTGAGCGAGGTCATGGCCAAGCGCTTCGCACTCGTTGCATTCAAGTTCCCGCCGTTCCCGCAAGTCGGGGCTCGGCGCTGGACCAAACTCACCAAGTACCTTGCGCGCATGGGATGGGAGATCGAGGTCTTCACGACCGACTGGGGCCCGAGCACCGTAGGGATGGACGATGTCCGCAGCCCCAACATCACGATCCACCGCATCCCCTGTCCAGGCCTCCACCGTCTCTGGATCGCCGAGTTCGACCGGTCCACGTTGCGCGGCAAGACGGGCTGGTTCGTCGAGCGCGTGCTGACGCGGTTCGTACGCCACTGGCGCATTGCCGAAGAGGCACGGTATTGGCGGGGCGTGGTGCCGGCCCTGGTGAACGGCATCGACGAAGGGCGCTTCGACACGGTGGTCGCAACCGGCGGGCCGTTCTGGGCCTTCCGGTGGGCCGCCAAGGTCAAGCGACAGCGCCCGAGTACCCGACTGGTGATCGACTATCGCGACCCCTGGTCGAACGCACCTGCCGTAGCACGTGACGAGCACAAGGCGACAGCCCAACGAACACACGAGTTGGCTGTCCTTGACGCGGCCGATGAAGTCGTGACCGTGACACGGGGACTAGCGGAGCTACTGCTGGAGCTCAAGCCAACTCCACGTCCCTGCGTGATCAGAAACGGTTGCGACTTAGAGGAGTTGCCGCCGCGCAACTCGTCTCCCAGGCCACTCACCGTTCTGTACAGCGGCAACCTCGCCGGAGGGCGGGAACGGACGCTCGAGCAGCTGCTCCGCGTGATCTCGCTGGGCCCGGGCCAGTTCCGCGACTTCCGTTTCGAGTTCTACGGACATTTCCCCGGTCACTTGGCACGTGAGTTCGGCTCGCTTCTGGAAAGCGGCACGGTCGTGGTCCATGGCCGGATTCCGCCAACCGAACTCATGGTCAGAGTGCGCGACGCCTTCGCGTGCCTGCAAGTCAACTCCGACGAGGCCCCGTTTGCGCTGTCCACAAAGTTGTTCGAGTACGCCTGCGTGGGTCGCCCGATACTCTGCCTGAACTATGGCGGTGAGATCGACGACTTGATGCGGAAGCACGACCTGGGCTGGAGCGTGCGCGGTGATTCCGAAGAGGAGATTCGAGAGGCCCTCAGGCGGATCGAATCGCTTTGGAGAAGCGACCCGACGTACTCTCTGCCGGCGGACTGCTCGGCAGCGTTCTCCTACGCAAGTGCAAGTGAGCAGTGGTCGGCTGTGCTCGGCGCCGATCGGCTACGCGAGTCCGACGAATCGCAACCAGCGGTCTAGACAGTACACCCTCCACGCGAACGGCCAGTCCCCACCGGATGGCGCCGCGAAGTAGGCGTCGAACCGGTCGACCATGTCGGTGCGCCCAGTAGCGAAGCCAGAACTGGTCCATTCCAGCAGCGAGCCTCTGGCAGCCAGAATGGCGGGCTTGAGGTAGGCACGCTGCCATTCATCCTGCGGTGACACGAAACCCATCTTGTCGGTCCGCTCCGTGATGGCAGCGGGCAGCCGCCGTCTGGCGTACGTCCGCTCAACACGCTTGTTCTCGAAGCCACTGATCTTCTGTGACGCATCCATCCGAAAAGCGAACTCGACAAGCCGGTAGTCAAGGAACGGAACGCGCGACTCGAGGCTGGCGGCCATCGAGTTGCGGTCTTCGTAGGTGAGATACTCGCGCAGCGGGGTCCGGGTGACGTCCGAAAACAGCGTGGAGGTCAGGTAGTCGGGCTGTCGCAGAGCTCTGCGCATGTGCCCAAGCGACTGGCGCAGCACGCGGGGCAGCTCCCTATCTCGCGCGTCGGCATACATTCGCATCTCGCGCAACATCCGTCCCCACCGGCCGCGTGAGAACAACTCCCCGAACAGCGCGTAGTAGTGGCGGTCGTATCCGCCGAAGACTTCGTCTGCGCCCTGCCCGTTGAGTAGTACCTCAACCGCACTCCGCTCACGGACCGCGCGATATAGCAGGTGCTGTGAGTACACGGCGAGCGAGCGGAACGGCTGACCGACATGCCGAAACACAGCTTCGAGGTCCTCTTCGATCTTCAGGGGATTAGGCGTGACCCAATGCGGCTTCAGCGGGAGTCGCTCGGTGAGCAACTCGACATACCGTCGCTCGCTGTACTCCTCCTCATCGAATACCGCAGAGAATGCATCGAACATCCCGTCGCCGAGAAGGCCCAGATGGTGAAGCGTCGCGACGATCAGTGACGAGTCGAGCCCGCCGGACAGCAAGGTGCCGACAGGAACATCGGAGCGCATTCGCAGGCGAAGCGAGTCTTCGAAGATTTCGGCAAAACGCTCGACCGCCTCCTCGTCCGACCACAGCTGCGGATCCGGCTCGAAGTCCCAATAGCGCGCGATCTTGAGCTCGCCCGCCTCCCACAGCGCCCACGTCCCGGGAGCAAGCTCGCTCACGTCTGTCCAGAATGTGGCTTCTGTGTCGTTCAGCAGACACGAGTCCAGGTACCTGATTGCCGATCCGGCATCGAGCTCACCCGGCCCAAGGAGTGCGCGCAACGCCCCCGGTTCGCTCGCGAAACGCAGCGTTGAGCTGCGGGCGGAGTAGTACAGGGGCTTGATCCCGAAGCGATCGCGGGACAACAGCAGACTGCGATCGCGGTTGTCCCATAGGCCCAGCGCCCACATGCCGTTGAAGCGATTGAACGCATCTGTCCCCCACTGCATCAGCGCATGTAGAACGACCTCGGTGTCACACGTCGTCCGAAAAGCGTGTCCGAGCGACTCGAGTTCGCGCCTGATCTCGATGTAGTTGAATACCTCGCCGTTGTAGACAAGCTGATATCGACCGCTCGCATCGGCGAAGGGCTGGTGCCCGCCGGGCGTGAGGTCAAGGATCGAGAGACGCCGGTGGCCGAGAATCACATTGGATGCTCGCACCGCGTCGAGCCCAGCTACTCCAGGAACGTCGGGGGCCGTTGCGTCACCCGCCAGCGATGCCGGACCGGACGCCGAGATCGCCACGAGCCCTTCATCGTCAGGGCCACGATGGGACACGGCACGAAGGGCGCTGTAGAACTCAGAAGTGGTGATCTCCGTCGTGTCGGAGACGAACCCGCAAATGCCGCACATGGACTCAGCGGACCTTTCGACAGCGATTGCGCGAGGATTGGCCGGTCTTCCGACATGAAACCACAGCGGAGAGCCTGGGTCATGCTCGGACCACCGCAGTCTATAATGGCCCGGTCAGTCGCAAAGTCTGGAGCCCCCATTGAAGCAATCCGGCCTCAAGTTCCTCCGATGCCCCGCTTGTGGCGGCGAACTCGAAATCGCCGGCGGCACCAATCGCGAAGGTGAGCTCTACGACGGCACGATCAGATGTCGGTCGTGCGAGGCGGAGTTCCCGGTCGTCCGATACATCCCACGGTTCGTCGAGCCCGAGAACTACTCCAAGTCGTGGGGGAAGCTGTGGGTCGAGACAGGGGGCATCCTCCGGGACAGCTTCACTGGGATCCCGTTTCACCGGAACGTGATCCACGGCCGACACGACGAAAGCGGTCAGGGTCTGAAGGGGACAAGCCCCTTCGGCTTCGAGTGGCCGAAGGACATGACCGGCCAAACACTCCTCGAGATTGGGACCGGTACCGGCAATTGCACCGAACTCCTAGTGGAATCCGGTGCCGAGATTCTCAGCGTTGACATGTCCGAGGCCGTGGACACACTCCCCGAGTCCTTGCTGCTGCATTCCAGGCTCACCGTGGTCCAGGGCGACCTCTTCACTGGGTTCATCAGACCCGATGCATTCGAGCGCATCTGGATGTTTCAGGTGCTGCAGCACACACCCGTGCCACCGGAAACCCTGCGGGCGGTGCGAGGATTCCTTGAGTCAGAAGGCGAGCTCGCGGTGACCTCCTACGGGGGGCGGTTCGATCCGTGGTACTACAAGTACACCAAGCGCCTCGATGACCGGCGGGCCTGGCGAATCTTGTCGGTGATCGTCCCTCCGCTGGTTCGATTCAAGTATCGCGCCCGCCGATTCTTCGACCGGCTCGGCATTACCGGCGTAAGCCGCTTCATCAGCAAAGCCTTGGGCTTCATCGACCCCAGGGAGATCTGGAAGAGGACTCTCGACGGCGACATGGACGACTACCTCATGGGCGAGATCTGGAATCGTACTCGCGACCCAAAGCTGCTAATGAAGCACGTGATCATCAACACATTCGACGCGATCACACCCACGTACACGAACAACTGCAAAGACCTGGGGACCATGGAGCGCTGGCTTGCCGACGCCGGCTTCGCGCGCAGCGAGGTGTGGGGTGAGCGAGGAGTACGGGCCAAGGCGTGGCGCTAGACTCCACACACCGAGCCTCACCGTCCCGCAAGGATGACCGCTTCGAGTCGGTCCGCCAATTGGCCATGAGCCACCCTGCTCAAGTGGTACCCATCGGCTATGCGCAATTCGCCATCCGGCAGCATGTCGTTCGTCTCGACGTAACCGTCCCCGAACACCCGCCGGAGGATTGGGTTGTACGTAGCGACGTTCTCCGAGTATCCATAGCTCCGTGCCGCCAGCCAGTCCGCTGGCTGCGTGATCGATACCGCGGCAAATCTGACGCTCGGGTTGTACTGTCGAATCTCCGCCATTGCGCGCTCGATATTCGCCCCAAACTCATCCGGTCGAACGTAGACCATTCGGCGCAATCGCGTAACTCTCGCGCGATAGCTCCTCAGGAACCGCATTCCGAGGTCTCTGGTTAGTCTGCGGAACCATGGGCGCAGCAGTATGGAACGACTCCCCTTGCGGAACACTCGCGGAGCGCAGTCGTTCAACCCAAGGTGGAATACCACAACGTCGGGTTCTCGAAAGGCGATTGTGCGGTGATACCCGCGGTTGAGCATCTCTCTGGTATCCAAGCCGATGCTGAATAGGTTCAGCACTTCATGGACGCCGGGAAAGCGCTCCGAAAGGAGCGTTCCGTAGACATCGGCCAGTTGGGGGCTGTCCGCTGCAGGCTCGAATGGCCTTGGCATCCCCAGAGAGTCTGACAGGATGATGACTCTCACGCGTGCCCACCAGAGAGCTCACTTGACCCCAGCACATCTTCGACCTGCCATTCAGATAGGGGCTTGCCGAAGTGCTCGAGAATGAATTCCTCGCGGGTCTGCTCGAGTGCCCGGTCTATCGCAGGTCCCAGAGCGTCGCGCGAGGAGACAATGACACCTGTGAACGGCGATACGATATCCCGGTGCGGATGCTTGACCTCGCCCCAGTACAGCAGTGTCTTGTGGCCCATGTAGAGACGATCGAAGCCCACAGTCGACGCGGTCACGCCAACGTCTGCAAGAGCGAAACACCCAAGTGAATCGCCATCTCCTTCATGAACCACCACACGGGGGTGAGCGGCGAGTCTCCCGGCCGGCCCCCCGAGGGACTGGTGCCGACGTTCGAGCGGATGCGGAAACAGTATGGCGGTGAGTCCAGGATTAGCGTCGAGGTACTCAGTGATCGCATCGCAGAGCTGCTCTTCCTGGAGACTCGCGCCCCTCAAGAGGCCAGGTTGCACGTGCGGTTGCTGTGCGCGGAGCCAGAAGCCCTGCGTGTAGACGCCTATGTCATGCGGGAGTTCGGCTCGACACGCCTTCTCGGCGGCCATCAAGCGTGAAGTCTCGGATGGACCCCATAGCGAGATATCCTTAGCCCTGACGTCACTACTCCACGAGCGGACAACGTAGAGCTGGTATGGATTAGTCAGCACTATCTCGTCCGCGGGTCCCCGTAGCTGAGCCAACGGCAAACGCCCATCACCCATGATTCGAGTGACACGGCAACCCCTCTGCATAAGAAAGCCTGCAAGAATCGGGGTCTGCGCGAGATATGTCCGAAGCAGGTAGGCATGTTTCTGCCTAGTTGCCTGTACACGGCCGTATACGGCCAGACAGTGCTCCGTGATATGCACGTACTTGGGCGCAAGCTCGCTCGGGCCACCCCTACGAGACGACAGCAGCAGCGCCAACAGACCGGCGATCCTCTTGAAGGCGCCAGCACCGCGCAGGGACCCGGTCGGCAGGGCGGCGGCACCCACGAAGTCGACCTTCTCTCCGGCCAGGTAGTGGCGGAAGAAGGAACCGCGCTTTGCTTCCACGGACGCGGCATACTCCTCGCACACCACGTCGGCTCCTGCTACTGTGCGGCGTCGCCAAAGCAGCCGCCAGACAAGGCGCACCCACAGCGCAAGGTCGCGCCATCTTGATGGAAGGCCCGATGCACCCGACATACTCGCCCAGTAAGCCGTTCGGACGCTGAGGGCCGATTCGATCTCGTCGGCATAGTCAGGCGCGAGCAGGCGGATGAAGCGCCTGTCGCGTTCGGTCAGCGTGGGACCGGACTGCGCCACGCTCGACTCACAGCCCTGCTTCTCGGCACCAGCGCACCTCGGCAGCCAGCCCCCGCGCGAGATCGACCTTCGGCTCGTAGCCGAGATGCTCGCGGGCCACATCGATCGACGCCCACGTGTCCCGCACATCACCAGGCTGCGTGTCGCCCTTCTCGATCTTCAGAGGCACGCCGACCGCGCCTTCGAGCACTTCGAGCGCCTCGGTGAGCGACACGCGCGAGCCGCCGGCCAGGTTGGCCACCGTACCCGCAGGGGCGTTCGGCGCGGCCACGATGCCGTCCACGATGTCGGACACGTACGTGAAGTCGCGCGTCTGCCCGCCGTCGCCGAACACGCGGATCGTCTCCCCTGCCAGGGCAGCTTCAATGAACTTGCGAAACGCCATGTCGGGGCGTTGGCGCGGACCGTACACGGTGAAGAACCGCAGCGATGCCGTGTGCACGCCGAAGTTGCGCGTGTACAGGCCCGCGAGGTGCTCGGCCGCCAGCTTGGTCACGCCGTAGGGCGAGTAGGGGCGGCACCACGCGTCCTCGCGCATGGGCAGCACGTCGGTATCGCCGTACACCGAGCTGCTCGACGCATACACGAACGACTCGATCCCCACCCGCTTGCACGATTCGAGCAGCACCTGGGTGGCGAGCACGTTGTTGTCCGAGTACACGCGGAACATCTCACCCCAGCTCGCACGCACGCCGGGCTGGGCCGCGAGGTGGTACACGACGTCGACCGAGTCCACGATGTCGTCTAGCGTGCGGGCCGCGGACTCATCGGCAAGTTCGAGAATGTTGGACTCGATCAGCTCGAAGCCCAGGTTGTCGCGCGCCGTGGCGATGTTGTCTTCCTTCATGGCGCGCGGGTAGTAGTCCTCGAACGAGTCGATGCCTATTACCCGGGTCCCGTCCATCAGGAGCCGTTCGGTCAAGTGCGAGCCGATGAAACCGGCGCATCCGGTCACGAGTGCTTTGGGCACGGTTACGTCCTTGCGCTGGGGGGCTGGGCGTCTTCGATGGCCGAGCGGAGCACCGCCAGGACAGTGGCGAGGTCGTCTTCGGTCAGAGCGGGGAACATGGGCAGCGAGATGATCTGCTCGTACTCGGCCTCGGCAACGGGACACGTGCCCGGATCGGTACCGAACTCGCGGCGGTAGAACGGGTGCATGTGCACCGGGATGTAGTGCACGTTCACGCCGATGCCGCCTTCGCGCATGAGCTGGAACACGCGGGTGCGGTCGATGCCGTCGGCAAGGCGCACCACGTACAGGTGGTAGGCGTGGTCCACGTCTGGGCTCACTGCGAGCGGCTCTACGCCGTCGATGGACTCGAGCGCGGCGTCGTAGGTGGCGGCTATCTCGCCCCTGCGCACGAGCCAGTGGCCAAGGTTGTCGAGCTGGCTTTCGCCGAGCGCACACTGGAAGTCGGTGATGCGGAAGTTGTGGCCGAGCTCCTCGATCTCGTAGTACCAGGAGGCGGCGGCTTCGCGCTGACGGTAGTCCACGGTGATGCCGTGGTTGCGCAGCATGCGCGCCCGGTCGGCCTGGGCGTCGAACTCGGTCGTGACCATGCCGCCCTCGCCCGTCGTGATGTGCTTGACCGGGTGGAAGCTAAAGGCGGTGAGGTCGGCAAGCGTGCCCACGGGCCGACCCTTGTACGTGGCGCCCACGGCGTGCGCGGCATCGTCGACCAGCATGAGGTCGTGCTCCTCGGCGATCCGCTTGAGAGCGTCCCAGTCGCACGGGTGGCCCGCGTAGTCCACGGCGAAGATCGCCTTGGTGCGCTTGGTGATGGCCGCCTCGACTGCGGCGGGGTCGATCAGGAGGTCCTCGGCACGTACGTCGGCGAACACGGGCGTGGCGCCGGTGTACACGATCGCGTTGGCGGTGGCCGCGAAGGTCATGGGCGTCACTATCACCTCGTCGCCAGGGCCGAGGTCGAGCGCGAGGGCGGCCAGGTGGAGCGCTGCGGTGCCGTTGCACACGGCGACCGCGTGCGATGCGCCGATGCGATCGGCGAACGCCCGCTCGAAGCTCTCCACGGCCGGGCCGGTGGTGAGCCAGCCGGACCGCAGCGCCTTCACGACTGCTTCGATGTCGGCTTCGTCTATCTCGTGGCGTCCGTACGGAATCACGCGCATCGTCCTTGCGTTCGCGGGATGAATGCCGAGGCCACGCTATCTTACCTGGTCGCCGGAGAGAGCGTCGAGGGCGTTGACGCTTCGGCACTCTCCGGCGTACTGTGAATACCGTGGAGCACTACCAAGTGGCACTACCCGGAGGCACTACCGATGGCCAAGGTCAACATCTCACTACCCGACGACCTTCTCGCCGAGGTCGACGCGCTTGCCGACGAGCTGGAAGAGTCGCGCAGCGGGCTGGTGCGCGAGGCGACGGCGCGCTACGTTGCCGACGTGAAGGAGCAGCGTGCCCGCGAGGAACGCGCGGCGAGCATCGACCGTGCGATAGCCGCTGCGCGGGAGATCGGGCGCACGGTGCCCGAGTTCGACTCGACAGCGGCAATCCGCGCTGACAGAGACCGCGACGGCCGGGCGGCAGGCGAGCAGTGAGCCGCATCGTGGTTGTGGACTCCTCGGTCGCGGTGAAGTGGTTCAAGAGCGAGGCCGAATCGGGCACCGACGCGGCAATGGAGTTGCTCCGACAGCACCGTGAGGAAGTCATCGAACTGGCGGCGCCTTCGTTGCTTCGGCTCGAGGTCCTCAACGCGCTGCGATGCGCCGGGTTGGATCGCGCGGGGCTGCACACGGTGGCGGATTCGCTCGAAGCGATGCGGCTCGACTGGCACGAGGTTGACGCCGAGCTGTCCGCGCACGCCGCCGAGATCGCGGTTGAGCGGAATCTCACGGTCTACGATGCCCTCTTCATGGCGCTCGCGCAGCGGCTCGATGCCGAGCTGATCACGGCCGACCGGCGCCTGGCAGCGTGCGAAGAGTGCGCCGTGCGGCTGCTCGGCGAGTAGACAAGTCTTAGGGATTGCCTGTTGCCCTGACAATATGTTTGAGTTGACACGACGTTCGTAAACCCTGTAGTATTTACGCCGCATTGAGGCACTGGTGACGCGTGGCATTCCGAGTCTGAGTGAGGTGTAACGGTCGATGTCAGCTCCGAACCACCTTGTCCTGGTGGGCGATATCGTGAAGTCAACCTCCCTTGCCGAAGACGCCAGACGGGACCTGCAGAGCCGCCTGGAGAGTCTTCTGTCGAGCCTGTCGACATCTCACACTGGTCAACTGAGCTCACGAATGGTCCTTACGCGAGGCGATTCGTTCCAGACTGTCATCAAAGACCCGGCGGTAGTCCCGGGAATCCTGTGGGACGTGTGGGTGACGCTCGAAGAGGTCCGGGTGCGACTCGGGTTCGGGTTCGGGCCAATCTACACTGAACTCAGCGCAGACCCGAGAGTCATGGACGGGCCCGCTTTCCACCATGCCGCCAAACCACCGTCGCGTGGCCGTGGTATCGCCTTCCGAGGATTTGGCGAACAGCAAGATGCGGTTTTGACCGGTATTGGTACTTTGATGCGCACCGTGTTCGAGCGCTTCACCGAGAGACAGGTCGAGGTGATCGCGTGCCTCAGAGAGGGGGCTTCGCAGAGCGATGCCGCCGCAAGTCTTGGCGTCACGAGGCAGGCGGTCTCGCAGCTTGTGAGGACATCGGGCTGGAACAGTTACCGAGAGGGCGAACGGGCGCTCACGAATGCGCTCACACTATTCATGCGCGATCACGATCGGACGAGTGAATGAGCCAACTGCTCCTGTTTGCTCAGGTGCTGTTCTTCTGGACCCTCTCCACTGCCAGCCACCGGCTCGACCTGCAATGGAGTTCGTGGGGTTCTCGCCATTCCTCATCGCCCATCATTGGCCCCGCTTCCCGAGTAGCCGGGTTGGCAGTGGCCATCGCTCTGGCGATGTCGGAAGTCAACGCGAGCGCCGTGCTGCTCATCGGCGTGCTGGTCGCTGCGGCGCTCGGAGTCTTCGCCCTCAGGCCGCATCTGACGCGCAGAGGACTGCTCGCCGAGCTGGAACTCACTGCACTTGCCCTCGTCTCGATTAGCTCGTGGATTCTAATAGCGAGGGCCGGACTGAGCGTCAACCTCGATCTCCTGAAGGTTGGCTTGTCCGAGTCTCGTCTCGCGGTGCTCTGGCTGATTGCCACAGGTGTGGTCCTCGCAATCTGGCAATCAGGAAACGTTGTGCGCGGCGCATTGCAGAAGACCGGAGTGATGCCGCCGGCACAGCCAGCGGGCAATCCCCACTGGGAGCACGTCGAACAAGACTCCCTTGTCCCCGCGAGTAGCAGCTCCACCCAGCTCAGGCACGGGCGGCTCATCGGCTATCTCGAGAGGATCCTGATTATCGTTCTGGTGGTCGAAGGAAGCTACGAGGGGCTCGGCTTCCTCGTTGCGGCAAAGGGGCTGGTGCGCGCTCGGGAGTTTGAAGAACGCGAGCAAGCCGAGTACTTCCTGTTCGGTACACTGTTGAGCGTCGTCTGCGGCCTGTTCATCGGACTCGGCATCCGGCACGGGCTGCGCGTCTTATGGTGAGGACCGTGAGCCCCTACTCGATCTCGATGTACACGCCCACCGGCGGCAGCGCGAGTCCCTCAGCGGGCTTGCGCGTCTCGTCGTTCTCCAGCAGCGAGAGCGCCAGGCGGCAGAAGAACGAGTCACCGACCTCGCGATAGGTCACCATCCCCACGACCGCCGCTGTCGTGCGGTCCACGCGCACGCGCACGGTGCGCCTCGCATCGCCGAACTCGAACACGCTTTCGGTCATGCCCACGCACGTAGCCGCGGTCACGAGCAGCGAGACCGGCGTGCCGTGATCCACGGCGTGGCCCGAAAGCTCGAAGCGCTCCATGTCGAGTCCGCCGTTGTGCGTGGCGTAGTAGAGCGTGTCGCGGTCGAACGCCTCGGGCACGAGTGTGATGTGGCCCAGGCGTAGCGAGCCGGCGGGTACCTGCTCCCAATCGAACTCGTACTCGATCTTCACGCGCGACTCGTGCGCGCACACGCGGACGCGCTTGCGCACCGGCCCGAGCCGCGTGGCGATCTCGCCCTCAATGCACACGTGGTTCGGCGGCTGTTCCACACGCGGCGTGACCCAGTCCAGGTCGGTGACCTTGTGCTCGCCGAGCGGCTCGAGCACGACATGCCCGGTGTAGAAGTCCGCCGTCATATTGATGTCGTCGAAGTACCCGTGCTGCAACGTGCCGATGACCGGCGTGTCTTCCCCGGCAAGCCGCAGCGACTCGATCGCAAGGCCCCGACGCGCGTTGAAGCGCACGGCGAGCGTTTCGGTCTCGACGTCGATAAAGCGCGGGCTCTCCGCAACCTCCACCTGCTTCGCCTTGATGTCGCACGGCTCGGGCACCGGCTCGTCGGGAATGCCCATTCGCTGCTCGAAGGCCGCGAGCCGCTCGACGTAGGCAGCCCAACGCTTCTGCGTGATGTGCGTGCGGAAGTCACTGCTCCACAGCGCGCACAACTCGCGCCAGTGCTCGTCGGTGGCGTCGGAGCCCATCGCCTCCAGGTGCGCAGCCAGCCGCGCGCAGCGCGAGTTGACCTGCAGGTCGCCCCGGCCGGTCACGGCCCACCGCGTGAGGTTGTACTTGCCCTGCTTCTTCACGGGCACGGGCAGCTCGGGGGTCTCCAGGTGGATTCTGGTGCCCGCCCCAGGCTCCTCCAGCATGCTCAGGACATCGCTCGGCGCGACGAAGTACAGCGAGGGTTCCCCGGCGATTCGCTCGAAGAGGTGCCCGATGCGCGTCCACTCGCTCTCGCCAGCTCGCGGCTCTGCCTCGTAGCGTCCCGGCCGGAAGTCGAAGATCTCGATATCGTTGCCGTACAGCGGCAACGCCCGCGGCGTGTCGGCAGCGTGGCTCGTGAGGTAGCCGACGTACTCGTCGAGCTCGATCTCGCCGTGCGCGTAGTGCTGGAACTTCTGGAAGGCGGCCGACTTGTTCCACAGCACCGGCATGCGCTCGCCGTGCTGCCCGCATGCGATCTGGGGCAGGTAGCGAAGCGACAGGTCCCAGTCGGGGTGGAACCGCGCCGCATTGTCCCACTCCATGAACAGCGCACTGTACCCCGCGTTCAAATGCCCGCTCAGCAATCCTGCCGAATACGCCTGCTCGTTCACGAGCACAACGCGCGGTTTCACGCCTAGGAGCCGCTCGTAGCCCTCGTTGCCGAGCCGCAGGTTCGCCTCGTTCACGCTCGCCGGCACAAGTGGGCCGATGAGCTGCGCGTAGCCGGCGCCCACGAACTCGCATGCGCCTTGCGTGACGGCCTCGCGCAGGGCATCGAGCCACGCGGGGTCGGCTGCGGCGGCGGCCTCGAGCGTGGAGACGGACGCCTCGATGCCGAAGGGCAGGCCTGTTTCTTCGGCGAGGTGGAGGAGGGGCCAGTAGCAGCGCTCCACGACCTCGGCATGCTGCTCGACCTCGATCGAGGAGTACGCAAGGTTGAGGTGGAAGATGGCGAAGAGGTTCAAGGGTGTCATGATCGGGGCTCCGTTTCGATGCCCAGACGCGCAATCACGTCGTCCGCGCGGGTGACGGCTTCAGCCGCAGTGGCGCCCGACGTAATCGCGAAACCTGCACGTTTCGTGTGGTCTGTCGGCGCCTCGACCCGGTCTCCGACAGACACGAACACCCCGATTCTGTGGACGTATGGCAGGGCCGCCAACGCGGATACCTCTCCAACGGACCGGACGACCCCAGGTTCCGGGAAGGCATAGCGAATCGCCACTCCTGTCGATTCCTTTGGTTTGAGTGCCTCCCGAGAGGGGGTGTGCCCCAGCGCAAGCTCGATGGCCGCTCCCAGGAAATCAACCTCCGTGGCGAGCGGGATCTGGTCGGAGCTCATCCAGCCCCCCGAAAGGCGTGCTGCCATCTCGATGACGACCGGGCCATCCGGCCCAACCACGATGTCGCCCTTAGCCGTCCAGTTCACGATTCCCAAAGCGCGAGCTGCGTCCACTGCAGTCTGACGCACGGCTCGAGCCGTGGCCGGGTCCAGCGCGGTGGGCTGTTGCCCGCCGTTCTCAATCATCCAGGGCGCGTATCGCTCGAGGTCCTCATAGTTGCGGTCGATGAAGCCCGGGGTCTCGGCCCAATCGCTCAGCACCACGGATTCTGTGCTGACTTGCGGCCCCTCAATGAACTCCTCGGCCATGACTCCGCCTGTGGGGGACTGTGCCCGCGAATGCTCGAACGCCCAGTCCAGGTCGACTCCCTCCGTCAGCCGCAGAACACCCCGGGCGCCGCGGCTATCGACCGGCTTAATGACAAGAGGATAGCCGCGTTCGGCGACCATTGAGCGAAGGGTGTCGGTATTGCCGACCGCTGAGAACCACGGCACCTTGACCCGCTGCTCAGCGAGGCGCTGCTTCATGGCAAGCTTGTCGGCAGCGAGTTCGGCCGCCTCACTGGAGATGCCCGGCAGTTCCAGCGCGTCCGCTACGGCCGCGACGGTCCGAGGAACGTCGGCTGCCATCGCGATGACGCCGTCGATCGGGCGCCCCCTCACGTACTCCCGCGCGGCGGTGACCACAGCCGGCACATCGTACGTGCTCGCGATGATCCGGCCGTCCGCCAGCGCAAGTCCCGGAGCAGCCTTGGAGCCGTCCACCACGGCGACCCGCAGACCCATCTCCTTGGCACGCTGGATTCCAGGCACCGCTTCTGCCCCGCCGCTGATGATGAGCAGCGTGCGGCTCATGCCTCCCACATCTCGTCCATCGCCTGATCGGCAAGCAGCATGGGAGTCACATCTTCCGCAGGATCGACGATTGCATGAATCAGGTAGGGGCCAGCGTGCGAGAACGCAGCCTCGAACGCCGGCGCGAGCTGATCGGCGGCATCGACTGTGGCGGCCTCGATCCCGTATGCGCGGGCTATCGCCGCGAAGTCGGGGTTCCACTTCTCACCGCATGTGGGGTCGCAACCCCAGTTCATGTTCTGGAACTGCGAAACCATCGCGAGTCGGTGGTTGTCTATGACCACGATCTTGACGGGAAGGTCGTGCTCCACGATGGTCGCGAACTCCTGGATGTTCATCTGCACCGACCCATCGCCTGCGAAGCAGATCACCAGGTGCCCGGGCAACGTCGTAGCTGCACCCATCGCGCTCGGGACGTCGTAACCCATGGCGCCGTGGCCGCCTGAGGTGAGCAGTATGCGGGAGGGCGCGTCGAAGTCGAAGTGCCGCGCAACGAACTGCTGGTGGGCGCCGACGCCCGTCACAGCGACGACCGAACGACCTGCGGTGGCGACACTTGCCGCTTCCACCACCTGCTGGGGCTTGAGCAGCCCGGTGGCGTCGAACCGCAGCCGGTACCGCTCGCGCCACTCCTCAACCGCTGCTCTCCAGCGCGCCCAGTCCGGAAGGGCGCGGTCCGCAAGCGCAGCATCGAGTGCGTCAAGGGCGGCCGCGGCGTCGGCCTGAATCGCCAGTTCCGTGTGCACACGTGTGTGCACGAGCTCACTCGCGTCGACATCGATGCGCACCACACGGCCCTGCGGAACGAACTCGGCAACACGGCTCCCTGTCTGACGCACATCCAACCGGCTGCCGACCGCGATCAGCAAGTCCGCCTCATGGATGGCCCTCGAGGCGAGCTGATTGCCCGTGTGACCGTGAAATCCGAGCGCCAATGGAGAATCGGTCGGGAATGCCCCGAGGCCGAGAAGACTCTGGGCGACCGGGATTCCCCCACCACGCTCTGCGAGTCCGCGCAGCTGCGCATACGCCCCGGAGATGTGAACGCCCTGTCCGGCTAGAATCACGGGACGCTGCGCCTCCCCCAGCCACGTGGCAAGCTGCTCGATCGAGTCATGATCGGGCACTGGGACCTCGTCGCGCTGAACTTGCGGAACACCTGGCTCGCCAGTGATCTCTCCACGCTGAACGTCCATCGCTAAGTCGACCAGCACCGGTCCCGGTCTGCCGGTTTCGGCGAGAGCGAAGGCTCGCTCAATCGCCTCCGGCACCTCATCGGGGCTCATAGGCTGGAACTGGGCCTTCGTGATCGGCCTCGCAAGCGCCGGGCTGTCGACCTCCTGGAACCCACGCTGCCGAAGCTCCCGTGATGACCGCAAGTCCCCCGTCCCGACCTGACCGGTGAGCAGCACGAGCGGCGTGGATTCGAAGTACGCATCCGCGATCGACGTGAGCACGTTCGTGACACCCGGGCCAGAGGTAACCATCATCACCTGCGCCTTGCGCATGATGCGCGCGCGCGCGACCGCAGCGTAACCGGCTCCTTGTTCGTGACGGCTAACGAAGAACTCGATCCCTTCGAGTCTGAGCGCGTCAAGGATGGGTGCGATCGTGCCCCCGGGGTATACGAACACCTCGGACAGGCCTCTACGGGCGATTGCGTGTGCGATGTAGTCGGCTCCGGTCACGTGCGCTGTCTCCTTGCTAGCCCATGTACAGGCCGCCGTTGACGTTCAGTGTCTGGCCGGTGATGTACGCCGCGTCGGCTGACACGAGGAACGCGACTGCGTTCGCCACTTCCTCGGCAGAGCCAACCCGCCCAAGCGGGATGCTGGCGATCTTAGCCGCCCCAGCCTCGGACGCAATCTCGTCGGCCGTCATCTCGGTCTCGATAAGGCCGGGGGAGACGCAGTTGACGAGTACATCCGGTGCACCGACCCGGGCAAGAGACTTCGTAAGGCCGATGATTCCGGCCTTGCTGGCCGCGTAGTGCATCGCAAGAGTGCCGCCGAGCTGACCGCCGGACGAAGCGATGTTCACGATGCGGCCACCACCGGCGGCCCGAATGCGGGGAATCGCCTCCTTGGCGCAGAAGAAGGCACCCTCCAGGTTGACCGCAAGAGTCGCCCGCCAGTCATCCTCGGTAAGCGTGTCGTAGGGTTTCTGGCTGAGGACGCCGGCGTTGTTCACGAGAACACGAAGCGGGCCCAGGTCGGATTCAGCGGCATCAAGCACGGCGCGAGCCTGTCCGAAGTTGGAAACGTCGAGCCGGTAGGCGACCGCCCTTCGGCCTCGCTCTTCAATCTCGGCGACGACGCCGTGCGCAGCGTCGGCTCGATTGCGGTACGCCACGGCAACGTCGTGACCCGTGCTCGCGAGCGCGAGCGCGATCGCGCGGCCGATGCCGCGGCTGGATCCTGTGACGACTGCAAGACCATGAGGCACGTGAGACTCCGTTCCCAGTCGAACCAGACCCTAGCTTATCCTTGCGACGTGGTCACTGCACATGCCCGGGCATGAGATACACTCGACGATGCGGCAGAGGCCGCCACGAACCGCCATTCTCCACGCGAACAGCGAGGAGCAGTCGCGAGGGGGTCCCAGTGACGAATCTGAAGACACGCATGGCCCAAGGGGAATTGCTCCTGGGATCGTGGCTCACGATTGGGCATCCGGTGGTCGCCGAGGTAGTGGCGAATGCCGGCTTCGATTGGCTGGCAATCGACATGGAGCACAGCGCGATCACGCTCGCCGAAGCGCAACTCCTCATGCAGGGGATGGCATCGACGCCCTGCTCGCCGCTCGTACGAGTGGGCGCCAACGATCCAACACTGATCAAGCGTGTGCTCGACGCTGGCGCACACGGAGTTATCGTCCCCATGGTCAACAGCAGTACTGAGGCCGAGCGGGCCGTCGCCGCAACAAGATATCCCCTTGAGGGAATCAGGGGCGTGGGACTCGCTCGCGCCCAGGGATACGGATTCGACTTCGAGGACTACCGTGACGGACTGCAAACCGAGCTGACTGTGATCGTGCAGATTGAGCACATCGATGCCATCGAGGCGATCGACGACATACTCGCCACCAAGGGATTGGCTGGTTCGATCGTCGGTCCCTACGACCTCTCCGGCTCACTCGGTGTTCCCGGCGAACTCGAGCATCCATCAGTCGCAGAGGCCATCCGCGTCTACGAGCAAGCATGCGCATCGGCCGGCATGCCTGCCGGGTACCATGTCGTGCCCCCACAGGCCTCGCTCGTCCAAGAGTACGTACGCCGAGGTTACACGTTCGTTGGCCTCAGCCTCGACACACTCCTGATGGGCCAGGCGGCACGTGACCTTCAGGCAGCCGCACGCGCGGCCACGTGTTAGGCAGGCACAGATGACACACAAAGTAGCAGTCACTACCACCTCGTTTGCAGCGAGCGATCCCACTCCCCTTCAGATGCTCGAGGCCGCCGGCGTGGACATCGTGACAAACGAGAGTGGACGCAAGTTGACCGCGGAAGAGACGGTTGCCCTCTGCGGCGAGTGCGTCGGCATCCTTGCCGGGACGGAACGTTACGACGAGGCAACCTTGCGGAGCCTTCCGGCGCTTCGGGTTCTCTCCCGCATCGGCGCCGGCGTGGACAACATCGATCGCGAGGCCGCGGCAGCGCTCGACGTTGAGGTCCGCAATACTCCCGACGGCCCGACGGATGCCGTCGTCGAGCTTACTATCGCCTTGATCTTCGACATGCTTCGGCACGTCAGCGCCATGGACCGAGCCATGCGTGAGGGCTTGTGGAGCAAGCGCATGGGCAACCTGCTTGCGGGCAAGCGCGTCGGGATCGTCGGGCTCGGTCGCATCGGTAGCCGCGTGGGTGATCGATTGAACTCGCTCGGGTGCATCGTCGCCTACTGTGACATCCGCCCGCACGACGATGTCCCGTTCCGGCGAATGTGCCTGGAGGAGTTGCTCCCATGGGCAGATATCGTGACCCTGCACTGCACCGCAGCCGAAGAGGGCTGCGACCCGATGATCGGGGCACACGAAATCGCGCTAATGCGAGAAGGAGCGTGGCTGGTCAACGCATCGCGCGGCGAACTCGTCGACGAAGCCGCCCTTACCAGGGGGCTCGAGAGCAGACATCTGAGCGGTGCTGCGGTCGATGTATTCTCCGAAGAGCCATACCAGGGTCCGCTGCTCGCGCTCGACAAAGTCGTGCTCACCCCCCACGTCGGATCGTATGCGGCAGAGTGCCGAAGCTGCATGGAAGCCGAGGCGGTGCGCAATCTCCTCGACGTCCTGCAGGCATGAGAGTCACGCTCCTCTCCTACATGCTTGACGGCGCCACGCCAACGTATGGCGGCCTTGCGCAGCCCCCCAGGCTCGAGGCGACCTCCAGCATGGCGACTGGAGACTCCGCGGACACCTACGAGCTACAGCTTGGAAACCACGTGGGCACCCATGTCGACTGTCCCGCGCATTTCCACGAGGGTGCTCCGGCAGTAAGCGACTACGTCCCCGAGTCCTGGCTCTTCAGGCGCGTGCAAGTCACTGACGTCCGGCTGAAGCCGGGCGAACTCCTTGGCCCGGAAGCAGCCAAAGCGCTCGATGACGACACCGATCTGCTCCTCTTCCGCTCGGGGTGGTCAACGAAGAGGGACGAGCCCGCCTATGGGACGGACAATCCCGGCATCAGCCCAGAACTAGCACGTCGACTTCGAGAGCACCCATGCCTTCGGGCGATTGGGATGGACTGGATTTCCGTGTCTTCGTTTGCGCACCGCGCTGTCGGCCGAGAGGTACATCGGATTCTCTTGGATCCAAGCGGAACGGGTTCACCGGTTCGGATTGTCGAGGACATGCGTCTGCCGCCGGACCTCGCCCCCCCGGACCTCGTGCTCATCGCGCCCCTCGTCGTCAGGGGTCTCGACAGCGCACCGTGTACCGTGTTCGCCTTGAGCGGAGTGTAGTCGCTGGCGCTCGTCGAGTAGGCCGCACCCGACCGCGAGGTTACAGGTGCTCGATAGCGCGATACCATGGGGCGCAAACGGCCCAGACGCACTCTCACCGATAGGTCTCGCATGATCCCTACAGCAATCGTGTTCGACTTCGATGGCGTCATCGTCGAATCCGCCGGCATCAAGACGCATGCCTTCCGGCGGCTCTTCGAGGACGACTACCCCGAACTCGCTGACGCGGTCGTCGAGTATCACCTGCAACACGAGGGGATATCACGCTACCGAAAGTTCGAGTATGTCTACGAAACGCTTCTGGGCAGACCGCTGGACTCCGCCACCTCCGAGACGCTTGGTCGACGTTTCAGCGACCTAGTCCTGAAGGGCATACTCGGTGCGCCCTTCGTGGCGGGAGCACGAGAGTACATCGAGTCGCATGCTGAGAGCGTGCCGCTCTTCGTCGCGTCAGGCACCCCCCAGGAGGAGCTTGAGCACATCGTGCGAGCGCGGGAGCTTGACGTGCAGTTCACCGAAGTCCACGGAACGCCTCGTACCAAAGAGGAGATCATTCTCGAGCTGATCGAACGATACGATCTCGAGCCGGACAGAATGGTCTTCGTTGGGGACGCGGAGTCCGACCTGCGAGCCGCCACCGCCACGGGACTCGTATTCGTGGCCAGAGTCACCGAGACCGACGGGAAGCTTGCTGACTGGCCGGTACAAATCCGTGACCTCACGACGCTCGGCGAGTGCATTGCGGGCCTGTAGGGAAACGCTCGGGCTGTCTGGACGGCCCTACGAAGGGAGCAGCATAGTGCGAAGCATCGTGTTCGGCGGATCGGGATTCCTCGGCAGTCACGTGGCAGACGCTCTCCTCGATGCAGGCCATGAGGTGACCGTGTTCGACGTGCGTGAATCGACGTGCTTGACTGAAGGTCAGCACATGGTCGTCGGAGACGTGCGGGACTTGGACTCGGTTTGCAGTGCGGTCGCCGGACACGACTACGTCTACAACTTCGCTGGTATCGCTGACCTCGATGACGCCAGGACAAAGCCGGTTGAGACCGTCGAACTCAACGTTGTCGGCAACCTCAACATCATGGAGGCCGGTCGGAAAGCCTCCGCGAAGCGGTTCGTCTACGCAAGCACCATCTACGTCTACAGCCAGAAGGGCGGGTTCTACCGATGCAGCAAGCAGGCGTCTGAAGCCTACATCGAGGAGTACCAGCGCCACTACGGCCTGGACTACACGATTCTTCGTTTCGGTACCCTCTACGGCCCCCGTGCTACCGCGGCCAACAGCATCTACCGCTACCTCAAGCAAGGCGTCGAGGATCGTCGAATCGAGTGCGACGGCACGGGCACTGAGATTCGCGAGTACATACACGTGCGCGATGCCGCAAGCCTCGCAGTCGACGTCTTGGCCGACGAATACTCCAACCGGCACATCATCATCACCGGCCACAATCCGACGAAGCTCTCGGACATGATCAATGTAATCCGAGAGATCCTCGGGGACGACGTCGAAGCTGTGTTCAGGGGCGAGCAGAATCCCGCACACTACTCCTACACGCCCTACTCGTACAACCCCTCTGTCGGAAACAAGCTCGTTTCGAACTGTTACGTAGACATGGGCCAAGGGCTTCTCGAGTGCCTGGACGACATGTTCCACAGCGCGCCGGAGTAGCACCCTGCGTGAAGCCGGTCTGGCATCACTCGGGCTTACGCGCGAGCACGCGCATATGGGAGCTGAGTAGATTCTCCTGAATCCAATGCTGCAGGCCCTGTTTCGCTTCTGCAGATCCGTGCTCAGCGAGCCAGCCGAAGAAGGGATTCGTGTCGACACCGTCCGCACGTATGGCGCCTTCCACGATGTCCCAGTCAAGCTGGCCTGGTGTGGTGATCTCCACTGGCTCTAGGCCGACGTCCGCAAGTGCGATCCGCATCGCCTCGGGGTTCGCGAAGTTGAGATGTGCCGGAGGCATGATGGGCCGGGCCTGGTCCCAAAGAACGCGTATGTCGAAGCCGTTGCCACTGAGTGTTGTCATAAGGAAGTAGCCTCCCGGGGCGAGCGTAGCCGCGACGCGCCAGAGGAAGTCCCGCGGATTGAAGAGGTGTTCGAACAACTCGAACGCCGTCACGAGGTCGAACGGGCCGGAGCCCTCAGGCAACTCCTCGAGGACACACGGAATGACCTCGATCCCCTTCTCCACGCAGACTGCGACCTGCTCGCTAGAGGGCTCAATCGCGACGGCTCTGGCATCGGGCCACTGCTTCGCAATCTCCTCCAGGAACAGGCCCAGCCCCGCGCCCACGTCTGCGATCGCGCCGGCACGCAACTCCGGCAGTCGGTCGGCAACGTACTGCGCACGAGGCCGAAATATCTTCTCACGGCGTGCTTCGACCATCGGCATGAAGAACTCGTTGACCCAGTAGCTCGTCGAAGGCGCGTCACCGTAGAAGGTGCTCAAATCACTGAGACGCGGGCGAGGACTAACATAGAGTGTTTGGCAGCGATCGCATGTCATGAGGCTGAAGCGTCCCTTGTCGAACTCATGACGGTGATCGGGACACCCGCACACGGGACATGCCACGTCAACGAAGGTCTCCGGATCGAGCATCTCTTCCACGTCTTGAGCAAGCAGCTCCAGGTACCGATCGTAGGCCGCTCGGCTTCTTATCTCAGATTCCTTCATTCTGCGTCGGCCGCCCTGCCCGTCTTGTACTGCTTGACGAGTGGATCGCCTTCCATCGCAGCAGCGACCCGTTCCAGGTCGGCGGTGGTGTCGACGCTGTAGGTCTCCCCTTCGAAGCGAACCATCTTGACGTCGTAGCCGTGTTCAAGGACGCGCAGCATGTCCACCGACTCGACCACCTCGAGCGGCGTCGGCTCCAGCTCATTGAACGTCAGCAGGAAGTCCCTCCGAAACGGGATGACGCACACCTGCTTAAGCATCTCCACGTTCTTGGCACCCTTCTTCCAGGACGGAATCGGCTCGCGCGAGAAGTACAAGGCGTTGTCCTCGCGGTCCACGACGACCTTGACCTCGTTCGGGTCGTCGTGTTCGGCGCGCGTCTCGATGGGCGCCATGAGATTGACCACGAGAACCGAGTCGTCTTCGAGCATCGGTCGCACGGCCGCCTCGATGTCTTGGGGACGAATCATTGGCTCATCGCCCTGGATCATCACAACGATGTCTACTCGCTCCCCCGTCACCACTTCGATTTTGTCCATGGCCTCGGCGCAGCGGTCGCTTGCACGTTCGTGGGTGTCAGCGGTCATCACGGCCTTGCCGCCGATGCCTTCGATGTAGTCGTGTATCTCGCGGTCGCATGTCGCCACATAGACATCGTGAAGCACATCGCACATGCGCGCGCGATAGTAGCAGTGACCGACCATGGGAATGTCCAGGATATCGGCCATTGGCTTGCCCGGGAATCGGCTCGATGCCATGCGTGCCGGAATAATGCCTATCGCCTTCATTGATCGCTCGTCCTCTCGTGGAACGTCGCTTGACCCCGACCTCTCACCGCGATGCCTCCTATGATGCACGTACGTGAAAGCAGACTGCCTCAAGAGCGTGCAATCGCGCAATGGAGAGCGGCTGTGGAGTGTCCTCGAATACCAGGGAATGGAGCACAACGGCGACAGCCGGCTCGCCTGATATGATGGGTTACCGTTGGCTTCACCCGCGAAAGGGCGCACATGGAATGGACGAAGCTCGTTGACCACGACCCCACGATTTGGATGTACGAAGGCATCCGAGACAACTCCGTGGCGCGCGAACCCGAGACCATCACGTGGGCGCGCGACCTCGGGGGAGGGGTGCTTTGGGATATCGGAGCAAATGTGGGCGCCTACACGCTGGTTGCAGCCGTCAACAACCCAGCGCTCCACATTGTCGCCTTCGAGCCAATCTTCCCAAACTACTACGCGTTGATGATGAACATATCGAGGAACGGGCTTGAGGACCGGGTTCTTGCCTTGAGTCTCGCTTTGGCCGGAGAAACGCAGCTGGGCGTCATGAATATCCATTCGCTTGACGTCGGAATGTCGCTCAACGCCTTCGAAATGGAGTCGCCCTACACCGACGCGGAGCCGGTGTTTCGGCAGTCCATGATCGCCTACTCCGCCGACGACCTTGTCGAGCAGTTTGAGATCCCGCGCCCAAACCACATCAAGCTCGACGTAGACAGTATCGAGACGGAAATCCTCTTCGGCGCCGAGCGCACTCTACTGGGTGTGGAGTCGATCATGGTCGAGGTTGACCGAGAGCGGCAGGCGAGTGACATCGAGCGATACCTGAACTCGCAGGGGTTCTTCCTCGCCGAAGCCCACGAGCACAGGCTGACGAACAACCACATCTTCCGCAGGCAGCGCTGATCCGCACACATTCAGTCGCGACGTCGAATCAGATGCCTCCCCAGTCGACCGATTCCATGGCACGCATGTAGTCGCAACTGGTCATGTTCAGGACGGTCGCCCCTGTCGCGTCGAACTCCACACGACCGGCGTCAACCAGGTTTCTCGTGAAGTTGAGCTGAGAACTCAGGTCGTGGCGCGCTACGGCGAACAGCCGTCCGCTGGCCGCATGGGACGAGATTCCCACATAGGAGTGGTCGTAGTGATCTCGACGATCGGACAGGAAGAAGTTGGTCCCGAAAACCTTAAGGCGTGCCGGGTCGAAGTGCAGCAAGTCGAACAGGATGAGTGGGATCATGTTTGGGTGCCCGTCGAACAGAATCGGGCCGGGCAGTATGGCGGCGCGTGAAGCGGTGAACTCCCGAGCCTGAGCTGGATCCTTGAAGACCACGTATCGGAGGTCCTTGAGAAGGTCGATGTTCTCCGGCTGCACAACTCGCAAACCGTGCTGCTCATTGTAGTAGGAGATATCGGTCCTGCTGCCCGCGGTCAACGGGTCTGGCAGATGGTCCGCACCCCAGTAGCTCACCCTCACGAAAAGGTCGAACGATTCGATCTCGCGACCTTGGCCCGCACCGCACGGCGCGGGACCAACCACCGCGACCGACCGTCCCTTGACCAGCGTGCGGAAGACCTCATTCTCAGACTCTGCTTGCTCGGCAGAGACGGCACCGCTCCCGCACATGCTCAGGTATCTATCGATGAAGTGCAACGCTTCCTCATCTGAAGGCTCCGCTTCGAGCAACGATCGCCAGCCGCGGGCACTCTCGAGATCTCCCGTATCGATGCTGGCCCTAAGTGCCCCCATCAGAATGTGCGGATCGCGGACGCCTGCGTCGCTGGTGGCCGCAGAGAGCGCTGACGTGATTGCATGCGCCCGCGCTGCCTCCGAGGCCTCGGCGAAGCCATGAATCATCAACGCGTAGCGCATCGCCAGCCACGTGCCGGCGTCGAGACGTCCCGCATCCAACGCTCTGGTCTGTTCGGCGAGCTGAGATGCAGCACCACCAGAATGCCCGCGTGCCGACGAAGCCGACCGGAGTGCATCCAAGAGAAGGGCGTCGAAATGTGCGGGGAGGTGCTCGCGAGAGGCGCGCAACACGCGCCCGAGTCGCAGACTCACATCGTCTATCTTCTCAACGGGGACTCCGAGTCCGATCAGCTGTCCTTGAATGCTTAGGAAGAAGATGCTCGCAACCACTACGACGTCAAAGTCAGCGTGCCCTATCTCCTCGGGAGATACCACGGGAATCCCGCCCACCGTGGTCCCCAGCTTCTCTGGGTCGTTATCCACGAAGGCCGTGAGTTCGAATTGGTCGCAGTGCGTCTCGACGAAGGCGCGACCGGAGTTGCTTGCGCCGAAAACGAGCGCCCGAGGCTTGTCGGCGAGCATCCCGTGCACCCTCCGCCTACTCCCGGACCAGCTCCGCAGCCACTTCAGCATGAGCAAGCGCACCCGCCCGCAGCTTGGGCAACGCCTCGAAGATCTCGCCACGAATGCGCTCCCGCGCTTCCCACGTCTTGAGCATGGTGTCCGTCAGACGGTCCGCATCGAGCTCCTCGATGGGAATGAACCACTCCCCGAGCCCGATCTCGTCCATAGCCGGCTTCACGTGCCACACGCCACCGCACGCAACGGGAGCCACACCGTGAACAGCTCCAAAAACGAGCGAATGCCGTCGGTTGGAGAAGTGCATGTTGAGGAGAGGAAACAGCGAGAGGGTCTCGAACAGGTTGTACTTCCCCTCGACTAGGTGAGCGCGATCTGAGTGCTTCATCTTCGCCACGATGTCGCGGTGCGTCGGACGGTCGTCCTGGTACGGATGGAACTGCGCGTCGATGTCATACGTGCAATTAGGAATGAAGAGAAGGTCGGCGTCGGTCTTCTCAATCACCCGGTCACTCGCCTCAGCCAGAGCCGTGCAGTACTGGCCCCACGTCTCATCCGACCAGACCCAGTACTGGTGCCTGAAGTTCATTCCTATGAGACTCTCTGAACTCGGGGAGATCCCCTCGGCCTCTAGAATCGCCTGGCCCGGCTCCGTGCTATCGAACGGATCGAGTCCCCAGGCGGTATCGGCCAGAACCACGCAGTTGTCCGTCCCAATGCCCATCTCTTCGAGCACGTCTGCAGAGAACGCCTCGCGCAACGTCACCCTTGTCGCGTTGGTGACGCAATACTTGGTCAATTCACGACCGAGGTCGGTCTCGAGCGGACGCCCCATGTGGATCGAGTACAGCAGCGTGGGCTTCTGCATGAACTTCGCAAGAGTGATGAACAGAGCCGCCTGTGGCGCCAAACCCTTGTACACGCCGATCGAAATCTCATTGAACGGGTCGCCGCCCACTATCAGCAGATCGCACTCGTCGATCGCATCGCTGATTGCCCGCAGGTTGTCGCCAGAGTCGCCGGCATTCAAGCCCAGGTAGTAGCGGCCGACGCTCTCGGCCTTCGAATCGTGATCGAGGTTCTTGATGACTCTCTCGATGCCGTAGAGCTTCGCGAGTTCGGGGTCGGGATGCCGGGCAAGCCATGTGATCTCCACATCTGGGATGACGTTGTGCAACTCGCGGACGAGCACCGAGAGCAGCGCCTCGTCTCCCATGTTCTCGATCCCATACACACTCGTCCCGGCGATCACGATCTTCTTCATTGCGTCGTCTCCCTATCGCTGCATCCGTGCGTTGGCACGCGGTCCCGAATAGCGCGCTCCAAGCATCCTACAGTAGTTCTGCGGCCAGCCGCGCGTGGTCGCGTGCACGTGATGCAAGATCCGGCAGGCTGCGCTCCTGGGCCTGGATAATGCCCTCACGGCGTTCCCAGATCGTATCGAGGTTGCGCTTCGCGACATCCGCGTCGAACTGCTCAATGTCAACAAACAGGTCGCCGCCGATGCCCAGCTCCTCCATGGTCACCTTCACATGCAGCTCCTCGCCCACGCCAAGACCGACCGTTCCGGCAAGCGCGGCGAAGATGAGGGAGTGCCTGCGATTCGAGAACACCATGTCGAACAGCGGGAACAGAGCAAGCGTATCGTCAACGCCCAACCTGCGATCGATACGGTGCACCCGCTCTTGCCTACTCACTTTCGCAGACGTCTCCCGATGCGCCGGCAGGTCGTTCTCGTACTTCAGCCCCGCCTCGTAAGTGTTGTGCGGAACAAACAGGATGTCGGTGTCATACGTCTCGATCAGATAATCACAGATGTCGGCGACCGCGTCCGAATAGCGAGCCCAAGTATCCTCGTCCCACCGCCAGTACATGTGGCGGAATGTCACACCCATCAGGCGGCCCGAATCAAGCTCTATCCCTTCCTCTTGGAGAATCTCGGTGCCTCGCTCTGTGCCGCGCGGTCGCTCGAGTCCGTAGGCCGCGTCGGCGAGCGTTACGACGTTATGGGTGTCCACGCCCATCTCCTGCAAGAGAGGTCTGGTCTGCTCCTCACGGATCGTCACAAGAACTGCGTTGCCGATGCAGTAGCGCGTGAGTTCTTGCCCTGTCGGCGTGGCAAGCGCCCGGCCGATGTGGATGCCGTTGATCATCACCGGCACGCCCAGGAAGCGGGCGAGTGTGATCAGCAGCGCGGCGTATGGCGCGGGACCGCGATACACACCTAGGCTTATGTCGATGAAGGGTTCTCCGCCAATGACGAGCAGGTCAGCTTCGGCCAAGCGGTCCCATATGTCGCGGAGATGATCAGTGTCGTCGCCAGGATTGAGGCCCATGAACCAGCGGCCGAGGCTCGCTTCCTTGGTTTGATGGTCAAGGTTCGGAATCGAAACCACCCCGTACTCAGCATCGATCTCGGGACTCGGGTGCCGAGCAAGAAGCGTGATCTCGAGATTCGAAGCATTGCGGTGGAGTTCACGGCAAAAGACGGTGAACATCGAGTCGTCGCTTAGGTTCTGCAAGCCGTAGACGCTCGCTCCGGCGATGACCACTCTCTTCATGGAGTCCTCCGTTGCAGCAGGAAGCCGGACACGAATGCCATACTATCGGACGAGCGCCACGAGGCGCTCGGCGATGCGCGCGGCGCCGCGGCCGTCGATCAATTTGTTGGCGCGCCGAGACATTTCGGCCACGCGGTCCGGGTCTGATGCGAGACTGGCGACCAGCTGCGCTACTGCGTCCACGCCGAAGTCTCCCTCCGGCCCGACGCTCAGAGCGATTCCCTCGTTCACGAAAGTGCTGGATGACTCGGCGTCGTCAGCCGATTCACATATGTGCATCCCCACAACGCCGCAGGCAGCCAACTCGTAGGCGGACACACCAAACCTGCACACGCCGATTCGCGCCCGTCGCATAACCCCGGCCATGTCGGACACATTGCTGAGCACGCTGATGCCAGACTTCAACGACTCAAGTCTCTGGGCGAGCAGCTCGCTTTCAGTGAACGCAGGACCAATAACTGCGGCAACCCGAGAGTCGGCGATCGCCCGGGCGAGTGCGTCGACGATCGGACCGGTCAGGCCACCGGGATCGGAGCCGCCCATGGTGACGAGCACATCGATGTCCCTCTCGTCGGTGGGCTCGTGAGAGGTCGAGGCGAACTCCGGCCCAAGCACGACCCATTCCCATCCGATATGCACCTCGCCGCGTCCTGCATCCCAGTTCAGTCGGCGTACCTGGGGTACCGGAGGCATGAACACCAGATCGGCTACGAGGCGCCTATCGCTTGCATCGTCTACGGTCGCCGTCCGAATCCCGGTCTCGCCGAGGCGGGCGACCGCGGCAGCGGATATCGGCTCGCGTGTGTCGAACACAATGACATCCGGGTGCTGGCTCTCGACCTGGCCCGCGAGCCATGCCTCTGTGCCGTCGTGCTCTTCGCGCACCTCGACACCGAAACCGGCTTCTCGAATCACCGCAGCGGCGGTGGCGTCCCCCGTAAGAGCGAATCGCACCCCCAGGCTGTGCCGTTCCGAAACCTCGTGCGCAAGCGACAGGCAACGTCGAACGTGACCCAACCCTGCGGTCGCGCCACCATCGCAGACGAACAGCACTGTCCGCGTCGGCTCGAAGGCTGTCTTCTGACGAACGTGAGCATTGAGCGCGAGAAGCTCAGGCTCGGACCGAAGAAGCGCAACGATGTCGCGCACGTTAATCTCGCCGGGCGCTGAGCCCAGCCTACGGTAGACCTCCTCAAGGAACTCGAGGTCGGCAGGCGTGTCGACGGAGGTCCGCACACCCTGGATGCGCACATCGGTTTCGCTCGGCACGTACACGATCCGGAACATATCGGGTCGGCGCTTCATCATGGGCGTCACGTGCTCAATATTGGCGGGATCGTCACCGGCGACTTCGACAACGCGCGCAAGGGCGCGAGCGGAGAACGGCTCGAAGCCGTTGTGAATCGTTTGGGACCCAGGATCGAGCGCGGCGTAGTCTGCATCCTGGGCAACGAGCGCATCAACGAGCTGATCGATCGTGGCAGGGTCAACCAGGGGCGCATCCCCCGTCACGCGCACGATCACATCGGCATTCGACTCCTCTGCTGCCGTCACGTAGCGCTGCAAGACGTTGTCGAGCGGGCCGCGAACGACGCGGACCCCTTGCTCTTCGGCGTATGCCGCGAGGGGGTCATCCGACGCATCGTTCGATGTTGCGAGCACGATCTCGTCAATCGAACGACAGCGCCCAAGACGATGGAATACGTGCCAGATCACGGGCTTGCCGGCGAGCTGCATCAGGGACTTGCCGGGTAGTCGGCTCGAACTCATGCGTGCCTGGATGATGGCGACCCTGCGCACTCTACTGATCCCAGGAATCGCGAATCTCACGCAGTGGGCGCAGGCCATCGACCGGGTCGGCGCGCCACAGGCGCTCTGCCTCCTCATGCTTGGCAGGCCGCTTCTCGCCGTCGCCGTCAGCATCGATGCCCCGACGCACCTGCGCGATCAGTTCGGAGATGCCCTTCGGAAGCCAGCAATGCCCACCGCTGAACTCAGCTCCTGCCTCGTCAAGATCGAAATGGAATTCAACCATCTCGGCACTCCAAGTGTGGACTGCACGCAGCACAACGGCGGGATCTACACTGTGGTCGGACCAGCCCACCCGACAGTCAAACCTGCGCCGGAGCGTCTCGATAGCGGCGAGGTTACACTCCCCCGCAGGCGCCGGGTAGCTCGATACACAGTGCAGGAGCGTGACGTCGGCGGCACCCGCACCGTACATGATCTCGACGGCGTGGCCGATCTCTTCCAGAGTTGCCATCCCGGTCGACAAGACCGCTGGCCTGCCGGTGGCCGAACATGCAGCGAGCAGGTCGTCCCACAGCAACTCGTAGGAGGCGATCTTGAAGAAGTCTACGTGGGGTTCGAGTTCCGCCACAGCGTCCAAGTAGAACGGCGTACACGAGAACCTGATTCCGCGCTGATGGGCTCGCTGAGCGAGTGGCGGCAGGAATTCGAGCGGAAGCTCCCATTCGGCACGCAAACGGTGCTGCTCGCTACGCTCAAGCACCTCTGGCGCGAAGAGCTCGCCGACACGGAAGAGCTGAAACTTGACTGCATCGCACCCGGCATCGGCGGCCGCGTCGACGAACGCGAGCGCGCGATCCAGATCGCGGTTGTGGTTGCTGGATACCTCTGCAACGAACACGGGGTACATCGACTCGCGCTCCTGTCGGTCGCGTCGTCGCGCTACGCTGTGAAGTCGGGGTCGACATGTTGCCTGATAAGGTCACGCAAGTCGTCGACGGATAGCCACTCGCTGTTCTGCCCACTGTTGTAGGAGAACCCCTGGGCGCACATCTGCCCGCCGAACCGCTCGGCATACTCTTCGACCTTCCACGGCCGCGTCGCCGGCATGATCACGAAGTAGTCGTCGAACTCGAGAGTCGAGAGTGCGTCGGTCTCGGTAATCATCTCCTCATGCAGCTTTTCCCCGGGACGGATGCCGACGATCTCCGTCTTGCACGTGGGGCACACAGCCTCGGCCACGTCGGTGATCTTGTAGCTGGGGATCTTGGGGACGAAGATCTCGCCACCCCACATGTGCTCGAGCGCGAACAACACCAGCTCGACGCCCTCTTCAAGCGAGATGTTGAAGCGCGTCATCCGCTCGTCGGTGATAGGTAGAACGCCCTCGCTGCGCTTGCTCAAGAAGAACGGGATCACACTGCCGCGCGAGCCCATCACGTTACCGTAGCGAACAACCGAGAAGCGGATGTCGTGCGACCCCTTGAAGTTGTTGGCGGCGACGAACAGCTTGTCGGAACACAGCTTGGTTGCCCCGTACAGGTTGATGGGACCTGCGGCCTTGTCAGTAGACAATGCCACCACACGCTTCGCACCCCGGTCGATAGCGCACTCGATCACGTTCTGCGCCCCGAGGATGTTCGTCTTGATAGCCTCGAAGGGGTTGTACTCGGCTACCGGCACGTGCTTGAGCGCAGCCGCGTGCACGACAACGTCCACACCCTCCATCGCACGCCACAGCCGGTCCTTGTCCCGGACGTCACCGATGAAGTAGCGCAGAGACGGATACTCTCTCGGACTGAATACTTGCGCCATCTCGTACTGCTTTAGTTCGTCGCGAGAGAACACGACAAGGCGTTTGATTTCCGGGTAGCGCTCCAGGATGGTTCCCACGAACGCCTTGCCGAACGAGCCAGTGCCGCCGGTAACAAGTATCGATGTGCCGTTGAGCATGGACGCCTCGAGTTCGATGTCGAGTTGGTCGTATGAATCCTACCAGTAATCGGGTCTACGGCGGCGTAGGCGGCACCGGCCCGCAAGGGCAACGGATCGGCCACCGGGGTCTCTAGCGCGCAGCCGCACCCCGAAGCGCCAGGAACTCAGCCTTCTTGAGTTCAGTGTGCAGCTCTTCGGGACTCTTGAGTCGATCGGCGCCAAGCATGTAGCGACTGATCTTGACTTGGTCCTCATTCACCTCAAGCGACGGCGTTCGATATATCTCCGTGATCGCCTCTTTCATGTCTACTCGCTCGGAACTCGTCGAGCGCTGCCCTCTCTCAGCCGCAAAATCTGGATCGACAGTGACTTTCGGAGGCGCATCCAGCACGAAGAACGGCAACCCCATGATCGTCGCGTAAAAGACGGTCGACCCAAGGGAGTTCGTACATCCGACCCGATGGCTCCGCAGAATGTGGATTAGCCGGAAGAGGAATTGGTCGTCGCCGAAGTGGCCCGCGGAAACAACCCTATAGCCGTGCTCCTCGTAGGGTTTGTGAAGCCCGATCGAGTAGTCGAACCAGTGAGCGCATACCGTAATCGGCTGGTACTCGTCGGGCAGAGAATCCAGAAGCGCCATCACCTTCTCGGGAGCGGACACCACACGGCACTTGGCTGTCGAATGGGCAGCGAAGAACACCGTTCCTTCACGCTTCGGCGGCAACGGCACGTCCTCCATGAGAGCAAGCCCGTACAGGAACGGTGACGCGGAGGGAAACACGACCTTGTCGGATTCCTCCCGCCAAAGTCTGTCTATGAACTCTGGATAGGAGAACACGGCGGGCACCGGCGCATCGCGCTCGCCGGGAAAGAGCTTCTCCGTGCCGAAGTACACCCCGTGCGGGTAGATCCCCTGGATCGGCCGCATAATGGGATATCCCGCGTACTCCTTCAGGACGCGAGCGAACCCGTAGTTCGCGTTGCCCCAGTAGATCTCGCGAGTGCGCGGCCGCTTGGGCGCGAGCAGCGCGGGCAGATCTTCCTGGTCCTTCATCGCCTGTTCGTAGCTGAGCAATCCTACCTCCGGTGTGCGGGCACCGTCCTTGGCCTAGCAGGGCCGCAAACAGCATGCTAGCGCACAGTGCATCGGCCTGTCGCACTCGCATGCTCGCGCTGCTGCGCAGCGCCGTACGACGCCCAGCCGACCGAGCGACGTAGTCTAGCGGAACACGAGCTGCTTGATGGCGATGTAGTTCCACAACAGCGACGCGCCTATCGCGATCGTCTTGTACACGTTGAGCGACACCGCCTGGGGAAGCAGATCGGGGACTCCCAGACTGGCCCCTGCGGCCCGGAGCCCGAGCACGGCCGCGGTGTTGAGAGCGAGACCCACAAGGTTCACGGCCACGAACGTGGGCAACGCCAGACGCGGGTGCCGCAGCTTGCGGTCGCCAAACGTCCATCGGCTGTTCCAGAACCACGAGTTGGCGATGCCGAACGAGTAGGAGACAACGTTCGCGGGACCCACGCTCATGCCAAACCCGAGCACGAGAGCATTGAAGACGATGTAGTCGACCGCCGTGTTGAGCACGCCGACGCTGCCGAACTTGAGAATGCGCATCTGGCTCCGTTTCTCCCCCGCATCACCTCGGACTACTATAGGGCGAGCGCGCGAGGCTGGGCGAGAAAGCAAGAATGGGGCGTGCAGCGAACGTGAGAATCGCCGTCACAGGTGCAACCGGCTACATCGGGGGCCAGCTCGCGAGCCGTCTCGCCCAGGAGGGGCACGAGCTCTCGGCGATCGTGCGTCCCACATCCAACGTGGACCTCGTGCACGCCCTAGCTCCCGGGGTCCGAGTACTTGCCTACACGGGTAACACCCGTGCGCTGGCTCACTGGCTGGCCGAGGGTACTGTTGAGGTGGTCATGCACCTGGCCGCGCACCAGGACCAGTCCGACAGTCTGGCTGCAGTGGAGCCGCTGGTCGAATCGAACGTCGTGTTCACCGCCGAGCTTGCAGCCGCAGCCGCGCATGCCAAAGCGCAGGCGTTCGTGAACACTGGAAGCTTCTCGCAACACCTTGACGGCTCACGGCGCTACGTTCCGGCAAGCCTGTACGCAGCAACGAAGCAGGCCGCACGTGACGTGCTCGAGTACTACCGAAGCGCCACGGACATGCGTTGCGTCACCCTCGAGCTCTCCGACGTCTACGGGCCCGCAGACCCAAGGCCCAAGTTCCTGAATGCGCTGCATGCTGCCGCCCTTGCGGGTGAGCCGCTCGAGGCCACTCCCGGCGACCAGCTCGTGAGCTTCGTGCACGTAAGCGACGTGACGGCAGCCTACACGGCGGTCGCGCAGGCACTGGTCGACGGAGCCGAGCTCGACGCCGTGTACTCGGTCGCGTGCCCTCCGCCTATCTCGCTCAGAGACGCCGTCGATATCTGGTGCACGGCGACCGGCCGCCACGTCGAGGTGCGATGGGGCGCAAGGCCGCACGCTCCTCGGCAAGTCATGCGGCCGTATCTCCACGACCCTCCGCCCGGCTGGGAGCCGCGTGTGTCACCGGAAGCCGGCTTCGCTCGCGTGTATGGCGACCCGAACACGTGATACCGTTTCTCCCATGCCGGACAACGCGCCCACGCTGATCTCGATCGCGGTCCCCGTACTCAACGAGGCGGAGAACGTCGAGCACGCCTACACACGCGTGCGAAGCGTGTTCGAC
>Ga0209164_1001125_pt1 | contig 39036 bp, 34 predicted proteins | sample MTBNYHSulfiMetaG_FD_187458 | JGI IMG/M metagenome (GOLD analysis project Ga0209164, IMG submission 187458) | Enrichment culture microbial communities from rom New York Harbor, USA that are MTBE-degrading - MTBE-NYH (New York Harbor Sulfidogenic)... | ecosystem: Environmental > Aquatic > Marine >... | reverse complement strand
CGATCAGCCCGCTCTCAGGGTCCAGTTGTCCGGAGAGGCGCAGCATGTCCGACCAGCCCTTGGACATATGCAGTGCCCGCTGCTGGTGCAACCGTTCGGCCTCCACTTCGGCTGCTTGGGGGTCGGCCTCCCGCTTCCAGCAGGCCACCACCTGCGGCGCCTGCTGAGACGAGGCCGCACCCACCTGAGCCACTAGCGAGGCCTCATCCTTCTGGAACTGATCCGGGGCCAGCGCCTGCGCCTCCGCCAACAACCTCACCTTCCCCTCAGACACCTCCCCAGCGGCGAATGCCTCCCGGGTGGCCGGCATCTGCTCTAGCGCTTCGGCCACCGCCACCTTGCTGCGACACGCTGCGGCGGGCTCACCCGAGAGAGCCACAAGCCACTCGGTAGTCGACGGGTAACCCTGCTTCCGGGCCAGATTCCGCTTCTCGGCCACAGCGACCAGGCCGGTAACCCGAGCGTTCCAGCGGCGAGATTCCCGCAGCGCGGTCACCAACTCGCCGGCCACACCATCATCAGGCAGGCGGTCCAGAATCTCAGAACCCGATGACTCGGCCAGAGAGACAAGCTCCGTACACACAACACCGATGTACCACCCAGGTACGACACGAACCCAGGCACGACACCGGCAGTCAGATGAGGTCACGCTGGCCCAGCCTGCCGTGCTCTCGCCACGCCCTTCACAGGAAGCACGGCCGAGTCCGGTCCCGCTCAGTCGAACCTGAACCCGAAGGGCAGCAACTCCTCCAGGGTGTGCTCCCGAGGACCTTCCACGGTGTCGACGATCACCCGGCGCACCCCGAACTCCAGCATCAGCTGACGACAGTTGCCGCAGGGATAGCCTCCGTCGGCACCGTCGGCATCCAGGCAGGAGACCGCCACCGTATCCAGGCGGCGCGCCCCGCACGAGACGGCGTGGGAGATGGCGCTGCCCTCGGCGCAGATCGTCGCCCCGTAGGCGCTGTTCTCCACATTGGCCCCGGTGTAGTGGTTGCCGTCGGCATCCACTGCCACCGCCCCTACCCGGAACCTCGAGTAGGGGGCGTAGGCGTTGGCGGCGGCGGCCCGGGCCTCGGCGATGAGTTCCTCGGCGGTCATGATCCTCCCAGGAGAGCGTCCACGAAGGCTTCGGGGGCGAAGAGCAGCAGGTCCTCGACCCGCTCCCCCACCCCGATCAGCTTGACCGGGATCCCCAGCTCCCGCTCCACGGCCACGGCGATGCCTCCCCTCGCGGTGCCGTCGAGCTTGGTGAGCACGATGCCGGTGACCCCCACGGCGGCGGTGAAGGCCCGGGCCTGGGCGATGCCGTTCTGCCCGGTGGTGCCGTCGAGCACCAGCAGCACCTCCCCCACCTCGCCGCCGTCCCGGCCCAGCACCCGCACCACCTTCCCCAACTCCTCCATGAGGTTGTGCTTGGAGTGCAGGCGCCCCGCGGTGTCCACCACCACCACCTTCTTGCCCCGGGCCCGGGCTCTCTGCAGCCCGTCGAAGGCCACCGCCGCCGGATCGCCCCCCTGCTGCCCGGCCACCATCTCCAGCCCCAGCCGTTCCGCCCACACCCCCAGCTGTTCGGTGGCCGCCGCCCGGAAAGTGTCGGCCGCCGCCAAGAGAGCCGGCAAGCCCCGCTGCTGCAGTTGGGCCGCCAGCTTGGCAATGGTGGTCGTCTTGCCCGAGCCGTTCACTCCTACCACTACGACCACCGCCGGGTCACCCCGCAGAGCCAGCGAGCGGTCCCGGCCGGCGAAGACTGCCGCCAGCTCACGACGCAGCGCCGCCCGGGCGGCGCCAGCATCCGCAGGCGCGGCGGCTCGCACCCGCTCCACGATGCCCACCGCGGCCGCCACCCCGACGTCGGCGGCCAGCAAGGCTTCTTCCAGCCCGGTCCAGAACGCCGCGTCGAGACCCCCGCCGAAGAGCCCGGCGAGGCGCTCCCCCAAAGCCCGCCGAGTGCGCGCCAGCCCACCCTCCAGCCCGCCCGCCACCGCATCCACCGGCACGGTGGGGGCGTCGCGGCGCACGTCGGTGGCCCGGGGGCGACGGCGGCGCCACAGGAGGAACGCCGCCACGGCCAGGGCCACGGCAACGGCCACCACGATCGCAACAACCAAGAACACCCGGGCCTCCTCGGTGAGCGCCCATCCGGGGCCTGTGACAATAGGCCCGCGGCGGAATGATGCAACGGCACCCGCCCCCGCCGAGCGCTAGCGGGCCGCCCCTTCCCGCCGGTCCTCCGCCGGGCGGGCCACCCGATCGAGGCGCTTGGCCAGCACCCGCGACGACTCCCCGGGCTCCATGGTGACCCCGTAGAGCATGTCGGCGGCCTCCATGGTCTGCTGCTGGTGGGTGATGATCACCAACTGGGAGGAGTCGCGCAGCGAGCCCACCAGGCGAATGAAGCGGCGCAGGTTGGTGTCGTCGAGGGCCGCCTCCACCTCATCGAGCACGTAGAAGGGGCTGGGCCGCGCCCGGAAGACGGCGAAGAGGAACGCCAGGGCCGCCAGGGAGCGCTCCCCGCCGGAAAGCATCGCCAGGCGGGAGATCTTCTTGCCCATGGGCTGCACATGGATCTCCACCCCGCTGGCCAGGGGATCGTCGGGGTCGGTGAGCCGCAGCCGGCCCCGTCCGCCGGGGAAGAGCACCCCGACGTTCTCCTCGAAGCGGCGCCCGATGTCGTCACAGGCTTCCCGGAACAGCCGGGCTATCTCCTCGTCCAGAGCGGCGATCACCTTGCGCAATTCACGGCGCGAGCCTTCGAGGTCGGCCAGCTGGCCCTCGAGGAAGGCGGCCCGCTCGGCCAGCTCGCGGTACTCAGCGGCGGCCAGCGGGTTCACCAGACCGATGCGGCGAATCTCAGCCTCGAGCGACTCCAGATGCTCCTCGGGGACAACCCCTTGGGGAAGCTCGGGCTGCGGAGCAGCCAGGGCCTTCTCCCCGGAGGCATCCACGTCGCGCCGCAGGCCCTCGGCCACCCCTTCCAGACGCACCGCCAGTGCGGCGGCCTCGATGGCCGCCGCCGACAGCGCCTCGCGGTCGGCGGTCAGCGCCGTCTCCAGGGCCTCCCGCCGCTCCTGAGCCGCCGCCAGTTCATGCCCCTCCACCGCCGCCTGCTCCCGGCGCACCCGCTGCCGCTCCCGCAGTACTTCGAGGTGGCGCCGCGCCGCCTCGAGGCCGCGCCGGGCGCGCTGTTCGATGTCGGCGAGGCGCTCGACCTCGCCGGGGTCGACCTGGTCGCCCGTGAGGTCTTCGAGAAGGCGATGTACCTCTTCGAGGCGACGCTCCAGCAAGCGGCGGCGCTCGACCGCTGCCGCCACCAGGCCGGCCGCCTCCTCACCGGCGCGCCGGGCGGCTTCGCGTCGGGCCGCCACGTCTTCACGCCGTCGAGCCAGGGCTTCCCAGGCGGCCTGACGAGCTGCTTCCTCGCCTTCGAAGGCTTCGATCTGCGGCCGGAGCAAGGCCAGCCGCTCCCGACGCGTGCGGCCCGCCTCGGCCAGCGCGGCGCGGCGAGCGTCGAGGCGGGCCAGTTCGGCGGACCCCTCACCGGCGGCCCGTTCGGCGCGTTGCAGCGCCCCGCCCGCCTCGGGAAGGCGGGCCTCCAAACGGCGGGCTTCGACAGCAGCGGCCCCCTCTCTCGCCGCGGTGTCCTCGGCGGAGCGGCGAGCGGCGTTGTGCCGGCTGGAGGCGCGAGCGGCCTCGACCCGAGCGCGCTCCTGAGCCACCCGGGCCGCTTCCAGGGCGGCGGGCCCGGCACCGTCGGGAGATGCGGCCCGCACACCGAAGGAGGTCACCAGGTCGCCGTCGGGGGTCACGGCCCTCAAGCCGGGGTGCCGCCGCACCAGCGACCAGGCAGCCGCCCAGCCCTCGACCACCACCACATCGCCCAGCAGCGCCGCAGCGAGGGCCGCATCGGCGTCCGGCCCCAGGAGATCGACCAGGGCGTCGATGCCCGCCTCGGCGGCCACGGCTCGGGCGGGAACCTCATCCGCGGCACCTCCTGCGGAAGCGAAGGCCGCCCCGCCGAAGCCCGCCGCCTTCAGCGACGAGACCGCGGCCTGCAGCGCCTCGGGTGCCGCCACCGCGAAGGCTTCGCTCCACGGCCCCAGGGCGGCATCCACGGCCACCGCCAGCGGCGCGGGGACATCGAGACGGGCCAGCACCGGGCCCAGCACCCCGGCGAGGACGGCGGCCCGCTGCCGCGACTCGGGGTCGCCCAACCCGGCCACCGCCGCCTCGAGGGCCTCCACCCGCGCCTGGGCTGCCGCCTCGCCCAGCCGTGCTTCGGCGAGGCCGCGCCGCGCTTCTTCGAGGACTGCCTGCGCCTCGCGAGACCGCTCGGCGGCGCGCCGGGCGGCTTCGGCGGCCGGCTCGGCCTCCTCCCGCAAAGCGGCTACTTCGACGCTCAGTCGTTCCACCTCCGCGACCGCCGCGGCCACCTGCGCCGCCACCAGAGCCCGCCGCTCGTCCAGGGCGATGGCCTCGCCCTCGTCGCGCTGGGCGGCGGCTTCCAGAGCAGCCAGGTCGCCGCGCAGAGTGGCCACCACCCCCTCGGCGGGCAGGCGCCCCTGTTCGGCCAGACTGCGCTCTTCGTCCTCCAGCGCCCGGCGGGCTGCCTCGTGCCGCTGGGCATCGGCCCGGGCGCCGGCCTCTTCCTCGACGGTGGCGGCAAGGCGGGTGCGCAAGTCGGCGCGCTCCTCCTCGAGGTCCCGGCGGCGCTGCCCGGCGCCCTCCGCCCGGCCCTCGAGAGCACCGCGGCGCTCGCGAGCCACCATGGCGATGCGCTGCAGGCGCTCGGAGACGGTCTCCAGATGGGCGGCGGCGCCGGTATCGCGTTCCAGCAACCTGCCGGTGGCCTCCACCGCCTGGTGCAGACGCGTCAGCGCTTCGACCAGTCCCTCCTTCTCGGCGAGCGCGGCATCGAGCCGGGCCCGCGTGCTGCTCTCGACCTCGCCCAGTTCCTGCAGGCGGCCTTCGATGGTGCGCAGATGCTCCCCTCCCACCCAGAGGCGCAATGCCCGCCATTCCTCCTTGAGGGCCTGGTGCCGTTCCGCCGCCCGCGCCTGGCGGCGCAGCGGGCCCATGCGCCGCTGCTGCTCGCCCAGCAGGTCCTGCAGCCGGGCCAGGTCGACGTCGGTGGCCTCCAGCCGCCGCAGGGAGCGGTCGCGCCGCAGGCGGTGCTTGATGACCCCGGCGGCCTCCTCGATGACGGCCCGATGTTCCTCGGGACCGGCGTTGAGCACGGCGTCCACCCGTCCCTGGCCGACGATGACGTGTTGATGGCGGCCCACCCCACTGTCGGAGAGCAACTCCTGGATGTCGAGCAGGCGGCAGGCGGTGCCGTTGATCTCGTAGTCCGAGGTGCCGTCGCGGTAGAGCCGGCGGGTGATGGTGACCTCGGGCACGTCGAGGGGAAGGCGCCCGTCGGAGTTGTCGAAAGTCAGGGAAACCTCGGCGCGGCCCAGGGCCGGGCGGGTGGCCGTGCCGGCGAAGATCACGTCCTCCATGCGCTGGGTGCGCAGCACGCTGGTGGCCTGGGTGCCCATGACCCAGGCCATGGCATCTACCAGATTGGACTTGCCCGTGCCGTTGGGCCCGACCACGACCGTCACCCCGGGCTCGCATTCCAGCCGGGTGCGATCGGCAAACGACTTGAAGCCGACGAGGGTGAGCGTCTTGAGTTGCAAGGCCGGAATCAGGCTATCACCGGTGAATCACACACCTGGGATTCAGGGCCTGATCTCGAACCCCTGCAAGCCGGCCTCCACCTGTGCCGGCTCTTCTCGGACCGCGGTCACCTCGGCCCCGATGGGCCCGGCGCGCAGCCAGGCGGCCAGGGCTGCCACCGCGCTGGGGTCGCCCTGGGCGTGGACCTCGACCCGCCCGTCGGGCAGGTTGCGGGCCCAGCCCGCCAGGCCGAGCCGCTCTCCCTCCGCCATGGTGGACCAGCGGAAGCCGACCCCCTGCACCCGCCCCCACACCAGGAAGCGCTCGGCCGCCGGGATCGCGCCCCGGTTCATCGCTGGCACTCCGGGCAGAAATAGGCGCTGCGGCCTCGCAGCACCATTCGTTCCACAGCGGCGCCGCAACGACGGCAAGCCTCCCCCGCCCGCCCGTAGACGGCCAACCGTTCCAGGTACCCGCCGGCCCGCCCGTCGGGGAGCAGGTAGGCCAGGTCGGCCAGGCTGGTCCCGCCCTTGCGCAAGGAGGCCTCCAGCACCGGCCGCACCGCCCGGCGCAAGGCGGCCACCTCCTCGCGGCACAGCGATCCCGCCGACCGGTCGGGGCGCAGACGAGCCCGGTGGAGCACCTCGTCGGCGTAGATGTTCCCCAGCCCCGCCAGCAGCCTCTGGTCCAACAGCAGCGGCTTGATGGGAGCGCGGCGGCCGGCGAGGCGGGCGGCCAGGTCGGGGCTGCGCGGCAGGGCATCGAGCGCATCGGGGCCCAGCCGCGCCGGCCCGGCGGCGGCCAGTTCGTCGGCGGTGAGCACCGCGGTATGCCCGAAGGTGCGGGGATCCACGAAGCGCACCTGGGGCCCCGTCTCGAGCGACACCACCACCGCGGTGTGCGGTACCTCGGGCTCTCCCCGTCCCGCCAGCGACATCCGCCCCGACATGCCCAAGTGGGTGAGCCAGGTGAGGCCGCCCCCCAGGTCCCCGAGCAGGTATTTGCCCTGCCGGGTGAGGGCCAGGATCCGCCGCCCCTGCAGGCGGGCAGCGAAATCCTCGGCACGGGGCTGGAGGCGCAGGGCCCGCGCCCGGCGCACGGCCACCTCGCCCACCCGGGCGCCGACCACCACCGGTTCCAAGTGGCGCCGGGTGATCTCGACCTCGGGGAGCTCAGGCATCCTCGCCTTCCTCCCCGGCGAGCAGGTCCAAGGCGCTGCGGGCCGCCGCCTGCTCCGCGGACTTCTTGGAGGTTCCGGTGCCCGAGCCCAGCACGCGCCCGCCGGCACTGACCGTGGCGAAGAACACCCGGGCGTGGTCGGGCCCCTCTCCTTGGGAGGAGTAGGCCGGCACCAGCCCCGTCCGAGCCAGGGTCTCCTGCAGCCGCGACTTGGAGTCGCGCTCTCCCGGCGACTCGCTGCGCGCCGCCAGCAGCGAAGCCCAATGCCGCAGGATCACCCGGCGAGCCGCCTCCAGGCCGGCATCGAGGTAGATGGCTCCGAGCAGGGCCTCCAGCGTGTCGGCCAGGATGGAGGGCTTGTCCCGGCCTCCGGTCTCCTCCTCCCCAGCATCGAGCAGCACCGCCTCCCCCACTCCGACGGCGCGCGCCACTTCCGCGAGGGCATCCTGGCTGACCACCGAGATCCGCACCTTGGTCATCTCGCCCTCGTTGCGGCCCGAGGTGCGGTACAGGTGGGCAGTGACGACGAACTCCAGCACCGCGTCGCCCAGGAACTCGAGGCGCTCGTTGGAGCCCTCCGGGTCGTGGGAGCGATGAGTCAGGGCACGGCGCAAGAGGCCCCGGTCGCCGAAGGTGTGTCCCAGCGACCGCTCCAGGGCGGTGGGCGCCTCAGACACGGCCCAGGCCTTCGGCGACTCTCGCCACCAGGCCGCGCTCGGCCCCTTCGGAGGCCAGGCGCAGCGCGTTGGCCACGGCCACCCGGGAAGCGGAGCCGTGGGCCACCACCACGGTGCCCCGCGTGCCCAGCAGGTGGGCGCCGCCGTGGGTGTCGGGATCGAGGCGCTCGCGCAGGACGGCGAGGCGGGGAAGCAGCGCAGGCAGGGCGGCTTCCAGAGCGGGGTCGGCCTCGCTCAGGGCGGCCAGCACCAGGCGGCTCATCGCCGACCCCATCCCCTCGACGCCCTTGAGGAGGACGTTGCCGCTGAAGCCGTCGGTGACGAATACGTCGGCCGTGCCTCGTCCCAGGTCGCGTCCCTCGACGTTCCCGGCGAAGCGCAACGGGGCCGCCGCCAGGAGCGAGAAGGCCTCCTTCTCGAGGAGCCGGCCCTTGCCCTCTTCCTCCCCGATGTTCAGCAAGCCCACGGCCGGGTCCGCGACCCCCAGGTAGACCTGCGCCAGCACCGCCCCCATCACCCCGAATTGCACCAGGTGCTCGGGGCGCACCTCGAGGTTCGCCCCGATGTCGAGCACCACCGTGGGGTGGCCCAACGGGAAGATGGCGGCGAGGGCGGGCCGGGAAACCCCGGGTGCCCGCCCTACCAGGATGGCCCCGGCCGCCACGGTGGCCCCCGTGGACCCGGCGGAGACCAGGCCGTCCGCCTCGCCCTCGGCCACCAGGCGAGCCGCCACGCTTATGGAGGCCCGCCTCTTGTCGCGGATGGCCCCCGAGACGTCTTCCCCCATGCCGATCTCCTCGGGGGCATGGACGACCGGCAGATCGGCACCGCACTCCCGGAGCAGCGGGCGCAGCCGTGCCTCATCTCCCACCAAGACGACCTCGACGCCGCCGGCGGCGGCGTCGACGGCGCCCTTGACGGTCTCCTGCGGCGCACGATCGCCGCCCATGGCGTCGAGGGCGATGCGAGTCATGGCACCCCTAGGAGGTGCTCACCACCTCCCGCCCGTTGTAGGTACCGCACTGCGGGCAGGCCCGGTGGGGTGCCTTGGCGGCCCCACACTGCGGGCAGGCCGTGGTGGACGGGCGGGACAGCTTCCACCCCGCCTTCCGCTGCCGGGTGCGGGAGCGGGACATCTTCTTCTTGGGGACCGCCATGACGATTCGCCTCGTTTCGCTAGCTCAGGGTTCCAACAGGTCACGCAGCGACGCGAAAGGAGAACCCGGCGCCTCGTCGTGCCCTGGGCAGGAACCCGTATTCAAGTCGGCCCCGCACACCGCGCAAAGTCCGCGGCAATCGGGGCGGCACAAGGGCCGGAGGGGCATGGCGAGGAGCACCGCGTCGCGCAGCGGCGGTTCTAGGTCGGCCTCGTCCCCATGGAGGCGATACTCCGCCTCGGTATCGGAGGCCAGCACTTCGAGGATCTCCGCCGCCAGGGGCTCGGTCCACTCGGTCAGGCAGCGCCGACAAGTGTGCCGGGCCGTGACCGTTGCCCGTCCCCGCACCACGATGCCCCCCGAGGTGCCTTCCAGCACCAGGTGAGCCCGCAGCGGCGTTTGCGGGTCTACCCGGGAGAGCTCCAAGGCCCAATCCACCGGGGCCTCGAGGTCCACAGCGCGCCGGTACCCCGGCTCGCGCAGCAAGTCGGACACGATGAGGCGCAGCGGCGGGCGGGGCACGCCGCGATTGTATCGGGGGGCGCGGCGGCTACCCCGGCTCCGGCATCCCCGGCATCCCGGGGCGGGCTTGGTGCAGCTCGCTGCGGGCGTGGCGCACCTGGGCCAGGAGGTCCGAGAGCATGCCCTCGGCGCTTTCGTACGCTCGCTCGGCGTCGTCCTCGGCTTCCAGGCGGATGCGGGTGCCCTCGGCCTCGGCGCGGCGCACCAGGGCGTTGGCCTCCTCCACCGCCTCCTTGACTATGTAGGACTCGCTGACCAGCTGCTCGGACCGCTGCCGGGCCCGCTCCAGGAGCTCGCGCGCCTTCTCGTTGGTCCGGGCTACGAAAGCCTCACGCTCGCGCACCATCCAGCGGGCGGCTCGCAGCTCGTCGGGAAGCTCGTCGCGCAGCCGGTACAGCATGTCGAGCAGCTGGTTGCGGTCGAGCATGACGCTCGAGGACAAGGGCACGTTGCGCGCCCCCTCCACGGCGAGGATCAGCTCGTCGACGAGCTCCTGCAGCTCGCCGAGGCGCGGCGGCACCGGGACCGGTTCCTGGCGATCGACGTCGTCATCGCTCATCGGCCAAACGCTCCTTCAACGCACGCGCCACAGTAGGCGGCACCAGACCTTCCACCGAGCCACCAAAGGCCACGACCTCCTTGACCAGGGAGGAGGACAGGTAGCCGTACTCGGCGCTGGTGGGGACGAAGAGGGTGACCGTCCCGGACAGACGGCGGTTCATCTGCGCCAGCTGCAGCTCGTATTCGAAGTCGGTGACGGCGCGCAGGCCTTTCACGATGACGTCGGCGCCGGCGCGGCGCACCACCTCCACCAGCAGCCCGTCGAAAGACCGAGCGCTGACGTTGTCCCACCGAGTGCAGCATTCTTCAAGCAGGGCCACCCGCTCGGCGGCACTGAACAGCGGGCTTTTCGCCGGGTTGTTGGCCACAGCCACCACCACGCGGTCGAACAGCCCGGCGCAGCGCTCGATGATGTCGAGGTGGCCGTAAGTGGGCGGGTCGAAGCTCCCCGGCACCAGGGCGGTGATCACGGCGCTCCTTCCTTCACCAGCCGGGTGATCTCGCTGTCCCCATAACGCCGTCGGTCGGCCACCTTCAGGCCGGGCGGAGGCTGGAGTCCCTCGCCGGCCCGGCGATGCAGCACGACGGTGCCGCCCCCGGCGAGCAGGCGCACCAGCGCGCCGAGAACCTGCTCTACCGACGCTAGCGGCAGGGCGTAGGGAGGGTCAACGAACGCCAAGTCGAACGGGCCGTCCGCCCGGCCCAAATAATGCGAGACGTCCTCCGCCGCCACCTCACCACCGAGGCCCACGGCGGCCACGTTGGCCCGCAACGCGGCCAGCGCCGCCCGGCTCCGCTCTACGAACACCACCGAAGCCGCCCCCCGGCTGAGGCACTCCAGGCCCAGGCTGCCCGAGCCGGCGTAGAGGTCGAGCACCCGGGCCCCCGCCACCGCCGCCCCGAGGCTGGAGAAGACGCCCTCCCGCGCCCGGTCGGTCATCGGCCGGGTGCCCCGGTCCCGCGGGGCGAGAAGGCGGCGCCCCTTGGCCAAGCCCGAGATGATCCTCATGAAACACCCCTCATGAAACACCCCTCACGAAACACCCCTCATGAGATGAAAAGCCACTCCACTTGTTCGCCGAGGAGGGCGCGCACCTCTTCGGCGATAGGGCGATGGCGGGCCAGGGCCGGGTCGGCGGCGACCAGGGCGAAGGCCTCGCGGCGGGCGGTGACGAGGGCATCGACGTCGCGCAGGATGTCGGCCAGGCGCAGGTCGGGAAGGCCCGACTGGCGGGCGCCGAACACGGTGCCCTGACCGCGCAGCCGTAGATCCTCTTCGGCCAGGCGGAACCCGTCGTCGGAAGCGGCCACCGCCGCCAGGCGCGCGGCGGCCTCCTCCGTGCCGGGAACGGCCACCAGGTAGCACCAGTTGGGCCCCGCCCCGCGGGCCAGGCGGCCCCGCAGCTGGTGCAGCTGGCTGATGCCGAAGCGATCGGCATCCTCGATGACCATCACGGTGGCGTTGGGAATGTCGATGCCCACTTCGATGACGGTGGTGGCCACCAGCACGTCCACCGCCCGGTCCCGGAAGGCCTGCATGGCGCGGCGCTTCTCCTCGGCAGGCAGCTGGCCGTGCACCAGGCCGAGGCGCAGCTCGGGGAATACCCCCTGCAGGCGCTCGAACTCGGCGGTGGCCGAGGCGGCCTCCAGCTTGGGGCTGTCCTCCACCAGCGGGCAGACCACGAACGCCTGGCGCCCGGCGGCCACCTGCTCCCTCACCCGGGCGTAGACCGGGGCCAGCTCGTCGGGATCCTTGCCCACCACCTCGGTGTGCACCACAGGGCGGTTCGCCGGCATCTCGTCGAGCACCGAGACGTCCAGGTCGCCGTACAGGGTCATCGACAGCGTGCGGGGAATGGGGGTGGCGGTCATGATCAGCAGGTCGGGTCGGGGGCCGCCGGCCTTCTCCCGCAGCGCCACCCGCTGATAGACGCCGAAGCGATGCTGCTCGTCCACCACGGCGATGCCGAGGCGGGCGAACTGCACTCCCTCCTGGATGAGGGCATGGGTGCCCACCACCACGTCCAGTGTCCCCCGGGCCACCGCTTCGAGGACCCCGGCGCGGTCGGGCGAGCTGGAAGTCAGCAGCGCCATCCGCACTCCCACCAGCCGGGCCAGGGGCTCCAGCCCGAAGTAGTGCTGCTCGGCGAGAACCTCGGTGGGGGCCATCACCGCCCCCTGGTGGCCGCCCTGGACCCCGGCGAGGAGAGCCGCCATGGCCACCACCGTCTTGCCCGAGCCCACCTCCCCCTGCAGCAGGCGATGCATCGGGTGGGGCGAGGCCATGTCGGCCCGGATCTCGGCGATGGCCCGCTCCTGGGCCCCGGTGAGCCGGTAGGGCAGGGCCGCCACGAATGCCTCCACCAGGCCGGCGGCGGCGGTGTGGGAGAGGCCCTCTTCCTCCTCGATCTGGCGGCGCTTGCGCAGGGCCAGGGCCACCTCGAGGCGGAACAACTCGTCGAACACCAGGCGGTCCCGGGCGGTTTCGGCCTCGGCCGGCGTCTCGGGGAAGTGGATCCCGGCGACGGCGCGGTCCCGCGACACCAGCCCCAGCCGGGCGACCATCTCCTCCGGCAGGGGATCGACGATGGGCCGGGAGCGAACCACCGCGTTGGCCAGAAACACCTCCAGCCGCCAGGAGGCCAGGCCGGCCACCGCGGGGTATACCGGGACGATGCGGCCGGTGCGCCGGTGGCCCGACCCGCCGAGCACGTCGACTACCGGGGACTTCATCTGCAGCCGGCCGCGGAAGCGCTCCACCTTGCCGGAGAGAGCGACCTCGGTGCCCGGGGGCAGTTGGCGTTCGCGAAAGGCCTGGTTGAAGAAGGTCACCCACAGTGAGCCGAGGATCTCGGCGGCCCGGCGGGGGGCCTCCTCGGCCACCCAGCGGCGGGCCTCCACCTCGGTCTCGAAAGCGGCCACCGGCAGGTCGGACTGCCCGGGAGCGGGCTGTGCCCTCCAGCCCCCGCCGTCGGGCACCACGTCGTAGTCGACCTTCGGGGCCACCAGGGCCTCCACCAGGATGAGGCCGCGGCGGGGATGGCGGGCCGCCACCCGGGTCACCACGCCGACCACCGTCACCTCCACCCCAAGGGGGACGCGAGACAAGGGGACCACCAGCGACCGATCCACATAGCGCCGGGGGAAGTGAAAGAGCAGGTCGGCAACGCTGGAGATGCCGGCCTTGCGCAACTCCCGGCCCAGGCGCGGGCCCACCCCCTTGACCTGCTCCACGGGGAGCCCGGCCAGGTAGGCGAGGCTGCGTCCGCTCACTCGACGCCGACGAGATAGGGATAGAGCGGCTGGCCCCCGTCCACCACATCGATGGGAATGCCGGCCCGGTACTCCTCGAGCCAGGTGCGAGCGGCCGCGGTCACGTCGGGGTCGGCCTCCGCCCCGGCCACGATGGTGATCGCCTCGGATTCCTCATCCACGACTCGCTCCAGCATGGCGAGAAGGGCGGCCTGGAACGCTTCCCTGGCGAGGCGTTGCGTCCGCCGCTCGGCTCGCTTGGCCCCCAGCACCAGCCGCATCAGGCGGGTGATCCAGCGTGCCATCCGGCCCGGGACGGCCGGTTCGATGACCTGGACCTTGCCGTCGACGAGAGCGATCCAATCGCCCTCGTGGATGGTCCCCACCGGCGTGGTGGCATCGCGCACCGCCCGGGTCATCTCCCCGCTGCGCACGGCGCGGGCCGCTTTGTCCATCCGAGACACGGCCGCCTCCACCGTGAGATTGGTGGCGTAGGCCACCGCGGCGGCGATGCCCTGGGGGATGGAGCGGGTGGGGATGACGTGGACCTGCTTGCGGGTCAAGCGGTCGATCTCTTCGGCAGCGGGGATGATGTTCTTGTTGTTGGGCAGCAGCACCACCGTCTTGGCGGGCACCGCCTCCACCACTTCGAGCAGATCGCCCACCGAGGGGTTCATCGTCTGGCCCCCGATGACCACTCCCTGCGCCCCGTACTGGCGGAACAACTCGAGGATCCCCGGCCCGTTGGCCACCGCCACCAGGCCCACCTTGGCGTGGAGGGCGTCGGGCAGCGGCTCGAAGATGTAGGCCGCCCGGTGGAAGTCCTCGGCGGCGGCCTGCTCGAGCAGGTTGGTGATCTCGATCTTCCGCGGCCGGCCGGCCTCTATCCCGGCTTCCACGGCGGCCCCGATGTCGTCGGTGTGGATGTGGCACTTCCACGAGCCCTCGCCGCCGACGATCACGATCGATTCGCCGATCGCGGCCCAGGCCTCTTTCAACTGCTGATCGGCACCCGCCGGGCCTTCCAGCATGAACATGACCTCGTAGTGGAGGTCGGCGATGGAGCCGCCCTCCTTGCTGCCCTGGCCGTCGGCCGAGACCAGCTGGGCGGCGGGCCGGAAGAAGGCGGGGGGCAGCGTCACCTTGCCCCCGGCCACGTGCTCGCGCAGGGCGGCCAGCAGCAGCAGCAGCCCGGCGCCGCCGGCATCCACCACCCCGGCCGCCTTCAGCACCGGCAGCAACTCCGGGGTTTCGAGCAGGGCCTCCTCGGCCCGTCCGTAGACCCGTTCGAGCAGCCCGGCCAGCCCGTCGGCCGCGGCGGCACCGCGAGCTTCCTCGGTGGCGCAGCGCAGCACGGTGAGGATGGTCCCCTCCACCGGGTGCCCCACCGCCTTGTAGGCGGCGGTCGTGGCCCGCTCCATGCCCTCGGTGAGCTGGGCGGCTCCGATCTCCTTGTGAGCGCGAAACACCTCGGCCCAGGCCCGCAGGATCTGGGACAGGATGATGCCGGAGTTGCCCTGCGCCCCCATCAAGGAGCCGTGGGCCATAGCCTGGGTCACATCGGCCAGCGAGGAAGTGCCGTCGAGGGCCCCCACCACCGACTCCATGGTGAGGGTCATGTTGGTGCCGGTGTCGCCGTCGGGCACGGGATAGACGTTCAGCCGGTTGAGCGACTCGCGATGCTCTCGCAACCGGGCGAGATAGCGGTTCATGACCTGCTTGAGGTCCTGGGCGCGGAGGTGTTCTGTGGCCATCGCCGGGGAGTGTATACGGGGCGATCTTGGACGTCCCTGCCGGGCTGGTATCCTTGTAGCCCGTTCCCGACAAGGATTCCCCCTCGTGTCGTTCGTATGTGAGATCTGCGGCCGCCGCCCCTGGGTGGGCAAGCAGGTGAGCCACTCCCACCGGCGCACCAGCCGCCGCTGGCTGCCCAACGTGCAGCGCATCCGCGTCCGCTACGGGAGCAACTCCCGCCGGATGCGAGTCTGCACCTCCTGCCTCAAAGCCGGCAAGGTCGAAAAGGTCTGAGCCCGTGCAGGGCGTAGTCCAGGCCTACGACCCTTCCACCGGCCGCGGCGTGGTGCTCGCCGAGCCCGACCGCGCCCTCATCGAGTTGCGCCCGGGATCGTTGCAGGGGTCCATCTTCCGGGAGTTGCGCCCCGGCCAGCGCATCCTCTTCGACGTGGTGGAGGAGGACGGCGTGGCCTGCGCCGCCCGAGTGCGCATCGGCGCCGACGGCTACTGAGCCGCCCTCCCCGGCGCGCTCCCGCTCTCCTCTGCCTCCCGATGCCGGGCCCACAGCGCCCGCAGCACCGCCGCCGCGCCGTCGACGAACCGCTCTCCTCTGACCGAGTGGATGGAATCGAACCCGTGGGTCGCTCCGGGCAGCTCGGCGTGGCCCACGGCCGGCCCCCCGGCGGCGCGCAGAGCGGCCACCAGACGCCGGGAGTCCTCCGGCCGTACCAGCGTGTCGGCGCCTCCGTGGGCCACCAGGAACGGCGGGCGGTCGGCCCGAGCGCAATGCACCGGCGATCCCCGCCGCCACCGGGCCGGGTCGGCTTCCGGCGCGACCTTGAGGACGTGGGTCGCCAGGTAGGGCCACTTGGGGCGGCCATCCTCACCGAGCAGGTCGTGCACCCCGTACACCGGCAGGCAGGCCTGCACGGAGGTGTCGGCGGCCTCGAACCCCGGCTGGTAGCTCGGGTCGCCGGAGGTGAGCGCCGCCAGGGCCGCCAGCTGCCCGCCCGCCGAGCCGCCGGTCACGGCCACAAAGGAAGCGTCGGCCCCGTGCTCGGCGGCCGTCTCCCGGATCCAGGCGATGGCCCGCTTCACGTCGATCAACTGGTCGGGGAAGGTGGCTTTCGGGCTGAGGCGGTACTCGAGGTCGAACACCACCCATCCCTCACCGGCCAGGCGGTGTACCAAAGGCCTTCCCTGCCAGCCGCGACGCCCGCCCGTCCAGCCCCCACCGTGGATCTGCACCAGCACCGGGGCCGGGCCCTGCTCCCCCCGCCGCCGGTAGCGGTCGGCCACTTGGGAGGGATGGGGCCCGTAGGGCAGATGCGCCGCCACTTCCAGTCGGCGGGGTACGCCGGGGTAGGGCCGAAGCAGCCGGGCCGTCCGCAGCCGAGGCAAGCGCACCTTCTCACCCAAGGCCCCGGACGCGGCGCGTTCCATCACCCGCCGGGCCCGGGCCGCCTGCACCTGGATGATCCCCAATCCCACCAGCGAGAGACCGCCAGCGGCCAAGGCCGTGGTCCCGGCCCAGCCGCCCGTCCAGCCGGCGGCGGCGAACCCCCCGGCGAGGCCGGCGTGGACCAGAGCGTGGAAGGGGGCCAGTTCGCCGGTGAAGAGCACCAGAACCCAGGGCGCTCCCCCGCCGCGGCGACGGGGCAGGGGCCGCAGGGCGTTGACGGTTAGGGCCAGGCCGGCCAGCACCAGGACGAGGAGCACATAGGACACGGCCCGCCAGTATGGCCGCTCACCATGCCGCAGGCGGCAAAGTGGCCTGGTGGGCGGGTGCAGCGGTATAGTCCGCGGCACCTACTCACGGGGAGAGAAATGGTCGAGGCCTACGTGCTCATCCAGACCGAGGTCGGCAAGGCCGCTCAGGTGGCCATGGCGGTCAAGGGCATCCCGGGCGTGATGTCGGCGGAGGCGGTCACCGGCCCCTACGACGCCATCGTGCATGCCGGGGCCGACGATGTCGACTCGCTGGGCAAGCTCGTGGTGGCTCGCATCCAGGCGGTCGAGGGGATCACCCGCACCCTGACCTGCCCGGTCGTCCGCCTCTGAGATAGCCCGCCGCCGGCGACGGGGCTGAGCCCCGCCGCTGTGCAGGCATGCGCGGACGCCCCTCTCCCGCCTGCTGCTTTCGAGGCCCGTCGGCACGCTCGGCTCAACCGCGGCCCGCAGCGGCCGACAGAGAGGGAAGATGGTCGTACCCCCTGCTTCCCCGGCGTCGCCGCGAACCACCGCGACCGCCCTGCATCCCGCGGCGCGAGCGCTCTACTCGGTAGCCACTTCCTTCGAGTCCGGCGGCGCGCCCGACGCCGTCCTCGGCGAATTGCTGCGCCGGGCGGCAGCCGCCGTGGGAGCTCGCCGTGCCTGGCTGCGCTTCGATCCCGACGACGCCGGCTCGGGGCTCGTCGTCGCCTGGCCCGACCCCGGTGCCCCTCCTCCCGAGCCGGGCGAACCCGACACCCTGGCCGCCCCTCTGCTGCATGCCGGCGCCCCCATCGGCACCCTGGTGCTGGCCTCTCCCGCCGACGGCGCCTTCGGCGCAGCCGACCGGCACCTGGCCGTGGCGCTCGCCCACCCCGCCGCCGCCGTAGCCGCCACCGCCCGGCAGCTCTCCGCCGCCGAGGAGCGCGCCCGCCGCGCCGAGGAGACGGTCGCCCTTCAGGCCGAGCTGGCAGGAGCGGTGGATCACGACCTGCGCACCCCGCTCACCACCATCCTGGGCGCGCTGCAGACCCTCGCCCGTCCCGAGCACCTCCCCGACGACCCCGACCTGGCCGCACTGGTCTCCTCGGCGCTGGGGCAGGCGCAGCGGCTGCGCTCGCTGCTGGGCGACCTGCTCCTCATCTCCTGGGATGCCTCCCGCTCCGAAGCCCTGCTCCCCGATGCCCTGCGCTCCCTGACCGCCGAGGCCGCCCGCGCCGGCATGGGCGAGGGGGCGGCAGTCGCGGCGGAGATACCCGCCGGCTTCCCGCCGGCCACGGTGGACCCTCCCGCCCTGCGCCGCCTCCTCAGCGGGATCTTCCGGCAGGCCCGCCGGCGCGGCCTGGCGGTGCGGCTCGAGGTGACTGCCTGGGGGAAGGACGCCGTGATCGCCGTATCCGCCGACGGGGAGGGGCCATTGGTGCCCGACCTCTCGGCGCGCCTCGCCGCCGCCATGGGCGCCACCCTCGAGGAATCCACCGGGGCCGGCGGCCAGGCCGTGGTGCAGTTGGTGCTGCCCGGGGCATTGCGCTCGGCATCCCCCAGACCGCCGGCCTAGTCGCGGCCTACTCGCCCGGCCCGAGCGCCACCGCGTGGAACCCGCCGTCGACGTGGATCACCTCTCCGGTCGTCATGGGGGCCCAGTCGGAGAGCAGCACCACCGTCATGCGGGCCACCGGCTCGGGGGCATCCACGTCCCACCCCAGCGGGGCGCGGCCGCCCCACACCTCCTGGAATCGGGAGAAGCCGGGAATCGACTTGGCGGCCACCGTGCGCAGCGGCCCGGCGGAGACCAGGTTCACCCGCACCCGATGCGGCCCCAGGTCGCGGGCCAGATAGCGGGTGACGGCCTGCAGAGCCGCCTTGGCTACGCCCATCCAGTCGTAAGCCGGCCAGGCCTGGCGGTTGTCGAAGTCGAGGGCCACCAGGGACCCACCCCCCGCGGCTTGCAGCAGCGGCAGCAGGCCCGCGGCCAGGGTCTTGAAGGAGAAAGCCGAGGTAGTGAAAGCGGTGGCGGCGCTGTCGGCGGGAGTCTCCAGGAAGCGCCCGCCCATGGCGTCCTCGGGAGCGAAGGCGATGGCGTGCAGGGCGCCGTCCACCGCCCCCCAGCGGCGCTCCAGCGCGGCCACCAGCGCCACCATGTCTTCGGGCCGGTTGATGTCGAGCTCGAGGACGTCAGGAGGCTGTGGAAGCCTTCTGGCCGCTCGTTCGGTGAGGCGCAGGCCGCGCCCGAAGCCGGTGAGTACCAGCTCCGCCCCCTGCTCCTGAGCAAGCCGGGCGGTATGCCAGGCGATGGAGTCGTCGGTGAGCACCCCGGTGATCACCAGCCTCTTGCCGTCGAGCAGCATCACGCCTCCCCGCTCCTCAGGGGCGGGATCCTAAATGCGGCCGGGGGGCAACAGAGGGACTCGACGGGAAGGACGCCGACAAGTCTCCACAGCAGCGCAGAAGCCGACGGCGCCGCCGGCCGAGACCGTAGCCCTGCAGGCCTACTGCGGAGCCTGCTGGTCCCCGCCCAGGATGCGTCGCTTCTGCTCCTCGAACTGCTCCTCGGTGAGAGCCCCCTCGGCACGCAGGTGCTGCAGGCGCTCCAACTGGGAGATGGCGTCGTCCCCCCCGTTGACCTGCTTGCCGGCAAGCACCTTCCCGCGCTCCTCACGCACCGTGTACAGCAGGCTCTGGAACTCCTCCGGTTCCGGAATGTCGGAGAAGCGGCTCTGGCCGGAAGTCCCGGCCGACTCGATCAGGAGGTCGCCGGAGCGAAGGACCCGCTCGAGGATGTTCTGGGAGAAGAGCACGTTGGTGATCTGCTCCAGCGGGATCTCGAGGCCGTGGCGCGCCAGGATGCCCCGCCGGGTGATGAGCCGCTCGTTGGTGAGTACGTACGACGTGAACCACCAAGCGACGAAGGGGTAGAGCCCCAGGATTAGCCAGGCCACGCCGGCCACCCCCGTGACCGCCCAGTCGAACCACTTCGTGGTGGGCGGGAAGATCCAGGTCAGGATCACCGCCGCCGCCAAGAGCACCGTCCAACCGGTCGGCACGAAGAGCATCCGCCAATGCGGACGGAACTCCCTGATGACCGTTTCGCCTCCGCTGAGCAAACGCTTCGGGTAACCCATGGGCGCCATCCTAGAGAGCGGAGGCGGCCCACGCCGGGCAGCTCCGGACGCGAGAAACCCCGAGAGAGCTTCGATCGAAACTTCCACCCTCTCGGGGCTCCTCCCGGAACGCCCTTGCGGGCACTCCGTTGGCGAAGACGCCCTTGCGGGCGCTCCGCTCCCGGCTACGGGCCGAAGCCCGGGGCCGGAACGCTTCGGCCGCAGGTGACCCGAGAGCCTCCCGGTGCCGCCCCCCTTTCGGGAAGCCGCACTGCCCCTTGCGGGGCCCGGTCGGAGCGCCACGGTCGGCCGTTTCCGGCTCTCCGTGCCCCGCCGGATCGCTCCGGCGAGTGAAAGCAATGTAGACCCTCACCAGGCCGCCTGCCGCCGCCGGCGGTAACGCGTTTTCGCGACACAGGAGATGTTTTCGCGCCCCCCGGTCACCCCGGCAGGCCGCCCACTGGCGGCCCAGGACGAGTGCGGTCGCGGGACGGCACCCCACCGGCTGCAGCCCATCGAGCACCCGGCCGGCATCGTCCCCATCCGGGGCACGCCGGGTCGCAACGGCATCGCGCCGGAACGCCTCCTGGAGACAGGAAGGCCCCCGAGAAGGGCGAGACCCCGAGGAAGAACGACACCCCGAGAAAACGGAGACCCCGAAAAAACGAGACCCCGAGGAAGCCTTGGCCGAAGCCGCAGCCCCCTCGGGGCCTCGAAGCCTGCCTTCCGGCGCACCCCTTGCGGGAGCGCCCCGGAGGGTCGGCCGCCGCCTGATCCTTGCGGTACTGGCAGCTTCCCATCGGCCGGACTGCCGTCCAGACGCTGGCCCGACGTCGACCGGAACGGGTCTCGAGTTCCGCCCAGCCGGCCCCTTGCGGGGTGGCCTTCCCCTTTCGGAGTCGGTCCGCCGGTGCCGCCTCCCCGGGTTCTTGCTTCCCGAGGAGAAGGTACCGCCAATGTATGCGACCCGGAGTGGCATCGTCAAGCGATCCCGCTCTCGGGTTTTCGCGCCTGCAAACGAGTTTTCGCGAGATGCCGCCCCCGGCCGAAGCAGCCGGCGCCGAGCCTCCTCGCAGAAGGTATACGCTGCGGGTTCGTGACCCGGTCCCCGTCGGCACCTCCCCGCCTGCTCACCGCGCCGTTCGTCCTGGCCTGCTCGGTCAACCTTCTGTTTGGGCTGTCTTTCTTCATGTTCGTCCACCTGCCCCGCCTCCTGGCCGACCTCGGGGCTAACGAGGTGGTCATCGGCGCGATCGTCGCCGCCACCGCGGTGGCATCGCTCCTCGCCCGCCCCCGCATCGGCACCGCCATGGACCGCCGAGGCCGGCGCCCCGCCGTCATCATCGGCTGCCTGCTGAGCGCCGTGGCCGCTCCCCTGTACTTCACGGTGACCAGCGTCGGCGCCTGGCTGGTGGCGGTGCGGATCCTCCACGGCATTGCCTCGGCCCTGACCTACGTGTCCATCACCACCTACGGCGCCGACCACGTGCCCGAGGAGCGGCGCACGCAGGGCCTGGCCCTGTTCGGCGCCTCGAGCCTGCTCCCCATGGCGCTGGGAGGATGGCTGGGCGACATGATCCTGGCGGCCGGGGGGTTCGACGGCCTGTTCCTGGCCGCCACCTGCTTCGCCGTCGCCGGCCTGATCCTGGCGCTGCGCCTGCCCGAAGAACGGCGTACCCCGGAGGCCCGCGCCGCCCTGCCCAAGGGTGGCTTCCGGCGCGCCATCACCCGGCGCAGCCTGCTGCCGGTCTGGTTCATCACCCTGACCCAGTCGATCGTCTTCACCGGCTACTTCACCTTCATGCGCACCTTCGTGGACGACACCGGGGTGGGCTCGGTGGGGGTCTTCTACGCCGCCTTCGCCGGCATCGCGGTAGTACTGCGGGTGTTCTTCGGCTGGGTACCCGATCGCCTCGGCCGGTCGCGGGTGCTCTACGCCTCTCTGGTGTCGATCGCCACCGGCTACTTGATCCTCGCCCCCGCCTCCTCCACCGCGGCCGTCGCCCTGGCGGGGGTGCTGTGCGGGGCCGGCCTGGGGTACTCGTTCCCCATCCTGTTCGCCACCGTGGTGGAGCGGGCCCCCACCCACGAGCGAGGCTCGGCGATGGCCGCCTTCACCGTGTTCGGCGACACCGGGGCCTTGATCGGCTCACCGCTGCTGGGCTGGGTGATCCTCCACTTCGGCTATCCGGCCATGTTCATCTCCACCGCCGCCTTCATGCTCCTGGCCACCGCGGCCTACGGCTGGTGGGAGACGCAGCGCCGCCGGCTGGTCGCGGAGGTGACCCCGGCGGGGCCCTGAACTACATTCGTGTCAGTCGGCGGGCGTATAGTCCTGGGCATGGGACTCCACACCCTGTCCCCCAGCCGGGCCGGCGACTTCAAGTCCTGCCCCCAGCTCTTCAAGTTCCGCGCCGTCGACCGGCTGCCCGAGCCCACGACCACCTACCAGGCCCGGGGCACCACCGCCCATCGGGCTCTGCAGCGCCTCTTCGACCTCCCCCGCGAACACCGCACCCCCGAGGCGCTGTACGACCTGTTCCGGGCCGCCTGGGCCGAGGTGCGCACCAGCGAGGACTACGAGGGCCTGTTCGCCTCCCTCGAGGAAGAGCGCGCCTGGGGGCTGGAGAGCCTGGCGATCCTGGCCAACTACTTCCACGTCGAAGATCCCTCCTCCTTCGATCCTCTGGAACGCGAGCTCGACCTGCGCGAGGACCTCGACGGCATGACCATCAGGGGCATCCTCGACCGCATGGAAGAGCTGCCCGACGGCAGCCTGGTGATCAGCGACTACAAGACGGGCAAAGCCCCGCCCGAGCAGTACGCCCTGCCAGCGTTCTTCGCCCTCAAGACCTACGCCCTGCTCATCCGGCGGCGCACCGGGCGCACTCCCGACCGAGTGCGCCTCATCTACCTGGGCGGGCCCAACGGGCCGGTGGTGTACGAAATCCCGGTGAACGACTCCCAACTCGACGCCATGGACCGGCAGCTGCGGGCGCTGTGGGCCACCATCGAACGAGCCATGGAGCGCGACGAGTTTCCCCCGCGCCCCGGGCCGCTGTGCGACTGGTGCTCCTTCCGCGACATCTGCCCCGCCTGGGCCGTGCCCGACGGGCTGGGAGGGTCGCCGTTGGCTGAGCCGATCCTCGATGAGACGGGGGCGGCGGCCGACTGAGCCGGCCTAGGGGAAGACTCCGCGAACCAGCTTGGCCCGGGCCACGCGCCCGATGCCCTTGATCAGAGCGCCGGTGCGCAGGTCCACGCCGTGCTCGTCGGCGGTCTCGGCCACCTCGCGGAACGCCCGGGCCATGATCTCGTGAAGCCGGCCTCGGATCTCGGCCTCCGACCAGAAGTAGTGCTGCAGGTCCTGCACCCACTCGAAGTAGGAGGCGGTCACCCCACCGGAGTTGGCCAGGACGTCGGGCACCACCACGACGCCGCGGTCGGCCAAGATGGCATCGGCCTCGGTGGTGGTCGGCCCGTTGGCCCCTTCCAGGATGAGGCGAGCGCGCACCTCCCCGGCGTTCTCGGCGGTGATCACGCCGCCCACCGCCGCCGGCACCAGCACGTCGCAGTCCACGCGGAACAGGTCCACGTTGCTCAACCGGTCGCCTCCGGCGAACCCTTCGAGGGAGCCTTGCCGCCGCACCCAATCCAGGGCTGCGGCCACATCGATACCGTCCCCCCGGTAGACGGCCCCGGAGATGTCGGAGACCGCCACCACCGGGCAGCCCATCTCGGCGGCGGCCACCGCGGCGTAGGAGCCCACGTTGCCGAAACCGTGGATCGCCACCCGGGCCCCGTCGGGGTCGAAGGCCACCCGCTCGGCGGCCAGCGGCAGCAGGCTCATCACCCCGCGCCCGGTGGCCTCCCGCCGGGCGACCGAGCCCCCCAGTTCCGGCGGCTTGCCGGTGACCACCGAGGGTACGGCGTGGCCCATCTGCTGGCTGTAGGTGTCCATGATCCACGCCATCGTCTGCTCGTCGGTGCCCATGTCCGGCGCCGGGATGTCCTGGTTGGGCCCGATGAAGCCGATGATCTCGGCCACATAGCGCCGAGTCAGCCGCTGCTTCTCGGCCCGGGTGAGATGGCGCGGGTCGATGCGCACCCCACCCTTGGCCCCGCCGAAGGGCAGGCCCACGATGGCGCACTTCCAGGTCATCAGCATGGCCAGTGCGGCCACCTCGCCCAGGTTCACATCGGGGGCGTAGCGGATGCCGCCCTTGGTGGGCCCCATGGTGAGCACGTGCTGCACCCGGTAACCGAACACACTCTCCACGTCGGCGTAGTCGTCGTGTCGGAAGGGGAAGGTGACCACCAGGGCCCGCTGGGGCACCCGCAGGCGGTCGGCCACGTTGTGGTCGAGGCCCATCAACTCGGCGACTTGGTCGAACTGCTTCAGGGCCTCGTGGTACAGGGGCGAGTCCCACTCCTGGAACCCCCCTTCGAGAATATGGTGAGCCAAGCCGATCTCCCGACAGAATGGGGGCCGCAGCCTACCGGAGGCGCCATGCCCGCGAGGGTCTACACCATCGGCCACGGCCGGGCAGCCTTCGCCTCGATCGCCGAGGCGCTCGCCCGGCACGGGGTGGCCACCATCATCGATGTGCGCTCCCGCCCCTACTCGCACTACGCGCCGGAGTTCTCCCGGCCGATCCTCGACGGTCTCGCCGCGGCCTCCGGCTTTGGCTACCGCTGGATGGGTGACGCCCTCGGCGGGCGCCCCGACGACCCGGCCCTGCTGCGGGCCGACGGTTCGCTCGACGAGGAGACGGTGCGCCGCTCGCCCCGCTTCCGCGCCGCCCTCGCCGACGTGGTGGCTCTCGCCGAGGGAGGAGGAGTCGCCCTGCTCTGCGCCGAGGAACGACCGCAGCACTGCCACCGCTCCCGCGTCATCGCTCCGGCGCTTGGAGAGATGGGGGTGACCGTGGTGCACCTGCTCCACGACGGCAGTGCCCTGGCCCATCAGGATCCCCTGGGCATCTGAACCGCACCCCCCCGGCGCGGGCAAAAGTGTCGGCGCGGCGCGATACGGTGGGGCCGTGCCCGCTGCGCTCGCCGAAACCAGAGTCGACCCCGAGGATTGGCAGGAAGCCCTCGCCACCGCCGACGGGCCGCAGATGGTGGTGGGCGGCCCGGGCACCGGCAAGACCGAGTTCCTGGTGCGACGGGCGCTCCACCTGATCCGCGGCGCCGGTCTTCTGCCCGAGCAGATGCTGCTGCTCTCGTTCTCGCGGCGGGGAGCCGCCGACCTGCGCTCGCGAGCAGTCGCGGGCTTGCAGCGCTCTCACACCGCTCTACCGGTCTTCACCTTCCACTCACTCGCCTTCAGGCTGCTCGAGGCTCACGGCCACCGCCTGGGGCTCTGGGATCACCTCCCGGCGCTGCTCACCGGCCCCGAGCAGGTAGCCCTGGTCGCCGACCTGCTGGCCGCCGAGGATCCCGCCGCCTGGCCCCTTCCCTTTCGGGGCCTGCTACCCACCTCCGCTCTGGCCGGCGAAGTGGCCGACTTCGTGCTCCGCTGTCAGGAGAACCTCGTGACCCCGGAGGCGCTGGCGACCCAGGCTCGAGAGAGAGCCGACTGGCGAGCCCTCCCCGGCTTCTTGGAGCGCTATCGGGCGGCGCTGGCCGCCGCAGGTCGCATCGACTACGGCACGGTGCAGTCCGCCGCGGTAGAACTGCTCGACGACCCCCAGGTGGCCGGGGCGCTCGCCGAGCGGTACCGCTACGTCCTGGTGGACGAATACCAGGACACCACCCTGGCCCAGGCGCGCCTGCTCCGGGGCCTCTACCGGCCGCACCGCAATCTCACCGTGGCCGGCGACCCCTACCAGTCGATCTACTCCTTCCGCGGGGCGGCGCTGACCAACGTGGCCGAGTTCCCTGCCACCTTCCCCGATGCCGACGGCCGGCCCGCCCGGCGCTTGGTCCTCACCACCTCGTTCCGGGTGCCGGCCGAGATCCTGGCGGCGGCGGTGCGGATCACCGCCGGCCACGGCCTGCCCGGGGCCGCCGGGCCCGTCGTCGCGGCCCCCGGCCGGGGGGTGGTCGAGACCTACGCCTTCGACCAGCAAACCCACGAGGCCGAGTGGATCTCCGCCGAGGTGCAGCGGGCCCACCTGCGCGACCGCCTTCCCTACAGGCGCATGGCGGTGCTGGTGCGCACCAAGCGCCGCCTGCTCACCGAGCTGTCCCGGGCCCTGGGCCGCCGGGGCATCCCCCACGACGAGCCCGACCGCCGCCTGGCCGATCACCCCGCGGTGCGCGTCGTCCTCGACTGCGTGCAGGCCGCCACCACCTCCGGCGCCGAGCAGGGCGCCGCCCTCCGGCGCCTGCTGTTGGGGGCGCCCGTCGGCCTCACTCTGTCGGCCCTGCGCGACCTCGAGCGCGAGCAGGCCCAGACCGACGACCCCTGGGTCGAGGTCTTGGCCCGCCGTCTGCCCGGCGGCGAGGCGCTCGCCGCGTTGATCTTGGACCCGGGGTGGGCTCGCCACCGGCCTGCCGTCGAAGGACTCTGGCACCTGTGGTCCACCCTGCCCCACTCCGCCGAGGTGGCCTCCTCCCCCCGGCGGGCGGTCGACCGCGCCGCCTGGTCGTCGCTGGCCCAGGTACTGGAGCGGCTGCGCGAGCGCGCTCCCGGAGCCACCCTGTCCGACTATCTGCGCTGGAGCCGCAACGAGGACTTCGAGGCCACCCCCCTGCTCGAATACGTCGGCCCCGACGAGGACCGCCTGACCCTGGCCACGCTCCACCAAGCCAAGGGGGCAGACTTCGATGTGGTGTTCATCGCCGACGCCCTCGAGGGGGTGTTCCCCGACCTGCGGCGGCGAGAATCCCTGCTGGGGGTGCGCCATCTCTCCCCCGCCCTCCCCGGCGAGGCCGCCGCCTACGCCCGCTTCCGCCTGCAGGAGGAGATGCGCCTGGCGTACACCGCCATGTGCCGCGCCCGCACTCGCGTGGTGTGGACCTGTACCCGCGGCGCCGCCGAGCAGGGTGCCGGGGTGCCCAGCCGCTTCTTCCCCTCTGCAGCCGGGGTGACCACCACGGCCGAGGCCGCCCGAGCCCCGGCGGAGCCCGCCGAGCCGTCCACTCCCCTCGAGGCTGAGGCCCGGCTGCGCCGCCTCGTTGCCGACCCGGCGGCTCCCGGCCCGCGGCGCCTGGCCGCCCTGGCGGCGCTGGTGGGGCCGGGCACATGGAGAGCCCGTTCTCCCCAGGAGTTTGCCGGCGCCCTGGAGCCCGGTCCCGACACCGGCCTGGTCCCCGCCGGGCTGGCCCTCTCCCCCAGCCAGGCCGACTCCTACCTCGCATGCCCGCGCCGCTACGCCTTCGAACGGCGGCTGCAGGTGGGAGCCGAAGCCTCGGTGTACGCCTCCTTCGGCTCCACGGTGCATGCCGTGCTCGAGGAGGTCGAGCGGGGAGCGCTCGAGGCAGGCGCCGCCCACGGAACGTTCGCCGACGCCTTGGCGGCCCTGGAGCGCATCTGGGACCCGGCCTCCTACGGCGGCGGCCCCTGGGCCGAGGCGTGGCGCCGCCGTGCCGACGAGGTCCTGCGGCATCTCTACGAGCAGTGGCCGAGCGCCGGCCGGGTGGTCGACGTCGAGCGGCCCCTCTCCCTGCAGGCCGCCGGGGTGCGCTGGCGGGGGCGCGCCGACCGCATCGAAGCCCGCGGCGACCCGCCGCGGCTGTACGTCGTGGACTACAAGACCGCACGAACGGCAGTGGGCAGGCAAGAGGCGGCGGCCTCGGTGCAGCTCGGCTTCTACGTCCTGGCGGCCGCCGCCGACCCCGACCTCTCCTCCATGGGCGAGGTCGCCGGCGCCGAGATGTGGTTCCCGGCAGCGCGTACCAAGAGCGTCTCCGTCCGCCGCTTCGAGGGCGAGCGCCTCGAGGGCGTGCGCGAGCGCATGGCGACGGCCGCCGCCGGGATCCGGGCCGAGCGCTGGGACCCCCTGCCCGGCGCGCACTGCCGCAACTGCCGGGTACGCCGTGTCTGCCCGGCGTGGCCCGAAGGCCGGGAGGCGTACCTGGGATGACCGTCACCCCCACCCCCGAGCAGCGCCGGGTGATCGCCTACCCGCTGCAGCCCCTGCGAGTGACCGCCGGGGCCGGCACCGGCAAGACCACCACCATGGCGCTGCGCCTGGCGGGGCTCATCAACCGCCGCGAGCTGGAGCCCGAGGAGGCACTCGGCATCACCTTCACCAACAAGGCGGCCGAGGAGCTGGCCGACCGCCTGCGCGAGCACCTGGGCGACCTCGCCGCCGCCGGCCGCCAGGTCGAGGTGACCACCTACCACGGGTTCGCCAACGCCGTCCTCTCCGAGTTCGGCCCTCTGGTGGGCATCGACCGGGGGGTTGGGGTGATCACTCCCGGATACACCCGCCAGCTGCTGCGCGAGGCCCTCGGCGCCGCCCCGCGCCGCATCCTCGACCTCACCGCGCCCGGGGCCCGGGTCGACGACCTGGCGGTGCTCGCCGGCCAGTTGGGGGATCACCTGGGCGAACCCGCCGCCCTGGCCGCGCCGGGCGACGACGACGTAGACGCGGCGCGGGCCGAGATGGCCGAGGTGCTGGCCGCCTACGCCGAGCGCAAGCGCCGCCTGGGGGCCATCGACTACGCCGACATGATCACCCTTGCCCATCGGCTGCTCTCCATCCACCCGGCCGTCGCCGCCCGCCTGCGGGACCGCTACCGAGTGGTGCTGCTCGACGAGTACCAGGACACCAACCCGGCGCAGCGCGAACTGCTGCGGCTGGTCTTCGGCGACGGCTTCCCGGTCACCGCCGTGGGCGACGCCGACCAGACCATCTACGAGTGGCGGGGAGCCTCGCTGCAGAACTTCGCCGACTTCCCCCGGCACTTCCCTCGGGCCGACGGCAGCCCCGCCGAGACCCTCTACCTGACCCGGAACCGGCGCTCTGCCACCCGCATCGTGAGCCTGGCCAACCTGGTGCGGCGTCGCATCGTGGCGCGCAGCGGGCTCGACCGCCTGCGGGCCCTTTCTGGGGCCTCGGCAGGCGAGGTCGCGGTGGCCTGGTTCCATGGCGCCCTCGACGAGGCGCGCTGGATCGCCGCCGAGGCACAGCGCCTCCACGACGCCGGAGAGGCCGACTGGCGCGACATGGGCATCCTTTTCCGCCGCCACGCCGGCATCGCCCTGGTACGCGACGCCCTAGAACAGGCCGGAGTGCCGGTCGAGGTGGCCTCCCTGGGCGGGCTGCTCGACGTGCCCGAGGTCGCCGACCTGCACGCCTGGCTGCGGCTCATCGGCCGCCCCGACGACACCGCCGCCCTCATGCGGATCCTGCTGGGGGCCCGCTACCACCTGGGCCTGGGCGACCTGGCCCCAGTAGCGCCGGCGCTCACCGGGCGAGCCCGCGCCGACGAGGACGAGCCCGGTGCCCCGGCGCGGGGCATGCTCGAAGGCCTCGACCAGCTCGAAGAGCGCCCCGGCCTCTCCCCGGAGGCGGCCCGCCGCCTGCTGGCCTTCCGCACCACGCACCGGCGGCTCCTCGAGGCGGCCCAAGGGCTCAGCCTGGTCGACCTGTGCCGCCGCATCCTCGACGAGACCGGGGCCTGGCCCGAGGTCGAGGCCCTGGGCGACGCCGCCCGTCTCTCGGCCCGGCTGAACCTGTATCGCTTCCTCGACCTCGCCGAGCGGTGGAGCCCGCTCGAGGGCGGCCCGTCGCTCGACGCCTTTCTCGACTACCTCGACCTGCTGGCCGACGAGAGCGCCGCCGAGGAGCTCGACACCGCTCAGGTGAGCGGCGAGGACGCCGTGGCCCTGCTGACCGTGCACCGGGCCAAGGGGTTGGAGTGGCCGGTGGTGTTCCTCCCCAACCTGGCTCAGGGGGTCTTCCCCGGCTCTCCCCACACTCTCGAGGATCCCCTCACTCATCCCCGGTTCCTGCCTTACGAGATGCGCCTCGACCGCGAGTACCTCCCCCCGCTCCCCGACGACCCCGACGAGCGCAAGGCCCTCGTCCGCAGCCGACACGAAGACCAGGAGTGGCGGACCGCCTACGTCGCCGTCACCCGCGCCAAGCGCCGTCTGGTGCTCACCGGCGCCTACTGGTACACCGAGAAGCGCCCCAAAGACCCGAGCCCGCTATTCGAGCTCGCCCGCCGGAGCAGGGGGGTGGAGCGCCACCTGCTGGCCCACGAGCCCGGGGAGCCCCCGGCAGCCCTCCGCTTCGAGCCCGCCGGCCCCGGCGGCGCCGACCCTCTCTTTCCCCAGGGCCACCGCGCCGCACTGCGCGCCGCCGTCGCCGACCCCAGCCTCCCGGCACGCCTCGCCGCTGAGACGAGGAGCGCTACGGCCTTCAAGGCCGAGGTGCGGCGCCTGGCGCGCCTGCTCCAAGGCCTCCCCGCGCCTCTGGACCTGTCCGCCGCCTCCCGCTTCCGGACCACCGTCACCGCGCTGGTCACCTTCGCCTCGTGCCCGCAGCGCTTCCACTGGAGCGCCGTCGACCGGCTGCCGCGGCGGCCTTCGCCGGCGCGCCAGCGCGGCGTCGAGATCCACCGCCGCATCGAGCTCCATCACCGCCCCGGCCTTCCCCCCGAAGAAGCCGGAGAGGCGGTGTACGACCTGCCCGGCGGCGAGACCGCGGCGGGGGCCGACCCCTTCGCCGTGTTCCGCGCCTCGCGCTTCGCTGCCCTGACCCCGCTGCTCGTCGAGGCCCCCTTCGAACTGCACATCGGAGGGGCTTCCCTGGCCGGGCGCATCGACGCCGTCTACCAAGCCGAACCCGGGCTGTGGGAAGTGGTGGACTTCAAGAGCGGCCGGCGGCGGCCGAACCCGGCCCTGCGGGTCCAGCTCAAGGCCTACGCGGTGGCGCTGGGCGAAGCCGGCTTCCCGGGTGCCCCCGACCACGCCCGGGTCACCTTCGCCTATCTCGGAGGGGGCACCCTAGAAGAGGTCATCGAAGAGGTCGATGCGACCTGGCGGGCCGAGGCCCGCCGCCACCTAGGCGGGCTGCTCTCCACCGCCGCCTCGGGCGAGCGCACCGCCCGCCCTTCGACTGCCTGCCTCGGCTGCGACTTCCTGCGCTTCTGCTCCCAGGGCGCCGCCTGGATCGCCGACCACCCGGCCTGACTTCCAGCGGAACGCTCCCGCCCTCAAACCACTCGGCCCTCGGCTACCTCGATGACCAGGGTCACCGGCCCGTCGTTGAGCAACTCCACGTCCATGTGCGCCCGGAAGCGGCCGGTGGCGCAGGGCACCCCGGCCTGCTGCAGGTACCCGGTCACCAGGTCTACCAGGGGCTCCGCAGCCTCGGGTGCCGCTGCCGCGATGAACGACGGCCGGCGGCCCCGGCGCACGTCGCCGTACAGCGTGAACTGGCTGACCACCAGCGCCGACCCGCCCGCCTCCACCACCGAGCGGTTCATCTTGCCCTCTTCGTCGGGGAAGATGCGCAGCCCGGCCAGCTTGTCGGCCAGGGCGGCGGCGTCGGCCGGTGTATCCCCGGCGGCGGCCCCCACCAGTACCAGCAGGCCTCGGCCGATCTCGCCGACCACTTCGCCGTCGACCCGGACCGCGGCCCGGGTCACTCGCTGCACCACTGCCCGCACGGCACCTCCCGGCGCCAGCCTATCGGGACGTTCTCTCCTGCTCGCCGCCGCCCGGAGCGGCATCGCCGCTACCCGCCCGGCTCGGGGAGTCCCCCCTTCCCGGCCCGAAGAGGTCCGGCCCGCCCCGGGCCCAGGCCCAGAGCACGGCGTCGGCCACCGCCTCGGCAGGGACGTGATAGCGCCCACGAGCGATACGGCGCCGCAGGCCAGCCAGGCGCCGCTGCCGCGCCCAACGCGCCAGGAGCCCGGGCGGGCGGAGCTCAGCCAGAGGGCCTCCCCCGGGTGATGGCCGGGCCGGCCAGCAGTTGGAAGAGCAGCGGCGCCACCACCGCGCCCACCACCACCAGCAGGATGGCCCCGGCGTGCTGGGCGGGAGCGATCAGGCCCAGCCGCAAGCCCAGGTCGGCCAAGGCGACCACCACGGACAGCTGGCCGGCCAGGAGGGCCCCGGCGGCCAGCGACTCCCGCCACGAGAACCGGCTCAGCGTCAACGCCAGAGAAGGTATGAGCTTGGCGGCGAAGGCTATCCCGATGAGGATCGCCGCCTCGGCCAGGGCCTCGGGCCGCCGCAGTTCGTCGAGGGGGAAGCCCAGCCCGACGCTGATGAAGAAGACCGGCACGAAGAAACCGAAGGAGAACCCCCGCAGGCGCTCGGCCAGCGGACCCGGCTCGCGGAACACGAAGGCGAACAGGGCGCCGGCCAGGAAGGCCCCCAGGATGGCCTCCACGTCGAGCAGGGTGGCCAGGCCGACGAACACGAACAGCAGGGCCAGGGCAGCGCGAATCCCCATCTCCTGAGGGTCGTCGCGGTGGAAAAGCCTCTCGAAGCGCTCCGGATGCCACCACGCCGCCCGGCGCAGCCCCCACAGCACCAGGAGCATTGCCCCCAGCAGCGCCGGCACCGACAGCAGCCGCCAGCCCACCCCGCCTTCCACCAGCACGGTCAGGACGATGACCCCGAGCAGGCTCAACCCCTCGGCCAGTACCGCGGCCAGCAGCACCACCTGGCCGAGCCGGCCGCCGGTGCGGTGGGACTCCCGCAGCGCCGGCACCACTAGGCCGACGGCGGCGGAAGCCAGGAGCAGGCCCAGGAACAACCGGCCCTGCCAGGAAGGGACCTCCAGCAAACCCAGGCCCGCCCAGGCGGCGCCCAGGAACAGGACCCACAGCCCGAGCCCCCCCAGCAGCTGCCCTCCCCCTCCGCGTTCCAGGCGCCCGAAGTCGATTTCGAAGCCCGCCAGGAAAAGGAGAAGGAACAGCCCCAGTTCGGCCAGCACCCCGATGAGGCCCTGGTCTCCGGCGATCCACCCCAGAACCGGCCCTACCAGCAGCCCGAACAGGATCTCCAGCACGAAGGCCGGCACCCGGATGCGCCGAGCCACCAGAGGAAGGAGGAAGGCGGCCAGCGCCACCGCCACCAGCGAGACGGCGCCGCCGGTATCTCCCAGTCCCAAACCGCTCGCGGCCAGCATCCCGGGGCTGGTCACCGGGCCGGCCTCGCCGATGACGGCGCGCCCGGGACGACCAGTACCGAAGGAGCGGCCCGGGCCACCAGATGGCCGGCCACCCCGGGCCGCAGGGCCGAAGGCGCCGCCGCCGGCGCCGCCACCACCAGCAGCCCGGCCCCGGCGGCCACCGCGCCGACCTCACGCACCGGGTTGCCGCGACAGACCCGCACCTCCACCGTGACCGCCTGGGCCGCCGCCTCGGCCCGGAGTTCCTCCAAGCCCTCCGCCAGGCTGTGCTCGGTCGCCTCTCCCCCGCTCAGGAAGGACGGCGCCAGCACGGCCACGGCCGTGAGCGGAACCCCGGCATAGTGGGCCAGGTCGACCGCGGCCCGGAAAGCGGCGTCGGCAGCGCCGTTGCCCACCGGCACCACCACCCCCCGGGCGGCGGTCGAGCCCCGGGAGAACAGCACGGGGCGGCGTAGGCGGTGGGCCCGCCGCAGGGCCGCCCCGGCCCGCAGCGCACCCAGCCGGCCCCGCCGCGGTGCGGGCACTACCACCACGCCCACCGACTGCTCAGTGCAGATCTGAGGCAAGGCGGCCGCGGGCGGCGAAGCCACTTCGACGATCCGCAGGTCGATCTCCCCGGGGCAGGCCTCCAGCCCGGCGAGAGCGTCGTCGGTCTCCCGCCGCCGCTGCTCCTCGCCGCTCCCCGGCTGGCGGCGCACCACCAGGAGCTCTGCGGCACTGCTGTCGTGCGCCAGGCGGGCCGCCTCCAGCAGAGTCTCTCCGTCGGCCGCGCCGTCCACCGCGACCGCGACGCGCTGCCCGTAGTCGAGGGGGAAGTGCGCCTCCCCCTGAGTGAACAGTTCCAGCACCGTCGGCAGGTCGCCGGCTTCGCCCACCACGGTGACGATGTCGCCGGTCTCCAGCACCGTGTTGCCGTGCGGCACCACCAGGCGGTCGCCGCGCAGCAGAGCCGCCACCAGCCACGTACCGGAGGCGAGTTCCCGCAGGGCCCGGCCGCGCACCGGCGAATCGCCCGCCACCTGCACCTCCAGGGCCTCGGCGCGCCCGTGAGCGAACGCCGTCGAGGAGACCCGCCGCGGCTCCAGGTGCAGCTCCAGTTGGCGGGCGGCCAGGGTATGCGGCTGAAAGGCGGGAACGCCCAGGCTCTGGTACTCGCCGCGCCGGCGCGAATCGGCCGCCACCGCGACCACTCGCACCAGGCCCTCTCGGCGGGCCAGCCGGCACACCTCCAGGTTCACGTCATCGTCGCCGGTGGCCGCCACCAGCGCGTCGGCTTCGGCGATCCCGGCACGCCGCAGCACCACCAGGCTGGAGCCGTCGCCCACCACCACCTCGGCGGGCCGCACCTGGGCGGCCGCGGCGAGCCGGGCTTGATCCAAATCCACCAGCGTGACCTGCCACATGGGCGCCATGCGCCGCAGCAGCGCCCGGGCCACTCCGCCTGCGCCGACGACGATGGCTTTCACCGGGGCCCACCTCCGGGCCGGCCGTGCCGGGGGAACCGGGCGCTCATACCGAGAACCGCACCAGCATCACGTCGCCGTCGGCCATCACGTAGTCGCGTCCTTCGACCTTCACCTTTCCGGCCGCCTTGACAGCGTCCCAGCCGCCGGAGGCGACGACCTCGCCGATGGGGCACACCTCCGCCCTGATGAAGCCCCGCTCCATGTCGCTGTGGACCTTTCCGGCTGCCTCCCGAGCGTGGGCCCCGCGCCGGATCGTGCGGGCATGGACCTCCTTGGAGCCGGCCGTGTAGAAGGTGATCAGATGCAGCGCGTCGTAGGTGGCGCGCACCACCCGGGCCAGGGCCCCCTCCCCCAACCCGAACCCCTCCAGCAGCTCCGCCCGGTCTTCGGGATCGAGCCGGGAGGCCTCCTCCTCGAGGTGAGCCGACAGGGCCACGACGGTGTCCCCGGCGGGCACCACGGCCGCCACCGCGTCCGCTACCTCCTGGGCCTGGGGATCGTCCTCATCGACGTTCACCATCCATACCGCGGGCTTCAGGGTCAGCGGCGCCAGGTCGTGGAAGGCGGCCTCTTCGGCTTCGCTCCAGGCCCGGCTACGCAGCGCCCGGCCCTGGTCGAGGAGCTCCAGGCCGGCGGCCACCGCGGCGGCGGCCGGCTTCTTGGCCGCGTCCGCCGCGGCCTCCTTGACCGCCTTCTCCGCCTTGCGCGAGAAGACCTCCAGGTCGGCCAGCGCCAGTTCGAGCAGCAGCGCCTCGGCCTGTTCCGCCGGATTGGTGCCCGATTCGTCGGCAGGCACCGCCTCATCCTCGAAGGAGCGCAGCACCACCGCGATGGCCTCCATCTCGCGCAACCGCCCCAGGAACCGCCCCCCGAGGCCGGCGCTGCCGGGGCGGGCCATGGCGGGCAAGTCGAGCAAGTCCAGCGTGGCGTGGACCGTCTTCTCCGGGTGCTCCAGCGCGGCGAGGGCCTCCAGCATCGGATCGGGCACCCGGGCCACCCCTACCGCGGGCTCCACCGTCGAGAAGGGATGCGGGGCGGTATGGGCCTGCAACCCGGTCAGGGCATTGAACACCGTCGTCTTGCCCACGTTGGGGAGGCCGATGATGCCGACGGTCGCCACGGGATGATGGTACCCGTCGCGGTGCTTGCACCGCCGGGGCGTTCCGGTGAGCATGGCGGCCGTGCTGGAACTGGACGGGCTGGAGAAGAGCTTCGGCGAGGTGCGCGCCCTCGACGGCGCTTCGCTGGCAGCGCGGCCCGGCCGCGTCATGGGCTTCCTGGGGCCAAACGGGGCGGGCAAGACGACGGCGATGCGGGCCGTCTTCGGCCTCGTGGCCCTCGACGGGGGGCGGGTCTGCTGGCAGGGGAGGCCCCTCGGCCGCGCCGACAGGCTGCGCTTCGGCTACATGCCCGAGCAGCGCGGCCTGTATCCCCGTATGCGCATCGCGGAGCAGCTGGCCTGGCTCGGCCGCCTCCATGGCCTGGGGGCGCCGGAGGCCGGGCGCGCCGCCGCTTCCTGGCTGGAACGCCTGGGGCTGGCCGACCGCAAGCGCGACCGCCTGGAGCAGCTCTCCCACGGCAACCAGCAGCGGGTACAGCTGGCCGCCGCCCTCGTTCACGGTCCGGAGGCGCTGGTACTCGATGAGCCCTTCGCCGGCTTGGACCCCATGGCGGCCGAGGCCCTGGCCGGGATCGTTCGCGAGCAGGCCGCCGCCGGGGTGACGGTCGTCTTCTCAAGCCATCAGCTGGATTTGGTGCAGGACGTCTGCGAGGACGTGGCCATCATCGACCGGGGCCGGGTGGTGCTCTCCGGGTCGCTGGAGGAGGTACGCCGCCGGGCCCCGCATCGGCGAGTCGACCTGGCGCTGGAGGGCGAAGCCGAGTGGTCGCCCGGCCTGCCCGGGGTGGAGCGCCTGACGCGGCGCAACGGCCTCACCACCTACCTGGTCCCGGCCGAAGCCGACCCCGCCGCTCTCCTCGCCGACGCCGCCCGGGCCGGCCGGGTGACCCGCTTCAGCTTCCAGCCGCCCACCCTGTCCGACCTGTTCCGCGAGGCGGTGGAGCGATGAGCGCCGGGCGGGACGTGTACTTGGTGGCCCAGCGCGAGGTGCGGGAGAGGGTGCGCAGCCGGGCCTTCGTGGTATCGACCGCCTTCACTCTCCTCCTCGTCCTCGGCGTGCTCGCAGTTCTCGCCTTCTTCTCGGATCGCCCGCCTCCTGCCTACCACGTGGGGATCGTCGGGGAGTCGTCCCCCGGGCTGCGAGGAGCGCTGGATCTGGCCGCTGCCGCCAACGGTGCCCTGGTGAGCACCGAACCTCTCGCCGACCGGGCCGCAGCCGAAGGGGCCCTGCGCCGGGAGGACGTCGACGCGGCGCTGTTCGACGACGGCACCATCCTCCTCGCCCGGCGAGGCAACCCGGACCTGGAATCCATGCTGACTGTCGCCCTGCGCCAGGCGGCTTTCGTGGAGCGGCTCGCCGAGGCCGGCCTCGACCCCGAAGAGGTGCAAGACCTGCTGCTTCCCGCCGGGCGGGTGCAGGTGGAAGCCCTGGAGGGCGGGGGCGACGACGGTGATTCCGGCATCGCGGTGGCCACCGCCGGAGTGGTCGTGCTGTTCGTGGTGATCTCCTCCTACGGGCAATGGGTGCTCACCGGCGTACTCGAGGAGAAGGCCAACCGGGTGGTGGAGCTGGTGGTGGCCGCCGTCCCGGCGCGCCGCCTGCTGGCGGGCAAGGTGGCCGGCATCGGTCTCCTGGGCCTGATCCAGTTGGTGCTGCTCATCGGCATCGGCCTCGGGGCCGGGGTGTTTCTAGACCTGTTCGAGCTCCCCCGGACCGCGGTGGCCACCGCCGTCTGGACGGTGGTGTGGTTCATGCTGGGCTACGCCTTCTACGCCGTCATCTTCGCCGCCGCCGGATCGCTGGTCTCTCGGCAGGAAGAGGCCCAGGCCGCAGCCATGCCCATCGCCCTAGGAGCGGTGGGCATGTACCTGGCGACCTTCGTGGTAGTCCTCCCCTGGCCGGAATCGATGGGGGCGCGGCTCCTGTCGCTCTTCCCCGCGGCCGCCCCCATCGCCTTCCCTGCCCGCATCGCCCTGGATGCCGTGGCCCCCTGGGAGCTCTTTGTGGGCGTTGCCCTGATGATCGCCGCCGTCTACGGAATGGTGCGCCTGGCCGCCCGCGTATACACCGGAGCGCTCCTCAGCAGCGGGGCTCGCCTCGGCTGGCGCAAGGCCTGGCGGGCGGCGCGCCACGTCGCCGGCTAGACGCCACACCCGAGGCTCGGGCTCAGGACGGTCCCCCCCGGTAGCCCTCCACCAGGCCGGCCCGGCGGCGCAGGCGAGCCGCCTGGTCGGGGCGCCCGCGTCCTTCGTACTCGCCGGCCGCAGAGTGCAGCTCGGCGGCTTCGCGCCGCAGGATTCGAGACAGATCGTCCGGGGTCAGACGGCGCCGGGGCACCTCGGCCCAGCCGTCGACGTCGCGGGGCTGGGCTGGGTCCAGTTCCACCGCCTCGGCGTTGGCGATGGCGGCCATCAGGGCGCGCAAAACCGCCACCGCCTCGCCGTCTCCCTCGCGGAGGGCGGTGCTCAGGTCGGCCTTGAGACGCGAGAACAGGGACAAGGGTCTCTTCCGGACGAGGGCGCTCAGGCTGCCACCGGCGCGTCCTCGGGCCAAGGGCCGATCGGCCCGCCCTTCCTCGGTCGCACCCTTCTCTGCCGGCCGCCGCCCCCTAACCTGGCGCCCTGCCCGGCCCTCCGGGACGGGCACCGAGGAGGCCCAGCGTGAGTTACGGCCGCGGTGGCGGCTACTACTTCCCCCCCGATCCCGGCGGCCATCGCCGCCGGCAGCCCCGTCGCGGCCGACTGAGGGGGTTCTTCGTCCTCCTGGTCATAGCGGCCCTGCTGGGCGCCACCGCCTGGGTGCTGCTGCGTCGCTCCAGCCCCGACGACACGGTGCCGCTGGTGGTGTTGGGAATCGCCGCCGCCGACGGGCAGCTCGCCCGCCTGGCCGGGGCCCAGGTGACCGGGCCCGACGGCGACGTGGTCACCGCCGACGAGAACGGGGCCCTGGTCCTCCACTTCCTTCCTCCGGCGCGTCTGGAGGTCGCCGCCCCCGGCTACGAAACCGGCGTATTCCGGGTGGAAGAGGTGCCCCCCGGGGGCCCCATCGGCCTACAGCTGACCCCCGTGGTACTGACGGGCCGGGTGGTCGACGGCGACGGGAACGGGATCGAGGCCACGGTGCAGACCGGCAGCCGCGAGGTGGCCACCGAAGCCGACGGCTTCTTTGAACTGGTGGCGGCCATCCCCGGCGCGGTGACGGCCACCCGCCCGGCCTGGCTGTCGACCACCAGGGAGTGGGACGGCTCCCCCGAGGAATTCGAGATCGTCATGGAGCCCCTGATCGTGCGCGGGGTCCGGGTCTACGGCCCGGTGGCCGGGTCCCCCACCGAGTTCGCCCGCCTCCTAGAGATGGTCGAAGGCACGGTGATCAACACGCTGGTCTTCGACACCAAGGAGGAGAATGGGCACGTCCTGTACGACTCGCAGGTCGCCGACGCCCAGGACACCGGCGCAGTGAGCAACATGTACGACGCAGCCGCCGTGCTCGCCGCGGCCGAAGAGCGGGGCTACTACACCATCACCCGCATAGTCACCTTCCAGGACCCCTTCTGGGCGCCGGCCCATCCCGAGCACGCCGCCCGCAACACCGCCACCGGCGGGGTGTGGGAGAACACCCGCGGCCTGGCCTGGTCCGACCCCACCGACCGCGAGGCCTGGGAGTACCCCCTGGCCCTGGCGGTGGAAGCCTGCCGCCTGGGCTTCGACGAGATCCAGTTCGACTACGTGCGCTTCCCCAGCGACGGCGACGTCTCGCTGCTCGGTTACGACGAGCCCGTCGACGAGGAGGTGCGCTCGGCGACGATCGGCACCTTCCTCGCCGAGGCGCGCGAGCGGCTGCACGCCG
>Ga0209164_1001124_pt1 | contig 39068 bp, 31 predicted proteins | sample MTBNYHSulfiMetaG_FD_187458 | JGI IMG/M metagenome (GOLD analysis project Ga0209164, IMG submission 187458) | Enrichment culture microbial communities from rom New York Harbor, USA that are MTBE-degrading - MTBE-NYH (New York Harbor Sulfidogenic)... | ecosystem: Environmental > Aquatic > Marine >... | reverse complement strand
GCGGGCAACAATTCGTCCAGACTAGCCACGCGCATTTCGACTTGTTGTCGATTAGCTTTCTCAATTCGTGGTTTTCCTTTACCTCGGATATTATCGATTTGACTTGCTTTTGGTAGTGTGAATAAAGATTTCTTCATGATTTCTTTCAATGCGTTTGCTATTAATCTTATCTGATTAGTTATTGGAATTTGTATTTTTTCACAAACTCTGAGCGCAGCGAAGCATCTCGGATTGAGATCCAATGGTACTTTGTACTATACAATAATGCCTAATTATTAATATTGCCCCTTGACAATACTGTGCATTACACTGTATAATGCGTGTCATGGATGAAAAATCAATGGAAAATGTGGAAAAGCTCAAGCAGGAATTACGCAGAGGGATCATCGTAGTGGCAGTCATGTCCCGCCTGCAGGACTTTCAGTACGGTTACGCCATGCTGAAGGACCTGAACGACAGGGGATTTGAAATCGGCCAGGATACCCTCTACCCGCTCCTGCGGCGGCTCGAAGAGCAGCAAATGCTCGAAAGCGAGTGGCGCACAGACGACGCGCGCCCCCGCCGATACTACCGGTTGAACTCGACCGGCCGAGAAGCGCTGGAGCTCCTCAAAGCCGAATGGAATGAATTGATCAAAGTGATCAGGAGAATAACAAATGAAGCTGAATAAATCTGCAAGTGAATTGTTGGAGCGCTACATGCTGGGCGTCAAGCGGGCGCTGCCCGCCCGCCAGCGCGAGGATATCGCGCGGGAGATCGAGTCCTCCATCCTCGACCGGGTGGAAGAGCGCTTCCCGAAAACGGAAGAGATCGGCGAGAAGGAGCTGAAGGCGGCGCTGGAAGAGCTGGGATCGCCCTACAAGCTGGCCGGACAGTTCAGCCCGCAGCGCTACCTGATCGGGCCGCAATTCTTCCATATCTACACCTTCGTGCTGCGCATCGTGGTGCTGGTGGTTCTGGGCGCGCTGCTGTTGAGTATCATCATCGGAGCACTCACCGGCAACCGCTGGGGGGCCGGCTTCCCCTTCTGGGAATACCTGGGCACGCTGTGGAACGGCGCCTTCATGGCCGCGGCCTTCGTCACCCTGGTCTTCGCCATCATGGAACGCGTGAACACGGGCAAGGAGATCGAGGAGTTGAAGGAATTGGAGCAGTTCAAGGTGGAGAACCTGCCTGAGTTATCAGACATGAAGAAAGGCCCCAGCCGGGCGGAATCCATCATCGAGATCGTCTTCGGCGTGCTGGGCTTGGCGTTCTTTACCTATCTGCTCAACAACAACGGCGCCTTCCCCATCTATGTCAATCCGGCGGAGAAGCTGGGCCAGGTGAGAATCTTCACTGACAATTTCCTGCGCTTCGTGCCGGCCATGATGGCTCTGGCAGGCCTGGATATCGCGCGCAGCGCGACGCTGCTGGCGCAGGACCGTCACAGCAGTCTGACCAACTGGTGGCATATACTCTCCCAGATCGGGCATATGATCCTGACCGGCTTGCTGCTGGGCGCCTTCCCGCTCATCGCGCTGGATTGGATGAAGGACTTTGCCATGACCAGCGGCTGGGATTTTGCTGCCATCGAGAACGGCGCCAACCTGGGCCTCAAGGTCATCCTGGCGCTGGCGATCGTCGGCAGCGTGGTGGAGATCATCAAGTGGACCATACGCGAGCTCAGCAATCCGGCGAAGTAGAATTCCGCACGAATAGTACATGGAGAAAAGCCTGATCCCGCTGGCGTCCTCGCCAGCGTTTCAATGAGAGAGCGGCAGGATAGCCGCTCTCTCAGTTCTTTGTAAAATTTTAATACAGGTAGATACCGCCCAGATCGTTCGCCAGGTAGAAGGTATTGATGGGGAAAGTACCAGTTAAAACGCGCAAACCGTATCCGCCATTACCCATGAAGGTTGAATTTTTAATGATAGCCGGAATACTGGTATAGAGATCCGCGCCATCGCCGCCATTCATCAGGCTTTGTACACCATCCAGGGTGACGCTGCCCGCCCCAGTCAGGAACACTCCTGTATCCTGGTTCCAGCGCATCACGCAATTCTTAAAGATAGTGACCGGCGCATTGTTGATGTAGTACCCGGAAATGCCGTGAACTCCGTTATGGTCCGCGGTCACTCCGCTGATATTGATCGCTCCTCCCATATCATAGAACAATCCATCAAGGGTATTATGAGAGATCGTATTGACTCCATTGATTGTAAGGCTTCCAACCCCATGGGCATAGATCCCGCGTTCATTCCAATTCGTTTCAACAGTCGTCAGCAAAATGTTGCCGGAAGAGATCATATACAACCCGTCGCCAGTGTTGTAATTTGCATTCACACCTTTCACGGTGATAGCTTTCAGAATTGACCCGCTGTTATCCAGGTAGATACCGGAATTTCCATTGCCATTCACCCAAATCCGGTTATTAAGCGTGATGCTGCCGCCCGATAACACATGGATGCCCTCCTCTCCGTTGTTATTGAAAAAGCTAATGCGAGTTTTGTGGTTGTTTCCAATCGAGACGTTATTATTGGATGCATGCAGGTCCAAACCTCTCAAATAGTTGTTGGATGCCCCGGCGTTAGAGATTGTGATCGTGCTCCCGCTGATGATTTTTGCGCCGTTGGCATTGTTGGCAACAAAGTCCGAGAACACAGTCTTGCCCGAACTCATGCGGACGAGGTTGGACGTGATGATATCAGCTCCATGATAAGGATAAAGAACTAACCAGTCATAAATGTCACCGCCGAAGGTCAGTTCATACTCTCCCATTCCCCATCCAGATGCACCTACACGAAGGATATACTTTCCGTCGTCGGAAATGGAAAATCCGAGCTGAGCGGTGTCGCCCGTCCCGGGATCATCAATATCGATCAAATACCCCCATTCGTCCAGAAGATAAAGCACAGGAGTGAACTCACTGCTGGTCAAAGTGATCGTGAAATTATCCCCGGCTTCGCCATAGAAGCTCCATTCATCCCCCTGGCTGCCCCAATAACCGCTTAATCGTTCATGCACACCGTTGGTGGGTGAATCCACATCGATCTGACCCTTGTAGATCGAATTGTAGGACGATTCCACACCGGCCAAAGTTACCGGACCGTCACTGCGGATGAATAATCCCGTCCCCTCATTGCCGAGGATCTGGACATCCATCAAGGTGACACCACGGACCTGTCCGTACGCATTGTACAAAGTAACTGCACCTCCACCAGCGGTAACGTTGCTGGTATTTTCCACAACCATAGTTTTGAGGGTGATCACACCTCCACTATTGATGTATATACCGTGGCCGCCATTCCCGCTGATAAAGCTGAAACTGTTTCCGCCGATTGTAACGGGTGCAACGGAAGACGAGTAAAAGTTCTGAACGCTGACTCCTCCCGACTTATTGTCAAACACATATAGTTGGGCGAAATTCACTGTTCCTTTGGTATAAATTTGCAGTCCTTCCCATCCATTGCGGGAAAACTCATTGCTACCCTTCATTGTTACGTTCGAGATGTTGGAGCAGCCACCCAACCCGTCATTCAGGCAGGCGTAGATATACAAACCATTGGTCCCGTTGTCATTCACTATCAGGTCCTGCAGGGTAACACTTCCATATGTGTTGATGATCAAACCTCCATCCGCGTTATCGTTTGTCCAAACTCGCGAAACGGACACTACTTTGATCACTTTATCAATTTGGTTGTTTATGCTGATCCCTCCTGTGCCATTCCCGGTGGCAGCGACCCCGTTCACCAACACATTTCCCTTGGCGCCGATCAGCAGCCCCACACTGCCATTGCCATTGATCCAGGTCATGCCTGTCTTCGAGGAATTTTTAATTGTGACGCTGCCAATTCCTGATGAAGCATCAATCTCAATCCCGTGGTAATACCCTGATTTTTCCGTGTCGTTGTTCGAAGCGCTGCCCACATCGGTCAGCACTACGTTACCGGTAGAGAGAATTCGCAAACCACTGTATTTGTTATTATCGAACAAACCTCCAGTCACCGTGACATTCAAAGCGGGCTCATTTAAGGTCACACCATAACCAGTGTTGTTCGAGGTACCTACATACCCCAGCAGCACATTGCCTTTTACGTTTAATTGAATGCCATTGCTTCCATTGCCGTCAAAGCCGTTATACCAGTTGGGCAAGGTTTTATTAATGGACAATGCACCAATTGTTTCTGCCCGCAGACCGCAACCGCCATTGCCCATACTATCCAGATTGGACAAGGTGATATTTTTCGTGCTGGTGAGCCATAAACCATCTCCGCCTGTGTTAAAAGCGAACGAATTTGCTGCGGCATTCCCGCCGGTCGCCGGGCTGCTGATGGTGATGACACCGATCGCCCCAATATATTTATTGTTCAATACCGCCCCGCTCCCGCCATTGTCATCTGAACGAACGGAGGTGAGCAGGATATTGCCCAATGAATCGACGCTGATGCCATGACCGGCATTCTTGGTGAAAGTGGAATTGGTTAGACTGATTGCGCTCGTGCTGGTTTCGTGGTCGATGTGCAGCCCATTATCCCCAAATTGCTCAACGATCAATCGATTGAGCGTAACCAATCCTTTGGTTTGAAGGTAAATGCCATCCCCATTTTTCAATGTTTTATTGATTGCATACAATGTGTCAATCTTAAAAGCGCCTGTGCCTTCCGGGTCATTAAAGGAAAGCCCCCCGTTGCCGTTATTGTTGGCTATCACTTGCTGCAGGGTAACAGCTTTTTTGAACTCCACGCCGCGGATGCCTGTGCCGGTGTTGCCGCTGACAGAAACACCCTTAACGGTGACAGTGCCTGTTTTGGTTCCCAAATACAGACCATCATCACTATTCCCGTCAAATGCGGAATTGGTGACGGTAATATTTCCCATCGCGTAGATCTGAGCACCTCTTCCGGCATTCCCGCTTGATTTGACTTCCTTGAGCGTTACCGCTCCCGAGTGATAAGTGTTATTGCCAACAATGATGCCGGTATCCGATGAGCTTGTTACAACCAAATCTTCCATAATGAGGTTGCCGGTGCTGTTTATCACGGAAACCGTGCCATTAATGGTGAATCCTTTCAGCATAAATCCTGCCGAGAGGCCTTCCAAGGTAACATCATTGCCAATTGTGGAATACGCAGACCCATGGTCGCTTTGCAATCCCCTTAATCCTGCGAGGATGGACCCTCGACCATCAATATACACGGATTCATTAAAAATCCCGTCCTCTACATAGATCAACCCGCCGTCCGGCAAGATGCCTTGGGCTACTACTCCATTAACCGCATCCATGATCGTAGTATAGGAATACTTCAAACCTGCGATATAAAAATACGGGTCGGGCAGCAGCATGATTTCAGCCGATGCCTGGCTGGCCATATCCAGCGGTTCTCCCTGCTCATCCACCAGGACAATTTCGGTCACCGGAAGTTCATTTGTTTCCAAGGTTTCTGACGTCTGTCCCTCAATCACTTCAACCGAAGTTCCTTCCTCTTCCAACAATTCTTCAGGGAGAGCGACATCGGTTTCCAACCCTTCTGGCGAAGTTGCTTCGGTTGAGAGAGCGGATTCTTCGCAATCGGCACACTCCTCCGCCAAAACAGGCGGTTCTTCCCCTTCAGCAAATACCGTTCCGCTGATCAGCAGCACAAATAGAAATGCCATCAGCCCAACAATTACAGCTTTCTTTTTCATCCATCCTCCTTATACTTATTTGTTTCGCATTCTTCCGCGCATTAAAATCCCCGCTCCGAATTTAAGCCAGCCAGAAAAGAAGAACCGTTTAAATTGAAAGACCTCTCTCGAGGTCAAATTAACCGAATCCCGGTGAATCAAAGGCTTGCAGCCGGCGATGGTTTGGTTCTTCTAACATGCCCCTCCAATGCGAAGAAGAATCGTCTTATTGAGATATTACACTGTGATATTGTAAAAGTCAATCACTTCCGGCCGATGATCGCGAAATTTTGCTGCTTAATGAGCAAGCTTCAAACCAGCCAGAAAATTAAAATGATCGGTTGGAATGGTGAATTCCAACCGATTCATTAATTATACAGCGTGTAATGTTCGTAAATTAATAAAAAAGAACCTTAAATGATCTGTCGCCTTTAGACTCTTTAAATCATTTAAATTACTCAAGCCGCGCTGAAGGCGCCCTGCATTTGGCGGATGACCATCACCACCTTGCCCATGATGCGTAGCGAGGCGGGATCCTCCACGAAGATCGGCCCCATGCTGGGGTTGGCCGGCTGCAGGCGGATGCCCTTGGGCTCCTTGAAGAAATACTTGAGCGTGGTCTCGTCCTTATCGTCCAACCAGACCGCCACCATCTCGCCGTTGCGGGCTTCCTGGGCGCGCTTCATGATGACGATATCCCCGTCGTTGACCATGGCGTCGATCATGGAGTCGCCCTGCACTTCCAATGCGAAGAGGTCCTCGGCTTTCTCGCGCGCGGGCAGCAGGCTGCGGGCGATCTCAATACTGGATTCAGGGTCGAAATAGGCGGTATCCGTGGATGGCATGGGAATGGGTTCACTGGCCACAATACGGCCCATCACCGGTACGCGCAATAATTCATCGATGGCAGACCCGGCGCTGCGGATGCCCTCGGCGATCCTCTCGGCCGCGCTTTTGACGCCTTCGGCCGGCTTGAGCAGGCAGATGCTGCGGGAGATGTGCTGCTCACGCGAAATGTAGCCCATGTCCTCGAGCTGCTTAAGGTAATAATCCACAAGTGAAGTGGATTTAACCCCAATACTCTCGCCGATCTCGCGGATGGAGGGCGAGTAGCCGCTGTTCTCCTGAAAGTCGGTAAGGAATTTAATGATCTTTTTGTGGCGGTTACTTAAACCTTCGCTTTTTCGCGCCATGTCTGCCTCCTTTTAAGGCACATTATGGGACATTTGTACTATTAATATACACGAACATTAGTTCTGTGTCAAGATGTAAGATTTGAGGGTGTTGAAAATCAGATCCCAATTGATAATGGATTAATATAATCCAGCCGAGACTCATTCCCCTTCGGGGAGGCTTCGCACTCACTGCGTTCAGGGTGACAATTCAGTCTAAGGTTTCGTGCTCAAATTCTTTAAAAAACAATTATATTGTCATGCTGCTCGACCCGAAGGGCGCAACACCCAAAGGGCGCTTGCAGAGAGCACTCTTTGAGTGAAGGCGAAGCCTGACTGGGAACCGTCCCCTTTAGGGGAATCATCTCGGCATATTTTTTCAGTATGGTCTGATCACAAAATCATTAAATCATTGTTTTTTCAACACTCTCAAGATTTAAAGCTTTTTCTCAAATCCAGCCATTTTGTATAATGGAAAAAAGTATTGGAGGAAATACATGGGACAAGCCAAGGTTCGATGGGCCGGTAGCCGCACCTTCATCGGCACCGATTCCACCTGCCACGCAGTACTGATGTCCAGCGCGGATGATAATGTGGGCATGAAAGCGTCTGAACTGATGCTGGTGTCGCTGGCCTGCTGCAGCTCCTTTGACGTGGTCGGAATATTGGAGAAACGTAAGGTGACGCTGCGCAAGCTGGAGGTAGAGGTGAGCGCCGATCAAGAGAAAGACCCGCCCTGGACATTTACGGATATCCGCCTGAAGTATATTCTTGCCGGCGATGGCCTGACGCCGGAGTACGCAGAAACGGCCATTCAGTTATCAGAGGAGAAGTATTGCTCGGTGGCTGCCACGCTCAAGGGCAAAGCCAAGATCACCTGGGACTATGTGATTGAGGAGTAGGATTTTTACAAGACAACCGTTCGCTTCGTGAAAACCAAAATACAAGGGTTAGTACTCAATTAATCTTATAAAGGATATTCCATTGTCTGAGCTTGTCGAAGGGTACGGAGAATTGTTGGCTGAGCTAGTCGAAGCCAACGCTAATTCTTGATATTGTTCACTTCGACGATCTCGCTCGACTCGACTCAAAGAGCGCAAGCAGAGAGCGCTCTTTGAACGGATTATTTTGATTTAGTTAACTCCAGTGCAACCCAGTCTTCGATCTGTTTCTTTTCCTTGTAAACCAGTCCGCAATCTGCTGCTTTGGCGATGACCTCATCCGCCTGAAATGCCAGGATGCCGGAAAGGATCAGGCGCCCGCCCGACTCCACCAGGTCGCCAAGTCCTTCATCGAAAAGGGTCATGATGATCGAGGAGAGAATGTTGGCTATCACCAGTGGAGCAGAGGCGATACTGAAATGCCCGCTGGACACCAACGGCACCGACCCCTGGCCGATCTCGACCTGATCGCTCACGCCGTTCAGACCGCAGTTCTCCTGGGTGGACTTGACAGAAGCCGGGTCGATATCCACTGCCAGTACATGTTCAGCGCCCAGCTTAACCGCTGCGGCGGATAGGATGCCTGACCCGCAGCCGATGTCCATGACCGTCATTCCGGGCTGAACAGTTTCCTCCATGAATTCCAGGCACAACTGGGTGGTCGGGTGGGTACCAGTTCCAAAGGCCATGCCGGGATTGATGCGTATGGGCAGCCGACCGGGATACTCCTTATCGATCCAGGCGGGCAGGATCACAAGCCCGCGGCCGATCATCACCGGTTGGTACTGTTTCTTCCAAGCCTCCATCCAGTCCTGATCTTTAATTAATTGATATCTCGCCGGAGGTAAGGGCTGAATGCGCCCAAGGTACCACAAAGCCTCTTCAAGCCGGTACTTGCGTTCTTCAGCGCTGGCATCGGCGAAGAAATAACCGAAAACGCGCACCTGCGGTTTGAGTTTTGCTAATTCGGAATGATTATCCGGATCGGCCAGCTGCTCGATCACCACGCCCTCGCGGGTAAACCTCCCAAGCACCTCAGCCACAGCCTCGGCTAGCTCAGGGGTTACGGTCAGCGAAACCTCGATCCAGGAGGCCTTATCCACCCAACATGTCCTTGAGGATATCCAGGAAGCTCCTCTCCTGCGGCAGCACTTCGCTGCCCAATGTTTCGGCCAATCCTTCGAAATATTTGCGCTGCTCAGCGTTCAACCGGGAGGGGATCTCCACATTCACCACCACCAGCTGATCGCCCTTGCCGGACGCCCGCAGGTGGGAAATGCCCTTGTTGCGCAGTCGGAACACCTTGCCTGGCTGTGTCCCAGGCGGGATGGTCAGCTTGACATCACCCTCCAGAGTGGGTACCTTCACTTCCGCACCCAGCGCGGCTTGCGCGACATTGATATTCAAGTCCAGGAGCACATCATCGTTGCGCCTGCGAAAATACTTATGCGGCTTGACCTTGATCTCGATATACAGATTGCCGCGCGGGCCGCCGTTGCTGCCTGGCTGGCCTTCACCTGCCAGACGGACCTGCGTGCCATTGTCGACACCCGCGGGAACTGGAATGGTCTTGGTGAGTTTTTTGCGTTCATAACCGCTGCCGCTGCAAGTCTTGCATTTATGGGTGATCACGCGGCCGCTGCCTCCGCACTGCGGGCAAGTGGTAACCTGCACCATGGAACCCAGGAAGGTCTGGCGTACCTGGCGCACCTCTCCACGCCCCTGGCAGGTATTGCAGGTCTCCGGGCTGGTGCCCGATTCAGCGCCTGTACCCTTGCAGACTTCGCATACTTCATCGCGTGTGATCTCCAAGTCGTGGTCGGCGCCTGCAGCCGCTTCTTCGAAATCCATCGTAATGGAATAATACAAATCCTCGCCGCGCCGCGGGTTGTTGCGCCGCTGCCGGGTACTGAATCCTCCGAGTCCGCCGAAAAATTGCTCGAAGATCTCAAAGGGATCAATGGTATTCCAATCCGGCATGCCGCCCGTGGAGCGCAGGCCTTCATGGCCGTAACGGTCATAAATGGAGCGCTTTTCTTCGTCGGAAAGAACCATGAACGCTTCATTGATCTCCTTGAAGCGTTCCTCGGCATCCGGTTCTTTATTCACATCCGGATGGAATTGACGAGCCAGCTTCCTAAAGCTGGCTTTGATCTCATCCTGGCTGGCTGAGCGGCTGACACCCAGCACTTCGTAGTAATCGCGTTTCGGCATGGTTCCTTCTATACTATAAAGAGGCGTATCTTTCCGAGGCACTTAGCCCGAATACGCCTCTTCGTAATCAAGCGCCAATTATAAACAATTTAGACGTTCTTGAACTCCCCATCCACAATATCCTCGTCGGAAGGTCCGCCCTGGCCGCCACCATTATCAGCGGGTCCACCCTGCGGGCCTGCGCCGCCAGCGGCTTGGTCGCTTCCGGGCTGCTGGTACATGCTGGCGCCGATCTTCTGCACTTCCTGGCCGAGCTCTTCGGTCAGCTTGCGGATCGCGGCAGCGTCCTCGCCATTCATGGCTTCACGAAGTTTGGCTACCCGGCTGGCAATGTCATTTTTCATGCCTTCTTCGATCTTGTCGCCGTTGTCGCGCAGCATTTTTTCGGCTGTATAAGCCGCATTATCCGCGTTGTTGCGCACCTCGATCAGTTCCTTGCGCTTCTTGTCCTCTTCCGCGTGCTCCTCGGCTTCCTTCTTCATCTTCTCCACTTCCTGCTCAGACAAACCGCTGGAAGCGGTGATAGTGATCTTTTGGCTGCGGCTGGTGGCTTTGTCCGCCGCGGTCACGTTCAGAATACCGTTCGCGTCGATATCAAAAGTGACCTCGATCTGCGGTACACCACGAGGGGCTGGCGGAATACCATCCAGTATGAACTTACCCAGCGACTTGTTATCATTAGCCATGGGCCGTTCGCCTTGCAGCACATTGATCTCAACCTGAGTCTGGTTATCGCCAGCCGTTGAGAAGATCTGACTCTTGCGGGTTGGAACGGTCGTGTTACGCTCGATCAGTGGTGTCGCCACACCGCCCAACGTCTCAATGGACAGGGTCAACGGGGTTACATCAAGCAGCAAGATGTCTTTGACATCGCCGCCCAGAACACCCGCCTGAATGGCCGCGCCCACACCCACAACCTCATCCGGGTTGACGCCTTTATGCGGTTCCTTATTAAATTCCTTGCGGACCACATCCTGCACAGCAGGCATACGGGTCATACCGCCTACCATGACCACTTCGTTAACTTCATTGGGTTTCAGCCCGGCATCTTTTAATGCCTGTTTGACTGGCTGGATGGTCTTCTCCGTGAGGTCATTAGTGAGCTGCTCAAACTTGGCGCGCGTAATCTTCATCACCAGGTGCTTGGGACCGCTGGCATCCGCAGTCAGGTAAGGCAGGTTGATCTCAGTCTCCATCACGGTGGACAGTTCAATTTTGGCCTTCTCAGCTGCCTCACGCAGACGCTGCAGCGCCTGGCGGTCGTTATGTAGGTCCATGCCCTGCTGCTGCTTAAATTCATCGATCAGGTAATCCATCACACGCTGATCGTAATCATCACCACCCAGGAAGGTATCGCCGCTGGTGGACTTCACCTGGAAAACACCGTCTCCGACCTCCAGAATGGAGATATCAAAAGTGCCGCCACCCAGGTCGTATACAGCGATGGTTTCATTCTTTTTCTTATCCAAGCCGTAGGCGAGGGAGGATGCCGTTGGTTCATTGATTATGCGCAGCACCTCGAGGCCAGCGATCTTGCCTGCGTCCTTGGTGGCATTGCGCTGGGCATCGTTGAAGTACGCCGGCACGGTGATCACGGCCTGATTGACCGATTCGCCCAGATATGCTTCTGCGTCCTTTTTCAACTTGCCCAAGATCATCGCGGAGATCTCCGGCGGTGAATATTCCTTGTCGCCCATCATCACGCGCACATCTCCATTAGGCGCCTCGGTGACCTTGTAAGGAACACGGCTGATAGTACGCTGCACTTCGGGATCGCTGAATTTGCGCCCCATGAAGCGCTTGATAGAGAAGATGGTGTTCTCCGGATTTACAATCGCCTGGTTGCGCGCGGCGCGGCCAACAATGCGCTCGCCGTTCTTGTTGATGGCTACCACTGAAGGCAGTAGGCGTTCGCCTTCCGCCGTCGGGATGACCATCGGTTCGCCGCCGGACATGACCGCCGCGACTGAGTTGGTGGTTCCTAAATCAATTCCAATAATCTTTGCCATTTTACCTCCAATTTATTTCGCTACTCTTACCCGCGACGGTCTTACGACTCGGTCGCCGATCTTGTAGCCCTGTTGTACTATTTCAATAATTTTTCCGCTCTCAACATCCGGAATTTCTTCCAGAGAGATCGCCTCATGAATATCAGGGTTAAACTCGCCATTTTCGGATGTGATAGGTTCCAATCCTTGACTTGCCAGCAAATTTGCCAGCTTCTGCTGAATGAGCAGGATCCCGTTCGACCAGGCATCATCGTGAACATGATCTGGCATATTTTTGACAGCCAAATCTATATCATCATGAATGTCCAGATACTTGCGCAGGATTTCAATCCGGCTGGCTTGCCGGTTCACCTCTTCATCGCGCTCGATCCGTTTACGGTAATTGGAAAATTCCGCCCGCTCCCGCTGCCAGCCATCGCTGAATTGATCGGCTTTATTCTGGAGATCGTCGATCTTTTCCAGCTGGTCCGCGTAATCCTTCAACGGGATCGTAACCATTTCGGTTTCACCCTGCACGGGGATTTCAGCGGCTGATGATGATATGTTTTCTTCTTCCAATTCTTCCTTTTTCTTCTTTGCTTTATCTGCCATAACCTAGTTGCTCCCCTTTACCACTGTTCAGTAACAAAATCACTCAAAAGTCCGGATAAGTATCTGACCATCGAAATAGACGGGCCATAAGACATTCGCATCGGGCCTAAAATACCCAGGGTGCCGGTTGCCACTCCCGGCGATCCATATTTGGACAGAATCACGGAACACTGTCTGAGATCGTCCCAGCGGCCTTCACCGCCGATGATTACCTGCACCCCGCCAATCGATTCGGGCAAGATCGTATTGGAAAGCATATCCTGCAAAATCGAGCGCTCATCCAGCAGGCGCAGCGCTCGGCGTGCTTCTTCCGCATCAGCGAATTCCGGTTCGGAAAGCACATTGGTGATGCCGTCCATGTAGATCTCCCCAGTCGGCAGGCGATCCGAACGCGTGAGTTCTTCCTCAATCCAGTCGATCACACGGCTTTCCAACTCGGTCATCGGACCCTGGAAAGCCTGAATGGCTTTTAAATTCTTTCCGGAAAATAGGCGGCTGAATTTATTGGATACAGACGAGAGCTCCTCCTGATTTACCGGTTCTTCGAGCGTCAGGATGTTCTGGTGGATCTGCCCGCCATCAAGCACAAGGATGGCAAGCAACTGCCGACCGTGGGTCGATATCAACTCAACATGCTTAATGCGCGTCTCTACCGCCTGCGGCGCGGTGACCAGCGACGCCGCGTGGGTTTGGTTGGCCAACACCGAAGCAGCCAACTGCATCCACTGCTTCATATCGTTCGCCATCTGGGAGAATTGGTGGTTGATGGTGTACCGCATTGTATCCGGCAGTGTGGTTTCATTCATCAACTGGCCAACAAAAAAACGATAGCCATCCTCTGTTGGCACCCGCCCTGCCGAGGTATGCGGCTGCCGCAGGAAACCCGCCTCGGTCAACGTGGACATCTCGTTGCGGATGGTCGCGGGGCTGAAATCCAATCCGTAACGGTCCACCAGGTACCTTGAACCGACCGGTTCAGCGGTGCGGATATGCTCATGAATGATGAGCGAAAGTATCTTTTTCTGCCTAGAGGTCAAATGATTCATTTCTTTTCAATAATTAGCACTCTAACACCGAGAGTGCTAATTTCATGTGATATATGTTACCATGCGCGATTTTGAGCGTCAAGATTTTAGGTATTTATGCGAGGATTTCTTATGAAATTTTTATAAATAAACTCGTAGAGACACAGTCTGCCGTGTCTCTACACTGACTGAATTCAATTGGCAAACTTGATAGGAGATTTTTTATTAATGATTTAAATCGACTGTCCTAACTGCTTTTAGTTGGCAGGTATTTCTTCAATTTCCCGGCAAGATTGGACAGGGGCAGAGTTTCGAGCCAAATACGCCCCGGCCCGGTGAGCGTTGCCAAAAATAACCCCTCCCCCGCAAAAAGCACATTTTTAATACCCTTCACCATGCTGATGTCGTAATGCACGGTGGGCTCGAAGAAAGCGATATGGCCTGGGTCAATCAGGATCTTCTCACCCGTGGCTAATGTCCTCTCCTGCAGATCCCCGGGGATTTCCAGGAACACCGTTCCCGGTCCGCTGATCTTCTGCAGAATGAACCCTTCACCGCCAAACAAACCCGCGCCCAGCTGCTTGCGGAAGTGCATCTCCACCGAGACGCCTTGCTCAGCGCACAAAAAAGTGTCCTTTTGGCAGATCAGCGATTGCCCGGCTTCGAGTTTAAATTCCATGATGCGTTCCGGGGCGCCAATGGTGAACACCACCCAGGCATTATCTGATTGGCTTTCATCGGTGGTCATGAAGAGAGATTCGCCAGCCAGCGCCCGCCATAGTCCCTTCATCAGACCGCCGCGCGTTCCGGAGGAAATATTCAGTCCTCGCTCATCCAGGCCATTGCGCCTGCTTCGGTGAAAACAGATTCACCTTTTTTCAGGCTGATCTCCAGCGTCGGGAATGGATCTCCTTGAATTTTGAACTGCATTTTTTCTCCTCTAAAGAGAATTTATTCGGGGCTCATTCCCGATTTCGTGACTATATCATAACCAGCCAAATCAATTACAGTTAGAGATTACCCATTCAACTAATCAACTTCATGAAAAATTTTCTTCAATCTAAATATTTACAAACGTGGCAGTTTATAACGCTACAAAATCAAAACCAACAATCCGGCAACAATCAATATTGCGCCGATCACTGCGAAGATATAAAGAAATTTTGGCGCACCTGTGATCAGGACTGCATCAGCCGGTTTATTGGGATCGTAATAAACCACAACTGTCTGTCCGGGTGAATATGATTCAACCAATTGTTGAGCATTTTTTTTCGTCATTGAAGCGTCCAGAAGCCGGTATTTAGATGACAGGAATTTTTCGCCATTCACCTGATATTCATAATGAATTCGCGGGTAATAGTACGTACTCACATCCCCTTCTGTATCCGTTTCCTGGCGGATTTCCACTTCAGATCCGGTCACTTTTCCCTCTGTTTGCGGCCATTGTTCGCTCTTCTTCCCCTTGTTAATACTCACCGGGGTGATTGCAACAAAAACTAAACCAATAAGTACAAGCGCCCACCACATGTTTTCCTCCTGATGAAATACCTGAAAATACTATACTTCATTTTAGGGAGACGCCAGAGTTAACTGAAAACTCCATTAAATACGGCTGGGTTACAATTATTTAAATAATTGTCCCTGAATTGGAGATGAACATGCCTGCTCCCGAATTTCCTTCCAAACGCGCTCCAGCTTACCTGGATATCCCTGACGAACAGTGGTCCGACTGGCGCTGGCAGCTCAGCCACCGGCTGAATTCACTGGAGGATTTTGAGCCCATTCTGGAACTCACTGAAAGCGAACGGGCCGCGCTTTCCGCCAAGGATCTGTTCCGGGTGGACATCACCCCCTATTTCGTCTCCCTGATTGATCCCAAAGATCCCAACGATCCCATCCGCCGCCAAGTTATCCCGACTGCGGCTGAAATGACCAAGTTCACCGGCATGATGGAAGATTCTCTTTCCGAGGACGCCCATTCTCCAGTCCCCGGGCTGGTGCACCGCTATCCGGACCGGGTCTTAATGCTGGTCACCACGCAATGCGCCTCCTACTGCCGCTACTGTACACGCGCGCGCATTGTAGGCGATGCCAGCGCCACCTTCTCACGCGATGAGATCAACGCCCAGATCGATTATCTGGAAAGAACCCCCCAAGTGCGCGATGTGCTTCTTTCGGGCGGTGACCCTCTGGTGTTGGCGCCCAAGCTGCTGGAGGATCTGCTCACCCGTTTGCGCGCCATCCCGCATATTGAGATCATCCGCATCGGGTCGCGCGTGCCGGTCTTCATGCCCATGCGCGTGACCGATGAGCTGTGCGATATGCTGGCGAAGTTCCATCCCCTGTGGATGAACATCCATGTCAACCATCCCAACGAGATCACCCGTGAGCTTGCGGAAGCCACGGACAAGCTGTCGCGGGCGGGCATACCGTTGGGCAACCAATCCGTTCTGCTGGCAGGTGTCAACGATTGCGCCCATATACAGCGCAAACTGGTACAGGACCTGGTGCGGATCCGCGTCAGACCTTATTACCTTTATATCTGCGACCTGGTGGAAGGCGGTGGACATTTCCGCACGCCTGTATCCAAAGGCATCGAGATCATCGAAGGGCTGCGCGGCCACACCTCGGGGTTTGCCGTGCCGACTTTCGTGGTGGATGCTCCAGGCGGCGGCGGTAAGATCCCGGTCATGCCCAATTACATACTCAGCAGTTCCGACCACAATGTGGTCCTGCGGAATTACGAGGGTTTCATCAGCACGTACGAAGAACCGTTAGATTATCCACCGCACAACAAGGAAACATGCCCATTTTGCCGGGACAAACGCACCGAGATCGGACAGAGCGGCGTTTTCGGCCTGCTGGACGAAGAGCGCATGACCATCAAACCCGAGGGGTTTGACCAGCTGCATACTCGCGGCGGAGGCATCCACCGACTGCGCGAGGACAGCGGGAAGTGGAAACCGCTGGGCATCGGCGGCGGGGAGGAAGAATAAAAGCGACCGGGAGGTATTCATGCATTATCGCAGATTAGGCAGGACTGGCATCAAACTCAGCGAGATCTCGCTGGGCGCCTGGGTAACCTTCGGCGCGCAGATTGACGACAAGACCGCAGCAGATTTGATTCACGAGGCCTATGACGCCGGTGTCAATTTCTTTGATAACGCTGATGTGTACGCTGGCGGGCAAGCGGAACGGGTGATGGGGGAGGCCATTCAAAATATCCCACGCGAAACTCTGGTCATTTCCACCAAAGTGTTTTCTCCGACCTTTGAAGGCGTTAACGGCCGCGGCCTTTCCCGTAAACACATCACCGAATCCATCCACGCTTCCCTTCGCCGGTTGAAACTGGATTATGTGGACATCTATTACTGCCATCGCCACGACCCGGACACGACCGTGGAGGAAGTGGTGAGAACCATGGATATCCTGGTGCGCCAGGGCAAGATACTCTATTGGGGCACATCCGAATGGGATATTTTCCCCTTGATGCAAGCGATCAATTTTGCCCGTGACAATGGCCTGATCCCACCTTCTGTTGAACAGCCCCGCTACCATTTGATGGCACGCTCGCGAGTCGAAAATGACCTGGCGCCCCTCTGCCAGGAACTTGGACTGGGATTAACCACTTTCAGCCCACTCAATTACGGCATCCTGTCCGGCAAATACAACAACGGCATTCCCGAAAACAGCCGCGCCGGGCTGGATGATATGGGTTGGCTGCGCGATCGCATCACCCCGCAGGCGATCGACAAGGTCAAATCACTCACCGCCATCGCCAACGACCTTGGCGCCACTACCGCACAACTGGCGATCGCCTGGCTGCTGCGCCGTAAGGAGGTCAGCAGCGTCATCACCGGCGCTACGCGTGTGGAGCAGCTCGACGAGAACCTGGCCTCAGCGGAGATCGCAGAAAAACTGGATGACCATACACTTGAAGCGATAGACAGCCTCTTTCCGCAGGATCATCATTAATTTATTTATCAATAATGCCTGAATCCCACAGCCGCATTTTCCTGGGTATTGACACCGGCGCAACCAAGACCCACGCGCTGTTGACCGACGCCACCGGGGGTGTGCTGGCTTTTGAGCATGGGGGACCGGGCAATCCCCAATCCATTGGCGGTTTCCATGCATTGGAACACCTTTTAGCCAATCTTATTCAGCGAACTTGCCTTTCTGCTGGCATTACGAATAATCAAATCCACGCGGCTGGCCTGGGCTTGGCAGGTTTTGATTGGCCTTCGCAGCATGAGCGTTTTTTCCAAGCAGCCCGATCGGCGGGCTTTCCCGAGAGGTGTTATTTAGCCAACGACGCCGCCCTGGGGATCTACGCCGGGACCTCAAACGGTTGGGGCATATGCGTGGGGGCGGGCACCAGCTTCAATTGCCGCGGAGTCGGACCGGATGGGCGTGAAGCGCGCGCTATCGGCGACGGGCTGCAGTGGGGCGAAGGCGCCGGCGCGCTGGAGCTGGCCGTACAAGCCGCACAAATGGTGATCGCGCAGTGGCTGCGCACCGGCCCCGAGACCCGATTAACCGAACTTTTCATGGAAACATTCGGCGCAGAGTCGCCCGCAGATCTGGTCGAGGGCATGGTTTTGCGACGATATCCGGTCACTGCCGAACTGGCGCCAAGTATCTTGGAGGTTGCTCGCGCGGGAGATGAGCAAGCCAGGGAAGCCGTGCGATGGGCGGCCGGCAAACTCGCGGACCTGGCCATCGGCGCCGCTCGCCAGCTGGAGCTCCAGAAAAAACCCTTCGAAATCATTTTATCCGGAAGTTTTTACAAAGCCGGGGATACATTGATCGAGCCGCTTAAAGAAAAGGTTTTGACAGTTGCGCCAAGTGCGAAATTTTGCACCCTCGATATCCCGCCGGTTTGCGGAGCGGTGATCATGGCAATGGTCAAGAGCGGAGGCGTTGAAGTGAAAAGAATTAGGGAGATCCAGGATCAGTTCAGAGATTATTTCGCCCGGTTATAGATCAAAATCGATTTTTATGAGATGACATTGGGCATATCAATGGACAGGGTTGATCAGTCCCAAACATTACAATTTACCTGGCCGGGATCCTACACCAAAAAAGCGGGTTCACTCGAAGAGTGCTCTCAGCTTGCGTCCTACGGGTCGAGCAGGATGTCAAAAATTTTCCGGCTTTTCACAAAATCGCACTTATTCAAATCATTGGGTTTCAAAACCCGCAGGATTGTATGGCTTCTGCTGTCAAGAGCACGTTCCCGCCATCCACTTTTTCTGCCAGTCTTTCGATGAAAGCGCATAAAGCCGCGTCATAACCCGGCGGCTGGCTCGCGATCCTGCCCAGGTAATCGGCCGCGCGCTCGAAATCACCCAACTGCGTGAACCCTTCCACGAACACCGCCCAATCGAAAGATACGGGTGGCGTGAGCGATTGATTCTCTATTTCATGGGCAATAGCAGTGATTTTGACCCAATCCCCTTCCTGCCTAGCCAGCTCTGCTTTTTGCAGGTAGTAGCACCATCCATGCGCTGGTTCCGGTTGCATGAGTGCCGGCGGTTGTGCGAGCTCCGACGGGTTTGGGTCAATCAGACCCTCATCTGTCAATTGCATAGATTCATTTAATGCAGGTGCGATATCCCGGTAGAAAAGGTCATCCGGGCGCAGCACATGCAGACAACCCGAGGAAGATTTAAAGATAGTGATCGACCTCGATGTGTTGCCGCTAAACGACCCATGCACAATTGGGACATCCGGATCCAGGGAAGGCAGGACATTGCCCAAGCGCTGTGAGATCTCGATGATCTTGTATTTCTCATCCCCGTCAAACGCCATTGGATCATAGGTCCAATTCAACAGGGATGTATAAGAATTGCTCGGATAATACTTGGTTGGCAGCCCGTCCATCATAAGCATGGTGCCCGGCTCGATTCCCGGCGCTCGCCAGGTGAGCTGCCAAAAAATCTCTCGCACCTGTTCCCATTCTTTAAAGTAAGTATTGATGTTCTGTATATGAAATGTTGCCGATAACCCGACGATCAGGGAAAGCAGAGCAGTTCGTGCCAACCGGGGGAGAAGTGATAATACCCCGGTCCAGACCAAGCAAACACCAAGCATAAGCACAAGGGTGGTGCGGTCCCATGGATAATCGAGCGTCATGGGGATATCCGCGAACCAGATCACCGAACCGCCCGCCAGCATGGCCAGGGTACCGGCGCCGATCAGCCATAACGGAAAAGATCTTGCCAATTTCTGCTCATTTTTCCGAACAATAAGCATGGCGAAGAGCACACCCGCGACAAGCAGGCCGAGCAGGAATGAAGCCAAGCCCAAGCGTCCGCGCACCGTGATATTTGTTAAGTTACCCAATACCTGAACTGATGCCAGCCAAAGATCATGGGCAATGCGCTGAATGACCTGCCAAATGCCTGCTAAAGGATTGGAACGGATCGAATCGAGCATTGTCGCAGGGTATTTTGGGGAAGCAGCCGGAACCATGCGCCAATACAGGTAACCCAAAAAAACTACGAGATAAGGCAGCCAGATTCTTAATGTCCGGCCAATTCTCCGAGGAAAGTTCTCTTCTCCTGGCAGGTATAACCAAATGACCAGCGGCCGCAATAATTCCCAGCCCACAAAGTACTCGATCGGGAACATGCCCGCCATCATAAGGATTGAAACAATTGAAAACGCCCAGAATTTTTGTCTGTTCTCTGTTTCCAGCGCTAATTGCATCATGAACATCGATATCATCAGGAAGGATAAGGAAGCAAAATGCAGGATATAAGCCATGGCAATCGGCTGCTGCAGAAATCCTGGATAAACCATGAACAGAACGGATACCACAAGCGGGATCTCATGCTTGTCCGGCATTAGCCGGCGCAAATTGAGGAAAAGCAGCCAGGCGCTCAGCCATCGCAGCAGAATATTCGCTGCCTGGTACAAGGGCATCTGGGTCTTGAAAATAGGCGTCAGCAGTTCATAAATCCAAAATGCGAAGGGGCGCTGCCAGCCCAGGTAGGTTCGATAGCCTAGCGGACCAAAGCGCACATAAGTATAGAGAAATTCAGGATCATCTCCGGTTACGCCGCGAAACGTTATCAGAATACCATAGGCAGCTAATGACAACCCCAGCAGGAGCAGCGGAGGCCACCAATTCTTGTCCGTGATCTTTTGGAGGAACCGTGTGATCTTTTCCAGGTCGTCTACCCTCTATCCGGTTATTTTACCGCTTCGCTTAATGGGTGATATTTTTTGGATGAAACCAATGACACACCCACCGCAGCCAGGACCATCAACGCGCACAGCAGGTAGAGTTGTTCGATGGTGAAAAGCGATGCATCCAGAAGCCCCAGACCAATCATCGGACCAAGGGTCGAGCCAAGATCCGCGAAGATGAATATCACGCCGAGCGCCCGGCCATTATTGGATTTGCGTGTATGATCGCCGATAATGGCCGGCACCAGAGTCTCCACACTGGCGCTCAGCACCGGTACCATCAGGCCGCCAATGACCGCCAGCCAGGTAAGGCGGAGGCCCATCAGCACCAGACCGACCGCGCCGACCACCATGGCCCACCCAACAACCGGCCAACGCCGGCCCAAAACATCCGATAGATTTCCGGATGCCGGAGCGCTGGCGATGCCAGGAAATACTTTTAAGGCATTAAACAAACCGGTAAGCGTGGCAATGGGGATCAGGAACCCCAGGACTCGCGTACCATCTCCGAACAGGCTGGCCATCCAGAGAGGGGTGGAGGCAGCCACCAAACCCCGTTCGATGAAACGCGAGGTGAAGATCACGAATGCTGCCGGGGCGATCACCTTCCAGGGGATCGCTTCCACTTTTCGCTGTTCTTTTACAAGTTCGGCTGAATCTGCCGGATGGGCATCCGCCCCCTTGGTTTCGGGCAGCAGAAAAAACCAGATCCCCGCCGTGATGATCAGCAGACCCGCACTGATGCGCTGGCTGGTTGAGAAACCGACCAGGTCAGTGAGCATGGCTCCCAGCAGAGAAGCGAAGCCGATGCCGAAAAAATAGAAGATATTGTACCGGCCATTGAAGCGGCCGCGGTTTTCATTGGAGGAGATTTCCTGTACGACCGTTTTGCAGCCGATCCACAAAAGCGACCAGGCCAGCCCCCAAGAGACGCGCCCGGCGAATAACGGCCAGAAACCGTAGCCAGTCGTGTAGAGGATACTGGAGAACGCGCCGAGGATCAGTGAGAGCACCAGCAGCGGCCTCCGCGGCAATTTCTCATAGATCATCCCCACCGGCCCGTTCGTAAACAAGCGCATCGCCCGGTTGGTGCCTAAAAGGATGCCGACCATTGCTAGCGTAATCCCGAGCTGCTGCATAATATGCTCGTTGGGCAGCACAGTGTATAGCGTGGATTCGCCAAGCAGAGAAATAGATGTACCGATGCCGAGCAGCGTGACAATCTGGTTGGGGTGCAGTGTTTTCTTCATCGGAATTCGAATGGCAATTCTATCAGAACCAGAGTGATGAACAAGGGTGGCTTTCAGGCAGGTAATTATCTTTTAATAAGCTGGACGATCCAGCGAATTCCGGTAAATGCAATCAACAGCCAAATAAGGATAATAATGGCCGCCGCAAACCAGTTCACGGGTTTGCCTGAGCGGTTGAACTCTCGCGCTTTTTTCCGACTCTCTGCCATGACATCCGGTGGGATCATCTTTAATGCCAGTGAAATACCAAGCGGCACCAGGATCAGATCGTCCAGGTAACCCAGCACAGGGATGAAATCCGGGATCAGATCAATTGGGCTGAAAGCGTAAGCGATGACTACCCCCGCGAATACCTTCGCGTACCAGGGTGTGCGCGGGTTGCGATACGCCAGGTAGAGAGCATATGTTTCAGTCTTTAATTCCGCGGAGCGTTCCTTTAGGGGTTCAAGCAATCCAGCTTTCCCTGCCATGCACTAATTCTAAATCCATTAGCCGTTCAATATGATATATATGAATATGCCCAAGCCGGAGTTTATTCCGCATTTTCATGGAAAATTAATAATCAAAAATATTGCAGAGGGAAATATTCAATGAACATTGAGCAGTTGGTCAGGAATTTGACATTGGAGGAAAAGGCAACGCTAATCTCCGGGGAAGACTTCTGGAACACCGCAGCGATCCAGCGATTGGGTATACCCGCAGTTATGATGACCGATGGTCCTCACGGTTTGCGCAAGGAGATTGGCGCTGCCGGTTCGGGTTTTTCCAACAGTGCCCCGGCCACCTGCTTCCCCACCGCTTCCTGCCTGGCTTCATCCTGGGATCGCGATCTGTTATACGATGTGGGAAAAGCCATTGCTGAAGAAGCACTGGAGGAAGGCGTCAGCGTGGTACTTGGACCCGGCGCAAACATTAAGCGCTCGCCGCTTTGCGGCCGAAATTTTGAATATTTCTCTGAGGATCCTTATCTTTCCGGTGAAATGGCCAGGAGTTGGATCGACGGCCTTCAGAGCATGGGTGTGGGCGCATCCCTTAAACATTTTGCGGTCAACAACCAGGAAACTCGGCGAATGACCATTGACGCTGTGGTAGATGAACGCGCTCTGCGGGAGATCTATTTGCGCGGTTTTGAGATCGCGGTGCGGAAATCCAAACCCTGGACGGTCATGGCAGCCTATAACCGGTTGAATGGCGAGTTCTGCGCTGAAAATGGCAAGCTTCTCGAACAAATCCTGCATGAGGAATGGGGGTATGAGGGGCTGGTCGTATCCGACTGGGGCGCGATCAATGACCGCGCAGCCGGATTACAAGCCGGGCTTGCCCTGGAGATGCCGGGGGTGCCCAACGGAAACACCAACATGGTGATCACCACAGTCCGGTCAGGGAAATTGAAAGAGCGAATTCTCAATAATCGCGTCCGGCAGGTACTGCGCCTGGTTGAGTTGTCGCAAGCGGCTCGTAAGAAAAGTTTCCATTATGACCGAGACGCCCACCACGCCCTGGCGCGCCGGGCGGCTGGAGAAGGCACAGTGCTTCTCAAGAATGAGAATGAACTCCTTCCTTTAAATAAAGACCTGAAAATTGCCTTGATCGGTGAATTCGCCCGGGATCCGCGCTACCAAGGGAGCGGCAGTTCTTCCATGAACCCCACCCGCCTGGATACACTCTACGACGAACTGGCCAAGAGTTTCGATCCCGATCAGTTTTTCTTCTCGCAGGGATATGAAACGCGCGACATGCATCCTCATGCGGTTTTAATCGAGGAAGCTGTTCAAGCAGCCCTCAAAGCGGATGTCGCTTTAATCTGTATCGGGCTTCCGGATATCACTGAGGTGGAGGGACTGGATCGCCAACACTTGCGCCTGCCGGAAGCGCACAACGCTTTGATCGAAGCCATTGCTCAAGCCAATCCGCATGTTGTCGTGGTCTTGAGCAACGGCGCGCCGGTGGAGATGCCATGGGAACCGCGCGTGGAGGCGATATTGGAAGGGTATCTGGGCGGCCAGGCAGGCGCCGGCGCACTGGCAGACATCCTGCTGGGAAAAATATCGCCTTCCGGCAAGCTCGCAGAAACCTTTCCTCTCAAGCTGGAAGATAATCCTTCAACCCACAATTTCCCGGGCGGCCCACGCACGGTGGAATACCGCGAAAGTATCTATGTGGGATATCGCTATTATGACAAGGCGAAAAAAGAAGTTTTGTATCCTTTTGGTCATGGGCTCAGCTACACAATATTTGAGTACAGCGGATTAACGCTCGAGAAGAATGCCATCCAACCGCATGAGCCGCTGCGAGTTTCGTTTTTCATTGAGAATATCGGAGAATCGATAGGAAAGGAGATCGCGCAGGTATACATCCGTGATCCCGTCTCGACAGTATTCCGACCGGAAAAAGAACTGGCTGGATTTGTCAAGGTATCGCTTAAACCCGGCGAGAAAAAGAAAGTGGAGATTAAGCTCGATCAATATGCTTTCGCATTCTACAGCCCGGAGCAGGGAAAGTGGGTGATTGAGCCAGGTGGATATGAGATTCTTGTCGGCGCCTCTTCGCGTGATATCCGACTTCGAGTTGATGTCAATGTCCGCGGGGACGACGCGCAACAACAACAGTCGACACCCAACAAGTTGATTCAATATTACGACTTGCCTGCGGTCGGAAATTTCTTTGCAGAGGGATTTGAAGCGCTGCTCGGACGACCTCTGCCCGATAACTCGCCAGAGAAACGCGGGAGCTACACCGTCAATACGCCCATCGTGGATATGTGCAAAACCCTAGTAGGTCGCGTGCTCTCGAAGTATATGCAGCACGAGGTCCGCAAGCTGGTGGAGGGATTTGAGGATTCCCCCAACGCTCTGATGATGAAGCAGATGGTGATGGAAGGGCCGCTGCGACTGCTGCTGATGTCGGCCGGCAGCCACATCAATCGCGGGATGATGGTAGGGCTGCTGATGATGATCAACGGGAAACTGCTGCGTGGATTCACCCATCTGCTTAAGGCGCGCAAGACGCTGAAAAGATAAACCAATTCAATCCTTATTCCCCAGGGCTGCGATACCTTCAAGCGTAGAAATGGTTACCGTAAGGAATAAGTCATTGTTCAGAAACCGCCCTCTACATGAGATGATGATTTCGGGTTATCCGGAGATACGAAATGTTACAACAGGCGTAGAGACACGGCATGCCGTCTCTACAGCATTGTAGTTGTAAAACCAGCCAAATACTCAACGTAGGAAACCAACATAAGGAATAACTTGAGATGAATCTAAAAAAATCTAGATAACCTGTGTGAATCTGAGTTTATCCTTGGAATTTAAATCTGACCTCCATCTGCACCTCCCTCTAATAGTGTGAGGGGATTGGTTTATTTTTCCATCGCACGCTGGCGCATTTCCTCAGGCATCTTCTCAATGGCATAGCGCAGAGCGGTGCGGGGCATGACGGTCTTATGTTTCATCGCGTACTCAAAAACCTCGTCCAAGTGCGCCTGGCTGGCGGCCTTAAGCATCCAGCCGTAGCCCTTGCGCACCAGATCTTCCTCGTCCATGAGCAAAATGTCGGCGATGGCGAATATGTCTTCCAGGAAGAGTCCACGTCGCGCGGGCACGATCAGTGAGACAGCCGCGGCACGGCGCAGCCAGCGGTTTTCGGAGCGTGCCCAATCCCGCAACCGCGGGATAAACTGGGGATAGTCCTCGCGGAAATCGCCGACGGTATGGTTGCAAAGCGTGTCGCAGGAAGCCCAGTTGCTGACATACTGCCCCACCCAACGCTCGAAAGTCTCGAAATCCTCGGGCGCATAGCGCTTGCGCTGTCGTTCGGACCACTCGCAGGTAACGAAGGATTCCTCCAAAATGCCGGATCGCCAGAGTTCCTCGCACAGCGCGTAGATATCCGCTTTGGATCGATCCTTGATGAGCTGGTAAAATTCTCGGGCGAGGTGGTTGACAATGGCGGTCTTGACGCCGTAAGGAATGACTGTTTCCTTGAAATAGCGCTGACTGCTCGCCAGGGTATTGGGGTCAGAGTTGGCTTGGAGTTCGTCGCGGAGATGCTGGATGATGGTATCCATGAGGGATTTCCTATTTTACGGATTATAGTCTCTTGCCGGTATACATATCTTTTCCCTCTTTACTTGTGGTGGTCATTAAAGAGTATAGAGATTAGATCTTTGTGCAATGTGGAAAGACTTTTTCCCTGAATTTTCTCACCAGGTTCAAGTACCAAAGGATTTTTAGTCATTTCCGAAACCAATGAAACGCTTGTCGAGATGCTTCCCCTGAAGGGGACGGTTCCCAGTCACTGCGTTCACTCAAAGAGTACTCTCTGCAAGCGCCCTTTGGGTGTTGCGCCCTTTGGGTCGAGCAGTATGACAGCACAAAAAATCCGGTTAATATATTCATATCATTCGGCCCTGGAGCAAACCTTCACGGGATTGCGACTTTCCTCAGGCTAAATGCTATAATTTCTCCGACGCGCGGAGAGGTGCCGGAGTGGTTGATCGGGGCGGTCTCGAAAACCGTTGAAGCTCGTTTGGGTTTCCGAGGGTTCGAATCCCTCCCTCTCCGCCTTACTTTTTAATTACGTCGAAAATCATTTGGATAGCTTGAAAAGCTGAATGTTCCTTGATCGCTGAGCGACTTCTCTCAAATAAAAATTTCTCCAGATAAGAAATACCTGAACCCTCCAACCCAATCCACACCGTCCCAACCGGCTTCTCTTTAGTCCCGCCGTCGGGACCGGCGACACCGGAGATGGCGACCGCGATGATGTTCTCCTCGGGCTGAATGCCGGCGAAAGCGCGGCGGGCGCCAGAGGCCATCTCGCACACGGTCTGCTCACTGACCGCGCCATATTTCACCAGCGTCTCAGGTGAAACGCCCAGGAAACGCATCTTGGCTTCATTGGAATAGGCCACAAAACCACCCAGGTAGTAATCCGAGGAACCTGGCACCTCGGTGATCAGATGGCCGAGCAGCCCGCCGGTGCAGGATTCTGCCGTCACCAGGAACAATCCTTTTTCCCGTAATACCTTTCCAATCTGTTCTGAAAGCGAATATAGGTCATCCATACGCATATTATATGTTGGGTAAGATCCTACATTTAAATAGTCGCGAATTCTCTGAAAAAGTGTTGATCGTGGCGATTCTTTTGATCGTAAAATTGCTCAAACCTTTAGCGTCTACTTAAGGATAATTGTGGATTATAATAATCCGACAAAATTACTCCGAATTGATCTGGATTTCGAATTTCCCATTTTCCCCTGTGTTATGATACATTCTCTAAGGTTGTATGGATGAGCGTTTGATGATGCCTGACGGACGCGGGGAAACCCCCGCGCCGGAGAACTCCCCCGATCCTGATGACGGCACCGCACAGCTGCTGCGCTGGTGGGACCGCTTTTGGGCGCGTGTGACCAAACTGGGGCTGGGCGACATTGCCCTGCGGGCGGGCTCCGCGCTGGTGACCATCGGGTTGGTCGGTCTGGTGATCTGGGTGATGAAGGGCTTTTTCATGCCAAGCGAAATGATCCACAGCGAGGTGGAGCCGCTTGAGCTGGCTGCCGGCGGACCTGCACTGCTGCCTGCCTATGAGGGTGTCGCGCCAGTAGCCGGACTCTCAAAATCCGCCGACGCCGAGACTGCAGCAGGCGCGGTGGTTGAGGATCGCAATGAATTCATCGTGTATATTGTGGAAGCTGGCGACTCGGTCTATTCCATCGCAGAAAAACACAGCCTGGAGCCTGCCACCATTTTATGGACGAATTACGCTTCGCTGCTGGATAATCCCGCTTTCATCGTACCCGGGCAGGAACTCAACATCCCGCCAGTGGACGGCGTGCTGTGGCCCTGGGTTAAAGGTAATGGATTAAACAAATTCTCAGAGAACATGGGCGTCACGCCGGATGTGATCATCAATTGGCCGGGCAATAACCTCAACCCCGAGACCATCGGCGATTATGTCAACCCCAACATAGAGGACGGGCAGATGATCTTCGTACCAGGCGGCAAGCGACCGTTCGTCAATGTGCTGAATGTGCTTCTGGAACGCCAGGAGACCGCCGAATCCAACATGTGGGGAGCGGGCAAGTGCGCGCCGACCAACCTGGGCCCGATCGGTACCGGCTCGTATGTCTGGCCGAGCACGGAGCGCAGGGTGTCCGGATATGAGTGGACGCCGGATGTGGGCCACTACGGCATCGATATCGGCGGTGATACCGGCAACCCGATCTACGCAGTGGATAATGGCGTGGTGGTGTATTCCGGCTGGAACGAATGGGGTTATGGTAACGTGATCGCCATCGACCACGGCAACGGGATCCAGACCATCTACGCTCACATGGATTCATTAAGCGTGGCATGCGGCGCATTCGTCTACCAAAGTGACATCATCGGAACCATGGGCAGCACGGGAAACTCCAGCGGGCCGCACCTGCACATCGAGTTCCGCGACGGGAAAACGCCAATGAATCCCCATAGCTTCATTGGGTATTAGACAAATAACACAAGGAAACAGATAGAAATATTTTTGTTAGATACCCACCGAAGTAAATTTTCACGATAATGATGATTTGATGATCATCCAAAGATTTTTAGTAGAGACACGGCATGCCGTGTCTCTACAGTTTATAAGGCTTGATGGATGTCGATATCAATATCTGCTGTGCACCATCGTTTATTTTGTATAATCAGTTTGAGGTTGTGGAGGTGAGGATGCAATTCAAGAACAGCGTGCGGCCTTCGCCGATCGCAGGCACCTGGTACTCGGTGAATCCCAAAAAACTGGCCGAGGAAGTTGACCGGTATTTAGAGAGCGCCAAGGTCAACAAAGATGAATACGAAGGCAATCTTATCGGACTGGTTTCCCCGCACGCAGGACACCGCTACTCTGGTCGCACGGCGGGTTATGCTTATAAACTGACTCAAAGCACCCCGCGCAGACTGGCGGTGATACTTTCCCCTTTTCATCCTTTCAGCACCGCAGAATTTCTCACCACTGCCCACCATTCATACCAGACACCGCTGGGTGAGGTGACTGTAGAGCAGGACCTGCTATCACTGCTGGACAACAAAATGCGGGAGGCGGCATTGTCGCTGACCCAGATCGAGCAGGACGAGGAACATTCGATCGAGATCCAGCTGCCCTTCCTGCAGCGCGCCTGGCAGAATGATTTCAAGCTGCTGCCAGTGATGGTTCGCACGCATGACGCGACAAAATTAAAGAAATTCGCCCAAGCGCTGCATGAGACACTGGAGGGCCAGGATTACCTCTTTATCTCCAGCACGGATCTCTCGCACTTTTACCCTCAGGATTACGCTGAGGTACTGGACGCGGAGATGCTCAAACGCATCAAAGAAATGGACGCGCAAGGCGTTTTATACGCGGAAGCAGAAGGCAGCGGGTCGGCTTGCGGCGCAGGAGGCGTAGCGGCCATGCTGTGGGCTGCCCAGCTGGCAGGCGCAGACCGCGCGTACATCCTTAATTACAGCTCATCTGCGGATGTTACCGGCGATCGCTCCTCGGTAGTCGGCTACGGAGCCGCGGCCATGTTCCGGAAAGTGTAGCCAGGGATAACCAGCCGCGAATGGATAGATACGCCCGTGTCGCAGTCAACGTCCCCGGAATGAGGGACCTGTTCGATTACGTAATTCCCAAGTCTCTGACCGGCGAGATCTTGCCGGGCTGTCTGGTGGAAGTACCCTTCGGCGCGCAAACTGTACAGGGGGTGGTGACGCATCTGCTGACCTCAACGGTAATTCAGGAAATACGTCCGATCAGCGCGTTGATCGATGACCTGCCAGCGCTGACCTCTGTCCAACTCGAACTGGGCAAGAAACTCGCGGATAATTATCTTGCGCCGCTGTCCGATTTTCTCAACCTGATGCTTCCGCCCGGATTGAGCCAACGCGCAGACTCGCTGTATGCACTCAACCTGCCGGAAGATTTCGATCCAGACACAGTCACACCGATTCAACAGCTCATTATCAAGCGTCTGAAAGAAAAAGGACCACAGCGCGGCCGGCAGCTGGAAGCCGCGTTCCGGCATGTGGACTGGCGGCGGTCAGCCCGGGCATTGGCGCGCAAAGGGCTTCTGACCAGCCGCGCGGTGCTGTCCAAGCCCAAGGTCAGCCCCAAAACCGCCCGGACGGTGAGATTGGCGATATCCACAGAGTTCCTGGGCGATGCACTGGAAACCGCAGGACAGAAAGGCTCCGCAGCTCGTGAACGCCGCCAAGCAATCCTAAGGCTGCTGGCAACGGAAGGCGAAGCGCTGGACACCTCTTACATTTACGCATCCAGCGGAGGTAATTCCTCTGACCTGAATGACCTGTATAAAAAAGGATTCATCGTTTATGGGGAGGAGGAGGTGCTGCGCGACCCATTAGCTGGGCGCGAGGTGACACCCGACAAACCCCCGGTATTAACCGATGAACAGCAGGATGCCTGGTCGCATATTGAAGCGGTGATGGGCGCGCAAGGCAAGTCCAAACCGGTGCTGCTGCATGGCGTGACGGGATCAGGCAAGACCGAGTTATATATGCGTGCGATCGCGAAAGCGCTCAGCCAGGGGAAGCAGGCCATCGTGCTGGTACCTGAGATCTCACTCACACCACAGACCATCGAGCGCTTCATTGCCCGCTTCGGACGACAGGTGGGCGTGATCCATTCCAAGCTATCGCCAGGGGAAAGGTATGATACCTGGCGGCGCGCGCGCGAGGCGGATTTTTCCATCGCCATCGGCCCGCGTAGCGCGCTATTCACACCCTTCCCCAACGCAGGAGTGATCGTTCTGGACGAATTTCACGATGAATCCTACATCCAGACCGATTTCAACCCTTATTACAACGCTGTTGAAGCAGCCATTGTGTTAGGCCGGCTCAGCCGCGCGTTGGTGATCCTGGGCAGTGCCACGCCGGACGTGTCGATATACTTCCGCGCGGAACGGGAAAAATGGCCGCGCATTGAGTTGAAGGAGCGCATAGCGGCGCACGGTCAGATGGCTTCGACAGGCTCAGCCACCGAAAAATCAGTAGGTAATACGGCGCATGGACAGGAGGCTTCGACGGACTCAGCCACCGGCAAATCAGAACGTATCACCGTGCATGGCCAGATGACTTCGATTAGCGCAGCCGCCGGCAAAGCGGAGGAAGACACACTGCCCCTACCGGAGGTGAGCGTGGTGGATATGCGCGAGGAACTGCGGGCAGGAAACAGCTCCATATTCAGCCAGGAACTTAGAGAGCAGATCGAAAGAACATTGAGGAACCGGGAACAGGCCATCCTGCTGCTCAACCGACGCGGCACCGCCACCTGGGTGTTCTGCCGGGACTGCGGACATACTCTAAAATGCCCACGCTGCGAGCTCCCGCTTACCTGGCACGGCGGCTCCGCGCAGTTGGTTTGCCACATTTGCGGATATACGCGCAAGATGCCTGCGAATTGCCCTAACTGCAGGAGCAGGCGCATCAAGCAATTTGGGACCGGCACCGAAAAGGTGGAGAGTGAACTTCAGTCACTATACCCCAAGGTGCGGCTGCTGCGCTGGGACGCGGATACCGCGAGCGGCAAGGGTGCGGAAGAGGTGATCATGGCGCATTTCCGGCAGCATAACGCCGACATTCTGATAGGTACGCAGATGCTGTCCAAGGGGCTGGACCTGCCGCTGGTGACTCTGGTGGGGGTAGTGCTGGCGGACGCGGGGCTTAACTTCCCGGATTACCGCACGGCTGAGCGCACTTTCCAGCTGCTGACACAAGCTGCCGGAAGAGCGGGACGCAGCGCGCTGGGCGGGCGCGTGGTGCTGCAGACCTTCCAGCCGGAGCATTACGCCATCCGCCATGCAGCCGGACATGATTTCCATGGTTTTTATACGGATGAAATCGACCAGCGGCGCGCCTTACGCTACCCGCCCTTCGTACGCATGTTGCGGTTTGAGACACGCGACCTGAAGAATGACGCTGCACGGGAGGCGGCTCAAGCGGTGTATCGCAGGCTAAAGCGCCTGGTGGACGCAAGCAATGACCGATCGCTGGAGCTTAAACCGCCTGTGCCGCCGTATTTCACGCGGCGCGCGGGGTATTACCGCTGGCAGGTGATCCTGAAAGGGAGCGACCCACTGAAGCTGGTGCGCGATGAGGATTTCGGGGACGTGCGGGTGGAAGTGGACCCGCCGAGTTTGTTGTAAGAGAAATGATTCGAAAATTATTGATTACCTCCTGAGATATTCCACTAAGATTCGCCTTTTTTGATCCTCACCAACAAAACGCGAAATATCGTCAGGAAGATAACAGAACCAGCACTCGCCCAGTAAATGATCTGCATCCAAACTTGGCTGGTGTCCGTCCCGCTGGTGATTCCATGCAGCATGCTGCCAAAAAATGCAAGGAAGCCCGCATAATGTAGGGCGCGCCATATCTTACGGCCGATTAGTTTTTTAGCGTAATAACTGCCTGAAAGAATTCCCCAGATATAAAAACAGATCTGACCTATGCCGACCCAAGTTGGGCGGTAACTCACAAAATTAAAGGGAGTAAGCAGGTTCAACAAATTGAGTTTCATAAACTGATCACCCATAAGGATCAGGACATGAAAACCAATGAAAAAGAGTCCCAGGTTACTGATGTATTGGTGCAGTTGATTGCTGATCTTCAATCCCGGCCAGGTTTTTCCCAAGCGCGTGGTCACCATCAATCCCAATGCAGTTGAAATCCACAAAAGAATATAACCCACTATGGCGCTGCCGCGTGACGCGAACCAAAATAATTGATTCTCCGCTTTCAAGAGCGAACGGGTGAGACTGGGCGCCAACAGGGGCAGCACAAAACCGGAGATCAGGGCTGCAAGGATCAAGAGAAGAACGAGGAAACCGAGTCTAATAAACCATCTTAGGGCTTTTTCCAATCCAGTGTTTAATGAGGTGATGTTTTCCATAATTGTTCATCCTGATAATCAGACAAATTTTTTGTCTCTTGAAGTTCGCCGTTTTCCAGCACAAGCAAGCCGGCATAAGGACTTCGTTCTTCGAGCCATTCCAACCCTTTTTGACTTCCAAGTATGAAAGCCGTTTTTGCAGCCATTTCCGCCTCCGCGGCGGTGGGCGCGATCGCGGTGGCAGCCAGGATGTCTGTGCGCGCTGGTTCCGCGATGCGTGGATCGATGATGTGGTGGCGTTTTAGCCCACCCTGGTTCCAATGGCGATGATCACGACCAGATGTAGCGATCCCGCCTTCTCTCAGGATCAGAACCCCCAGGTCTTCCCGTTTTTCAAGTGGGTCATGGATCGCAATAGACCATGCATAATCAAAATCGCCACCGCAGTTAACCGCGATATCACCTCCCGCATTGACCAGCGCCGGACCCACCTCTGATAGTTTGACCGCCGCCCGATCCGCCGCCCAACCCTTGGCAGTGCCGCCTAAGTCAAGACCGGCCCCATATGGCAACCGTACAGTTTGTAGGGCTTGGTTGAAAAGGAGCTCCTTCGGCTGATGCTGCATCCAATGGACTGATTCAGGCCAAAGCTCAGAACTTAAACTACCGATCAGTTCGAAAGACCGATCATAACCACTGGCGACTACCGCATGTAATACCGTAGGAGACACAAGCCCGGCGCTTAATCCCTCCATTTCCAACGCGTTTTGGAGCGCCTCCGCCAGAATATCACTTATAGACAGCTGGACCTCAGGATGGTTGTTCAACCTGGTCAACTCGCTACCCGGGTGGAATCGGCTGAGCACCATCTCCCATTCTTCAAACCAGCCCGGAACCTCAATTAATAATTTTTGCGCCTGCGCGGTTTCCGAAGCGGTCATGGCTTCCATTTGGCAACCCATTGCCCTAAAACTGATCTTCAGCATTATCTTGAAGAGGATGTTCTTGTTGACGGACTCGTTGATCCACCACCTGAGCTGCCCACGGTTATCCGTTCAATTACTGGATTCTGAGCGTTGGCGGTTGGCGTGGGAGCCGGACCAGAAACTTCCCGAAGGTCTGTTTCAGCGGCATCATTGGTCATGGATATTGCCGGCACCAAGGTAGGCAGGGGCGCATTGACTAGCGCATCAAGTTCGGATGTGCTGCCAGAGTTTGCATCCTTGCCGGAAAAGAGATTTACCAGCCCGATAAAGGATGTCAACGAAATGGAAGCGATCAGGAATTTCCAACCGCCTGATTTATTTGTGTTTTTTTCAGCCGGATTCATTTTGTGCTCCGCGGATAATTAAGATATTCATTAATCGTCATCTTCGTGATCATCATCTTCACGTTCACGTTCCTTATCGCGTGAAGAACCTCCGCCTCCAGAAGAAGGCGCGGTATATTCGATCACCTGCACCTTAGTGATGGTTCCAAATTTATCCACAAAAACAACATAATTGGATATTGTGACCTGAAAAACTTCAGTACCATCGACAGTAAGTGTATTAACCCGGGCGGCAGACAAATTGGCTGTGCCCAAGTAGGCCGCGGCGATTTCAACCGCCTGCTGTTCATTGATCAATGCCCGGACGCTGTTATCGAGCACCTTGCCGGTTTCAGCTTCGATATACATAAGGCCGTTCACAAATGGAATTTCGTACGCGTTTACTCCCTGGAAAATGACCAATTGAGGAACACCTGTAAGCGTCTGATCAACTCCGGCGGTATGGTAGGCGATCGCGAGCGCGGAATCGACAGAGAGAATGTTCTGCGGTTGGCGAGAAACCTGACTATTCAAGTCTTGTATCCGTTGGTTCGCTTCGCTGATCAACTGCTGGTAGGCATCTTCTCGCTGGATGAGGTTCTCGGCCAAGCTGCCTGCGGATGAATTCAGGTTATTGATCTGGGCAACGACCCGCATCACACCGAAAGACAGAGCAAGGATCAAAGCGGCTGCTACTGCTGAAATTATTATCGCTTTTTTGGATGTCATCTTTTCCTCTCGTGAACAAACTTTTCCAAATATATCGGATTTATCTTAAAAACTCCTTGAAAATTTCTATGAATATTCCAATCAAATTCCAATGATTCTTGAATAGAATTACTCTTCAAATGAAGCAATGAGGTAAAAAAGTCAGTCATATGAAGGTTTTAATCATCGAGGATGACAAAAAACTGGCGAAAATCATTGCCAGTGTTCTCGGGGATGAGAACATCCAATCAGAGACAGCCAATGACGGAGATACCGGTCTGGAAATATTGCTACGCGGAACATATGACGTGGCTGTGATCGATTGGATGCTCCCTGGCCGAGATGGGCCTTCCATCTGCCGGACAGCCAGAGCTGCCAAAATTGAAACCGGACTGCTGCTTTTAACCGCCCGAGGACAGGTGGAGGATCGCGTGGCAGGACTGGACAGCGGCGCGGATGATTACCTGGTTAAACCGTTTTCTTTTGATGAACTTCTCGCCCGCATCCGCGCATTAACCCGCCGAGTCTCCGCTTCCAACAGCGATGCATGGGAGCTGCGTGTTGGAAATCTGGTCATGGACCTGAAAGCGCATACCCTGCGGCGGGCGAGCAATGGCATCGAGCTGTCCAAGACAGAATGGGATCTGCTTGAACTTTTGATGCGGCACGCTGATCAGGCCTTCAGCCGAACACGAATCCTGGATTATGTTTGGTCCTATGATGCGTCCGTCAAACCGGAACTGGTGGATGTTTACATCTCCTATTTGAGAAAAAAGATCGAAGTTGACGGGATGATCGATCCAATTCAGACCATCCGCGGGGTTGGTTACCTTCTGGAATCCTGTCATGCTTAGACCGCTGCGTGTCCGGTTGACTTTGTTGTATTTTCTGGCAGGCATACTTTTAATCATGATCGTGGGCGGCACAACCTACGGCGTACTTTTTTTCTATTTTCAAAATTCAACGGATCTTGCACTACGAACTAAAATGGCATCCGTTTTTCAATCCCTGGGCAGCCCATCACCTCCATCACTGGTTCACGCAGAGGAGCAATGGTTACAAAGGAAGTACTCTCCATTCCTAGCCCACAATGAGGAAGACGGTGGTCTTGAGGTTGATGAAGAATCAGAGGAACTAAGCGGTTCACTGATCGATTATGAAGGCGAGTTATCTTCGATCTTTATTTTGCCAGTTGACGCACATGGAAACCTGATCTTCAATCCCAATCCATACAACCCGCCCATGCGACCTGACCCGAACGCCATCGAGAAGGCGCTGGTTAACGGCAGTGACCTACGCACAGTAACACTTCATGACGGGATCCATGTACGGCTGTTGACATACCATCTCACCGGGCAGGCAGGGTTGGACCTCATACAGCTGGGTAAGCCCATTGAGGACCAGCTGCGCATACTCAGCCAGTTTCTCAGCGGATTGCTGACCATCGGGAGTGTGGTCATCATCCTTCTCGGGTTTGGGAGTTGGTGGCAAGCTGGAAGAATCCTGGATTCCGCGCAACAAGCCTGGGATAACCAGCAGATGTTCATTGCCAATGCCAGCCACGAATTGCGCGCCCCGCTAACGCTGATACGTGCCGCTTCCGATGCCGCGCTGCGAAAAACCCGAAAGCAATCAGCCGTTGACAGTCTATTAAAGGATATTATTTCAGAGAGCGACCATATGAGCCATCTGGTGGAAGACCTGCTGCTCCTCTCACGGCTGGATGTGGGTCAATTGAAGTTAGGCCTTGAACCGATCAACCTCAAAGGGTTTGTTGAGGATCTGCAGCGGCATTTTCAGCCTTTGTGCAACCAGCGAGGTGTTGAGCTCGTCGTTGATGTCCGGGATGTGACAATCAATGGCGACCGCACACGCCTACACCAGGTGATGCTGATCCTCCTGGATAACGCATTGCGGCATACAGACAAAGGTGGGCAGATCCACCTGGAGATCGGCAGCATCAGGCGGCATGCATCGATCACTGTAACAGATACAGGGGAAGGTATTTCACCCGAAAACCTCGAGCATGTGTTCGACCGCTTTAATCAGGTTGAGAGCGACCGCCGGGAGAGAGCATCAGGCAGCGGCCTTGGATTATCCATTGCCAAATCCATTGTGGAAGCGCATGGCGGTACCATCGGGATCCAAAGCGAGGAAGGAAAGTGTACCGCTGTCAGGATTTTGCTGCCAATGGAGAAGAAACTATAAAGCGATGCCATGACAAACGATGCCACTATATTTGATAGCCACTGGATGCGGCATTGGAACGCACGTCTCGAGTGGATCAGCTTATTCCGATGGCAACACCCTTCGACAAGTTCAGGATGCGTAAGAGGATATTAAAAGCCAACAGGCTGACTTGTAGTTCAGCCTGTTGGTCTAAGAAAATCAAGCTTTATCGTTCTAATAGCCGTTGTTGAAGTCGTCGAATTTGGACATCCAGCCGAGCACATTCTTCTGCTGAGCCTTAGAGAGTCCGGACCAGTCATCCGCGTCATAAGTCATGAGGAAGTCGTCGGCAGCCGTGAGGGCCGCGGTCAGCTTGGGGGTGACGGGCGCGCCGTTGGCGATGTTGAGCTTGGTCGCGAGCATTTGGGCCATGAGTTTGTTGATGCCGTTGGAGCCCATATTGCTGAGGATGTCGACAGCCTGCTGCACCGTGGTCACGTTAATGCTGCCAAGCGAGATAGGCAGGTATTGGGAGATCAGGTCCTGCTGGTTGCCGTTACCCAGGCCGGAATGATTCTTCCAGAAGCCGATGGTGAAGGTATCGCCGTGCGGTTCAAAGCAGACCACGGTCACAACAGCCTCGTCGAACAGTCCGGTCTCCCGGATAGTCGCGCGGTTGGTGAGGACGCCGCAGTCATCATAAGTGAAGGTCCGATCATATGACACCGAGCCGCTTGCGCTGAATTCCCATGACCCGCCGTTGGTGTCATCCACATGAATGGTGTCATTGACCTTGGTGGGGGCAGAGGGCAGTTTGCCGGTAGCGCCGGGGCTCGGGCCTTTGGGTACACCTAAACTACCCGAGTGATTCAGGATGGTGATATCCGTGTCCACGCGATAATCCCAGTTGGGGATCCAATAGGCGGGCGGGATGATAATGGTGAAGGCGTAGTAGCCGGTTTCCGAGGGATCCAATACCGGATTGCCGGAGACATCCACGGGCGTGTTGGAGACCACAGGATCGTTCTGGCTAGTTCCATTACGGAGGACAGCCATGATGGCCAACCCTTCGGTGGCACGCTCACCGCCGTTGGTCACTGAAACACCACCTTCGATCCAGGCGGACTCGGTGCCGGCGCTCTTGGTCACCACGATGGTGTAGGTCGAGGTGCCACTGTCGCCCGGCACAAACTCATAATAATCAACGTCGACGGATTTATCGATGGTCCATTCATAGACGATCTCCCAGTAAGCCTGAACCGTTGGGTCTCCTTCCGGAACCGATAACGTCGTACCAGCCTGACCTCCAGGCGCCATTGGAACCATCAAGGATTCAGCCATAAGGGATTCGCCGCCCAAGTCATCCAGCGGCGGCTCTTGCGCTGGCGGTTCTTCCGCGGGTGGTTCCTCTACAGGTGGTTCTAGTGTTGGCGGGTCTTCCGCCGGGGGCTCTTCGCCTTCCGCGAACACAGCCGCGGGGAAGAGCAGCAAAGCAATTAACACCAGTGAAAGCATCAACGTAATTTTCTTTTTCATCAGAAACCTCCGAAATTTTTTCTCACTCTAGGTTGTTGATTACAATAAAGAAAGGCAAACTGCCATTCTTACTGCAATTAAATCGAGGAATTATGGGCTCGTCACCTCCTTTCTCCCTTTTAAACAGGCAAACCGGTCGATACGACCGGTTTCGCTATTTGCTCCCCAATGCCATCCCCGCTTTACATCAACTTGTTCCCCGGGCAAGCGACCAATTCATGGCTTTGGTTCTTCGCAGTCTTATTGTTTATGAATAATGATTATTTGTATTTTAAATAATTCTTTTTGAAAAGTCAAGTGATTGTTGTACGGTGTCCAGGACATACTATACATACTGGTTACCAAGAATACATCAGGATGATAATGATACTTAGTCAAAGAAACATTACACCTGAGAAAGTAGCAGACAGTGAATCCTGGACACCATATTGA
>Ga0209164_1001123_pt1 | contig 39127 bp, 35 predicted proteins | sample MTBNYHSulfiMetaG_FD_187458 | JGI IMG/M metagenome (GOLD analysis project Ga0209164, IMG submission 187458) | Enrichment culture microbial communities from rom New York Harbor, USA that are MTBE-degrading - MTBE-NYH (New York Harbor Sulfidogenic)... | ecosystem: Environmental > Aquatic > Marine >... | reverse complement strand
GGACCGGGGCCGAAGGACCGCGCAGGGAATAACACTCTGCCCGCGTATGACGAGTTCTGCCATAGATTCACCGGCCGTAAACGGGCCATACGAAATGCGATCGACATTATGAATAGATGCGAGATGGACCTTTTCAGCGGCTGTGTATTCCTGCCCGAAGTACCTCTGAAGCGAGGGCGAACCAGTGCAGTTGAGCTTTCACGACTCTGTCATCAGGGGCTTGCACGTAAATTCCGGCCTGTGAAGCGCGAGGTGGTAAAGCGGCTTGAACGTGAGTTGTCTGTAATAGAACATGGAAGATTCTCCGGATACTTCCTGGTGGTACAGAGGATAGTAGATTTCGCCCGCAGCCGCGGCATACCTGTCGATGTTCGCGGCTCCGCTGCCGGCTCGCTTGTTTCATATGTTCTCGGCTTTACACGCGTTGATCCTGTCAAGCACGGGCTCTATTTCGAGCGCTTTATGAATGCCGGCCGCAGTGATTGTCCGGATATAGACATCGACCTATGCTGGCGCCGCCGCGATGAGGTAATACAGTTCTGTTACGACCACTGGGGACATGACCATGTGGCGATGATATGCACTATCAATCGCTACAGAATGAAAGGCGCCATCCGCGACGTAGGCAGGTTCCTGACACTTGCGCCCACCCACGTGAACGAGCTTGTCAGGAGACGTAGAGAGGATAGCCGCTGCGCCGTCTATCAACTGGCCGCCAGGCTCGTCGACATCCCGCGGCATATAGGCATACATTGCGGCGGCATCGTGATAACACCGCAGCCCATTGCTGAGCTTGCTCCGCTTGAAATGGCGACAAAAGGCATAGTTGTCACGCAATATGACAAGCATGCCGCCGAAGATGCCGGGTTCATAAAGATAGACCTGCTGGGCAATCGTTCGCTATCTACTGTTGCCGATGCTGTCAGGCTGGTGAACCATAATCGCGATCCTGTCGATATTGACGCTATCGACAGAGAGGATGCCTCAGCCGCGTCGATGCTTACCGAAGGCGACAGCCTCGGCGTTTTTCAGTGCGAATCCCCCAGTATGAGACAGCTTCTGCGCGGCATGAAGATACGGAATATGAATGATGCGGGTATCGCCCTTTCACTCATACGTCCCGGCCCGGCAGCAGGCGGAAGCAAGGCCGAATTCATTGCAAGACACATCGGCCGCAAGCATTTTGAATATATGCATCCACGGATGAAGGACCTTTTGAATGACACATACGGTGTGATGCTCTACCAGGAGGATGTGATGCGGATAGCCGTAGAGGTCGCCGGCTATACCGTTGAAGAGGCTGACCAGTTCCGCTCCGAGGTTTCAACCAAGGTCTCGCCGGAAAGCATCCACCGCCAGTATACGGATTTCGTCTACAACAGGGCCCCGAATGCAGGTATCGACAGGTCAACCGCTGAGGCCATCTGGAATGATATTCTGAGATTCGCTGCCTATTCCTACTGCAAGGCCCATGCCATGGTATATGCCAATATCGCTTGGCAAACGGCATATCTCAAGGCCCATTATCCGACGGAGTTTTACACATCGCTCCTGAATAACCATCACGGCATGTATCCGCTTCGGGTATATGTCTGGGACGCGATCAGACATGGTATCGGCGTAATGCCTCCTCATGTCAATGCAAGCGACATTGAGTGGTCTCTCGAAGATTCGTCAATACGTGCGGGCCTGGGCATCGTCAAGGGCCTGAGCCATCGCACCATATGCAGGATCCTTGAGGAGCGTAGCAGCAGACCCTTTACACATCTTGATGATTTCCGTCTTCGTGTAAAACCTGTGCTCAGAGAACTCAAGGACCTGATACATCTCGGTGCGTGTGATGGGCTTGGTACTACAAGGCCGGCCATGCTGATGAATGCCGATTTTGAGCCGGCCGACAGGAACCAGAAACTGTTGTTCCAGCTTCATCGTATGCCGTTACGCAGCGAGTTGCCCGATTACGATAACATCGCAAGGATGGGGGCTGAGATGGATTGCACCGGCATACCATTCTCGCTGCACCCAGCCGCCCTGATAGAACGACCTCACACACCTGCCAGCCGGCTCGGGGAATATGTCGGAAAAGACGTGACCGTTGCCGGACTTCCCGCAACGGCAAGGCTCGCAGCCACGGGCGATGGAAGACTCATGGGTTTTATGACGATTGAGGATTCTTCAGGACTGGCCGAACTGACTTTTTTCCCGGATCAAATCGCCGATTACAGACATCTCGCGGCAACGCCCGGCCCACTCTGGGTTAAAGGCCGCGTTCAGATGCATCTCGACTCCGCCACGATAGAATATCGCAAAGGCGGAACGATACAGATGCGCGCCGCATCAGATTCTCCAGCCCAGCAGCCGCAAAACGCTGCCGCCGCCTCGCCGAACGGTCGGCCAATCATCTCGTATTGAACAGGATCCTGTAGAGATAATCCTTACCGATGACTATCTGGACACGGACATTCGAGTCCAGCTTCAGCTCCCTGGGCTGCTTGTCCACAGTAGCGATTATCGAATAGTATCTGCCCGGCCCCTGTCCCGCCCCCGCCACGCCCGATTCCCCAAACACGTCGGTGGACCTTATCTCACTCACCTTAACGACCTTTCCCTCGGCGAACTCCTGACGCATCGCGTCGAACACCTCGCTCTTGAGACGAACGATTTGCCCGACCTGCACCCTGTCCGAGTTTTTCTGCGGGCCGAAAACCTCTACGACCTTACCCTCGCCAACGGCCATATACAACAGCTTCTCGCCCGCCTTGATGGTCCCGACAACATACTTGTTCTCAATATCCAGCACTATCCCGTCCTCGGGCGCCCTCAGCACCGAAAGCCTCTCGTGCTCACCCTCCAGCAGTTCAAGTCGCTGCCTGAGAGTCCCGAGCCGCGTCTCGACCTGCTTCTCGGCAGCCCTGGCCTGATCGAGAACGTCCTGCCTGTAGCCGCCCTCTACAACCTGGTTTCGCTGCCGCAGCCGCTCGTTCTCGATTGTCGCCTGTTCGAACTCCAGCCGCGCCTTCTCCACATCCCTGGCGCTCGTGTCGCCGGAAGCGAAAAGCGATTCCGTCCGTTTGAGCTGCGAATCATAGTATCTGACGCTCGCCTCGCTCTTGGCAAGTTGTTCCTTCATCTCCCACAGGTCCGATGCCAGCGGCATCTTCTCGCTTGCCGATGCTCGGGCCCTTGCCACTTCAAGCTCCGCCTGGCAGTTGGCGATGTCCTGCTTCAGCGACGCGATCTCCTTCTCCATCGCTGGAAGATGGAACCTCATCAGCACATCGCCTTTCTCTACGCGCTGACCCTCGTGGATATCCGGCGTCTGCCTCTGCTCGAGATCCGCCGATGCGTAGAGTGTCCTGTGCTCCGCGGGCCGCACCACGCCACGCGCATTGTAGTGCTCTTCTATGGGAGCGAAGATGATGCCGATAAGCATCACCACGGTCAGGCTCACAGAAACCGTCAGCAGCCGGCGAAGCGTCTTGAGCTTCTCCCTGAATGGCCGTGGGGGACTCGCCGTCGCGATGGTCTCGCGTATGCGCATCCGCGCGCCCTGCTGCCTCTGCCGAATTGCGTTGTCCTGCTTGTCCTGCATCTACGCTGCACCCTGGCTGGCCTCTGCGGCCGACGTCATTGCCGCCGTCTGAGAGTAGAGCCGTGAATACAACCCGCCATTCGCAACAAGATCTTCATGACGGCCCGTCTCCAATACCCTGCCTTTGTCCAGCACCACTATCTTGTCGGCATTCTGTACCGTGCTGAGCCTGTGGGCAATGACGAACACTGTTCGCCCCGCCATCAGCCGGTCGAGAGCCTCTTTGACGAGCATCTCGCTCTGCGTATCCAGCGAGCTTGTCGCTTCGTCCAGTATCAGTATATCCGGGTCCTTCAGGAGAGCGCGGGCGATGGATATACGCTGCCGCTGGCCGCCCGAGAGCAGCTGACCCCTCTCGCCGACCTGTGTATCGAACCCGTCCGACATCTCGCCTATGAAATCGAGCGCGTTTGCCTGCACCGCTGCCTCCTGAACGTATTCCTCGCTGGCGTCCTCGCTGCCGTAACGTATGTTGTCACGTATAGTACCGCTGAAGAGGAATGGCTCCTGGAGCACTATCCCCACCCGCTGCTGATAGCTCCTGAGCTGCAGGTCGCGAAGGTCCTGCCCGTCGATAAGTATGCTGCCGTCCGTCACGTCGTAGAACCTCGTCAGAAGGCTTACTATCGTGCTCTTGCCCGAGCCGCTGGGGCCCACGAGCGCAATGACCTCGCCGGGTTTCGCCTCGATGTTTATGCCGTGCAGCACCTCCGGCCCTGTCTCGTATGCGAACCGGACATCCACGAGCTGAACGTGGCCATCGATATGGTCCACCGGCTTCGCGCCCGGCCGGTCCACGACCTTGGGCTTTATCGATAGTATGTTGAGTATTCGCTCAAGGCCGGTTCTCGCGTTTATGTATTGTATGGCAAGGTTCGCTATCTCCTGCATCGGTCCGAACAGCATTCCCATCAGACCCAGGAAAGCCACATAGTCGCCTACGCTCATCGCCCCAGTCTCGCCCATAACGGCGCTACCGCCTATCAGTATCACCGCCGCCTGAGCCGAACCCACGATGAAACCCAGTACGTTCGACCTGAATATCTGCACCGCTCCGAGGTCAACCTCGTAATCGAGGTTCTCCCGTATCATGTGCACGAACCGCCGGTTCTCAAGGTCCTGAGTGCCAAAGCTCTTCACGACTTTGATGCCGGTGATGACCTCGTTGATGTTGCCGGCTACGACTGAGTTGCGTTCCCTTACCTGCCTGGAGCGAAGATATAGCCTCATCCGGAAAAAGTAGTTGACCGCCAGATAGCATGGCATCACCAGAAGCGACATTAGTGCAAGTCGGGTATTCAGAGTGAACATGAACCCGATTGCTATGACGACAGTGAAAAAGTTCACCGATATTACCGGCAGAGCATGCTGGATGAGAGTCTGAAGCGATGCCGCATCAGTAATCAGCTTGGACACCAGCTTGCCTGATTTCTCCCTCTCGTAGAACGCCAGGTGAAGCATCTGGAGGTGCTGAAACAGCCTCTTTCTCACGTCGAAGACGACTTGAAGGCTCGTATAAAGCAGCAGGTGGCCGCCGACTATGTTGATGGTGTTCCGAAGCAGGTGCATCACCAGAACCACCATCGCCGTCACAACCAGAAGCACAAAGTCCCGGCTGGGCAGCACATAGTCGATGACGAATTTAGTCGCTATCGGCAACATCGAGGCCATCAGCGAGGCGGAGAAAAAAGCCAGGAAAGCGCGGAAAAGCGTGCCCTTGTACTTGGCCACGTGCCCCCAGAATGCGTGGAATATCTCTTTGTTGCTCCGCGGCTGGGCGTCAATCTCAGGCCAATCCTTGCTGAAAGGCCGCCCTGTGCCGCTCAGTATGCCTGCGCCTGTCGTCGCCCGACTAGTTCTCTGCTCGCCGTTTCTTCGCCGTCTGCCGCCGTTACGAACCGCACTCATTACTCAAGACCCGCAACTAACATACTTGCACAGACCGCACTAACGCCAGCCGATGCGCAAAGAGATAGGCGTATTATACAAATCGCCGTGGGGTTTGCTACATCATTCCGCTCACCACCTGCCTCCCGTCGCTATACGCGTGCCGGTTTCGCTATAGGCCCGATCGCCCCCTTGTATATTCGGCATAGGTCATTATAGACTGCTGAGATAGAATCTAACCTGTTATATGGTAAGCAGTTATGAGCGCGTCCGCCCCGTGCCGATATGACAGCTTCACCTTCGTTCCGGCGCCGTATTGCGACCCACGGCGTAGCCGGCAGGGTCATTCTACCGTCACACTCTTAGCCAGATTCCTGGGCTTATCGACGTCATGGCCTCTAAGCACCGCCGCATGGTATGCCATCAGCTGCAGCGGCACCACTGTCAGCATCGGTTGCAGATGGTCTATCGTCTGCGGCACCGTTATCAGGTGGTCCGCATGCTTTTTAATCTCCTCATCGCCCTCGGTCGCCACGATTATCGTCTTGCCGCCCCTAGCCCGGACCTCTTCCACATTGCCCAGCACCTTCTCGTACTGCGAGCACTGCGTCGCTATGAACACAACCGGCATTCCTTTGGTGATGAGCGCGATAGGTCCATGTTTCATCTCTGCCGCCGGCAGACCTTCGGCATGTATGTAGCTTATTTCCTTGAGCTTCAGGGCCCCTTCCAGTGCGACCGGGTAATTCACTCCGCGGCCCAGGAACAGCCAGTTCTCTCTGTCGACATTCGCCTCGGCCACCTTCTTTATCTCGTCCGACTGCGAAAGTATATGGCGTATCTTCTCAGGTATGAGCAGCAGCTCCTTCAGCATCGCGCTTGCCTGATCGCTTCCAAGATGCCGGCGCCGTGCCAGCTCTATCGCAAGCATCGTCACCACACCAACCTGCGCGGTGAATGCCTTTGTGCTGGCCACGCCTATTTCGGGCCCCACTCGAAGATACACCCCTGCATCCGTGTTTCGGGCTATGCTCGAACCCACGACATTCACCACTCCCAGAACCGTCGCTCCTCGCTCCTTTGCCATCTCGATAGCTGCAAGCGTGTCAGCCGTCTCGCCCGATTGGCTTATCGCAATGACCACCGTGCCCTCCTCTATAACAGGATTGCGATAGCGGAACTCGCTGGCATACTCCGTCTCTGCATTTATCCTGGCAAGCTGTTCGACCAGGAATTCGCCGACAAGTGCTGCGTGCCACGCCGTCCCGCAGCCTGTAAGGATTATCCGCTTGGTCTGGGTGAGCTGCCGCGAGTAGGTTGCAAGCCCGCCAAGCACCACCCTGCCGCCGCGCACATCTACTCGCCCGCTGAAGCACTTCTCGAGCCTGGCCGGCTGTTCGCATATCTCCTTGAGCATGTAATGCTGGAAACCGTCCAGCTCGATCTGGTCGAGTGAGAACTCTATCTCCCCCAGCTCGCGCGACACGAGCACGTTGTCGGTCGTCTTCGTGTGGAAGCTCTTCGGGTAGACGGTGACCATCTCGTTATCCGAGAGATACATAGCCTGTTCAGTATGCTGTACGATCGCCGACGCATCCGACGCAAGCACGTATTCGTTCTGGCCGACGCCCAGTATCAGCGGCGACCCTTTCTTAGCTCCTATCAGCATCTCCGGATAGTCCGTGCACATGATGGCAAGCCCGTACGTCCCGTAAACCTCATGCAGTGCCCGCTGAACGGCCCACTCGAACCTGTTCTCCGGCTCCTTGTCGCTCCTCTTATCGCCGTTCTCATAGAAGTAGCCTATCAGATTGGCCACAACCTCCGTGTCTGTGTCACTCACGAAAGGGACCCCCTGCTCGCTCAGCCACGTCTTCAGCGTCGCGTAGTTCTCAATGATCCCGTTGTGCACCAGAGCAATCTTGCCGGTGTAATCGACATGTGGATGTGCGTTGACATCATTTGGCGCGCCGTGGGTGGCCCACCTGGTATGCCCTATCCCTATGGTCTGCGCTTCGTTTGGCGGATTGAGTATGCTTTCGAGCTCGCTGATGCGACCCTTTGTCTTACACACCGCCAACCTGCCACCTTCCAGAAGCGCGATTCCTGCTGAGTCATACCCCCGATATTCAAGACGCTTGAGACCCTCAATGAGGATCGGCTGAGCTGCTTTCCGGCCAAGATACGCCACGATTCCACACATGATTCGAGTCCTTATCTCTGTATCATCTACACAGGGTCACTAGATATCTATCGGCTATCTACCGCCCATCTACCAGGTATCCGCACCATTATACGGGTACGTCGCCTGTTTCATAGGGTTTTCACCACATTCTCCATCGTGTGAATCTACTCCCCTGGACCCTCTTGAGTTCTCCAGTTGCCCTGTTTTTCCTGTCTTGCCCTCCAGCATCACGCAAGATGCGTGATAAGGAACTCAGCCACGGCCGCAACAGCCCTTTCCACAGCCGCTGTCAGGCCCTCCCCGATAGTCATGGCCTCTGGCTGGATGCCCAAGAGGTATATTTCTGCGCCGCACTCGCGCTCGATTAGCTCTGTAAACATTTGCAGTGAAAGGACATGCGTCGAAATAGCCATGGGTTGTATTGCACTACTTCGGAAGAGCCGTATGTCGCCGGCCGCAGCGTTAGAATCAGCCGCATCAATGACCAGAACAGTCCGTGGGGCGAGCCTTGCTATTCGCTGGATGTAGTTCTCCGGCACAGTGCCTGCGTCAAAGACGCTGGCGGATATCCTGTCCCTTATTTTCTGATAAACCGCCGGGCCGGCTCCATCATCGCCTTTGAGGGAGTTACCTACACAGACGATTACTACAGGAGATTTGAGGATCGATTTGAGCTCACCGGGCCAGGCCATTCTATAGCCGGATGTTGAGCTGGCACTTGCACTTAGGACATAGGATTCGTGTCATGTCGCTCGTGCTGGCTGGTATGTCGCCGCGCTTGCCGGCATCGGGTGGAATACCCGCGCCGGTGGCGAGCTGTCCACTTTTGGCAAGGATAAGCGATGGGTTGGTATATGCCAAGGGCCCGAGTTTTTCATATATCCACACAAGATGCTTCTTCGGACCGACCAGCGCCCCGCATTTCTCACACATCTGCAGCTCGAAGTCGTGAGTTTCCTTCATCGCCTGTCTGTCGAGGCCGGCGAGGTCCCATTTGTTCGAGAGCTTTATACCATCCTCGGTAGTGCAATTCTCGCTGCAGTTGCCGCAGAAGATGCACGTGTCGTGGCGAAGCGTAATCCTGCGGACAGGCGGCTGAGCGGCAAGGTCATCGACCATGGTAAGGGCCTGTGTTGGGCAGACATTCACGCACGCCCCGCAGCCAATGCACTTATCAAGGTCGAATTCAGGTTTCCCGCGGTAGCTCTCGGGAACTACGCATGGTTCATCGGGGAACCTTGTCGTAAAGCGCGGCGAAAAGACCGCCGTTACAGCTTCCTTCAATTCTCTCAGCTTTGGCCAACGCACTTTACATCTCCATATTCAGAAACCGCAGCTGCCGGAATCACTTGCCGGTATCTTTGCCGTACTCATCGACAACGCTCTGCTCCCACAGCTTGACGCCCGATGCGTACGCACCTTTGGCGATGGCATGGGCGGCGGTCGGCGCAGTCAACAGGAGGAAAACCGCGCAGACAAGGGCTTTGGCAACGGTCGGCCCGTGTCCACTGATGATCGCCACTCCGATAAGCAGCAGGATAGTACCCAAGGTGACGCATTTGGTGGAAGCCTGCAGGCGGTTATACACATCCGGGAATCGCACCAGTCCGATGCAGCCGAAGATATCGAACAGTATTCCGACAGTTATGAGTATGTAGCCGATAATATCAATCATCGAAAGTCCGGCCCTCCAGGAATTTCGCAAGCGCGATAGTACCGATGAAACTCAGCAAGGCCCATGCAAGGGCCACGTTGAGGTAGAAATCCTTGCCCGTAGTAAGGCCAAGCAATGCACAGAAGCCGACCACGACTATCCCCAGGATGTCAATCGCTACGGTGCGGTCGGGCGCCGTGGGGCCCCTGCCAATGCGGTAGAGGCACAGGAAGCAACAGGAGAAAAGGCCTATTAAGAATAAGGTTATCATGGTAGTTCCTGTTCACTCAAATATCTTCTGGAGGAACCATTCGAGCTCCTTGACGATCGTCCGCGTCGCATCTTCAACACCAGTAGAAGTGACATTTATCCAGTGCACATAGAGATAGCCGTCATCGGTCAGGTCCACAGTCAACGTTCCGGGGGTAAGCGTGATTGAGTTGGCCAGCGCGGTGATGCCGGATTCGCTTTTCAGACGTGTCTTGATCTTTACAATTCCAGGGTTTATGGGCATTCGCGGGTGCAGGGCACGATAGACCACGTCGAAATTGGCAAGGATTATGTAATAGAAGAGTACGGGGACGTAGGCCAGCAGCCAGAATACCCTTACAGGTGATGAGAAAACATGGTGTTCCTTGGGCAGGATCTCATGGAACAGAAGCGCCGCCACCGCGGAGGCTATCACTCCGGCGATGACGACCTGCCACTGGACCTTACCTTCGGCCAATGGCCAAGTCAGCAGCAGCCATATCACAAAGCCAACAGCAAAGTATGTCAATCTTCTCATCGCTAATATCCTGCCACTAAATGCCGTGTGCCAGAATTCGTGTCGCGTAATCAAGGCCGCCGGTAAGGACCGATACCGCCGAATCGAGGATGGTTGACCTGAGCGAGGGCAGTATGATGAGCAGTCCCATCACTAAGCAAAGAACTGCCAGAGTGGTCATTGCGGCAAGCATGGAGCCCTTGTGCTCGCGTACACTATGCATGGTTTCGGGCAGCTCGCCGAGGAATATGTATCTCTGAACCTTCAGAAACGAGATCAGGGTAACAAGGCTGACAAGGACTGTTACTGCGGCCAGCGTGAAGAATCTCGCCTGGACGGCTGCGATAACTATCAACAGCTTGGACCAGAAGCCATTGAATGGTGGCACGCCGGCGATGGCTGCCGAAGCAATAGTGCACACGGCGCGAGTATAGGGCATTTTCTCGGCTAGCCCGCCCATTTCCTTGAGCTGCCTGGTGCCCGTTGACATTTCAAGCGAACCGCTGGTGAGGAATAGAAGCGACTTGAAGACGGCGTGGTTTACAAGATGGAACAGGCCGCCCAATATCGCGAGAGAGGCCCACTTGACATCGCCTCCGCGTGCCAGGATGAGCGCGCCAATGCCGACACCGAGGACGACGTAGCCCATCTGCGAGATGCTGTGATATGCCAGAAGTCGCTTGAAATCCCACTGGCCGACGGCGAGGAAGACACCGATGACCATACTAAGTACGCCCAGCGCGATGAGAACCCAGCTGACGGCGATTGTAACACCGAAGACGTTGAAGATGACCCTTACAAGAGCATATACGCCCAGAGCCTTTATGAGTACTCCTGAAAGCATCGCGGAGATTGGTGCCGGCGCGGACGGATGGGCATCGGGCAGCCATGCGTGGAATGGAACGAGTGCGGCCTTCAGTCCGAATCCAGCTACGAACAGCGCCAAGGCAAAGCCAAGTCCCGTATTCATACCTTGCCTGTGGATGGCCTGCGATATGTAGGCCATGTTGAGCGTGCCGGTATTGCCGTATACCATGGCAATCGCGAACAGAACAAACATGGAAGCGATGCTGCCCAAGACCATATACTTGAAGGAGGCTTCAAGCTCTTCGTGCTGGCAGCCAAAACCGACAAGGGCGTATGAGGCGATAGAAGCTATTTCCAGGAATACGAACAGATTGAAGATGTCACCGGAAAGAACGACGCCATTCATGCCGGCGACCATCAGCATGAAGAGGCAGAGATACTTGGACTTGGCGGTATACTGCTCCATATATCTTGTGCTGAAGAGCATGGCCGCGGCACTGACTACGCCTATAGTGACGAGCAGAAGTGAGCTGAGCCCATCCAGGACCAGGTTGATGCCGATGGGAATGGACCATCTGCCTATTTCATACGTCCTGGTCTGACCCAGGGACAGGATGGACATCACCAGAAGTGCGATGGTGGCCAGATTAGCCAGCAGTGTCGCGAGGCTCTTGCCTTTCTTGCCGAACAATGGAAGTGCGAAGGCAGCCGTCAGGGGAACAGCGATGAATGCTGGCAGGGGTATGCTCATCCGCGAAGCCTCCTGATCTCGGTGATGTCGAAGGTACCGTACTTCTCATACGTTCGGATGCAGATGGATATCATAAGCGCCAACGAACCAAGGCTTATTACGATAGCTGTCAGGACAAGAGCCTGGGGCAGGGGATCAACGGCTTGACGAAGGAAATCGGCTGACACAGTTTCTGCAGGACTCGAAACGTAGCTGGAGTCAAGGATAGGCGCGATACCATCATGCCGATAGCCGAGCATTATTAGGAACATGTTGACCGCATATTCCATCACCGCGACACCGATGACTATCTTAACCATGTTCTTTTTGACCACGGCGCAGTAGAGACCGATTATGAACAGAAGGAAACAAAGCGTATAGAGCATTATGCGCTACTCCCTGGCATCGGTTTTTCCTTTCGGTCTGAACACTGACAGAACCATAATAACAAGAAAGAGAGACGCACCGACCTTGAGGCCGATCGCGATATTTGAGAGAGGTATAGAGCCGGCGCTGACGAGCTCGAAAGCTGTATGTTTATCCGCAAGGTATCTCTGCTGAATGGCATTGTAGAAGAACAATGCGGCTCCATATAGAAAGCCGCTCATCGCTATGGCCATAAAGAGCAGGGCGCCTATGCTGTCGAGACGCGATGCCTGCGCGATCGAGAGATTCTCTTCAACTGACTTGCGTCCGAACGCCAGCAGGATAAGCACATAAGATGAGGCCAGTATCACGCCTCCGGCGAAACCACCTCCTGGCGTAAGATGTCCGAAGAGCACTATGTAGATACCGAACAGGAATATGAGCAGTTTGACCCAACTGCTTATCGTTTTGACTATGATTGTCATTCCTCTCATAGATCGGCCTCCTCCAGGCGTTTTCTGCTTTTTGTGCGGAGAATCACAGTCGCCCCTATGATAGAGGCAAACAGGACCGTCGCTTCGCCGAGTGTATCGTACGCTCTGAAATCAAGAATCACGGAAGAGACGATATTCGCAGCACCTGTCCGCGCCAGTCCATCCTTCAGATACGCCTGGGAAGGTGCATCCGGCGTTCGTGCGAAGACGGCATCTCCGAAGTTCCCGAGCGTTGAGAAGACTTGTATCCCGGCCAGGAACAGCACCATTACCAGGACGACGGACACGACCGTCTGGAAGAACTCGCGGTCGCCACTAATGAACGTCTCATCGCGGGATATGGTGGCGCGGATAAGGATGACAAGGCCAAGTACTTCGACGACGATCTGCGTAATGGCAATATCCGGTGCTCGCAGAAAGAGGAACATCAGGCAGCCGCCGAAGCCGATGGCGCCGACGCAGATGACCGAGCTGAGGAGATTGTCCGTCTCAACAGCGATCAAGGCTGCTATGAGCACAAAGAGCATCAGGACATAGAACAGCATCAGTTCCATCTATTCCTCACCATATATTACATAGGACGAACAGGATCGCCAATAATCCCACCATTACCCATGTGAGATACATTGGCAGAATGCCGCCATGCATCCATCTCAGAAATCCTGTAACCGCAAGGCCCAGCCTGCCGCCCTGATCGTATAGGTCAAACCAGCCCTTTTCCTGCGCCGTATAAAGCTGCCTGAGGCCTCGCATTTCGGAAACGGTGCGGTAGAAGTGCGTCCCCGGAACGACCATTTTCTCGTTATCGATGGTCTCACCGCAATACCATGTGGGCACCTGACGAACTCTGACGGCTTTTGTCCCGAAGAGCCAGATGACGATACCAATGAGGGCACCAATCAGAAGCATTCCCGTTGCAAGGCCCGCCTGCCACGTGCTGAGGTTGATCGTGACAGCGTCGAGACCAAGAGCAGGGAAGATGAGGCCGCTAAGGACCGTGACATAGAATAGCCCGAGCAGAATGCACAGCGCTGCCAGGGCAATCATCGGTATGAGCTGTATGCGGGAAACCTCTTTGACATTCGTGAGCGCGTCCCGCTGGCGGTTCAGGAATACCGAATGGATGACCTTGACAAAGGACGCCAGAGTCAGAGCACTTCCGAACATTGCTGAGAGCAACCAGAGCGGCCACAGTGATGACACTACCCCTGAGGTACCTGCCGTTCCCATCTGGATGATTCCCTGATATACCATCCATTTGGAGACGAACCCATTGAGAGGCGGTATGCCGGAGATGCTTAGTGCAGCGATTAGGCAGCACGTAAATGTCACAGGCATCTTTCTGCCAAGGCCACCGAGTTTTTCGAGTTCGGAGGTCCCACTGGCCTGTTCGACAGCCCCGCCGCAGAGGAACAGACAGCACTTGTAGATGGCGTGGTTGAGCATATGGAAGACACCGCCAGCCAGTCCTACGGGTGTTCCACTGGCAATGCCCAGGACCATGTAGCCCACCTGGCTTATGGCGTGATAGGACAGAAGCTTTTTCAGATTATGCTGAACCATGGCAACCATTACCGCGATCACAATGGTGGCGGCTCCAATGATGGTGAGGGCCAGTCTCAGTGACGTTGAGGTCAGCAGGAAGAGGTCTTTGACGATAAGCACGAGTAGATAGATCCCCAGCAGTTTATCAATTGCTGCGGGAAGGAGGGCCATCACAGAGACAGGCGCGTGTTCGCCGCTGGTCGGCATCCACGTGTGCAAAGGCATGGCGCCAGCCTTGGTCACGGCAGCGGTCAGCAGCAGAATGAAGGCTGCTACGGGCACGGCTGCATCAGTGGCCAGGTGGATCACACGGATGTCGAATGAGCCTGACTGCAGCCACAACATGGCTATACCCAGGAGCAGTGCGCCATCAGAGGCACCTATCATGGCAAAGCTTTTGGTGCCGGCGAAGTTCGAATGCCGTCCTCCGGTTATTATCATCAGATACAATGAAGCGGTTACGATTTCCCAGCAGATCAGCAGCACCAGCAGATGCTGCGTAAGGAGTATGCCGGCTGAGCCGCCGATAGTCAGGAGGATAGCAGCGAAGTACTCGCACGCCCGTTTTGTTTCCGTGCCTATGGCTTTGAGGCTATAGATGCTGATAAGGACGCCGAAACCACACACTGCCAGCAGGATAAATGTGCCCAGTTTTGTCGCGGCCAGATCGAGGCTCAGGGTGAAATTGTCTACGGCGATAAGCGAAAATGAGTAAGGTTCGGGCGGCGAGGAGAAGATGCCAAACGCATAGTAGATTGCCACGAGCGAGGCGAGCAGCGTAATCGCTTTTGCCAGACCGCGCAGCTTGTTGGGCAGAAAGAGCATACAGAAACCGAGTATGAGCGGCAGGAAGACAATCATGAACATCGGTGAACTGTTACCCACCTTGTTATTCCTCCAGTCTCAGTTCCTGAAGACCAAGTTCCTTCTTCAGTCTTGCAGTTTTTGCGCGGCTCAGGTTCAGTAATTGATCGTAGTTAAGTATCACCTTGTTGCGGCTGTCGATTACAGCAAGCCTTTCGGTGCAGCTATAGCACGGATCCACCGCAGCCAGCGTCAATGTTACATCAGCTATGTTCTGGCCGATGCACGAAGCTCTGAATGATGGCACGTTCACATAACTCGGGGCCCGCATCTTGTGGCGAACAGGCCTGTTGCCGCCATCGCTTCGCACATAATGGAAGGTTTCGCCGCGCGGCGCTTCCGCGTGTCCGCACCCTTCACCTGCTGGTATTTGCCTGACTTCGCAAGCTATCGGGCCCTTAGGCAGTTTGTCCAGAGCCTCTCTTATGATCTTGACTGACTCAGGTACCTCAAGGAGCCGTACCACTGCCTTGTCGAATACGTCGCCCTTTTGGCAGGTTATAACCTTCCAGTTGAGCAGACCATATGCCGCATAGGGGTCGTCACGGCGCACGTCGATGTCCACCCCGCTGCCTCTGGCCGTGGGGCCCGTCACAGCGTATTTGACGGCGTCTTCCTTGCTCAGAACGCCGACGCCCTTGAGCCGAGCATGTAGGATTGGGTCATCAATGATAGCCTTTGCCAGCATCTCGGTTTTCCTCTCTATCTTGTCGAGCTCCTGAAGTATCTTCGGTACCGCCTCATCCGGGATATCCTCACGGCAGCCGCCGATGCGGACATTGCCGTAGTTGTTACGGTTCCCAGTTATCTGTTCCAAGAGGTCTAGCACCGGCTCACGATACTTCCATGCCCACATGAATACCGTGTCATATCCGATGAAATGCCCGCCGAGCCCAACCCACAGCAGATGACTGTGGATGCGCTCGAGCTCATTGATTATCGTGCGGACGTAAAGGGCGCGCTCGGGCGGTGTTATGCCAGCCAGTTCTTCGACTGCCTGAACGTATGCTAAGGGGTGCGAAGCTGAGCATATGCCGCAAATACGAGATACAAGGAATGGTATCTGGTCGAACTGCAGTTTTTCGGCTATGCCCTCCATACCGCGATGATTATATGAAAGGCGAACATCGATATCTGTAACCGTCTCGCCCTCGATTGTGAGTTGATAGAACTCCATCTCCTCCTGAAGAGGATGGAATGGTCCCACTGCGAGAACCGGCTTTCCTATTTCGATTTTCTTCTTCATCATTCTCTTTCCTTCCGAAGCGGATACACGCCTTCGGGCCAGTCGTCAGCAAGTATAAGACGCCTCATATCAGGATGATTTCTGAACTCGACGCCAAGGACATCATGGAGTTCACGCTCGATCCACTGGGCTGCAGGCAGGAATTGCGCGAGCGATTCAACGCTTGGATGCTCCTTGTCACGAACTAGAGCTTTAACTGTGATCACACAGCCTGCCTCGTCATCGATGAAGTGGTATAGGATTTCAAAGTAATCATCCGAGTCAATTCCGGTGGTTATGGCAAAACGGCAGCCCATATTTTCGTAGAGGTATCTGCAGATACTGAAAGCCTGTTCCGATTCACAGGTGACATAGATGCGCCTTTCGGTGGTCTTCTCGATGGAGATGGCGCTGCCCCTGATGGTTTCGAGTCTCCTTTCCAGTTCCTGAAGCTTCATTCAGATACCCTTCAAAGTGCCGCCAGTGCCGCCGCAACCCCGGATATCATCGCCTCGGGCTTAGGCGGGCATCCCGGTACATAGGCTATTATTGCATCAGGGTCAACTTCTCTGATTATCTTGTCAACAGGGCCGACAACGTGGTAGCCCTGATGGAAGATTCCTGTCCCACAGGCACAAGCCCCGATAGCGAATACGACGCATGGTTTTGGCGTCTGCATGTAGATTTCCTTCAGCCTTGGTGCAGCCTGAGCCGTCACCACTCCTGTCACCAGCAGAGCGTCGGCATGCCTCGGGGAGCCTACGAGCTTTATACCCATTCTTTCCACGTCGAACCTCGGAGTCAGGAGGTCAACCACTTCTATGTCGCAGTTGTTACATGCTCCGGTGTTGACGTGAAACACCCATGGGGATTTCTTCAATGCCTTTATCTTCCAGCTCATAGGCTACCTATAACCAATGAATCCCATAGACGTTGCCCACCATGGCAAGTGTCACAGCAATGGCCAGCGTGATGCCGCATAAAACCCAGAAGAATCTCATTGCCTGCTCAATGCGGACCCGGGGGTTAGTATTCTTTATGAGTATTATCAGGACCACGACCAGCAGGTACTTGCACAGACCCGCCACAATCCCCCAGCCTTTTACAGAGAACCCGCCGAGGAAAGCCATTACGAGGAATAGTGGCAGAGCGACCAGCATCATTGCCTGCGCGATCTTCCATATCGCCAGGAGAACGCCTGAGTATTCAATAAGTACGCCGCTGGCAAGCTCGGTCTCCGACTCGGCGATGTCGAACGGCACAAAGCCCAGCTTTGCCTGAACACAAAGCAGACTTACCAGAAAAGCCAGGACCCCCGATATACTTGCGATGGGTCTGGCCGCGGCAATATCAGCAAGGCTTGTTGAACCGCCGGATTTGACGAGAACTACGATCACCGCAAGTACGAGCGGCAGTTCATAGCTCATCACGAGTTTCATCTCGCGGCTTGCACCGATCGCAGCATGTGGGCTGCCGCTTGCGCTGCTGCCCAGAATGAGGGCGAGCGATGGCAGTACCATCAGGTACACGGCAACAATGATGTCACCCACAAAGGCGTGGCTCGGCCATATCGTTATGTGCCAGAGCATAGTGCTGAGCAGAAGGACTCCGGCCATGCCGATGATCGGGGCACCGACGAAAATCACGCGATTGGCCTGTTCGGGCAGAAGCACCTCTTTGCCTGTCAGCTTCAGTATGTCCCAGAGCGGCTGAGCAACGGGAGGTCCTACACGATACTGGACCAGAGCACTGACCTTTCTGACAACCCACGACACAAGAAGACCAGCTGCAAGTGTGAACAGGAATCCCGGGAATATCAGGATCCAGAACAGATTCTCTAGTGCCACATTCATCTATTTCTCTTTTCGTCCCTTTCTGAGGAACGGTTCCCACAATTGGCCGCCAGCCACTTTTACAACAATCCCCTCAAATACCTCCACCATGTCGGACTTCGCCGCCGCCACTTCAGCGTAACTAATGCTGCCATCCCTGCACGTGTTGACACACAAGGGCTTACCGTTGGGCTCGAGCCTGTGTGCGCAAAGGTCGCAAACGCTGCTGGGGTAGGGTATCAGGTCGGTATATATCGTCCCGAACGGACAGGCCATGGCGCATGTGCCGCAGCCCGTACACCGCATATTCCAACGTCTGAGGATGCCGGAATCATCTCGGTCACTCGGCACTTTTTCCAGAGCGTCGTTCGGGCAGGCACTCACGCATGGGGCAGTCTCGCACCTTCTGCAGATAAGCGCAAAGCGGACCATCTCAAGGAGCGAGTTGACGCCGTGGTTACCCGGGTGATGCTTGTAGGAGCACTTCACGCCCGTGGTCTCCTGAAGGTCGCACTTCGCCAAGTCTATTATCAGCTTATTGCCCATATTCGTCAGTCCCAGATCTTTGAATAACCCTGAATCTGGTCATAGGTGAAGACCGGGCCATCCTTGCACACATAATACTTGCCAAGCATGCAATGACCGCACTGGCCTACACCGCAGCTCATATTCTTCTCCATAGAAAGATAGATGCTATTCGGCGCAAAGTTGTATTCAAGGAGTTTGAATGTGGCGAATTTCATCATTACCGGCGGCCCGCAAACGACAGCCACAGCATCTGATATGTTGACGTCGTCCGGCTTCAGTATCGTGGTTACGACACCGACATTCCCCGACCAGTCGTCATCGGCCCTGTCGACGGTCAGCCCGATCTCTACACCTTTGATCCTCTGCCAGGAGCCAAAGAGGGTATCTTTGTAGATGAAATCCTGCGGCGTCCGAGCACCGAATCTGCATACGACTCGTTTGAAGTCTTTTATTCTGTCGACAAGTGTCAGGAAGAGCGACCGGATGGGGGCAAGGCCTACACCTCCGCCGATTATATAGACCTCTTTACCAACAAAGTCGTCGACCGGATACCCGTGGCCGAAGGGGCCGCGGATGCCGACCTGCTGGCCAACCTTGCATTCATGGAGGAGGCCTGTCACCCTGCCTGCCTTCATTATGGTGATGTCCATCTGCTCGACATCTCCGGGCGACGAGGAAGGAGTAAAAGGCGCTTCACCTTCGCCTGGCAGCGTAAGTTCGACAAACTGGCCCGTCCTGAACACGATAGGCTCCTGGGGCCTGACGGAGAAGCTCTTGATCGTCGGTGATTCATCTACGATCTTGACTATCTCTCCGCCAACTGGCTGGTAGAGGCTGCGTATCATCTCAGATCTTTCCGGCACCCTTATTCTTGGATTGTTCACTTAGGCTGTTCAGTATCTGCCGGAGGTCCATTCCTCCGGCATCGGCGTCGACACACCTTCCGCATCCGACGCACATGTGTACTCCATAGCGCTCAACGAAATGGACGAATTTGTGCATCAGGCGGTGTTTCATGCGGTCGCCAAGCACTTTATTCGGATTCTCACCGCCTGCGACCGCCGCGTAGCTGAAACGCATACAGCTATCCCATATCTTCATCTTGGTGAAGTAGTCTGACTGCTTGCCATCATACAGCAAGAAGCAGTGACATGTCGGGCAGACGCGAGTACACGCCTGGCACTCGATGCATTTGTCAGCCTGCTCGTCATAGATCTCGGCGTCCTGGGAGGTGTTAACAGCATCGCCAATATCCGCACCCCAGTTGAAGGTCGAATTCCTCTGTCGCAGTTTCTGCTCCGCTGCCTTTCTTTTTGCATCGCGCTCATCAAGGAGCACGTGCGGCACATCTGCGAACAGCTGCGAATGCTCCTCAAGGAATCCATGGCCCTTCTTTGACCCTGATTCGACGATGAATCCGTCCTTTATAGGCGAGATGTTCAGGTCGAATCCAGCCTGGCTATAGGGCATGCCGCCGAACAGACAGCAGAAGCAGCTCTCGCCGGGCTCTGTACAGTCGGAAGCTATGATGAACATCTTCTCGCGTCGTTCTATGTAGACGGAATCTGCGAAATCCTCTGCGGCAAACACCTTGTCGAGTATCGCGATCGATCTGAGGTCACAATCCTTGAGGCCAAAAACCGCGAATGGCCGGATTTCCGGCGGCTGGGCGGGCTGTGGATACCTGGCCGCTATCTCACGCGGGGGGAAGAGAAACTCTTTCGCGGGTGTGCAGGCACGTATATCGTTTATCTCGACCCGCGATTTTTCTGAAGGGTCATAGCGGTCGAACACAAAGTAATCGCCGGTCCTCTTGGGGATATAGAGGTCCCTTTTTGCTGCGACCGCATCCATCAAAGGCTTAAGTCTGCTGATAAAGACTGTTTCCATCTTTCCTCTCAATCCCTGCCGGCAGCAGCATGATGTCATGGCTTGTTCGTTCGCCGGCGTGTTCTTACACGATTACGTCTCGGCTGGAATGTCGTCCCTATCCAGCCGACATATAGTACGGGAGACGCGCAAGGTCCATCGCGATATCTATGTCGATTACTTTTATCTTTCTGGGCAGAATGAGGCGCTGGGATGAGAAACTGAGAATCCCTCTGATACCTGCCTGAACAAGTTGCTCCGCCACGCTCTGGGCGGCGTCGCGAGGTACTGTGATAATACCCAGATCAACACCACGGCGTTTCAGCCGACCAATCTCAGACATGTCGCTGATGGGAATCCCATTGACCGTCTTGCCTATTTTTTTGCGGTCGCAGTCATAGGCTGCCACGATCTTGAGTCCATACGCACCGAAGCCCTGATATGCCAGGACAGCGGACCCCAGGTTTCCGACTCCAACAAGGACAGCATCATGTCTTGAATCAAGATAGAGTATCTTCCTGATTCGCTTGTGCAGGATACCGACCTCGTAGCCGACGCCAGGAATTCCAAAATCACCGAAATACGAGAAGTCCTTCCTTATCTGCCACGGATTAATGCCCAGGAAACTGGAGAGATGCTGGCTGGAAACCGTCTGATGGCCCTCTTCGGCAAGTGCAAAGACACCCCTCAGGTAAACAGGAAGCCTCCTGATAGTTTCATCTGGAATCCTGTGATATCTCATGAAGCACCTCAAGAATTAGTGAATGCGTTCACGAATATCAGCACTTGCGTTCACGTTCACAGATGGCAGAATCGACTGTATGTCAAGTCGCCTGTTTATGTCAACAAGAAAAATCCATGCCCTCGCAAAAAAAACCACAGCGGGAGTGAAGAGAATCACGCCTTGGGGGAACTATTGGCGCCGACTGTATTGCCGCCGGAACCTCTGGGTATGTAGAAGCTGAATGTGCTGCCCGGCCCATCCGTATTATTTCTGGCCCATATCCTGCCACCATGTCGCTGAACGACCTGGCTGGCTATCGATAGTCCAAGGCCGGTCCCGTGGCTTTCCACCTCTCGGGCGTTGCTGGCCCGATGAAACTCCTCGAAGATCTTCTCTTCCTCGCCGGGTGGAATGCCTATCCCTGTATCCGCTATCTCTACGAGTATGCCGTCCCCTTGGTCACGAACCACCAGTCTGATACTGCCGCCTTCGGGAGTGTATCTGACGGAATTGAATAGCAGATTCGTTATGGTCTCTCCTATCAGAACCGGTTCACCGTAGAGCTCATCGATGCTGTCAGCTATGTCGTAACTTACCTGGATGTGTTTCTCGTTCGCTCGTTCCTCCGCAGCAGCAAGCGAGTCTATAACCACGTTCTTCAGCGGGAAACTGTGCATGTCTATCCGACCAGTCAGTTTCATGCGCGTCAGCTTCAATAAGGCATCGACAAAGGCCATGCATTTGCCAGCCCGTCTGTACGCACGTTCGCTCAGGTCGCGATGCCCGTCGCTCAAAGGCTCGCCCAAGTGGTTCAGCGACGCATCAAGGCAGGTCTCTATCGCCGCCAGATGGCCTCTGATATCGTGGGTCAGCCTCAGTACGTATTCGTTCTTGAGATGGTCCTTCATCTGCAGCTGCGCGTTGGCTCTCTCGTACTCCTCCTGCTGCTTGCGCAGCTGATCCGAGATGGAAGTTGTCATATAGGTGACAAGGTACAGAGTGCTGGCTAGGATGAACAACGTCCCGAGAACGTAAAGCCCATCCTGATAGTGGCTGTGCCTCACGAAGCCGGTGAGGGTGTAGTGCGCGACAATGCCTTTGTACTCGAGCCAGACCATGCCCCCGAAAAGCAACATTGCGAGCGTCGCGACGACATAACTCTCTCCTCTGGGAAGCATGACACCCGTGAGCACCATATGGAACACAAAATACAGGAAGAACGGATTCTCTATCCCGCCCGAGAAGTGGAGTATCGCCGTCAGAATGACCAGGTCAGCAGCCACCTGGAAGCCTATGATGTGGCTGATGGCCTTCGGTGAGACCTGCCGGGAGCCCCATGTCATATAACGAATCAGATCAAAAAGGAGGAAATTGTATACGACGACCGCGCCCGCCACAATATACAGCTTCCTCACCGGTAGGGAGACTTTGAGAAACGTGCTGGCAAAGACCGTTGCCGCTACCAGCCCGAAGACAGCCACCCATCGAAGCCTCACCAGCCAGAACGCTCGCTGAATGAGGTTCTTGCTTTGAAGAAGCGTTTCCATATCCCGTCAACTGAGCAGAGACTGCACCTTGGCCAGCAGGACTTCCGATTTCACGGGTTTGTCAAGAAAAGCCTCGACCGGAAGCCATTCCTCGTCTCCGGCGGCATCTGCGAAATCAATGCCCGTCTTTTCCTTCACAGCTGTGAGCATGAGAATCGGTATCTGCTTGTAGGCCGGGTCCTTCTTGAGCTTTCTGGACAGAGCAAAACCCTCCTGGGGCACTTTCATCATTACGTCAAGTATGATAAGGTCAGCTTTCTGTTCAGCCAGCCGTTTGACCGCGTCATCGGCGTTTGTGGCTGAGCTAACATCATAGCCACGCCCCCGAAGCACAATTGCCATTGCCTCGATAAGGTCAGTGTCATCATCAACGATCAGTATTCTACCTGTAGCCATGATTTGCCCTTTCTGAAATCATACACTGTCCCGAGCACCTAGACACCTATATTGTAGTGCCATCCTCGGGAAATCTCTACAGCTTTTTATTCAGGACTTGCGTTTTCTTGAATATCGTGTTCGACAAACGCGCGGATGTGGTAATCGCTGCTCGTGGCACACACTGAGGCATCGTATATAGGCCGCTGCATGTTCGTATCGTCAGGCAACCTTCTTTGGCTCTGCAAGGACCTGAATTACCTCGACCGCATCCTGAGAGACGCTTGCGAATCATTCATGTGACGTGTGGAGGGCACACAGCGCACATGCGGCTGCTCTGTCGATCTGCAGGTGAGTGCCGCAAAAACTGCGGCATGCCTCCGGGAGGAATAATGTGCGGTGAAGAGCAACTTATTCAGCAACCTCTTGCCCTTATTCTCTTGCAATGCCGGGCGGTTGGGTGTAGTGTGATGCTCCGTCAGAGCGAGCGTTCCGTCTGGGTCTGAGGATGTCGAATCGGCATGGCCCTTGCAGGAACCGTGATTTGCGTGAATCTGGTGAGCGCTGCGACCCTTTGGCTGATCGTGGTCAAGGTTGCAGCGACCCGGCAAACAGTGTGAGCTCTCACGCTATAATTCGTTGCCATACAAAGCTTTAGGGCGGTTAGCTCAGTTGGCTAGAGCGCCTGCTCGACACATCTGGCAGGAATTACGTTTTTGACGCAAATACTGCCCATTTCCAAACTTAGCAAGTGGTAAGATTCGCATCTTTTATCAGATATCGTATCTATTGGTTGTAGTACGGTTGTAGTATTCTGGCTTGCTAACGCCGGAACAATTCCCGTGGCTAACCGAAAGCTCTTGTTGCAGTTGAAGGTTCAGCCTAATCTATAGATGAGTCAGATGCAAGCAGGTCAGAGGCCCGAAACAAGCCACACTCATGACGGATTAGCATGCAAGTCACTGGTAAGTGAGTATCCACTGGCGATTGACGAACTTTGGGACGCACTCTGGACTGAAATGGTCGGCAAATTAGACTGCCGGAGCGAGCCTACTTCAGGCTGATCTTCAATGCCCACGCATACTGGCACGGTCTGGCGGCTGGTGCTTCCACCAGCAATTCATCCTCCTTCATATGCCATCTGAGCGGCTCTTTGACCCCTAGCATCTGCACGCCCGTGACGGCTGTCCCCGCCAACGCATGTATCTTCCACGCATGGTCCGTCCAGCCCATGGCCATAGCATAGATATCTGTGCCCTTTGCGGTGAATCGGAAATCATCACTTGTGAACTGGGTGTCGCCCTTCGCGGCGAATGCTCCGCTGGTGAACAAAGCCTTTCCTTCACCGAACTGCTTCCATGGGCGTGTTCCATAGATCGCCTCGCCACAGACATCGAACCACCTGCCGATATCCTCAACGGTCCAGCGAGCCATCTCGTCCAGGGTCCCGTCCGGCCGCATAGGGATACTAAGCAGCATGGTGCCGTTCTTGCTGACCACATCAGCCAGCAACCGGACGATGTGTTCGGGAGTCTTGTAGACAGTGCGCATATCATAGTACCAGCCACCGATGCAGGTATCAATCTGCCACGGCAGAGGGTACATGCCTTCGACCACGCCGCGTTCAACGCTCTCCACGCCAGTGCCCTCGACAAAATCGCCGTGGTCGCCCTTGAATCTGGCTGGGTTCTTCAGCGTGTAGACACCATCAAGCTTGCCGCCGCGCCTCTCAATGTTGCGGTTATAGAAGTGCGACACCATCTCTCGCCCTATTTGCCCAAAGGGAACACCGCCATCAGTGTATAGAAGGTCAGGGTCGTACTGGTCTACCAGGTCAGTTATCCTGTCGTACCATTGTTTCATCCACGCCTGCGATGGGTTCAGTGGGTATTTGGCCGTGTGGTCATCGTGTGGAGGAAGATAGAACTCCTCATACTCACTCAGGTTACCATCATACGGGACGCCGGCATAAGGGCCGTATTTGTCAGACTCCTTATTCGTGCTGAACCAGTTATAGCTGCGTTCAAGGTGTTCTGTGACCCCAAATTTCAGGCCGGCTGTCCGCGCTGCCTTGCACCACTCGCCCACGATATCCCTGCCGGGCCCAACATTCACTGAGTTCCATGGATGATGTCTTGAGTTCCAGCAGTCGAAGTTGTCATGGTGGACCGCAAGAGCAGCAAAGAACTTGGCCCCGCCTCGCTTGTAGAGATCGATGAGGGCCTCCGGATCAAATCTCTCGGCCTTCCAGAGCTTGACTATATCCTTGTAGCCAAACTTTGAAGGGTGCCCATATGTACGGCAGTGATGTTGATACGCGCCGCTTGACTGAATGTACATATTGCGTGCATACCAGTCGCCGACCATCGGCACGCATTGCGGTCCCCAGTGCGCCCATATGCCGAATTTGGCATCACGGAACCACTCAGGACAAACATAGTGCTGCAGGCTTTTCCATTCGGGCACAAAGGCCTTCTGTATCGACATCAGTAGATTCCTTTGCGATTCAGCACCCAGGTCAAGGATTCAAGTCGGTCAAATCGCGACAATACTATCAGTCCTGAACCAACAGTCAAGCAGAGATTACCACCAAAGTGACGGGGTGTTCTTTCGGGGGTGTTGCCTGAATTCGTGCAGTACTGGATTGGTTCTGTGGGTGTCATGACGGTCATTGCCAGCACTCACTCGACGGGTTGCGGTTGCATACCAGCCAGTTGTTTGCCAGTTGCAGCATATCGAGCCAGTTGAGGACACAGTCGCCATTGAGATCGTTGGAGGGGCAGGTCACGGCCTCTTTGACGCTGACGTTGTCCAGGTGCATATTAATGGCGCCGGAGCCGACCCTGCCGCCCAGGTTGAACGAGACAACCATGTATGGGGCTGTCGCGGTAAAGACGCCGCCAGCCGGCGGGATGGTGCCGTTGGGTGAGGCAGTGATGTCTTCCCATCCCCAGACGCCAGTCGAGGTGTTAGTCGTGCCTGCGCCGTAGGCCTTCTTGTACTTGATAGCGCTTGACGCGGTCCAGTTCGAGGGCGTAGTGCTGCTTTCGAACGACATTATCACTTCCGCCCAGTTCCGCAGGGTGCCGCCCGTTGGATTGGTCACAAGGCCCGCTATGTTGCCTGACCAGCGGCCTGAGAACGTGTACTGCTTGCCAGAGATGACAGGGAATACCTGGTAGAACCGGTGGCCGTTCGTAGCCACGGCATTGTCAGCGGTAATAAGGGCCGAACCCGCCGGCTCGCCGACCGTACCATCAAACGACGTCGCCATCGTGCCGGTGGCACCGGAAACGCTGGCAAAGAGCCACGAGTCGATGCCGGTGCTGAAGCCACCGTTGACAATCATCTCGGCGGGAGCAGATCCAACTCCCCACGAAGAGGCCATCCCGGCCAGGTCAAGGAAGTTCAACTGGCAGTCCGAGTTCAGGTCGCCTGTGATCGTGGCCGTGCAGTCATAGCGGATGGTCGTGGCTTCTGCCTCGGTCGACCAGCCGGTCTCGTTGTGGTTGGCGCTCTTGTCGCGGGCTATGACGCGGTAGGCGTATGTGGTGCTGTTTGTAAGGCCCGTGTCGGTGTATGTCGTGCCATCCTGCCAGCCGGAATTGTGGTTCGGGTCGGTGATGTTGGCAAAGAAGTATTCGACCCCTGAGCTGTCGTGCGCGGTCGTTGCGGTCATCGTGATGGTGTCTATCCCGGTCGCGCTCGGCTGGCTCGCCCAGGTCATCGGGTCTGGCGTTGGCGCGATCGTATCAGCTACAGCTTCTGGAGTTGACGTTGCGGTCGCCGAATACTGGGTCTCAGCCAGGTTGGTCGCACAGCGTGTCTTGACCCGATAGCCATACGCCGTCAATGGAATAAGGCCTGTGTCAGTATAGCTGGGGCTGGTCTGCCAGCCTGAATCGTGCCCGCCGCCGCTGGTGCACTGGAAGTAATATTGCACACCGTTGGGGTCTATGGCCGTCGCTGCTGTCATTGATATCGAGCCAGCTCCCATTCCATGAGGCGACGTGCCCCAGCCCATTGTCGTGCCGGCTGCGGCGAGGTAGTTCAAATAGTCTTCGACGTTCGTATAGCCATCAGCATCAGGGTCGCCGTTCCTGTCGGCAGGGTCAGCCGAGTTAGACCCTTCTTGATCTTCCCACCAGTCAGGCATCCCGTCATGGTCAGAATCCTGAGGATATGGAGCATGGAGAAGTGCGGGCCATCCACCTTCCGGCTGCTGTGTGGTGTCAGATATGGAATGCCCAGTCTTGTTGAGCACGTCATTGACGATACGATTATCGATGATATCACGCTTGGGAAGGCTGGCGCCTGCGCCTGCCAGCACATCTATCTTTGCCTGCGCCGGTGAGGTTGTGGTCACCGGTTCCATCGGCACGAGATAGGAGTGTGCCTTGTATGCGGCTATCTCGGCAGCGCTCAGACCATCAAACAAGACGATGCTCCACGGGTCTGCTGGCACGGAATTGTTGTACGAATTATCCGCATAGTATCCGTAACAATAAGCGCTTGATTCACGATATCCATAGCCGTTGCTTGTGGATTCCGGCGCCGGGATATAGACGTTGCCGATGAAATTGTAGCGGCTGATGTAGTTGCCGCTGTCACCGTATCCGGGACAGGTCTTGAGCCAGTTGTATACGACATTGTTTCGGAAATCGAAGTGCAGGCCTTCTGGATCCGTGGAGCCTGACGTATAGTTGCCCGGCCTTGGGTTTCTGGACTGATTGTGTGCGTAGAGGTTGTGGTGGTATGTCTTTACCTGTCCAGCTGTACCACGAATGAGTGAACCATAGCTGTGACCTTCGCCGGTCAGAGCTTCACTCATAAGGCACCACTGAACAGTGACGTGGTCCGTGGTCTCCTGGCACGAAATTGTTTCGTCACGCGCATAAGATGCGCTGACATGGTCTATGACGATATTATAACCATAGTCAATATCGATGGCGTCGCCGGCTGAGTTTGGTGCGCCAGCATCCACGCGGAGACGAATGTAACGGATGACAATGTCATGCACGTTGTTCTTGATATGGATGCGGCCTTTGATGCAGATGCCGTCGCCGGGGGCGGTCTGACCTGCGATAGTCGTATTGGATTGCGGGTACAACATGACGCCGTTCAGTTGAATCGTCCCTGACACCCTGAATACAATCGTCCGATTGCCCTGGCTCAAGGCATCAACGATCGACCCGGCGCCGCTATTGTTGAGATTGGTCACTTCGTATACCGCGCCGCCTCGTCCGCCGACGGCATCGCGTCCCGAACCTTCGGCTCCTGGAAATGCGTTCACGGCCAATACACTGCTAGCAGCAATACCTATCGCCGCTGCCATGACAGCAGCCATCACGTCTCTCTTCATACAACCTCATGAAGGGATTCACACGAGTTGCTTATCTCATCAGTTACAGCCTGTCAGTGTATTGGTACATGTCTGCCAATTCATGGCAAACAAGGCAGCGTCCTGCAGGTTGACTATGCAATCCTGATTGAAATCGCCTGGTGAGTAGGCCTCTCCTGTGCTCAGATGCGAAGCGTCGCATGCATTGGCCCCGACAAATATCGTGACGGTATCAGAAACCTGTCCGGAATCGTCAGTCGCCGTCAGTCTGAATTCATACACGCCATTCTGGGTGACGGTGACCATGGTATCATTGACGTCATTGGGGCTGATTGTCGCAGTTGCAGGGCCATTGGCCTGGGTCCAGGATACGGTAAAGGGACGGTCATCAGACACCGTTCCATGCAGACTCACGATCTCCTGGCCGGGTGTGCCGCCGTGTCCAAGCCACGTTGCCTGGTCGGCGCCCGCATCGACGCTGAGCGGAGAGAGGTTGTCGTAGGTGGTTTTGAGCCAGTTGGACTTGTCCCAATCGATGACGCCGGCCCCCGCCCCAGCCGTCGGGCTGGTAACAATGGATGCCAGGACGGCGGGGTCGTGCATCGGTGGAGCCGGGTAGGGACGGCTGCCGTCGGGAGTGTTCCATGAGAACGGTTTGATCGGCGCCTGGAACGGCCCGAGCGGATTGCCCGGGTCGGTGCTGTCGCCGCGCACATAGGTAGTACTACCATCAGTCTCGTGGAAGACGTAGATCGTATCCTCGGCCTTGATCTTACCGGTGTAGATCGGATTACAGGGATCGGTTTGGTTGTTGCGCAGCGGATAGACATTGTCGATATACACCGATTTTTCGACAAGCATGGCTCCGTCTTCTGTAGATATGCTGCCGTTGATGGGCGGCTTGAAACTGTAGGTGTTGTCCATCGTGTACTGGTCAGCCGGGCTCATCGCATCGTATATCGAATCGCGCAGCCGTCTGGCCGCCAGCACATCGGTGCAGTAGACGTAGTTGTTGTAGTTGTGCACCTGGCCGCCCGCCAGACGAGGATGGCGGTCCCACATATTGTTGAACCAGTTGTGGTGAAAGGTGACCGAGGCGTTCACGTTCACCGGATTGAGTGAGGTCTCTCCTACCGCCGTGCCCTTCTTGCTGCCCTGAAGTACCTGGACAATGTCCTCGACGCTGAAGCCGCGCGTGCGAAGGAAGTTGTACATCGCGTAGGCTGACTTGTTCGCTTCGAGAGCGTTTATCTGCTGCCGGACAAAGCTGTTGGGGTTGGTCGCGCCGTCGTCGCCGGCGTACTTGCACCACGAGTACGTGACATTGCTGACGCCGCCCTTGTTGTCGGCAAGGCCGTCATAGGCGAGTGTGAAGGTGCAGTGGTCGAACCAGACGTGGTCGACCGTACCGCCCCCGGCAGAGAGGTCGATGAAGTCCCAGTTATTCTTGTCATACTGCCCCTTGCCTAGTTCGTCCCATTCCCATAACTCGTCGAATTTCAGATTACGGATGATGACATTCGCCGTGTCTTTGATACCCCACATGCAATGGCGGATGGACGAGCCGTTCGCCGAAAAAATAGTGACTCCGCCATACTTGAAATTCATGTAACAGGTGGTCAGGCCCGTCGTCATGAGCCTCGGGTGCAGTTTGATGGAGGCGGAGGCATCGACGAATGGCGTGTTGGGTATGGTCTTCGCCTCGTCGCCGATCTCGTTCCAGCCGAGGTCAAGGTCGTTCATGATCTCGATCACTTTGACGACCTCAGTGGCCTTGTTCGCCGCGGCGATGGCCTGGGCGAATTGGAGTGGAGTGTAAACCTTCCAGTACCCTGGATCGGTCTCAGGGATGACACCGCCGCCGGTGGTGGTAGCGGGGCTGAAAGGGTTGGAGGGCACGCCGGGATAGATCGGCTGGGCGGCAAAGCCGTAGATGTTATAGACGGGACTCGGTGTCGTACCAAAGGCAGGGGCCGTCAATGCCGCCAGCACAACTGCCAACAACGCACCTCCACCGACCATTCTCAAGAGGTTTATTCTACTCAACATCGTTCCAGCCTCCATATGCCTGTCTATCATTTCACATTTTAAGCAGTTAAAAAACATGTTTGTCTCCTAAAGACGTCAGTTGCCGCAATTCGTCAGCCTGTCCGTGCATGTCAGCCAATCGCTGACGATCAACATCGCAAAATCGGCCATGTTCACGACACAGTCATGGTTTTGATCCATCGCATCATACGACGCTCCAGTGCTCATATGCGAAGCGTCGCAGGCTGTCGAGCCGACGATGACCTGAACTGTATCGGAGGTTTGCTTAGCGCCGTCATCGGCTGTCAGCATGAACACATAGGTGCCTCGTGCGGTAACAGTCACGGACGTATCATCGACATTATTTGGTGTGATGGTAACGCTCGGGGCGCCGTTGGCCACCTGGGTCCATAGGACGGTATAAGGGCCGTCATCGGACGAGCTACCATCCAGAGCGATCACTTCCTGACTCGGCGTACCGCTCTTGCCAAGCCAACTCACCTGATCAGGACCGGCATTGACAACCGGGGCGTCATTATGGGCGGTCAGGAAGCTCCACATCGGTCCAGAACGCACATTGCCGCCGTCATGCACATCAACAGCCCAGTAATACTGAGTATTATTCTGGAGATTCCCATACGTCGGAAAGTTTGTCGTATTGATATCGACCTGTGAAATGTCATTACCCAGCGTTATCTTGTCCATGCTCAAACGGTCGGCTGCCATGCCCAGATACACATCACAGTAAACCGGATTTCCCGGAACATTCGGGTCCGGATTAATCCAGTCTAATAAAGCCAGCGTCGTGTCAACACTCGCTCCGTTGGCTGGGACCGGCGTGTGCGCCGTCTGATCGGAGGCCCCACCCAGGTAGACCAGAGCGATATCGTTGGCCAGGGCATCCGCACCCGCAGCATACACATAGCTCAGCGAATAAGTGTTGCCGCCAAGAACTATCTGCGTACCTTCTGCAGCCGATCCGCCGTTTAGTGTATCAAACGTAGTAACTAATGTGACATTGTCGCCGTTATTGATGAGGACGATATCAGCAGCAGGCGCCGCTGTAGCACTCAGCAACAGGTTAACAGTAGAACTTGCTCCGCCCTCATCAAAGTGAAATTCACCGCCAGCATCAATTACAAGCGGACTAACCCCGGTAGCACCTATCTGGAACTCAAGTGTACCTGTTCCATAGTTACCTGACCTGTCACTGCCGAGATACAGTCGGTTCATCATAATCGTCGCGGCATCCCCGATAACAGTAAGAGTTCCCGTGGCGCCGCTGAGGCTTAATTTTTTCACATCAAAAGTACCGCCGCTGATGGTATAGTTGCCTTCTCCACCATTGTGACCGATATGACAATCATCGCTACCTCTGACGTTCAAATACCCACCTGTCTGGATTATGTTGCCTACACCGCCAGTCCCGAGATAAAGCTTTCTTACTTTGAGATTGCCGCCATCAGCAATTCTCATTGTAGCACCACCCCAAAATTCAAAAGACATAGTGCTTGAAAAATCCCAGGGACCGTCGTTCACCGTAGCATCAGTGGCAGCAGTATTAAACTCAATCTCACCGCCATTAGTCCAGGCAGACGGCCCGCCGTTCTGCCAGTTCGTACCATCACTAAAGTTGCCGGCCGTTCCCGTCCACACATCAATCGTCCCCGCGTAGGCATTCCCGGCGAGGATACAGACGCCGAGAACAGCCAACAGTAAATTGAGTCTTTTCATCATTCACCTTCCTTCCAGAAACATTACAGAAACCCAACTCCAAACACACACGCGGGCCAGCGCCCGCACAGAATCATCGCGTTCCAGTCCGTCGATAGTCCTCCTTTCCGGCTTACGATGCCTCATCACAAGCACCTTGCCACGATTGAGAGCACATGTTTACTGTAAGAAATTCGGGTTGGACGAAGTAGTGTATATTGCGGAATAATATTGCACGATTGCGAACCAGACCTTGCTTTTTGTGCTGTTATGGGATATAGATAGCCATTGAGATGGACAATCTGCAAGAAACAGCCCTGCGAGTGGCATTTGTCGTTCCTGACATTGGTCGTCAGACTCGCCAAATCCTCAGGGGTATTCATCGCTATATGATGGCAAATACGGCCTGGCAATTCCGCCTGGCTTGCGGGGAATCTCATAGCATCATTCCGGTTCTCAAGAAGGCTGGGATAGATGGCGCATTTGTCTCCTTTCGTGCCGAGCACGTGAACCATGAACTGCTTGCTACGGGCCTGCCCTGCGTAGCACTAAACTGCCTCAATATCCCCAGGAATGTGCCTTACGTCACTACCGATTCTGTGGCTGCCGGCAGAGTTGCTGCTGAGCATTTCATCGAGCGCGGGTTCCGCAATTTCGCGTATTACAGTCCTAGTGATATCTTCTGGTCAGGGCGGAGAAGAGAAGGGTTCTGCGGAAGGCTGAGGGAAGCCGGATATTCGGCCAGCGTTTACAAGATCAATGTGGCAGACAAGACGAAGGAGGACTGGCAGATAGGGCGCACCTGGATAAAAGGGCTTGAAGGGCCTTTGAAATGGTTGAGGTCTCTGCCAAAGCCGGTCGCCCTGATGGCCTGCGACGACGGCGTCGCCTATGATCTGGTCGAAGCTGCCGGAGAGGCTGGCATCCGCATACCCGAGGACGTCGCCGTCATGGGTGTGGACAATGACGACATTCTATGTAACAGCGTAAGACCTCCGCTCTCAAGTGTTGACACCAATTTTGAGCAGGCAGGCTACGAGGCAGCCGAGATTCTCAATGCGATGATGGCAGGCCAAATGGCCATGTCAGACCACCCCATACTTGCCCGCGTGACACGCGTTGTGGTCAGACAATCCTCCGATATCCTGGCGATCAATGACCCTCAGATAGCAGCCGCAGTCCACTTCATCCGAACACACTTCAACTCGCCGATTCAAATCGCTGATGTTGTCAATGCGACCAGCCTTTCAAGGCGAGTCTTGGAGAAGAGGTTCAGAGCTGTCCTGAAGCGCTCGATACTCGACGAGATAATGCGAAGACGGGTCGAGCACGTAGTTGATCTGCTCCTCAAGTCGGATATGTCAGTTGACCAGATCGTCGCCTCCTCGACCTTCGATTCGGCCAGCCACATGATCCGCGTGTTCAGAAAGCATATGGGCATGCCTCCGCGGACGTTCCGGAGAACGCATGGGGTGATCTGAGACGGTGGCCGGTGAGGGACTCTATTCGGTCTACATGACGACGCCAGATATCTATAGAGCCCAACCCGAACGTGATTTCAGACTTGCGGGCAGACCACAGATGTCTTTGTGGTATGGAAGTTACAGAAATGGGCAGGGGCGGATTTGAACCGCCGACACATGGATTTTCAGTCCTAAAGTCGCTCCATAAGTGCTTATGTGACAAGATGTTATAGCCGCGTTTTTCGGCCAAAACGAGACTTACAGGTGGTTAACAAGTGGGCGCACAAGTGGTTTACAGGTGAGTATCCACTGGCGATTGACGAACTTTTGGACGCACTCTGGACTGAAGAGGTCGGCAAATCAGGGCTCCGACACATGCAGCAATAGGCCGCAACCCAGCAACGAGAGTCACCGTGTCTGTGCCATCTTCGTTAGCGGTCCAGCTTATTCTGGTCGCTTGATGTGCATGGCTCTCATTCGCGATACCAGCGTGGCTGCATTCATACCCGAGAGTTCCGCCGCACCGCCGAAGCCTTTGATCTTCCAGTGGGTCCGGTCCAGAGCTGCCAGAAGGTCCTCCCGCTCGCGCTGCCTCAATTCGCTTTCCGTGAGAACTTCCGGCGCGTCGTTGTTTGGGCGATTAGGTCGGGTATGTATTACGGGTGGAGCTTCACGGATCGGCAGATCGAATTCAAGTACTCCGCCCCGCGCTAAGATGACGGCGCGCTCGATTACGTTCTGAAGTTCGCGGACATTGCTATAGTGGATATTACTATGGAATATACAGGGACTACCCTGATTGATGAGCCTCTTCTTATCTCATATGCTCACTCACATTGAACTGAAACGTTGGCATGACTCAGCGAGACTGAGCGCGGCCAGCATGATAATGCACTTCGAGAAAACACTCCCCCTGTGCAAGTTGTGACTCCTTTTCAGAAAGGGTCTTTATGCTTTACACTATCGCCGTAGTTTTGCTCGTATTGTGGCTCCTGGGGTTGGTCACTTCCTACACCATGGGCGGTTTCATTCACGCACTCTTGGTGATTGCCGTTGTGGTTGTTCTGCTTAGGCTGATAAGCGGACGCCGACTCACGTGAGCATTTCACAGGGCAATGCATCAACTTCGAAAGGGGCTCTTGTATGAACAGAGCAGTCATGCTCGCTGTTCCTGTCAGCGGCATAGTTTTGGTAGTTTATGGCGTTGCCGTCGCAAACTCATTCAGTTCCGACCTTTCCCGCTTCTTCAACGGCGTACCTACCGACAAGACGATATGGCTGCTGGTCGGTGGAATTGTTGCGATCGTTGTCGGGGGCGGCTGGTCTCCTCCGTCGCGGGCCTAGATGAAGCAAGAGAGCATCGGTGGGAGTGAATACGTAACACAAAAGGAGTCGTGTATGACCCCAAGTTTGGAAAAAAAAGCAAGTATGAGAACTGCAATTTCAGTTGTGCTAGTGTTAGCGCTGGTGGCCGTGTGCGGCTGCCAATCGAGCAGCCCGCGAGGCGGCAGCGTGGTTAAGGGCGAAGGATTCAAGATCGCCGTCCCAACCTTCACCACTGATATCAAACAGGGTGAAACCAAGAGCATTACCGTATCGCTCGAGAGGGGCGATTATTTCAAGCAGGACGTGAAACTGCAAATCAAAACGTCTGCCGGCATCAGCGTCCAGCCGACCAGCATTATTGTCAAGGCGAGTGACACACCTGATGTGCAACTCAGGATTGCTGCGGCTCAGAATGCCGCCCTCGGCGAGTATAGCGTCTCCGTCACGGGTATCCCGAAGTTTGGAGAATCGACCGCAACGGCATTCAATGTGAAAGTGGTCGCTCCGCAGCTCCTATTCGTTTGTCAGACTGGGAGTATGCTTGACGATCGGTAAAGCATACGCATGACACTAGAACGAACTTGGAGTTACACTGCTAGTTAAGAGGAGATATAACATGAAAGCAAAATCAATGCACAAATATGTCCTGGTAATCTCCCTTTGTGCGGTGGCTGCCTTCATAAGCGGATGCCATGGTTTCAGTGCCAACAGGTAGAATATTCCGGCAGACCGCGAGTTGCAGTATATACTGTCAGCATCTTGACAGAGGACAGTGGTGCGGATATAAATTGCGTTTTGCCCAAATTGTAATCGTTGCTATGTCTGTTACGGTACCGGCGCCGGACATCATGACCAAAACAGTGACGGATACAATTGATGCGAAAGTAGAGCAGTGCCTGTCACTGTTTATTTCTAAACAACAAGGTGTGGCTTGTTCAGCATCCGGCAGTAACAGGGGTGAGCCGTGCAATTATATGTGAAGAACCAGCGTGTACTTCCGGGAAACGGCCGTCTGGTCGCCCTATCTGCAGTGACCTTCATCTGCACACTGCTCTTGACATCCTGCTCGCGGGCAACTTCCGACTTCAACAGCGACATAGGCCTTCATGCCTCTGGAGGTACGGCTGATAGCAATAGCGTTGCCGAAGGCGGCAGCGGTCCTACGATCCTGCTGACCTATAGTGAAGATGATCTCAAAAAAAACCCTATCGGGTCTTTCATGTATTTTGTTCCGCTGATATCTCCAACACGTGTGGACATTGAAATGGACGCCAATAGCAACCAGCAGACAGGCATTATCTCGTGTGAAAGAAAGATCACCTCAGAATCCTTTCATGTGACCTGTGAGTTCAAACTACTGGGCAAGGGGTATCACAAGAACATATTTGATCCGGCGGGGACGATAAATGCGGAGACCGGTGCGCTCAAAAAGGGGGAGTCGCTGGCAAATGTTCTCGATTATATCAAGCTCGAAGGAGAAGGCTTCGGCCGCATCGATATCAAAGGAACAGTAGATGGAGACACAAGTATTGTTACCGAGGTGGACCTGATCTTCAATGGCAGAGGGCACAAAAGCCCTGTAACTGTTGGTATCTATGATATCAAGCCACAGGGCGGCGAGTACAGATATGAAAACAGGTCGAACCGGATAGTTGCCCGCGTGAATTCACTTACATTCAGAAAGACCGAGAAGACTCCCCGGATGGGAATAAAGGTGGCGTCGATAACTGGCGCGGCAAAGTCCGAGGGCCTGTTCAGCGGCATCAAGGGGTCTATCGCCAATCTGTTCATAGCTCCGACGAAGGTGACCAAACTGGGCAACGATACAATGCTCGCCTTTGGCTGCGCGCTGATGAAACAGGAGCCTACGTTCACTTTTCCGAAGGCCACGAATATAGGAGAAACCAAGCTGGCGGCCGTAGATAGTAATCAGGACTGAGCAGCAGCAGGACTGTACCTATGGTTCACGAAATCGTTGGCACCATCAGTCTTTCGGTCGCGTATCGCCGGCTAAGTTTGCGTCATTTGGAGAGTCATCAGGACGATCGGAGCTATGGTGCTCCAACCAGCCAAACGTAAGGACTGCCAGGAGGCCGACGAGCGTTCCTCCGATAACGTCGACGGCGTAATGGAACATGCAGTAGACCGTGGCAATAGAGAGGAACAAGAAAGTCAGCCAATACAGAATACTGAGCTTTTTGAAATGCTTGCTTCCCCACCATGCTACCAGAAATGTGACCGCAACGTGCGAGCTTGGGAAGGCTGAGCCTGGCGTCTCTCCCTTAGCCCAGATGAAATCTACTATTGAGCGAAACATGCCGTGCTGCAGATAGTACTCATTCCGCAACGGTATCGGGCCCTCAACCGGCAGAAATATGTATATGAGATAACAGAAGTAGAACAAGGATGAAAGCTGGAACATGAAGCTCTCGAAGAGCTTTACATCCTTGCGGTAGAGCAAAATGCAGGTTATGGGGATTATCAGATAATAGCTGGAGTAGAAGAAGTGAAAGAACTCGTCCAGGAAGGCATTGCCGTGTGGACCATAGAGGAGAAAGCCGGGAAACTGGCCGAAGATATGCACGTCCAGATCCAGAAAAGAACTGTCCAAGAACTTGGGGACGACGACAGTGTTGATCAATCCGGTCTGATAGTAGAAGAAACTGTACATGATCAAGGGATACCACAGGCTCAGAGTATGAAGAAGAGCAGGTATAGATGCGCCTCCCCAGCCAGTCCCTGTTTTGCTCAGGCTGCTCCCCCTGCCAAGGCTCAGCAGAAGGACGAGAAGGATAGCTGAGAGGTCAAATGCGAGATGGCAACCGTATGCCGCAACCTTTGTTCTGAACAAAAAGATGAAGATAGCCACAATAAGACTATAGAGTATAGTTACTCTGTCGGTGGCATTGAGGCTGAGGTTTCTCATGCGGCTCCGTACACAAGACTGTTCTGACTGTCAGGCGTATCATAGTCCCACTGCTGAAGCCCGACAAGCAGAATGTGCTTGTCTTGTATGCCCCAGGCCCTATAATTGAGACAAATATGGTGTGAGTACACTCTCAAATCCGAGAGTTATGGGCAAGGTCGACAGTGCCAATCGTAATTGGGGACATCGGAAAGATATATGTCGGTTCAGTCAAGAATGAAAGCAGGTCCGCATCACACTCCCGGCAACCTCATCCAGATGTTGCACCGCCACACCGCAGAACGTCCTGACAAGCATGCATTTGTTTATCTGCTCAATGAAGGGGCTGACGCCGCCACGCTGACGTACGCACAACTGGATAACAGGGCGCGCGCCATTGGCGCCCGCTTGCAGGGCATGGGCCTTACCGGCCAGCGAGCGCTGCTTGTATATCCTCCTGGACTTGACTTCATTGTGGCCTTCTTCGGCTGCTTGTACGCCGGGTGCGTGGCGGTGCCAACCTACCCCCCTCGCCGCCACCGCATGTCAGACCGCTTCCATGCCATTGCTGCCGACTCCGGGGTCGGCATTGTCCTTAGCACCTCTTCTGCCACGACCCAGTTCCAGGGGCTGATCGGGCCAAAAGTTGGTCGGACCACGACTTCTTCTCAGGCTCCATGGCTCGCCACCGACGAAATATCAGATGACCTGGCTGAGCACTGGAGCGAACCTACCGTCACCTCTGACACGCTTGCCATGCTGCAGTATACCTCCGGCTCGACCAGCCAGCCGAAGGGCGTCATGATCAGCCACGCCAACCTCATCGATAACTCCCGCAGCATCCACCAGGCGTTCGGGATACAGCGCCAGGACAGCGGCGTGTTCTGGCTGCCCACATACCACGACATGGGACTAGTGGGCGGCGTAATGGTTCCTGTATTCGCCGGCGCCACAAGCATCCTCTTCTCGCCGGCTGATTTCCTCCAGAAACCCATCACCTGGCTGGCCGCTATCAGCAAATACAGGATAACTATCTCGGGCGGACCCAACTTCGCCTACGACCTTTGCGTTCGCAAGATCACTGACGAGCAGCGTGCCACGCTCGATCTCTCATCCTGGGCGTTGGCCTTCGTAGGCGCCGAACCCGTTGCGCCAGCAACGCTCGAACGCTTTGCCGCCACGTTTGCCCCCTGCGGCTTCAAACCAAACGCCTTCTACCCATGCTATGGCCTGGCGGAGGCGACCCTCATCGTCAGCGGCCCGCCGCGTGGCAGCGGCGCGACCGTGCGGGCCTTCAACGAGACGGCACTGACCAGGAACCGAGTAGAGGCCGTACCAGACGATAACCCCTATGCTCATCG
>Ga0209164_1001122_pt1 | contig 39253 bp, 27 predicted proteins | sample MTBNYHSulfiMetaG_FD_187458 | JGI IMG/M metagenome (GOLD analysis project Ga0209164, IMG submission 187458) | Enrichment culture microbial communities from rom New York Harbor, USA that are MTBE-degrading - MTBE-NYH (New York Harbor Sulfidogenic)... | ecosystem: Environmental > Aquatic > Marine >... | reverse complement strand
AGGACAACTCCCAAAGCACGCTCGTCCTGATCCGGTAAGACCAAAATTTTTTTAATACGCCCATTTATGCTATAGTCGGCGCCATTTGCCAGCTGCCGCATCGCCTCGCGTGCGCCTGCACCCGCTGTTTATCCAGCGGTCGTCTCACCCCCGGAGACTCGAATTCCACCGGACAGCATCTGTCCGGTAGCGGTTTTTTGTTTTAAATTCAGAGGGATAAACGATAATGCACAACCATCGTACCAGCGTTACCCAGTTCATCATTGAGGAGCAGCGCAAGCTGCAGGGCGCCACCGGCGACTTTACCTCCCTGCTCAACGACATCGTTACCGCCTGCAAGGTGATCTCCAACCTGGTCAACCACGGCGAACTGGTCGGGGTACTCGGCGCCGCCGGCTCCGAGAACGTCCAGGGCGAAGAGCAGAAGAAGATGGACATCATCACCAATGAGGTCTTCCTCAAGACCAACGAGTGGGCCGGCCACCTCGCTGCGATGGCCTCCGAGGAGATGGAGGAGATCTACCACATCCCCGCAGGTAACCCGCGCGGCAAATACCTGCTGACCTTCGACCCGCTCGACGGCTCTTCCAATATGGATGTCAACGTCTCAGTCGGTACCATCTTCTCCGTGCTGCGTTTCCACGGCGATGTCGAAAACCCGACCGCAGAGGACTTCCTGCAGCCCGGTACCGAGCAGGTCTGCGCAGGCTACGCCCTGTATGGACCGTCAACCATGCTGGTGCTGACCACCGGCCAGGGCGTCAACGGCTTCACCCTGGACATGAACATCGGTGAGTTCGTACTTACTCACCCAAATATGACCATCCCTGCTGACACCCGCGAATTCGCCATCAATGCCTCCAACATGCGCCACTGGGAGGCCCCGGTAAAGCGCTACGTCGACGAGTGCCTTGCCGGCAAGGAGGGCCCGCGTGGCGAGGACTTCAACATGCGCTGGGTCGCCTCCATGGTGGCAGAGGTTCACCGCATCCTCACCCGCGGCGGCGTCTTCATGTACCCGCTGGATGAGAAGATGAAGGCCAAGGGTACCGAGGGCAAGCTGCGCCTGATGTACGAGGCCAACCCTATGTCCTTCATCGTCGAGCAGGCTGGTGGCGCCTCGACCACCGGTCGCCAGCGCATCATGGAGGTCCAGCCCAGCGGGCTGCACCAGCGCGTACCGGTTGTACTGGGCTCCAAAAACGAAGTGGAACGCATTACCGCCTACCACAACGAGTAACAACTGCCACCGCGGCAAAAAGAAAGGGGAGGGTGCCAGGCACCTTCCCCTTTTTTTGTGTTCACCGCAAAGACGCAAAAAGCTCAAAGGCTATGAGTTAGGCTTCAGAGTAATAGTAAGTGTTCACAAACCTTCGCCATTTGCGCGTTAATCCCTGACTTTTGAGGTTAGCAATGTCAAATCACATCTAGAGTGTGAATCGAACGTAGTAACTCCCCACCAGTCAGGAATGCTCATTTCTCCTGTTACTTCGCGTCCTTTGCGCGATGCACATGGATGTGCAAGTGCCGCGATGACAGGCGGCCCTTTGCGGTGAATAAGTCCTTTAGATATCCAGGTTCTCCACGTAGAGGGCGTTCTGCTCGATGAAGTCGCGCCGTGGCTCGACGTTGTCGCCCATCAGGGTGGTGAAGATATCGTCGGCTGCGATGACGTCCTCGATCGCCACCTGAAGCAGGCGGCGGCTGGCGGGATTCATGGTCGTCTCCCACAACTGCTCCGGGTTCATCTCACCGAGACCTTTGTAGCGCTGGACATGCTGACCGCGCTTGGCCTCGTCCAGCATCCATTCCAGCGCCTCGCGGAAGGTGGTGATCTCCCGGCTGCGCTCGCCACGCTGGATATAGGCCCCTTCGCCGATCAATCCGTGCAGCTCCTCACCCAAAGTACGGATCCCCCTGTACTCCGGCAGCTCGAAGAAATCCTCCTGGAAGGAGTAGTCGGTTGGCACGCCGTGGCGCCACTCGCTGACGACCGCACTCTCTATGCCACCGGCAGGGGTCTTGTCGTAGCTGACGCTGTAGCGACGCTCGGTGCCGTGCTCCGCGTTCAACGCGGCTACCAGCTGATCGAACCACTGCTCGGCGGAGCCGTTGCCGAATGCCTCCTCAGCTATGGCCGGCATGCTGATCATCTTTTCCAGTATGGTGCCGTTGTAGCGGCGTGACAGCCGGTTGATACTGCCCATTACCATCTGGTTTTGATGTGCCAGTTGCTCCAGCGCCACACCGTTGATGGCCGGTGCGTCGGCACTCACATGCAGTTCGGCGTTCTCGATAGCGATCTGCAGCAGGTAGGCGTTGAGTTCGTTGTCATCCTTGACGTAACGCTCCTGCTTGCCCTTTTTCACCTTGTAGAGCGGCGGTTGAGCGATATAGATGTGGCCACGTTCGACCAGCTCAGGCATCTGGCGATAGAAGAAGGTGAGCAGGAGGGTGCGGATGTGAGAGCCGTCGACGTCGGCATCGGTCATGATGATGATGCGGTGGTAGCGCAGTTTGTCCGGATTGAACTCCTCCTTGCCGATGCCGCATCCAAGGGCGGTGATCAGCGTGCCGACCTCCTGGGAGGAGATCATCTTGTCGAAACGCGCCTTCTCCACGTTGAGGATCTTGCCTTTCAGGGGCAGGATCGCCTGGTTCTTGCGATCACGGCCCTGCTTGGCGGAGCCGCCGGCGGAGTCACCTTCCACCAGGTAGAGTTCGGATTTGGCCGGATCGCGTTCCTGGCAATCGGCCAGCTTCCCCGGCAGACCGGCCACATCGAGCGCTCCCTTGCGGCGTGTCATCTCCCGCGCCTTGCGTGCTGCCTCGCGGGCACGGGCCGCATCGACCACCTTGCCGGCTACGATCTTCGCTTCACCCGGGTTTTCCAGCAGAAAATCCTGGAAACGCTCGGCCACCAGGGACTCCACGACCCCCTTTACCTCGGAGGAGACCAGTTTGTCCTTAGTTTGGGAGGAGAACTTCGGATCCGGTACCTTTACCGACAGCACCGCTGTGAGCCCCTCGCGGGCGTCGTCACCGCTGGGGGCGACCTTGGCCTTCTTTGCCAGGCCCTCCGATTCGATGTAACCATTGAGGCTGCGGGTCAGTGCGGCGCGGAAACCGGCGAGGTGGGTGCCGCCATCGCGCTGCGGGATGTTATTGGTAAAGCAGAAGATATTCTCCTGGTAGGCATCGCTCCACTGCATCGAGACCTCGACGACGATGTTGTCACGCTCGGCAGTAAAATGGAGCACCGTCGGGTGGAGCGGGGTCTTGTTGCGGTTCAGGTGCTCTACAAAGGCGCTGATGCCGCCGTCATATTCGAAGACATCCTCCTTGCCGGTACGCTCGTCCTGGAGATGAATGCGCACCCCGGAGTTGAGGAATGAGAGCTCACGCAGCCGTTTTGCCAGGATCTCGTAATGAAATTCGGTCTGGGTGAAGATAGTGGTGCTCGGCTTGAAGCGAATCTCGGTTCCCGTACCGTTGCTGTCGCCAACCTCTTTCAGGGGGTACTGCGGCTCGCCGAGGCCGTACTCCTGCTGATACTTCCTCCCATTTCTGCGAATCGTCAGCTTGAGGCTCTCCGAGAGGGCGTTGACTACTGAGACACCTACCCCGTGCAGGCCGCCGGAAACCTTGTAGGAGTTATCGTCGAACTTGCCACCGGCATGCAGCACGGTGAGAATGACCTCTGCAGCCGAGCGACCCTCCTCTTCGTGGAAGTCGACGGGAATGCCGCGGCCGTTATCCTTGACCGAGACCGAACCGTCGCTGTGGATCTCGACATCGATCTGGGTGCAGTGACCTGCCAGCGCCTCGTCGATAGAGTTATCGACCACCTCAAACACCATGTGGTGCAGACCTGTACCATCATCGGTATCGCCGATATACATACCAGGGCGCTTGCGAACCGCATCCAGTCCCTTGAGTACCTTGATATTGGAAGAATTATATTCGCTCATAACCAGCTCCGGGCATTAGGTCGGGACATTATACCACCTCTTTGATATTTCCATGTTCCACGTGGAACACTCTCACATCACCCCATAGCGAAACATCGAGGTGACTACGATCTGTCGTTGTAACGAATACCTGCGTCTCCAGATCGTGCAGCAGGCGTAGTAACTGGGCACGATGATTGGCGTCGAGTTCGGCCGGCAGGTCATCGACAAGGACGACGGCACTCTTGCCCGTTTGCTGTTTGATATATTCCAGCTGGGCCAATTTTAGTGCGCAAAGCAGCAACTTGAGCTGCCCCCTGGAGAAGATGTCCGTTACCTTTTTGTCACCCACACTGAACACCAGTTCAGCCCGGTGTGGGCCGACACCGGTATACTTCTGTTTGAGGTCCATTTCCACCGCACGCTCAAGACTTGTCTCGAGGCTCTCTCCTGATCGCCACCCCTGCCGATAGGAGAGCGCAATTTCCTGACCCGTAAGGAGATGACCTACATAGTGTTCGATGTGAGGAGCGATTGCATCGACTGCTTTTCGGCGTAGATCCGCCAAGTGCTCACCGTGTTCGACGACCCCTCGATTCCAGAATGGCAACTCACCTAACCGGTTATCGCGCAGCAGTGCATTTCGCTGTTTGACCGCACGCTGGTACCGCTTCCAGGTTTCATAAAAAAGTGGTTCCACGTGGAACAATATCCAATCCAGATAGGAGCGGCGCTCGACGGGCGCACCGAGCAGGAGGGAAATGGACTCAGGTGTAATGAGCTGTAGCGGTAGCAGGTCGACCAGGCGAGTACGGTTAGTTAGGGTCTCGCCATCGAGTCGGATCGTCATCCTGTTGTCGATGAAACGTTGGAGTCCAAGACGGTGTGAAATGGTTGAATCGGTAAATGTTGCAAAAAGCAGGAGGTCCTCGAACCCTTCCTGTACCAGTTGCCTTGTCTTGATGGTGCGGAAGGAGCGGGCAAGCCCGAGCATATGAAGCGCTTCAAGAAAGCTCGTCTTCCCGCTGGCGTTCTCGCCTTCCAGGACGTTGAGCCCGGCAGCAGGGGAGAGTGAAACTGAGGCCAGGTTACGGAAGTGCCTGACCTCAATCCTAGTGAGAAACATGGACAGATCAGAGGCGCATCGGCATCACGACGTAGCGTGATGAGTCATCTCCGATACCGCTGATGAGACAGCTGCTATTGGGATCGATGAGGGTAAGCTGAACCTCATCCTGCTTGATCGCATTAAGGGCATCCACCAGGTAGGAGACATTGAAACCGATTTCGAGCTCATCGCCGCTGTAGTTGATATCGATCTCCTCCTCGGCCTCCTCCTGATCGGGATTGTTGACCGTAGCACGCAGCAGACCGCCGCTGAAGTTCATGCGAATACCGCGATACTTCTCGTTGGATAGTATCGAGGCACGGAGCAGACCTTGGCGCAGAGTCTCGCGCTGGGCAACGACAATCTTGTCACCGCCCTTGGGTATGACACGGTCGTAATCGGGAAAACGCCCATCGATGAGCTTTGAGAGGAAAACGATTTCACCGAGATCGATGCGGATGTGGTTGGAGTTCAGCTGAATAGTGCAGGGGGCATCACTGTCGCTGAGCAGTCGGGAGAGTTCGACCACCCCTTTGCGCGGAATGATGATTTGGCTGATATCACCGGGAACCAGCTCGCTGGACATATCGCAAAGAGCCAGGCGGTGACCGTCGGTCGCGACAGCGCGCAGTGCATTGGGTCGCAGTTCGAGCAGCAATCCGTTCAGGTAATAACGGACATCCTGATTGGCCATGCAGAACTGGGTCTGTTCGATCAGGTGCTTGAGCGTCGATTGCGGCACGGCGTATTCACGCGCACCGGTAACCTTGTCGGTAGCGGGAAAATCGTTAGCCGAAAGAGTAGCCAGATTGAAGCGACTCTTGCCGGAGCGGATAAGTGCCCGTTGTTCATCGATGGTGATACTGAGCTCGGCATCTTCGGGAAGGCTCTTGCAGATATCCATGAACTTTCTCGCAGGGAGCGTGATCTCTCCGCCCTCGGCCCCCTCGAGTTGTGTGCTCGCGGTGAGCTCGACCTCGAGGTCTGTCCCGGTAAGGGTCAGCCTGTCGGCCTCGATATTAACCAGGACATTCGAAAGAATGGGCAGGGTTTGACGTTTTTCCACGACACCGCTGACAACCTGTAGAGGCCTGAGCAACGCTTCCCGAGTGATCTTGAATTTCATCTCAACACATCCCGTGATTTATATATATAAGATAGATATATAAAACCTGTTATTACTATTAGTGAAGCCAGTTCCTGTGGACTAACTGTATTTTTTCTATATATTTCAAATAATTACAATCGTTTTTTTACTCTGGCTGCCAGCGCGCAAGCCGTCAGCTTCCTGTGGATAAGTTGTCGACAGTTTTTGCCGTTTCGAAAAGCGCCAGGTTATCCACAGGATACCAACATCATGTGGTCAGTATTCTTAACAGGTTTGCATAATCGTCACTGATCATCTGGTCACCCTCCTTGAGTTCGACCACCTTCTTGCAGGCATGCATCACAGTGGTGTGGTCTCGACCGCCAAAGGCATCGCCAATCTCGGGGAGGCTGTGGTTCGTCAGCTCCTTTGCCAGCGCCATGGCAATCTGTCGCGGCCGGGCAATCGAGCGGTTACGACGCTTCGATAATAGATCAGCGACACGTATCTTGTAATACTCAGAGACGGTTTTCTGAATATTTTCAATAGTTACCAGCTTGGCCTGCAGCGCAAGCAGGTCGCGCAGCGCCTCCTTGGCAAAATCGAGGGTGATCGGCCTGCCGGTGAAGTGGGCGTTGGCGATGACCCGGCGCAACGCCCCTTCCAGTTCACGGATATTGGAGCGGATCCGCTTGGCGATGAAGAAGGCGACCTCATGGGGCAGTTCGATCTTGGCTTGGCTGGCCTTGCTCATCAGGATGGCGACGCGGGTCTCCAGCTCCGGCGGTTCGATGGCGACCGTAAGCCCCCAGCCAAAGCGGGATTTGAGACGCTCCTCGAGCCCGTTGACCTCCTTCGGGTAGCGGTCACAGGTGAGGATCACCTGGCGCTGTCCCTCCAGCAGGGCGTTGAAGGTGTGGAAAAACTCCTCCTGGGAGCGCTCCTTGCCGGCGAAGAACTGGATGTCGTCGATGAGCAGGGCGTCGACCGAGCGGTAGTAGCGCTTGAAGTCGTTGATTGCGTTGTGCTGCAGCGCCTTGACCATGTCGGCAACGAAACGCTCCGAGTGGAGGTAGACCACCTTGGCCGAGGGGTTGCTGTCGAGGATGAGGTTGCCGACGGCGTGCATCAGGTGGGTCTTGCCCAGACCGACCCCCCCGTAGAGAAACAAGGGGTTGTAAGCGGTGCCGGGATTTTCCGCCACCTGCATGGATGCGGCACGGGCCAGCTGGTTGGATTTGCCCTCGACGAAATTGGCGAAGGTGAAGACCGGATTGGTGCGCGGGCGCTCGTCGCTGCCGCTGCGGCTGCGCACCACCCTGACCTGGCCGGGCTCCTGTGCCTGGGGGGCGACAGGACCAGGGGAGGGCTCCTGTGCGGCGGCCTTGGGCCTGGCGAGGGTGCCGACCTCGAAGAGCAGCCGCGGCGGGCGCTCCTCGCTCATCTGCTGCAGCATCTCCTCGATGCGGGCACGGAAGCGGTCGGTGACCCAGTCCTGAACGAACCGGTTGGGCGATAACAGGCGCAGCGTCTCCCCGTTCATCTCGGCCTGCAAGGGACGGATCCATGTGTTGAACTGCTGCGGAGAAAGTTCATCCTCCAGCCTGGCGAGACACTGGCCCCATAGCGCGATGGTCATCGCGAACCTCGATTTCGGTGTTGGAATAAAACTAAAGATGTGAAGCGGGCAGTTTACCGATAAACCACAGAGTTATCCACAACCCCCTTGGAGCGGAAAAAGGGCTTAATCTATTGACACAGCGGGCCCCGAGGCAGTATCTTGGCCGGCCTTTCCGACTATCCCCCGGGTAGTTGGCCTATTTCTATTTGTTAACTGGACGATCGCTGTAATGAAAAGAACCTTTCAGCCCAGCCGCATCAAGCGCGCTCGTAACCATGGTTTTCGCGCACGCATGCGCACTGTTGGTGGACGCAAGGTGATCAAGGCGCGCCGCGCCAAGGGCCGTGCCCGCCTGTCAGCCTAATATCTGGGCCTTGGCATCCCCTGCGGGTAGCACCCCGGAAGAGCAGAGTACGGGGCGCTTTACCCGCAGCGTACGGCTGCTCAGCCCGGCTGAGTTCAAGCGCGTATTTTCAGGTGCCTGCAAGGTCGGTGGACGCTATCTGACCGTGCTGGCCCGAGCCAATGATCTCGGCCACCCCCGTCTGGGGCTGGCGATTTCACGCAAACATGTCAAAAAGGCCGTTGGCCGCAACCTGATCAAACGTCAGGCAAGAGAGAGTTTTCGCCTGCATCAGGATACAATCGGTAGCCTTGATGTGGTGATATTGGGGAAACCGGGTGTCGACAAGCTCAGTCGCCACGAATTACGGGCCCTGATTGACGACTATTGGCAAGAACTGGCGAAACGATGCGAAAGATCCTGATCCTGCTGATCAAGGCCTATCAAGCAATATTCAGCCCCTATGTCGGGGGGCAATGCCGCTTTTACCCCACCTGTTCCTGTTATGCGACAGACGCCATTACCCATCATGGCGTGATCCGAGGTGTCTGGCTCAGCATCAGGCGCATCGGCCGCTGCCACCCCTGGCACGAGGGCGGGATCGATCCGGTTCCCGGTACCGAACATCTTTATAAGAAAGACTGAACCATGGACTTCCAAAGACTATTACTCGTAGCTGCCCTCTCCTTCACCCTGCTGATGATCTGGCAGGCGTGGCAACAGGATTATGTCCAGCCCAAAACCGAGGTCGCGCAGGGGCAGGCTGGATCGCAAGCAATACAGCCGGCCGGCGACATGCCCGGTGCACCGGAGCAGACGCTTTCCGCTGCCCAGCCGGGTGACGCCCCGAGCCTGCGCCAGGTCAAGAGCGTGCAGCGGGTCCAGGTCAGGACCGATCTCTACGACATCGAGATCGACGGCATCGGCGGGGATCTGCGCCGCGTCGACCTGCTCGACTACCCGGTCGAGGTCGGCAAGCCCGACCAGCCGTTCCGCCTGATGGCCGATGACAAGGATTTCTTCATCGCCCAGGCCGCCCTGCTGCCGGCCAACGGGAGTCCGGCGCCGAACCATCACCAGCAGTTCGTTGCCGAGAAGGATTCCTACCGCATGACCGAAGGGGAAGATACCCTGGATGTCAGGCTGACCTGGGTCGGCAGCGACGGTGTTGCTATCGACAAGATCTACACCTTCCACCGCGGCAGCTATGTCATCGACGTCGCCTTCGAGGTGCGGAACAACAGCGCCGAACCCTGGCAGGGGCATATGTACAGCCAGCTGCAGCGCAGCGAACCGGAGGATAGCGGGTCGGCCTTTATCTACACCTACACCGGCGGCGTGATCTACAGCGAGGAAGAGAAGTACGAAAAGGTCAAGTTCGATGACATGCAAAAGGTCGATCTCAACCGCACCATCACCGGCGGCTGGGCTGCGATGATCCAGCACTACTTCCTCGCCGCCTGGATCCCGCAGGCCAACGAAACCAGCAACTACTACACCAAGGCCCCCGGCGACAATCGCTACATTATCGGCATGGTCGGCGGTGCACGCAGTGTCCCTGCAGGCGAAAAGGGGCTGCTGAATGCACAGCTCTATGTCGGCCCCAAGCTTCAGGATGAGCTCAAAGAGGTGGCCAAGGGGCTGGAATTGACCGTCGATTACGGCATCCTGACCATCATCTCCGAGCCGCTGTTCTGGATGCTGAAGAAGATCCACGGGATTATCGGCAACTGGGGCTGGGCGATCATCATCCTCACCATCATGATCAAGGCGGTGTTCTACAAGCTTTCCGAGACCAGCTACAAGTCGATGGCGCACATGCGCAAGGTGCAGCCGCGCCTGGCGGCGCTCAAGGAGCGTTACGGCGACGACAAGCAGAAGCTCAACGAAGCGATGATGAAGATGTACCGCGAGGAGAAGATCAATCCCCTCGGCGGCTGCCTGCCGATACTGGTGCAAATCCCGGTGTTCATCGCGCTCTACTGGATGCTGCTCGAGAGCGTGGAGATGCGCCAGGCGCCGTTCATGCTCTGGATCCAGGACCTCTCCACCAAGGATCCCTTCTACGTGCTGCCGGTCTTGATGGGCGCGACGATGCTGATCCAGCACAAGCTCAACCCCACGCCGCTGGATCCGATCCAGGCGCGGGTGATGATGATCCTGCCGATCGCCTTCACCTTCTTCTTCATGTTCTTCCCCGCCGGTCTGGTGCTCTACTGGGTGGTCAACAACACCCTTTCCATTGCCCAGCAGTGGTACATCACCCGGGTGGTGATCGGGAACAAGTAGACGAAGAAGCGGTCATGAAAGGGCGCACTGCAGCGATGCAGTGCGCCTTTTTTGTTTGTTAACCACGAAGCACACGAAGAGCACGAAGAAAGAGAATGTCGAAGCGCTTTCTCTGTGTGGAATCCATACCTTCGTGTACTTCGTGCGCTTCGTGGTGAATAATTCAGGCCATGAACCGAATCAGCGATACCATAGCAGCACAGGCCACCCCGCCGGGACGCGGCGGGGTCGGCATCGTGCGCATCTCCGGGGCGAAGGCGGCCGAGTGCGCCGCGGCGATCCTCGGCCACTGCCCGCGCCCGCGTTATGCCGAGTACCTGCCGTTCAGCGACCTCGCCGGCGAGGTGGTGGACGAGGGCTTGGCCCTCTACTTCCCGGGACCCAACTCCTTTACCGGCGAGGACGTACTGGAGCTGCAGGGGCACGGTGGCCCGGTGGTGATGGACCGGCTGCTGGCCATCGTGCAGCAGCTCGGGGTGCGGCTGGCCCGCCCCGGCGAGTTCTCCGAACGGGCCTTCCTCAACGGCAAACTGGACCTTGCGCAGGCCGAGGCGATCGCCGATCTCATCGACGCCAGCAGCGAGCAGGCGGCACGCTCGGCGCTGCGCTCGCTGCGCGGCGAGTTTTCACAGCGCGTGCATGAACTGGTGGAGCGGCTGACGGAGCTGCGTATCTACGTCGAGTCGGCCATCGACTTCCCGGAGGAGGAGATCGACTTTCTCGCCGACGGCGAGGTGCAGCGGCGGCTCGACGGGATCCGCGCCGCGCTCGCCGCGGTGCAGGCGGCGGCGCAGCAGGGCTCGCTGCTCAAGGAGGGGATGACGGTGGTACTCGCCGGGCTGCCCAATGCCGGCAAGTCGAGCCTGCTCAACGCGCTGGCCGGGCAGGAGAGCGCCATCGTTACCGAGATCGCCGGCACCACCCGCGATGTGCTGCGCGAACAGATCAACCTCGACGGTATGCCGCTGCACATCATCGATACCGCTGGGCTGCGCGAGAGCGCAGATGCGGTGGAGCAGGAGGGGATCCGCCGCGCCTGGCGCGAGATCGAGCAGGCCGACCGGCTGCTGCTGCTGGTCGATGACGGCCGCGGCGTGACGGAGCAGGAGCGGGCGATCCTCGAGCGCCTGCCGCACGGACTCAACGTGACGGTGATCCGCAACAAGTGCGACCTCAGCGGACACGCCGCCGCAGTGGAGGAGGGGGAGCTGGGAACCGAGATCCGCCTCTCGGCCAAGACCGGCGAGGGCCTCGAGCTGCTGCGCCGGCACCTGGAGCAGAGCATCGGCTACCAGGGCAGCGGCGAAGGGAGTTTCATGGCGCGCCGCCGCCACCTCGACGCGCTGGCCCGCGCCGAGGCCAACCTGCAAACCGGGGACATGCTGTTGCAGCAGGGTGCCGGTGAACTGCTCGCCGAGGAGTTGCGCCTGGCCCAGCAGGCGCTCGGCGAGATCACCGGCGAGGTCAGCTCCGACGACCTGCTCGGGCGGATCTTCTCCAGTTTTTGCATCGGAAAATGAAAAAGCAAAAACCTTTCAACGCAAAGGTCGCAAAGACGCAAAGGACGCAAAGCGCATCGATTGCGAGAGGTCAATTAATCCATTTCCTTGGCGACTTTGCGCGATGCACATGGATGTGCAAGTGCCGCGATGAGAGGACGCCATTGAGCGGCCCTTTGCGGTGAAATAATTTTCAGGGACGAAATTCCGCAACCTGCCGTTTCAGCTCTGCCAGCTGTTCCTCATCTGCGTTGCGTCCGTAGCGCAGCGCTTCATACAAAGCCGTGATCTCACTGACCGATTTGTCCAGTTCGGGCCGGTTTTTAATGACCCGTGCGGCAAAGGTGCGCGGCCCCTCGTCAGGGCGGCGTGCCAGGCTCGACCGTTCGAGCCTTTGGCAGAAGCGCTGATAGAGGCGCAGTACCGGATCGCGCTGGCGCGGGCGGCGCAGCAGCAGGATCAGTGCGATGAGACCGAGCAGGGTGGCGAGGAGTGCGACCATCAGGGTGATCAGGCGGCGCCAGGATTGGTCCTGCAGGCCCAGCGCGCGCAGCACGCGCGCCTGCCGTGCCTGGTCGAAGCCGAGCACCCACTGGTTCCAGCCGTTGTTGAGCGCATCCCAGCCGTGGCGCATCTTGAACAGGGCCTGGCTGAGTGCGGTGAGCTCGGCGGAGCGGCCGGCGATAAAGCCGGTGCTGCGAAAGCGGGCGGTGTCGCCGTTGGTCACCACCCGCTCCGGCGGGATGGCGGCGGTGGGATCGACCCGTACCCAGCCCCGGCCGTCGAGCCACACCTCGGCCCAGGCGTGGGCGTTGCTCTGGCGGATAATCAGGTAATCGCCCAGCTCGTTGAGCTCGCCGCCCTGATAGCCGGTGACCACCCGCGCCGGAACGTCCGCGGCACGCATCAGGGTGACGAAGGCGGCGGCGAAGTGTTCGCAAAACCCCTGCCGGCTCTGGAACATGAACTCGTCGACCGGATCGTCACCGAGGGCAGGCGGGGTGCGGGTGTAGTAGAAGGGCTGCTCGGCGAAGTGGCGCAAGGCGCGCTGCACCACCGCCGCATCGTCGTTGCTGCCGGCACGCCAGCGGGCGGCCAGTTCCCGGCTGCGCGGGTTGGACTCCTCCGGCAGCTGCAGCGCCCGTTCCCAATCCCGGCCCGACAGCTCATCCATGCGGTAGTCGAGCACCGAGGCGATGTCGTAGCGCAGGCGCCGATCGATATCGTTTCTGCTCAGCAGCTGGTAGTCGGTGGTGAGAAAGGCCCCGCCCGGGATCTCGCCGAGCGGGAGCTGCGTCGGCAGCTCGAGGGCGAACAGCCACCGCTGGTCGTGCGGTTCGAGGGTAACGGTGTAGCGGATCGGCCCGCTGAGGGGGCGGTAGTCCGGGCCGGGGGCGGGCATGTCGCGGCCACCCCGCTGCCAGCTGCGCCCATCGGTCTGCCACAGCACCGGGCCGCGCCAGTAGAGGGTATCGGCGGCGGGTAGGGGGCCGTCGAAGGTGACGCGAAAGGCGACCTCGGCCGATTCGGCGAGCTGCGTGATGGTGCCCATGCGGATGCTGTCGCCCAGGCCGGTGATGGCGCTGCCTCCCCCTTTGGGCATACTCCACAGCGGTCCGGAGAGGCGGGGGAAGAGCAGGAACATCACCACCATCAACGGCAGCGCCTGCAGCAGCAGCGCACCGCCGGTGCGCAGATAGAGCCGCGCATCGCGCACCTGCTGCCCCGGATGGTTGAGGGCGGCGAGCGCGGCGGTCAGGGCCAGCACCACCGCGAAGAGGTAGGCGCCCATGAACAGCGACTGGCTGAAGAGAAAGCCGCTGATCACCAGGAAGTAGCCGATGAAGATGGCGATCATCGCATCGCGCAGCGTGCGGATCTCCAGCAGCTTGAGACAGAGCATCACTGCCAGCAGGGCCACACCGCCGTCGCGGCCGATCACTGTGCGGAAGGCGAGAAGGACCAGGCCGATACCGAGCAGGGTCAGCAGCCAGCGCACCCCCCGCCCTGGCAGCGGCCAGCCGCGCAGCTCGTGCAGCAGCCGCCAGCCGAGCAGGGCAGCGCAGCCGCCGGCCAGCCAGAGCGGAAAGCGCAGCAGGTGGGGCAGCAGCACCAGCACCAGGGCACCGAGCAGCCAGTAGCGGCCGATGGCCGGCGGGGCGAGCAGATCATGGCGGCGGCTCACGCGGCCTCCTCCGGCAGGGCGTAGAGTGCAAGCGCGCCGAGACAGCGGCGGCGGTGCGCCTCACCGCAGGCGGGGGCAAATTCCCGCTCCGGCAACGCCAGCCCGTAGGCGAGCCCCAGCGAGTCGGCCTCGAGGACCCAGCGGGTCAACAGCGAGAGCCGCTGTTCCAGCGGCAGCTGGCCGGTCTGCTCCCAGCGCAGCCACAGCTCGCGCGAAATGCCGCCACCGAACTGCTTGGTCAGCAGTCCCTGCTCGCGTGCCGCCGCCTTCCAGTGCACATGACGCAGCGAGTCGCCGGGGTGGTAGGTGCGCAGGGAGGCAAAGTCGTCGCTGCCGCTCCCCTGATCGCCCACCGCGCCGCTGCTGGCCAGCAACTGCGGCGGGAGGCCGCGCCGCTCGGCGGGACGCGGATAGATCAGGCAGGCCATATCCAGGTGGACGTAGCTCCAGGCGTGAAACAGTCCCAGCGGGAAGCGGGTGTAGATGGTGATGCGGCCCGGATGGAGCAGGCCGCGCTGCCGGCTGGGCAGCGGCAGGCTCAGCCACTGGCCGCCGTTCTGCGGCAGATCAACGGTGAGCGGCTCCTGCCCGGGAAGCATGAGGTTGAGCGCGTAGCGCTCACGTCCGCCGCGGTTCTCCAGATTGACGCTGAAGCGGGCGGTCTCGCCGGCGAAGACCGGCTGCGGGTGCCCGGTGCGCAGGGTCAGGGCATGCAGGTTACGGAAGGTGTGGATCATCGAGACCACGGCCAGGCCGGTGAGCAGGAAGGTGAGCACGAAGGCCAGGCTGTTCTGGTAATTGACCGCGCCGATCAGCATCGCCAGCAGGGTGAGGGCGAAGATCAGCCCGCTGCGGGTAGGCAGGATATAGACCCGGCGCCGCCCGAGGGTGACCGGCCCCGCCTCCGGCGCATCGCGGCGAAACAGCCGGCGCCAGAAGCCCAGTTTCTCATCACGCCATGTCTTGAACCCGCTAGTAGCCATACGAAAAGCGATTCACCACGAAGCACACGAAGAGCACGAAGTTTGATGTTGCGAGGATGAAACCGCATCACTCGCCAATGGTAGGGCAAATGTCATGCTCATAACGGTGCGCATCGCGAGAAATAAGACCTTCGTGGTCTTCGTGTGCTTCGTGGTAACCGGGCCGTTCAGGGGATCGGCACCTCGCTGAAGGGTTTGACGATCGCCTCGGCGCTGCGCGCGGTCTGCTCCCCGGCTGGCTGCAGCCGGTGGGCGGCGACGTGGGGCAGCACCACCTGCACATCCTCCGGCATCACGTGATCCCTGCCCTCGAGCAGGGCCCAGGCGCGGGCGGCGGAGAGCAGCGCCAGGCCGGCGCGAGGCGAGAGGCCGGTGAGAAACCAGGGGGATTCGCGGGAGAAGGCGAGCAGCGCCTGCACGTAGTCGATCAGCGCATCGGAGGCATGCACCTGGCGCACCTGCTGCTGCAGGGCGATCAGCTCGGCGGGCTGCATCACCGGCCGGATCTCCTCGAGCATGTCGCGCCGGTCGCGCCCGGCAAGCAGCGCCCGCTCGGCGCTCTGCTCGGGGTAGCCCAGCGAGATCACCATCAGGAAGCGGTCGAGCTGCGATTCGGGCAGCGGGAAGGTGCCGATCTGGTTGGCCGGGTTCTGCGTGGCGATGACGAAGAAGGGCGAGGGCAGGGGGATGGTCTGCCCCTCGATGCTGACCTGGTGCTCCTCCATCGCCTCGAGCAGCGCGCTCTGGGTCTTGGGGGTGGCGCGGTTGATCTCGTCGGCCAGCACCACCTCGGAGAAGATCGGCCCGGGGTGAAACTTGAAGTTGCCGCCGTCGCGCTCGTAGACCGAGACGCCGAGGATGTCCGCCGGCAGCAGGTCGGAGGTGAACTGCACGCGGTTGAAACGCAGCCCGAGGGTGGCGGCCAGTACATGGGAGAGGATCGTCTTGCCCACCCCGGGCAGGTCCTCGATCAGCAGGTGGCCGCGCGCCAGCATGCAGGCCACCGCCAGCTTGATCTGGTGCTCCTTGCCGAGGATGAAGGTTCCCGTCTGATTGATTACCTGCTGCAGCTGTGCCTGCATGGCGCTCCCTTAACTGTTGGCGGCCTGCACATGTTCAGACCGGAATGATTTGTGGTAGCTTTGTACCCGGCGCAGTTGCCGGCATCATAACCGATCACCGGTGTGCCGGTGACCATCCCGCTGCCGCCGCAGTGCAGCGGGGTGGCGGGACAGAACAACAACACAAAGGAACGGTGTTATGCAGCGACTCTTCGCCCTTCTCGGCACGATCCTCTCCCCCTTTATCGGTCGCGTGAGCTGGAGCGCTCCCCCCTGGCTGGCCTATGGCGGCAGCGCGATACGTCGCCACCCTGTCATTACGCTCCTTCTGCTGGTAATAGCAGCTGCCGGCAGCGGCGGCTACCTCTATTACCAGCAGCTGCCCAAGCCGCTGCAGTACAAGGGGGTGGTCGACGCGCCCGGCATCAGCACGGTGGTGGACGAGGAGCTGCGGATCGACAGCCTGCGCATCGGTTTCAACTACGACCGCGAGGCGATGAGGGAGGTTCCGGAGAACCTGGGCGAGCCCTCGGTGGCCAGCCTGGAGCTGATGGGCAAGCCGCTCACACAGGGCATCCGCCTGGAGCCCGCCCTTGCCGGGGAGTGGCGCTGGCAGGACGATCGCACCCTGCTGTTCACGCCGCAGGAGGACTGGCCGGCGGAGCAGGAGTACACGGTCAGCCTCTCGCCGCTGCTGTTCCGCGAGGGGGTCCGCCTGGCCGATGAGCGGCTGCGCTTCACCACCCCCGCCTTCAACGCCAGCCTCGAATCGATCGAGTTCTACCAGGACCCGGTCGAACGCACCACTCGCCGGGTGGTGGCCACCCTGGCGTTCAGCCACGCGGTCGAACCCGGGAGCCTGAAGGAGAAGCTGAGCCTCGCCATGCGCCCGAGCGGCGCCGGCATCGAGGTCGAACCGTTGCGTTACGACTATAGCCTCAGCTTCGACAAGCACCGGCGCAAGGCCTATCTGCAGTCGGTGCCGATCAGCCTGCCGGAGAAGAGCAATGTGATGAAGCTGTTCCTCGCCGATGGGGTGAAGAGCACCCCCGGCAAGGGCAGGACGAAGCAGGAGGTCGCCGGCGAGGTGCGCATCCCCGACCTCTACAGCTTCTTCCGTGTCGAGTCGGCGACCGTGCAGATCGTGCGCAACCAGGAGGACGAACCGGAGCAGATCGTTAGCATCGGCTTGACCGATGCGGTGCAGGCGCAGAGCCTGCTCGATGCCACCGCCCTCTACCTGCTGCCGGAGCGCCGCAGCGGCTGGCGCGGCCCGCGCGAGGTGACCGAGGAGGTGCTGCGCAGCGCCGAGCGGATCGCCTGGGAGGCGATCCCCAACGAGCGCGATGCGGAGCAGCGCTATAACCTGCGCATCGATGTGCCGGCCAACCGCAGCCTCTATCTCAAGGTGCGCGGCGGGCTGGAATCGATCAACCGCTTCCGCATGGCCGGCGACTACGACGCGGTGCTGCGCGTGCCGGGCTATCCGCAGGAGCTGAAGATCACCAACGAAGGCTCGGTGCTGGCGCTCTCCGGCGAGCACAAGCTCGGCCTGCTGAGCCGCAATCTCCAGGCGGTGCGGGTCAATGTGGGGCGCGTGCTGCCGGGCCAGATCAACCACCTGGTCAGCCAGACCGGGGGCGACATCAGCAACCCCAGTTTCAGCAGTTACACCTTCCGCGAAGAGAACCTGAGCCGCTACGATGAACGGATCATCGACCTCGCCTCCGGCCATCCGAAGGAGGCCAACTACGGCGCCTTCGATCTGAGCGGTTACCTGCAGGCCGGCGCCGACTACGGCCTCTTCTTCGTCACCGTCGAGGGGTGGGACCCGGTCAACAAGCGCCGGCTCTACGGCGTCGAGGACAAGCGCCTCATCCTGGTCACCGACCTGGGGCTCATCGTCAAGGACAACGCCGACAACTCCCACGACCTCTTCGTGCAGTCGATTAAAAACGGCAATCCGGTGGCAGGCGCCACGGTGCAGCTGCTGGGCAAGAACGGCCTGCCGGTGATGCGCGCGCAGACCGATGCCGACGGCCACGCAGTGCTGCCCAGCACTAACGGCCTGGAGCGCGAGAAGCAGCCGGTCGTCTACCTGGTGCAGAGCGGCAACGACCTCTCCTTCCTCCCCTTCGAGCGCAGCACGCGCCGCCTCAACTTCTCCCGCTTCGACGTCGGCGGGCTCTACAGCGGCAACCGGGTGCAGAACGAACTGACCGCCTTGCTCTTCTCCGACCGCGGCATCTACCGCCCGGGCGACAGCGTCAACCTCGCCGCCATCGTCCGCCGCCAGGACCTGAGCACGCCGCCGGCGATCCCGCTGGAGCTGGAGATCCGCAACCCGCGCGGCACGGTGACCCTGAAGAAGCGGCTCACCCTGCCGGAGCTCGGCTTCCTCGATCTCCAATACACCACCGAGGCCACCTCGGAGACCGGCTACTACGATGCGGCCCTCTACCTCATCCGCGACAACAAGTACCGCGGGGCGCAGATCGGCTCGGCACGCTTCCAGGTCGAGGAGTTCCAGCCGGACCGGCTGAAGATCGAGAGCCGCATCGTCGGCGCCCGGGAGAAGGGGTGGATCGCCGCCGGGCGGCTCCAGGCGGAGGTGACGCTGAAGAACCTCTTCGGCACCCCGGCGCAGGAGCGCAAGGTCACCGCGCGCATGACCCTCACCCCCACCGGCTTCCGCTTTGCCGAATACAGGGATTACCGTTTCGACGACCCGCTGGCCGACCCCGACAAGCCGGCCCAGGGCGTCAGCCGAGAACTGGAGAGCGGCAAGACCGACGCCGACGGCATAGCCCGTTTCGCCCTGCCGCTGGAGGAGTACGTGCAGGGCACCTACCGCCTGAGCGTCGAGGTGCAGGGCTTCGAGGAGGGGGGCGGCCGCAGCGTCAGCGCCAGCAGCAGCACCCTGCTCTCGCCGCTGGAGTCGCTGGTCGGCTTCAAGGCCGACGGCCGGCTCGGTTACATCAACAAGGATAGTGAGCGCACACTCCACTTCATCGCCATCGACCGCCAGCTCAAGGCGGTGGCGCGCGAGGAGCTGCGCCTGCGCCTCATCGAGCGGCAGAACGTCTCCACCCTGGTGCGCCAGGCCAACGGCACCTACAAGTACCAGAGCGTGGTGAAGAAAAAGACCCTCGGCGAGGAGCCGTTCCGCATCGCCGAGGGGGGCAGCGACTACGCCCTGCCCACCGATCGCGCCGGCGACTTCCTGCTGCAGGTGCTGGACCAAAAGGAGCTGCCCCTGGCGCAGATCGGCTTCTCCGTGGTCGGCCGCGGCAACCTCGAAGGGGCGCTGGAGAAGAGCGCCGAACTGAGCCTCAAGCTGAGCAAGGCCGACTACAAGCCCGGCGAGACCATCGAGCTCAACATCACCGCCCCCTATACCGGCAGCGGGCTCATCACCATTGAAAGCGACCGGGTCCACGCCTGGCGCTGGTTCCGCAGCGATACCACCAGCAGCATGCAGACCATCCGCCTGCCGGAGGGGCTGGAGGGCAACGCCTACGTCAACGTCGCCTTCGTCCGCGCCGCCGACTCGCCGGAGATCTACGTCAGCCCGCTGAGCTATGCGGTGGCGCCGTTCACCATCGATCGCAGCAAGCGCCGCGTCGATATCGCGCTCGCGGTGCCGGCGATCGCCCGCCCCGGCAAGGCGCTCGAGATCGGCTATACCGCATCGCGCCCCTCGCGCATCGTGGTGTTCGCCGTCGACGAGGGGATCCTGCAGGTGGCCGACTACCGGACGCCGCAGCCGCTGGATCACTTCCTCAGGAAGCGGGCGCTGGAGGTGCGCACCCAGCAGATGGTCGACCTGATCCTACCCGAGTTCGCCCTCATCCGCGAACGTGCCGCCGCAGGCGGCGGCATGGCCGAGGAAGCGGCCAGGGCGCTGGGGCGCAACCTCAACCCCTTCGCCCGCAAGGTGGACAGACCGGCGGCCTTCTGGTCGGGGATCCTCGAGGCGGGACCCGACCGGCGCAGCGTCAGCTTCGATCTCCCCGAGACCTTCAGCGGCAGCCTGCGGGTGATGGCGGTGGCGGTCTCCGCAGAGGCGATGGGCTCGGCCGAGGAGCAGACCGTGGTGCGCGGTCCCTTCGTCATCTCGCCCAACGTGCTTACCGTGGCCGCCCCCGGGGATGAGTTCGTCGTCACCGTCGGCCTGGCCAACCTGGTCGAGGGCTCCGGCGAGCAGGCGCAGATCACCCTCAGCGCCGAGGCCTCGGAGCAGCTGGCGATCCTCGGCGAGGCGAGCACTACCCTGAGCATCGCCGAGGGGAGTGAGGGCAGGGCCGACTTCCGGGTGAAGGCGAAGGAGCGCCCCGGCGCCGCCTCGCTCACCTTCACCGCGCGCCTCGGCGAGGAGCGGAGCCGGCTCAGCGCCACCCTGAGCGTGCGCCCGGCGACCCCCTACATGGCGAGCTTTGCCAGCGGCTACGAGCAGGATGCCGAGGTGCAGGTGCCGCTGGCGCGGCGGCTCTATCCGGAGCTGGCCAGGCAGCAGGCCTCCGCCTCGGCGAGCCCGCTGGTGCTGGTGGATGGCCTCAACAACTACCTGGAGAACTTCCCGCACGGCTGTACCGAACAGGTGGTGAGCCAGGTCTTCCCGCTCATCGGCCTGATGAACCACCCCGGCTATGCCGGCCAGGCCGAACAGACCCAGCGCAAGGTGGCGGTGCTGATCGACCGACTGCGTCCGCGCCAGCTGCCGGACGGCGGTTTCAGCTTCTGGCCCGGCGGGCGCAGCGTGGCCGATTTCCCCTCGGTCTACGTGATGCACTTCCTCACCGAGGCGCGGGAGCTGGGCTACGCGGTGCCGGCCGACCTGTACAGCCGCGGCCTCGGCTTCCTGCGCACGGTTGCCGGCAAGGGTGCCGAAAACCTGGAGTCGGCCCGGGTGCGCGCGCTGGCCATCTACCTGCTGACCCGCAACGGCGAGGTGACCACCAACGACCTGGTGCACCTGCAGGAGTGGCTGCAGCAGCACCACGCGAAAACGTGGCGCAGCGACCTGGTGGCGGTCACCATGGCCGCTACCTACCGGCTGCTGAAGAAGGAGGACGAAGCGGAATCGCTGGTGAGCGGCTACCGTATCGGCGCAGGCAGGGCCGATCGGTACAGCGATTTCCACTCGCCGCTGACCCTGGACGCCCAGTACCTCTACCTGCTGGCCCGCCACTTCCCCGAGCGGCTCGAGGCGCTCGAGGGCGAGGGGGTACGCGAGCTGGTCGAGCCGATCTTCGGCGGCCACTACAACACCATCGGCTCGGCCTACACCATCCTCGCCCTCGGCGCCTGGAGCCGGGCGGTGCTGGGTCCGGTGGCCAACGAGCCGATCGCGATCAGCGAGATCATCGGCGATGCGGCCAGGGCGCTGGCGGTGACGCGGCAACCCTTCGTCAGCGCCAGCCCCTCGGTAGAGGCCACGGCGGTGGCCATCAATGGCGAGCAGCCGCTCTTCTACCAGCTCTCCCAGGCCGGCTTCGACCTGGCGCTGCCGCAGCAGGCGCTCATCGAGGGGCTGGAGGTGCAGCGCGACTACCTCGACGGTGAAGGCAAGGAGGTGACCGCGATGCCGCAGGGCGGGGAGGTGACGGTGCGGCTTCGGGTGCGCAGCGTCGGCCGCGAAGCGGTGAGCAACGTGGCGGTGGTCGACCTGCTGCCCGGCGGCTTCGAGGTGATCCGCAGCTCGGTGCCGCGCCAGAGCAGCTACTGGTCCGCCGACTACGTGGACATCCGCGAGGACCGGGTGGTGTTCTACGGTAGCTTCGGTTCGCGCGTCACCGAGCTGCGCTACCGGGCCAAGCTCACCGCCGCCGGCCAGTTCGTGGTGCCGCCCGCCTACGCCGGGTCGATGTACGATCGCAGCGTGCACGGCCGCTCGGTGGCGGGCAGCTTCAGCGTGGCGGACTCGGAGTAGGGTTTGCGCCGGCGGCTTCGCCTTGCGCTATCGCTGCTGCCGGCCGCGGCGCTGATCGTAGCTCTGGTCGTCGCGCTGGGGTGGTGGCTGCTGCCGCGCCCCGAGCTCGACGGCCACCTCGGCTACTCCACCGCCTGGCTCGACCGCAACGGCGAGCTGCTGCGGCTGGAGCTCGCCCCCGATCAGCGCTACCGGCTGAAGGTGCCGCTGGAGCGGGTCTCGCCGGCGATGATCGAGGCGACCCTGCTCTACGAGGACCAGGCGTTCTACGCTCACAACGGCGTCGACCCCTTCGCCCTGCTGCGCGCCGCCTGGCAGACCTGGGTGGTGGGCGAGCGGCGGGTCGGCGGTTCCACCCTCACCATGCAGGTGGCGCGGCTGCGCTACGGTCACCCCCACACCCTGGCGGGCAAGCTGGCGCAGATCCTGCGGGCGCTGCAGATCGAGCGCCACTACAGCAAACGGCAGATCCTCGCCGCCTACTTCAACCTCGCCCCCTACGGCCGCAACATCGAGGGGGTGGAGGCGGCGAGCCGGATCTACTTCGACAAGCCCGCCGCCGAGCTGACCCTCCCCGAGGCGATGGCGCTGAGCGTGGTGCCGCAGAACCCGGTGCGGCGCAACCCCACCAGCGAGGCCGGCTTTGCCGAGCTGGCCGCGGCGCGGACGCGGCTGTTCCAGCGCTGGCTGGAGGCGCATCCCGAGGATGCCTCGCGCCGTGCGCAGCTCGAACTGCCGCTGGCGGTGCGCCCCCCCGAGGCGCTGCCGTTCCATGCGCCGCACTTCATCGATAACCTGAGAGGCGGACCCGGCAGCGTCACCACCACCCTCGAGCTTTCCCTGCAGCGGCTGCTCGAGGCAGGTGTCGGGCGCTATCTAAAGAAGCGCCGCGGGGAGGGGATGCGCAACGCCGCGGCGCTGCTGCTCGACAGCCGCAGCATGGAGGTGGCGGCGCTGGTCGGTTCGGCGGATTTCTTCGACGACGCCATCGCCGGCCAGGTGGATGGCACCCGCGCCAGGCGCTCCCCCGGCTCGGCGCTCAAGCCCTTTGTCTATGCCCTGGCGATGGAGCAGGGGCTGATCCACCCGATGACCCTGCTCAAGGACGCGCCGAAACGCTACGGCGGCTACACCCCGGAGAACTTCGACCAGCGTTTCCTCGGCCCGGTGCTGGCAAAGGACGCCCTGATCCAGAGCCGCAACGTGCCGGCGGTGAACCTCGCCGCCGCGCTCGAGGGGCCGGGCCTCTACGGTTTCCTCGAGCGGGCGGGGATCGGCGAAATGCGCGAGCCGGGGTTCTACGGCCTGGCGCTGGCCCTCGGCGGGATGGAGGTGACCATGCAGGAGCTGGCGGGCCTCTACGCGATGCTCGCCAACGGCGGGCGCCACCGGCCGCTGGCGATGCTGCGCGATGGCGCGCCGCAGCCGGCGGGCGAGCCGCTGCTCTCGCCCGAGGCCGCCTTCATCACCCTGAAGATGCTGCAGGAGAATCCGCCGCCGCGCCGCCAGCGCCTGCCCGGCGCGCTGGTCGAGGAGCGCCCCGTCGCCTGGAAGACCGGCACCTCCTACGCCTTTCGCGATGCCTGGGCGGTGGGGCTGGCCGGACCCTGGGTGCTGGCGGTGTGGGTCGGCAACTTCGACGGCGAGGGCAATCCCGCCTTCGTCGGCCGCACCGCCGCCGGGCCGTTACTGTTCGATCTCTTCGCCGCCATCGCCGGGGCGCGCGGCGAGCTCAAGGAGACGGCGGTGCCGCGCCGGGATTTGAATGTGAAGCAGATCCCGATGTGCGCCGAGAGCGGCGACCTGCCCGGGCGCCACTGTCCGCGCACCACCCCCGGCTGGTTCATCCCCGGGGTTTCGCCGATCCGGGTCTCCACCGTACACCGCGCCATCCCTATCGATATCGCCAGCGGCCGGCGCGCCTGTTACTACGACCCGAAAACCAGCCGCTTCGAGGTCTACGAGTTCTGGCCCTCGGACCTGCTGGCGATCTTCCGCCAGGCCGGGGTGGTACGGCGTCTGCCGCCCCCCTTCCTCGTGGAGTGCACCCTGGAGCAGCAGGGGAGCGGCGGGGTGGCGCCGAAGATCGGCTCGCCGAGCGAGGTGCTCACCTACACCCTGCGCGCCGACCGGCTGGCCGCCGAACGCATCCCCTTCGAGGCGGTGAGCGACGCCGACGTCAGGAGCCTCTACTGGTTCGTCGATAAACGCCTGGTGGGCCAGGCCCGGGCGGGGGAAGCGCTCTTCTGGCAGGCCGCGGCGGGGGATTTCACGGTCTCGGTGCTGGATGACCACGGCCGCTCCAGTGAGGTGCGGGTGCAGGTGCGGCTGGTCAAATAGGGGACGTTACGTCTTCTTCTCGAATCCCAGTGCGGCGGAGTTGATGCAGTAGCGCTGCCCGGTGGGCGCCGGGCCGTCGGGGAAGAGGTGGCCGAGGTGCGAGCCGCAGTTGGCGCAGGTGACCTCGATGCGGGTCATGCCGTGGGAGTGGTCCTCGGTCAGGGTGACCTTGTCGGGGCCGAGCGCATCCCAGAAGCTGGGCCAGCCGGTGCCGGAGTCGAACTTGGTCTTCGAGTCGAACAGTTCGGCGCCGCAGCAGGCGCAGCGGTAGATCCCGGTCTCGCTGTTGTGCAGCAACTGGCCGGTGAAGGGGGGTTCGGTGCCCTTCTCGCGGCAGATGTGGTACTGCTCCGGCGTCAGTGTCTGGCGCCACTCGGCGTCGGACTTTTCGATCTTGTCGCTCATTTTCCCCACAGCTCCTCCAGTCGTACCGCGCGCCCGCAGGTGAATTTGTAGAACTTGTAGGCGATCGGGTTCTTCAAATGATAATCCTGGTGCCGCTCCTCCGCCGGGTAGAACACCCTGAGCGGCTCGATGGCGGTGACGATCGGCTTGTCGAAGGGCTTTTCATCACTCAGGATTTTCAGGGTCAGTTCCGCCAGACGTTGCTGCTCCGCATCGCTGTCGCTGTAGAAGATCGCCGGCCGGTACTGCTTGCCGCGGTCGCAGAACTGTCCGTTGGCGTCGGTCGGGTCGTGGTTGTGCCAGAACACCTCGAGCAGCTGTTCGTAGTTCACCCGGCCCGGGTCGTAGATCACCTGCAGCGACTCCACATAACCGGTGCCGCCGCTGCTCACCTGCTCATAGGTGGGGTTTTCGGTCGTGCCGTTGGCGTAGCCGGAAGTGGTGGAGAGCACCCCGTCGACCTTGTCGAAGGCCTCCTCGACACACCAGAAGCAGCCGCCGGCGAAGGTCGCCACATTGGGCTCGCTGGCCTGCAGCGGGGCTGCCGCCAACAGGGCGAGCAGCAAAAGAGAGCGTACAGCCATAAGGATCTCACCTGTTGAATCGGGTATCAGAAGAAAAGATAGTCCGTAACCTCGGACGGTGCTGCACGACGGCATGAATGGCTACTGCGCGCTGAACCAGATGTCCCCGTACCAAGCGGTGGCGCGCTGCCCCGAGTTGTCGGTGTCGGTCATGATCGCCACCGCATCGACCGTCCCCGGTTCGCCGCCGAACAGGCGCCGGTAGTCCTCGGCGACGTTGCGCCGTTCGGTGACCCATTGGCCCAGCCGCTCCGCTCCCGACTCCACCGCCACCATCCTGGCGTTGCCGGTAAAGGCGTTGGGCCAGGTGGTGCCGACCGGCTGGTTGCTCGACCAGACGTAGTTGATCGCCCGGGTGCGCCAGAACAGGAGCCCGCCGGAGAAGACCACATAGACCCGTGCCGGGTAGTCGTCGCCCGGTTTGCTATGCTCCGCCACCCCCTCGAGCAGGTTATCCACCCGCCACTGCCAGTGCAGCAGCGGGGTCTGCCGGAGGTCGATGCGCACCGCTTTGTAGCGCCCGGAGGCGGTGCCGTTGCTGAGCGCGCGCAGCGCCGTGCGGCTGCCCTCGTCGAGCAGGCGGTACTCGGTCTCGCCGGCAAAGCGTTGCTCCTGCCAGCCGCTCAGGTCGCCGCGGGAGAAGAGCGCGACCGGCACCTGCGCATCGCCGGCGAGGGCGAGCAGCGGCAGCGCCGGCAGCAGGATCGCCAACCCCTTCACCGGGGCCGCTCCTGCTCATCGGCCAGCTGGAACAGTGTCTCGATGAGATAAGGATCGTCGAAATGGCGGCGACCGACGAAGGCGGTGGCGTGACGCCCCCACTGGCGCATCGCGCCGGGGGAGCGGATCCCCATCGGCCACAGCAGCACACGCTCCGGCCGGGCGCTGCGCGCGATGATGCCGTGCGCATCGAACAGGCTGCGGCGGCCGCCGTCCTCCAGCGGCAGGCTGCGCAGCCGCCGGTAGTCGTCCCAGCGGTAGCGTTGCGCATCGCTCCGCGGCGCGAAATCGATCCGGTCCACATAGTGGGTACGGGTTGCCAGGTGCAGCACCGGCACCGTGCCGGCCTCCCCCAGCCACTGCGGCACCAGCGGCGCCTCGGTCCAGAATCCATGGGAGCGCGGCGCCGGCAGCAGCGGCTTTAGCGGGAAGAACTTGTGGTAGCAGCCGCAGTTGTGGATGGTGTCGAACAGCAGCGGGCGGCCGTCGCTGCCGAGGGTGACGCGGAAATTGACCCCGTCGAGCGGGCCGGCGTAGATGTCGAAGGCGGAAGCGGCAGGGCGCGCCGGGAACCAGAGGATGTAGTTGAGCTGCAGCAGCACCTCGCCGTCGAAGCGGGTATGCGAGAGGCGGCGAAACAGCGCCGGGCGTGTGGTGTCGACCGTGGCGGCGGCCGCCGCATCGAAGCGGGGCGTGCCGGGGAGGTCGTTTTCGTCCACCGTGTCGATGAGCCACTGCGGGGCAAAGCTGGCGAACAGCGCCGCGCGCTGCCCGGCATCCGGCTCCGGGATGCGAAGCGGATTGGCAGCGCTGGCGCGGAGCAGGGAGGCGACTTCGGCGGCGGCGAGGCGCGGTGCCTCGGGCGCGTTCCAGGCCTGGAGCCTCCCCTCGGGGGGCAACTGCTCAAGCGGTATGCCATAGGTTGCCGCCACCTTGCCATGCCAGCGCGCGATCCCGCCTTTTACGAACAGGGCGGTGATCGGGTAGAGGCCGAGGATCCGCCAGCCGGTGACGTAGTCGTCGGGCACCCGCGCCTGCTCGCGCAGCAGGTCGCGGCGGGTGGGCTCGGCAAGCTCGCGTTCGATGAGGCGCTCGCGGCAGTAATCGGTGGCGGCGGCGAGCTCCCGGTCGATCGGCACCACGGCGGCCAGGCGCCGCCGTTCCCCCTCCGGCAGGTTGGCAAGCTCGTAGCGGCGCGCCTCCGCATCGAGCCGTGCCAGGCGTTCGACCCAGGCGTCGAAGCGGGGCGCCAGCATCACCTCATCGGCAAAGGAGGCGAGGAAACGATCGACTCGCAGGTAGGGAAAGCCCGGCACACGGGGCGGGCCCTGGTCGCGCACCCCCGCCGCATCCACCGCCTGGTTCATGGCGTCGAGGAACTGGCGGCAGGCCGGGTCGCTCGCGACAGGGGGGCGCACCAGCGGTGCGGCGCAGCCGGTGAGGAGCAGGGCGAGCAGCAGGGCGAGCAGCAGTAGCCACCATCTTGTTTGCATGATTTATCTGGCTCGATTGGTCGCGCGTGGCAGTCCCTTTTGCACCGTTCGCCGAGGGGACTCGGCTCCTGCAGCAGTGCAGTCGATACTGGGGAAAGCATAGACCCCGGAGCGGGGCCTGCCGCTACAGGGGAAGGGAGATGAGGATGCGGGCGCCGCCGTGGCCGGAGCGGCCGATCTCGAGGCGGCCCTCGTAGGCCGCGACGATGTCGCGCACCATCGGCAGGCCGATGCCGTGGCCGGGGGTGTTCTCGTCGAGGCGCACGCCGCGGCCGAGCACCCGCTCGGCCTGCCCGGGTTCGATTCCGGGGCCGTCGTCCTCGACGCCGAGCAGCAGCGTGCGGCCCTCCCGGCTTGCCGTCAGCCACACCCCATGCGCGGCCCATTTGCAGGCGTTGTCGAGCAGGTTGCCGAGCAGCTCCATCAGGTCACCCTCGTCGCCGCGAAAGGCGGCCTGCGGATCGAGCGCCCGTTCGAGGCGCAGCCCCTTGTCGCGATAGACCTTCTGCAGGGAGGCGAGCAGGCGCTCGGCCACCGGCGCGACGGCCAGCGGGCCGGCGAGGGTCGAGCGGCCGGCGGTGGCGGCGCGCTGCAGCTGGTACTGGACGATGTTGTCCATGCGCGCCACCTGCTCCTCCAGGGTTTGTGAGTCCTCGCCAACCCACTCCATGCCGCGCAGCACCGCCAGCGGCGTCTTCAGGCTGTGGGCCAGATCGGCCAGCGCGTTGCGGTAGCGCGCCTGCTGTGCCCGCTCGTGATGCAGCAGGGTGTTGATGTTGTCGGTGAGGTGCCTGAGCTCTGCGGGGTAGTCGCGCAGCAGGCTCTCCTGCTCTCCACTCTCGATGGCGCGCACCTCGCCGGCGACGGTACGCAACGGGCGCAGCCCCCAGTCCAGCGCGGCGGCGAGCGCCAGCAGCAACAGCAGCGCCATCGCCCCGAGCCAGCCCCACAGGTTGCTGCGGTAGCGGCTCATCTGCGCGAGGAACGGCGCCGGGTCTTCGGTCACGCTGAACAGCAGCGGCACCGGCCCGGCGGCCGTCTCCCACTCGATGGCGAGGGCGGCGAGGAAATGGGCCTCGCCGTTGAACGGGGTGCGGGTGAAGCGTTCGCCACCGTTTTCGATCGCCGGCGCAGGCAGCGCCAGGCCGACCGCGGAGGGGGAGTGCCAGAGCGTCTCGCCGTCGGGGTTGCCGATGCGCGCATAGAGGCCGGAACCGGGGAGGTTGAGGCGCGGCTCACCGAGGCGCGGCGGCAGCTGCACCCGGCCCACCTCGTCCACCTCGGTGGCCGCCATCACCAGGTAGAGCTGGGCGAAGAGCCGCTCGCGCATCGCCGAGCGGGCGCTGTCGGCGAAGGCGCGCTCCAGCGCCAGTGCGGTGAGGCCGACGAAGACCGTCAGCACCAGGGCGGCGGCGAGGCTGACCCGGGTGCGCAGGGAGATCACAATGTGAAGCGGTAGCCGCGACCGCGCAGGGTTTCGATGGGGTTGATTCTGCCATCGGCGTCGATCTTGCGTCGCAGGCGCCCGATCAGCACCTCGATCACGTTGCTGTCACGGTCCTCGTCATGGGGGTAGAGGTAATCGGCCAGCTCGCTCTTGGGGATCACCTTGCCCGGGTGGCGGGCCAGGTATTCGAGCAGGCGGTACTCGTAGGCGGTCAACTCCACCGCGGCGCCCTCCAGGCTCACCTTCTGCCCGGCGGTGTCGAGGCTGAGTGGGCCGAAGCGCAGCGCGTCCTGGCCGCTGCCGGCGGCGCGGCGCAGCAGCGCCTTGACCCGCGCCAGCAGCTCCTCCATGTGGAACGGCTTGACCAGGTAGTCGTCGGCCCCTGCCTCGAGGCCGGTCACCTTCTCCTCCCACTTGCCGCGGGCGGTGAGGATCAGGATCGGCAGGTCGCGTCCCGCCTGGCGCAGGGTGCGGATGATCTCCAGCCCCGGCATTCCCGGCAGGCCGAGGTCCACCACCGCCAGGTCGACCGGATACTCGCTGGCCAGGTAGAGCCCCTCCCGGCCGTCGCCGCTGGCGTCGACGGTGTAGCCTTCGGCCACGAGGCGCGCCTGCACCTGCTGGCGCAGCGCCTGTTCGTCCTCGATCAATAGAATGCGCATGGCCGCTTTAGTTCGCGCTGATCTCGCGGATCACCACCTTGCGATCCGGCGTCAGCACCTTGATCCGGTGCACCCGCCGCCCGTCCCTGACCACCGTCTCGGCTGAGAGGATGCGCCCGCCGGTCTGTTGGCGCACCTGGCTGGCTGCCTGGTCGAGGGAAATCCCCGCCGATTTTTCTGCCGCCCGATGGAGTCCGCCGCCGTGCCAGGCGGGCGCGGCAGCAGCCGGGCCGGCGCCCAGGGCCAGGAGGAGCAACAGTGCGGTGGTCAGTCGTTTCATGGCAGATTCAGTTCATTGGTGCCGGCAAAACAAGGGAGGTGAAACGGGGCGGCAGAAATTTCATTCTCCGTGTTCTCCGTGTCACTGTGGTGAATAAACAGAGAATACACGCACCCCGGCCGCTCAATCCACCGGCGTGACCTGCACCCGCACCGGAACGAACTTGCCCGGGTCGTGATCCATCTCGGTGGTGAAGGTCTGCCCCTGGTAGCGGTAGGTTACCCGGTAGCCGCGCAGGCGCTCCTCCTGGAGGTAGTCGGTGGTCACCCGGCAGTGGTGCTCGGTGTTGCTGTAGGGTTGGCTGCGCGCCTGGCGGTCGGCATCGGCGCCCACCGCCGCACCGATCACGGTGCCGGCCACAGTGGCGACCTTGCGCCCGTCGCCGCGGCCGATCTGGTTGCCGAGCACCCCGCCGATGATGCCGCCCACGATCATCCCTGCGCCGGAGTTGCGGCTGCGGCTGCCGTACACCTCCTCGGGCCAGCATTCGCGGCGCTCGTTCGGCACCTCGACGATCTCGATGATCGGCCGCACATCTACAACCCTGGCCTTGTCGTGAAAACCGCCGTGGGGACCGTAGCCCATGGCCTGGAGCGGCGCCGAGGCAAGGGCGCTCAGCAAAGGTATCAGCAGCAGCTTGTTGTTCATGGTCGTTCTCCTGTCAGGTCTCGCTTCGCACCGGCCCGGCCGGGGGCTCCCGGCCGGCTGGAACCGTGTTACAGGTGCAGGTCGTAGTAGATGCGCACGCGCAGGTCATCGTTGTAGCGGTGGTAGTGCCCTGTCGGGCGGGTGTCGTAGCGGTAGTGGTGCTGGTGGCCATAGTGGTGCCCGCGATCGCGGTAGTGCGGCGAGGGTGCCCAGCGCGAGGAGCCGTGGTGGCGGCTGTCGCGCTGCTGGTGGTCGTAGCGCCCCCCGCCATCGTGGCGACGTTCGTGTACGCGCTGCGGTTCGGCGCGCCCCTGGCTTTGGGCCAGCTCCCTGAAGGAGGCGGCCGAGGCGCTGGCCGGCAGGGCCAGGCTCGCGGCTGCGACGGCCGCCAGGGCCAGTGCGGATATCAAGGCAGGCTTTTTCATGTGGCTTCTCCTTATCGGCTGCGGGCGGATTGCCCGGTTTACGCTGGCAGGTTATGCGCGACTCGCTGAACGGCGGCTGAACGGGAACGGGCTGCGCCGGTTTGCAGTTTTGGCGCCGCGCTCACGCCCCGCGGCGGGGCTCCCGGCGCTCCTGTTGGCGTTCCTGTGGCTCTGCGCTTTTCTCCGCTTTCGGTTGCTGCGGTTTGCCCCTGGCTGCGGCGTTCTTTGGGATGTCGGCCTGCTCCTGGCGAAGCCTGGCTGCCGCCTGTGCGGTCGCGCCGAACAGCCCCTGCACCTGCGGGGTGACGGGGCGGGAACGCTCAGTGCGCGGCGGACGTTCCGGATGGTCTCGCTCGCGCTGCCCCTCGTGCTGCGGCGGGCGCTCGGGCTGGCGTCGTTCGCGCTGCTCTTCATGCTGCGGCGGGCGATCGGGGTGGCGTCGCTCCCGCTGCGGTTCGTGCCGCGGGGGGCGGTCGTGCCCGGGGGCGTGCCGGTCGCGCGGGTATGGCGGTGCCGGCGTCACCACGCGAACCGGCGGTGCGGGCCGGACTACCACGACCCGGGGAGGCCGGGGCTCATAGCGGTGGTGATGATCGACATGGACGGTGCTGTGGGTCTCGATCACCGCCACCGGCGCGGGATGGTAGTGGCGCACGGTGACGGTCTGGCAGCCGCTGAGCAGGATCACGGCGGCGGTGGCGAGGGCAGGGGTCATCACTCTGGTCATGGCCAGGCTCCTTGTTGTTGTGGGCGATGTTGGCCCCAGCGTATGAAGTTCACGCTGAACGGAGACTGAACGGGGTGGATTGGGTAAAGTAGGCATGCGCCCGTTGTGGTTATCGCGGAGCGACGTCCGTTGGGCGATTGCTCCTGGGGAAAAATCGTGGGAATCTCCCACGAGCGGTATTCAATGGTCGCGACGGGTTGCTGCGGTGCTGAGGGATATAATAAAGAGAAGATGGCGGCAATGAAAAAAACGATACTGGCGCTCGGTGCGCTGGCGGTGCTCGGCGTGGTAGCCGCGCTGCAGCAACAGCCGGCCAGGCAGATGCCGCTCCCCCGCAGCGTTGCGGAGGTCGACCGGCAGGGCACCCCGCTTCTGCTCGCCCACGTCACCCCCTCTTCCGGCCGCTTCGCCATCCATGCCGAGGCCGACCGCCGCGGCGTGCAGATGGCGATCGACGAGTTCAATGCCCGCGGTGGCGTCCTCGGGCGTGAAATCGTTCTGGTGCTGCGCGACCCGACCCTGGAGAGCGACAAGGCGGCCGAAATTGCCGAAGCGCTCATCACCCAGACCGGCATCGCCTTCATGGTGGGCGCTATCCACTCCGGGATCGCGGCGAGCATGTCCGCGGTGTGCCAGCAGCACGGCGTCATCTTCATCAACACCAACTCCTCCTCGCCGAGCGAGGCGACCGTCGATGCGCACCGCACCAAGTTCGTCTTCGACGCCACTGGGGCCAACTTCAGCCGCGCTCTGATCGAGTACGCCCTGGCCAGGCGGGAGTCCCGGCGCGTGCTGCTGCTGACCGAGGACTACGTATTCGGCCACAGCAGCGCCGCCGCCGCCCGCGAGTACATCGCCGAGGCGGGCGGCAGCGTGGTCGACGAGATCATCGTGCCCGAGGCGATGAGGGACCCGGCCGGTATCGTCGAGAAAATCGCCGCCGCCGAAGCCGACGTGGTCGTGGTCGGGGTCACCGGCGACAACCAGATCAAGCTCTTCGCCCAGGTCGAGCCGAAGCTGCTGGAGCGGCAGTTGTGGCTGCTGAACGAGGTGGACTGGCCCGAGCTCTACACCGCACCGGGGACCATGCGCCCCCTCTTCGGTACCACCTGGGCCTGGAATCTCGACACCCCCGGCAGCGCTGAGTTCGTCGCCCGTTATCGCGAGCGGTTCGGCCACACCCGGCTCGACTATCCGGGGGATGTGGTGCACAGCGCCTACCTTGCAACCCGGGCGCTGCTCGCTGCCATCGAGCGGGCCGGGACGACCGACAACCACGCCATCATCGGGGAGCTGGAACGTTTCAGCTGGAGCGCGGCGGAGCGCATGCAGGAGGGGGCGGCTTACATGGACCCGGCAAGCCACCATGTGCAGCAGAGCATCTATATCGCACGCTGGAACCCGCGGGCCGAACGCCCCGAGCTCGGCCTCGAGATCATGGGCCATGTCGGCGCCGAGCAGGCACGCGACCGGCATGAAGCGTCCACCCGGCTGGAGTCCCTGGAGGAGACTCCGCGCTTTGTCCCATGAAACGATTTCACTCCAGCCTGATTACCAAGATCGCCCTGCTGGTGGTGTGTGTGGAGATGGTCGCCTTCGGCGTGCTCGGCTGGTTCTATATCGATCACTTCAGCACCGCCGCTGACGAACAGGTCCGTTCGCGACTGCAACTGGTGCAGCAGCTGATCGCGCAGAACGAACTGCAGATCAATGCCTTTTCCCGTACCGCGCTGATGAGCAACCTGCTGGGGGCGAAATACAGGCAGGGCATGATCATCGGCGGCAACGAGCGGGTCATCGTCAGCACCGACCCCGCCCAGCTCGGTCGCTCGATCGGGCGAATCGACGGTTTCGATCCGCGCCGGCTCGCCGCTAGCGCCCCGGAGCTGCAATATATCCCCGGCGCAAATGAGCTCACCTGCATCATGCGCATCAGCGATGCGCAGGGCCGTCCGCTCTATCACGGCGTGATCACCATCGACACCACGGCGATCAACGCCGAGAGGCGCGCCATCGTCCTCTGGGGATGGACCGCCTCGCTGGTGTTCATCCTGCTCAGCTCGGTGGGGATCATCCTGGTGGTTCACCGTTTCTTCAGCCGCCGCGTCGAGCAGACGCTACAGGTCCTCAAGCAGGTCGAGGGCGGCGCCCTCGACCTGCGCATCCCGGTCTCCTCCCGCGACGAGATGGGGCAGCTGAAGCTCGGCATCAACTCGATGATCGGCCACATCGGCACGCTGCTGACGCGACACCGACGCAACGAGGAGGAGCTCGACGCCATCCTCAACTCCATCAGCGAGGGCCTGATCGCCATCGACCGGGATGCCCGAATCGTGCGCATCAATGCCCACGCGCAGAAATTTCTCGGTGCGGCAACGACCACCACCGGACGCAACATCAGGGAGTGCCTGCCGCAGCTCGCCGCGCAGCAGAAGCCGGCCTGCGAAGCGGCGCTCATCGACGGCACGAGCATTACCGGGGTGCAGTTCGAGCTGGCCGATCCCGATGGCGTGGCGCGCACCATCGAAATGGGCTGCGGCCCGGTGCGCGACAGCGACAACGCGATCACCGGCGCGGTGCTGGTGCTGCGCGACATCACCAAACGCAAGGCCGCCGAGGAGCAGCTGCGGCTGGCCGCCAGCGTATTTACCTTTGCCAGGGAGGGGATCGTGATCACCGACGCCAACGGCACCATCGTCGACGTCAACAACGCCTTCTCCCAGATCACCGGCTACCGGCCCGAAGAGGTGATTGGCGAGAATCCGCGCATCCTCAAATCGAACCGTCACGCCAACGACTTCTATGTCGCCATGTGGCGCAGCCTGCTCGAACAGGGCTACTGGGTCGGGGAGGTGTGGAACCGGCGCAAGAATGGCGAGATCTATCCCGAACTGCTCACCATCAGCGCGGTGAAGGATAGCGAGGGCGAGCCGCGCAACTATGTCGGACTCTTCTTTGACATCACCACGCAAAAAGAGCAGCAACAGCAACTAGAATACATCGCCCATAACGATGCCCTGACCCACCTGCCCAACCGGGTGCTGCTGGCCGACCGGTTGCAGCAGGCGATGCTGCAGGCGGCACGGCGCAAGCAGCTCGTCGCGGTGGTCTATCTCGACCTCGACGGGTTCAAGGAGATCAACGACAGATATGGACATACGGTGGGCGACCAGCTCCTGGTCAGCATCGCCCAGCGGATGAAGAGCGCGATGCGCCAGGAGGACACCATTGCCCGGCTCGGGGGCGACGAGTTCGTCGCGGTGCTTATCGACCTGGCCGATGCGACCGCGGTCCAGCCGTTACTGAAAAGGCTGCTGGCGGCGGTGGCGCAGCCGGTGCAGATAGGCAATGTCTCGCTGCAAATCTCCGCCAGTCTCGGCGTCACCTTCTATCCGCAGGCCGACGAGGTGGATGCCGACCAGCTGCTGCGCCAGGCGGATCAGGCGATGTACCAGGCCAAGCTCTCGGGCAAGAACCGCTCTCACCTGTTCGATGCGGAACAGGACCGCACCCTGCGCGGCTACCACGAGAGCCTGGAGAATATCCGCCGTGCGATGAACGAGAACGAGCTGGTCCTCTACTACCAGCCGCAGGTGAACATGCGCAGTGGCGAGGTGGTCGGCGTCGAGGCGCTGGTCCGCTGGAACCACCCGGAACGCGGGCTGGTCTCTCCCGCCGTCTTTCTGCCGGTCATCGAGGATCACGACCTCGCCATCGAACTGGGCGAATGGGTGCTGGATTCGGCCCTGTCACAGCTGGCGACCTGGCACGCCGCGGGGCTGGCCATCTCGGTCAGCGTGAATGTCGGCGCACGCCAGCTGCAGGAGGCCAACTTCGTCGACCGTCTGCGCGAACTGCTCGCCGCCCACCCGACCCTCGGCCCCGGCGACCTGAAGCTGGAGGTGCTGGAGACCAGCGCCCTCAACGACATCGACCACGTCTCGCGGGTGATCGCCGCCTGCGAGAGCGTCGGCATCAATTTTGCGCTGGACGATTTCGGCACCGGCTACTCCTCCCTCACCTACCTCAAGCGTCTGCCCGCCACCCAGCTCAAAATCGACACCTCCTTTGTCCGCGACATGCTCGACGATCCGGAGGACCTCGCCATCCTCGAGGGGGTGCTGAGCCTGGCCACCGCGTTCCGCCGCAACGTCATCGCCGAAGGGGTCGAGCTGCGGGCGCAGGGCGAATTGCTGCTGCAGCTGGGTTGCGAACTGGCCCAGGGCTACGGCATCGCCCGGCCGATGCCGGCCGCCGAGATCCTGGACTGGGCCGCCAGCTGGGAGCCTGCCGCCTCCTGGGCCAACCAGAAGCGGGTCAGCCGGGATGATTTGCCGCTGCTCTTTGCCGGGGTGGAGCACAGTGCATGGGTCAGGAAGATCGAAGAGTTTATCGACGGCGAGCGGCTGCTGCGCCCGCAGCTGGATCATCACCAGTGCCGCTTCGGCCACTGGCTCGACAGTGATGGGCACACCCGCTATGGCGCCGCCCCCGGCTATGCCGAGGTGGAAAAGCTGCACCTGCAGGCGCATGCGCTGGCCACCGAGCTGCTGGAGGATCAGGCGCGCGGCCGGCATGCGCAGGCCAGGGCAAAGCTCGGCGAACTGCAGGAGATGAAGGAGGGGCTGCTCGCGCAACTGCGGTTATTGCGAGGGGAGAACCTGCAATAGCGCCGGCGCGCGGTGCGCTTGCCATACCCTGCGCTACGCTTTTGGAAATTGGCCCCGCTGGCTCCTACCATCCGGCGTCATTGGCGACTTCCCGTGGGAGCCCGCTCCGCGGGCGAACCATTCGCCAAGGGGAGTCGGCTCCTGCCATCCGGGTCATTGGCGACTTCCCGTAGGAGCCCGCTCCGCGGGCGAACCATTCGCGAGGGGAGTCGGCTCCTGCCATCCGGCGTCATTGGCGACTTCCCGTAGGGGCCCGCTCCGGGGCGAACCATTCGCCGAGGGGACTCGGCTCCTACCATCCGACGTCATTGGCGAATTCCCGTAGGAGCCAGAGGCGAACATCGACCGCAGCCATTCCGACGAACAGCCAGAGGCACGCACCCATGACCACCGAGCCGCAACAACCTGCCGCCCCCGCACGCACCTCCCGGTGGAAGGTCGCCGGGCTGATCCTGCTCACCGTGCTGCTCTCGGTCGGGATCACCCTGGGGCTGCTCTATTTCGTGCTCTTCCCCGGCGAGTTCCGGCCGGTCACCCTCGACCCCGGGGAGGAGCGGGTGCTGGAGCGGAAGCTCGAGCGGCTCGACCCCGCCCGGCAACAGGGCGACGCCCGCACCGGCCGCCCGGCCGCCGACGGCCAGGCGCCGCTCACCCCCGAGCGCTACTCCGAGGAGGGGGCGAGCCGCGAGATCGCCCTCAGCGAACGGGAGCTCAACGCCCTGCTGGCGAGAAACACCGATCTGGCCCAGCGCCTCGCCATCGATCTTTCCGACAACCTCGCCAGCGCCAAGCTGCTGGTGCCGCTGGACCCCGAATTTCCGCTGTTCGGCGGCAAGACCCTCCGGCTCACCGCCGGGATGGAGATGCGCTTCGCCGCAGGCCGGCCGGTGGTCATCCTCAAGGGGGTCAGCATCTGGGGCGTGCCGCTGCCCAACGCCTGGCTCGGCAACATGAAGAACATCGACCTGGTGCAGGAGTTCGGAAACGACAGGGGCTTCTGGCAGGCCTTCGCCGACGGGGTCGAGGTGATCGACGTGAAGGATGGAGAGCTGCGGATCCGATTGAAAGAGTAGGATGGGATGCATCCCATCAAACCAGATGTTGCATTTGCAGCAAATCATCGCTATGGTTTGATTAACGCACCATCCAGAAGGGGGTAATCCCATGGGAACAGCCAACGCCCACAAACCCGATCCCGCCGCCGTGCTCACCCAGGCCCTGCTCGGCGCCGCCGACTATCTCGGCCTCTCCCGGGCCGAACTCGGCACCGCCATCGGCAAGGAGCGCACCGTCTTCACTCGCGGCAAGGTCGCCCCCGACACCAAGGCCGGCGAACTCGCCCTGATGCTCATTCGCTGCTACCGCAGCCTCTACGCCCTGGTCGGCGGCGACCGCACCCAAATGCAACACTGGATGCACACCCCCAACAGCCACACCGGCGGCGTTCCCGCCGAGCAGGTCAAGAACGTACAGGGCCTGGTGCGGGTGATGGAGTACCTCGACGCGATCCGCGGCAAGATCTGACACCACCGCCTGAATTGGGCGGCCGGTGGTCGCTGCTTCCCCGCGAACAACTCGTAAAAAAACGAAGGGTCCCCTCTCCCCCAAGGACAAATCCGCCGGGAGCGGAATTGAACGGCCGGAGGCTGGCCCGAAGGGTGGAGGGCAGGGAGCCCGGAATAGAGGGCTGGGGAGGATCAAAAAAATTATCTTATCCCCCTCACCCTGTCCCTCTCCCTGGAGGCTGTCTCTTAGTCACATTTTTATTATTGCGAACATGAGGATACGAGAGGGATGAACGCTGTTTGGACTACCTTCCGGAAAAACGAAGGATCCCCTCTCCCTCAGGGACAAATCCGCCGGGAGCGGATTTGAACAGCCGGAGGCTGGCCCGAAGGGTGGAGGGCAGGGAGCCCGGAATAGAGGGACAGGGAGAGGGGATCAACAAATAATTCCACCCCTCACTCTCACCACATCGCGGGATGAGAGAAGGCCCTCCGAAACATTGCATAAAAAAAGACCAACAACTCCGGAACGAAGGACTGACCGATACCCATGACCAACCTCTGGCAAACCTGCGCCCTGGAAAACGCCACCCGCCACATCGCCGGCCTGCTCTACCGCTTGGTCGAGAGCCAGGAACAGGTTGCCACCATGCAACTGGTCGACTCCCTGGAGGCGCAGAGCCTGCTCGAGGAGATGCTCGAAGTCGCCAAGCCTCCGCCGGCACCCGGTAGCGAGAAGCTGCACTACCTGCTCTGCTCCCCCTTCCGCTATCCGCCCCTGCGATACGGCTCGCGCTACGGCGCCCGCCACGAACCCTCCCTGTTCTACGGCGCCCGCACCCCGGCCACCGTACTCGCCGAATCGGCCTACTACCGCTTCGTCTTCTGGCACGGCATGCAGAGCCCGCCGCCCGCGCCGATCCGCAGCGAACACACCCTGTTCAGCGCCCGCTACGCCACTGCCCGCGGCCTGCAACTGCAGCACGTCCCCTGCGCCGAACAGCGCGCCATTCTCACCCATCCCGCCGACTACACCGCCACCCAGGCCCTCGGCAGCGCCATGCGCGAGGCCGACATCGACGCCTTCGAATTCCCCTCCGCCCGTTGCCCCGAAGGCGGCACCAACGTCGCCCTCTTCACCCCCGCCGCCTTCGCCGCGCGCCGCCCGCGCGAGATGCAGCAATGGCTCTGCGAAACCAGCGCCGAAGAGGTCACCTTCGCCCACGCCCACAACCGGGCGCTGCACCATTTTCCCATCGACACCTTCACGGTCGATGGGGTGTTGCCGT
>Ga0209164_1001120_pt1 | contig 39337 bp, 38 predicted proteins | sample MTBNYHSulfiMetaG_FD_187458 | JGI IMG/M metagenome (GOLD analysis project Ga0209164, IMG submission 187458) | Enrichment culture microbial communities from rom New York Harbor, USA that are MTBE-degrading - MTBE-NYH (New York Harbor Sulfidogenic)... | ecosystem: Environmental > Aquatic > Marine >... | reverse complement strand
ATATGTTTGCGTCTCGATTGCGTTATACTGCTTACAGCAAGAGTCCGCTCGCCCGTCGGATTTCCGCGGGCCACCACCAGCAAACCACTGCGATGTTAGCAGCACTCTTCTTCATAGCCGTATAGTTTAGCAGAACATGCCTTATCCTGTCAAGCAGATTTCGACGGGCCTTTTTCAGGCCCCATAAAAGGCCCCTCAAGCCTTACCGAGCCTCATCTCGACTGTGCAGTTTCCCCCGCCGGCAAGCCTCACCACTTTCTCCTGACCCCCTGACCTTACCTTGACAGTCTGACTCGTCCTTGACCGCAGCACAGCTTTCACGCTGCCCGCCTCCACATCCCATTCAAGTTGTTCCACCGTCACCCCTCCTCTGCACAGCACACCTCTGATGCACCCTTTCCCAAGCTCCGCCGGCAGCGCAGGCAAAAGCTCTATCACACCCGACGTCGAAAACACCAGCATCTCCATCACAACCGTCGGCAGCGATGTGCACGCGTCCATATTGTACACCCGCCCCGGGTAGTGGCTCGTCGCACCACCGGCATAAATGAAGTCATTCCCGAGTATCTCCGCCAGGCACGCACAAACCATCTGCGGCATTTTCAGCCTCGCCGCGATAAGGGCCTTGTGCATGAACCCATGCGCCGAATAGTTCTGCGGCCTGCGCAGCTCCAGCGCCCGCCTTGCCGCCGCGAAGAGCTCAGGTGTCTCTTCACTTATCTCAAATCCCGGCCACACTGGATAAAGGTGCGATTCATGCCTGTGATCATAGTTCTCGCCAAGGGACTTGTGCGTCCACTCCTTCAACGCCCCATCGTCGTTCACCATATACTCCGGCATCTTCCCCAGCATCTCCCGCCATTTCGCGATATTGTCACGCTCTATCCCGAGGTGCTCGCACGCCACAATGAGATTCGTCAGCAGCTCTTTCGCCGCCGCGATATCCATCGTGGCGTTCACGCTCGCCTGGCTCACCTGCCCCTCCGGCTGGCCGCCCGGCGCATTCTCCGGCGAATATGACGGCGCAAATACGAACTTCCCCTTCTGGCCCGATATGCTTCCATCGTCATATACCGTCAGGAAATCCCCGTAGAATAGCGCGACCTCTTTCATCAGCGGCACCAGCCGCCCCCGCAGGAAATCATCATCCCCGAAAACCTGCCAGTATTCCCAGAACGGCTGCAAGAGCCACGCCGCCCCGCCCGTCCACATCGCCAGCGGCCAGTCCGTGTTGAAATGATTGTGCAGCCCGCGCCTGCCATTCGTCGCTATCGGGCTCAGTATCCCGCGGCAGCCGTAGATCAGCCGCGCATTCTCTCGCCAGTCGGGTATCTGCCCCTGGATGAGCCTGAAATACGACTCCATGCACTCCGGCAGGTTGCCGATATTGCCGCTGGATATCGCAAGATTGAGGTTCGCGTCCAGCGTATAGCTGCCCCCCCACTCGCACCGCCACTTTCCAGTCCACAACCCCACAAGATTCGGCGGAAGCTCCCCGCAAGCCGATATGAGCACATATCTGCCCATCTCGAACATCTTCTGCAGTAGGCCCGGTGTCACATTCCCCTCGCCATTCGCCGCGATAAGCTCCTCCTGCGTGACATCGTCATCGGCCCCCTCAAGCTCCAACTCCACGCGTCCGAACATCTGGCCGTGTATCGCCGCATGCCTGGCAAGAAGCTTGTCATAATCCGGCTCGATGGCTGCAAGCTCCACCCTCATCCGCTCCTCAGCCTCGCCCGCCTTGCCGAAATCCTCCAGCCGCTCAACCTTCGCCAGCACAAGCGCCCTGCCGGCCCGCGATATCTTGCCATCGACCCCGTATCTGCCCTCGCTCACACACACCCGCACCACCCCGACATATCCCCCGCCGCCGTACGTGTATCTGCACTTGAATACCTGCCACTCGCCTCCTATCTCCATCGTGACACTCGAGACGCTTCGCTTGACACCCTGCTCAACAACCCGCAGCGTCCCCTTCACCTCATCAGCTTCGAGCGCCCGCACTATCACTCCATCCGCCCGCGACACGAATGCCCGCCTGCAATGCCGGCCGGCATCATCCCTCCACATGGTTCTGACCTCGCCCGTCTCGAAATCAGTCGCACGCTCGTACTCCCGCACCTCACCCGCCGCATCACGCGCAAATACTATGGCAAATGCCGGATGAAAACTCTCCGAACCCACAAGCCCGTGCCCCGACTTCTCCGACATTAGTGCCGCCGCATCACGGTATCTCCCTGCAAGCAGCATCTTCCGAATCTCCGGCAGATAACTGCTCATATCCCGGTTACCTGTGACCTCCGCCGTCTGTGGCTCATACAGCCTCTCATGGCAGACTATCACCCGCTCCTCCACGGTCTGACCCATCACGACGATGCCCATCGTCCCGTTGCCCGACAGCATCCCGTCCTCCCACCTCTCCGCCGGCCTTCTACTTCTTATTCCACAATGCATTCTGTGCGCTCTCTTCGCTTCTTCTTGCTTATAGCTTACAGCTTATGGCTTGTAGCTGATTTCAATCATCTGATGCCCAGCCACCTTCGGCACAACAAACTCTATCCGAGCGCTCGTCACGCCGAAATTCAGCTTCTCACCGCCCGGCACACATCGCACGCCCTTCACTTTCACATCCGCCCGCAGCGAGACCTTCACATCATACAGCGGTATTACATCCTCTACGATGCACAGTTTCCTTGCGCGCGGTGCCGGCACATAATGCAGCAGATGAACAACCCACCTCTTCCCTTTGGCCTGTTCGTTCACTGTCGTCTCCATCGTGCTCGGCCCATTATGCCGCAGGAGTGGCTCGGGTAAGAGAAGCTCAACGGCATTCAGAACCATCTTCTTCACCCACAGAGGCGCAAACTCCGAATACATCCCGAAGACCCTGTGCCCGAAATAGATCACATTGCCCTTGCGTACTATCGCCGGATACGAAGTCTTCCCTGACGACGGCGTCTGCCTGTGCGATGTGAAATGCTCCGCCATCCGCCAGAATAGCGGCTGCGTGACATCCGCCAGCACCTCCGCCCCAGCGGCTGCCAGCACTTCCACGCCATTATGATACATCACATGCTCAGTCTCCGGCAGCCCTCTGCCGATCGCCCCCCGCGGCACGACATAATCCGCATAGCAGTTATCGCCTATCACCCGCCCACGCGCCGGCTGGCCATCCAGAGCAATCGGCCCATCCCCCGCAAATTCCACCGGCAGGCACTTCACTACAAATCGCTTCTTCTCCTCATCCATCCCTGCCTCGAAACTCGCCAGCACGAACCCGCCCTTTGTCACATATTCATCTATCTTCGCCGCAAGCTCGTCTGTCATGCTCACCCTGTCCGGCAGAACGACCACCTTGAACCGCGAGAAGTCCATCGAGTTGTCCAGCACCTCGAACTGATGCCCCCCCTCCACAAGCATTCCCGTCGCGCCGCGCATCGATTCACCCTCTCCCGCTAGTACCGCGATATCCGTCAGAGCCTTCGCTCCGTGGCACCACGGCTCCTTCCTCTCAACCTCGCCGAATACCCGCCCGACAAGCTCGTACACCGGCCGCTCTATCTTCCCCGACGGCGGAAGCTGGTCGCCTATCAGGCACCTGCAATTCAGGCTCAGCGCCTGGTAACACTCATACTCAAGCGACGCGAAATTCTTGAACGAATGGAAATCCCCCCACGTCGTATGGAACTTCCCCGTCATCGCCACGCACTCGCGCCCCAGGTTCCGCTCGAACCTCCCGCGCCGCCGCAGCGTCGTATAGCCGTCCGGATTGCCTGAAGGCAGCGCATCGAACTCAAGATGCGTAAAGCCCGCAAGCGTCGCCGTCCTGTTGGGCGCGATATCGCCCTCGTTGTAGTATATGCTGCAATCCTTGCTGAATTGCCTGACGTACTCTGTCATCTCCAGGACAAACCGCATCACCACCTCGTGCCCATACCTCCTCCGCTCGTCCTTCGATGACGCGTCCATCCCCTTCGCCGCCATCCCCTCCCTGCACCACTTGCACGAACAATCGTGCGTCCGCACAATATCGAAGAAAAGCCCATCTACCTCCGTGATGCACTCGAATATGTCGCGCACATGCCTCCTCAGCCACTCGACATATGGCGTGTTCACGCACAGCCACTGCCTGAAGCTATCCGTATCGAAGCCCTTCTGGAATATGCTTCCGTCCTCGTTCCTGACTATCCAATCCTCATGTCGCCTCGCCGTATAATGGTCAAACTGCACGCTTGTATATATCGGTACGCGTATCCCGCGCCTGTGACACGCCGCGATCTGCTCCTTCAGCATGTTCCGATCTGCAAGATGCGGATGCACCCGCTCCGGGTCACGCTTCGAATCGTAGTACATCATCCCGTGGTGACACCGCGCAAAGCAGCACACCTGCCCCACATGCGCCTTCGCCAGCACATCCGCGAATTCCTCCGCATCAAACTCGCTCCCCACGCCCGCGATAACCTCGCTGGTATGGAAATCCATATGTATCTGCCGCCACGGCAGGTTCATCTTCTTCATCTCCTGTCTTCTTCCACAATCAGTGTAATCTGCGCAATCAGCGTTTATCTTTCCTGTCTTCCTTGCGTCGCTTCGCCGCGATAATCTGCGAGAATCAGTGCAAATCTGTGATTAGATCTTCTCTGTGGTTACATCTTCTTCGACGTCGCCACGCTTATCCCCCGCCACTCATAATGCTCGATTTCGCCCATCCTCGTCTTCTTCCATCCCGGCACCGCCTTCACAGCCGTATAGAAATGATACAGCACCCCATCCTTCGCTATCATCGCCGGTTTGTGCGCAAAAGTCTCATCGCAGCTTCCCTCCGGCCCCACGTCCACCAGTATCTCGCCGCTCTTCTCCCAACTGACCAGATCATGCGAGAACGCCACCCCGTCCCGCGCGTGATGGTTCGTGCTGTTGCCGTAGTAGAACATGCACCACACCCCCTTGTGCCGCAGGATATACGGATCGCTTGCGAATATGTCGTCGAACTCGCCCCTGGCTCCAACCTTCACCACCGGGTTACCCTCGTGCCTGTGCCAGCTCTTGAGATCATCTGACCACGCGAACCCCGTCTGCTCAATCCAGTGCTTCGCCGGGGTCTTGGCGTTGTAGAAGAGGTAATATCTGCCCTCGTGCTCCATCACCCATGATCTGTACAATCCCCCCGCCTCCCACTCGCACTTCTGGTCTGGATACAACACCGGCTCTCCCACCTCCCACTTCCGAAGGTCCTCACTGAAACACAGCCCGATTACCGCCGCCCCTTCCTCGTAACCCGGCCGCGGATACGAGTGATATGTCCCCACGTACCTGCCCCCGACCTTCTTCAGCTCGCCCGTCTCGAATAGCTCGTTGTCCCGCATTATCGACGTCATAGCGACATTGGTCTCTGTCACGCTGCCTTTGGGTCCCCGGCCGATCAGCAGCCCCTCCTTCTTCCACTCCAGAAGGTCCTCGCTGCTGGCCAGACCCGTCTGGTAACCGATGCCGTCCCAACCGACATACGTCATATAGTATCTGCCGTCGTGCCCGAACACGAATACGCCGTCAACAAGATGCGAATCGAAATCCCCCTGTCTCAGCGTAGGCGCAAGCAGCAGCCGCTCAACCTTGAATGGCGTCCGGATATCCGCCAATACTTCTCTCATCTTTGCGTCTAGGTTTCCCATCACTCACCTGCAGATCTGACTAAGAATCTGAAACTATATGGCCTCGCCTTTACCCGATACCTCTCCAGCAGCAGCTCATCAGCTCTCAACCCGCAGCTCCCATTCCCGAGTCCGCTCTGCACATGGTCAATGCAGAGACTGATATCATCGCTTCTCACAAGTTCATGTGCATGTCTCTTTGATGCAAGCTCCTTCGCGGTGTAGTGCAGTGCACTGAACGCAAGAGGTATCTCTTCTGCTTCTATCAGAATCCCGGCTCCTTTCCTGTCCACGATCGCCAGGCATCGTACATCCTGCCTGCTTCCACACTCCTGCGGCTTGATGTATGGCACATACTGCTCATCCACCGTACTGCAGTAGACGCCGACATCGGCGCTTTGTTTCCTGTCGGCATAGTTCTCATGCGGACCGCGCCCGTACCATGTGACATACTCATATCCAGCCGGGATCGTCATCCGTATACCCACCCTCGCCAGCGGCTCAGGCACACTGCCGAACGGCCTGACACGATTGACCACCTCTATCCACCCGTTCGGCATCACTGTATATGTGCAATCTTGGGAAAACCCGCATCCAGTCCCGGTCCATCTCACTCTTACAGCTACCTCCAGACCTGTCCGCCCCCTTCGCACGTCAAATCTCTCCACCTGCCGCACCAGATTATCGAGCCCCGCCTTCACCCACTTTTTCTTCCATGGCCTGTCATTGTCCACCGGCGCACGCCATACGTTAAGCGCTCCGCCATTCCTCATCACCTCCTTATCATCATAGACCAGCGATGTTATCTCCCCCAGGTCCCTGCTGAACGACACGGCAAAATCCTTACCCACCACCCTTACAAGGTCCATATCCTTTTCAACAACGAGTCTTCCTCCGGCTGTAAATGGCTCTACCGCCTTTCTCCACGGCATCGCCAGCTGTTGCCACGCCACCTCGTGCCCTTTTTTCGCCCACTTCATATCCCCCTTCAGATGAAAACTCACTCGCAGCCAGTACTCAGCCCCAGATGCAAGCTCTGGCTTTCTGACCGGCAGCCTGACAGTCACTGTCTCTCCGGGCCCGGCATCGACTCTCGCTCTACCCTTCTGAATGATCTTCTCATCCTCAGACAGCGTCCACCTGCACTCAAGCTCACTCAATCGCGTCACTTCGTGCCTGTTCCGTATCCTTACCTTCCCTCTGGCTAGGTCGATTCCCTCAACGTCAATGCTCTGATATACCTTCTTCACCTCCAGCAGCTTCGCTGTCACACCCCGCTCAGGCGTCACGATCCCATTCAGACAGAATGCCCCGTCGTTCGGCTTATCCCCGAAATCCCCTCCAAATGCCCAGAACTCCCTTCCCTTCTCATCCTTCTTCCTGAAGCTCTGGTCCGCCCAGTCCCATATGAATCCGCCGATAAGCCTCTTGTGCTTGTGTATCGCGTCCCAGTATTCCTTAAGATTCCCCACTGCGTTACCCATCGCGTGACAATACTCACACATCAGAACCGGCCGCTCATCTTTCCTGTCTTCGTAGGGGCACGGCATGCCGTGCCCAGAGTAGGGCAAGCGTCCTCGCTTGCCATCTTCTCTTGCCAACTCCACAAGCTCATCCAGCGTCGGATACATTCTGCTGTGCATATCCACAAAGAATGGCGCCCCGCAAAATGGGGTCTGACCCCTTCTCTTCCCGGGGTCTGACCCCTTTTTGCCCGCATACTGCGCTCTTTCATAGTGCACCGGCCGCGACGGGTCATAGTACTTCACCCACCCGCTCATCGCTGCGTGGTTCGGCCCCACCCCCGACTCGTTCCCAAGCGACCATATGATCACGCTCGGATGATTCTTGTTCCTCTCCACCATCCTTATCGCCCTGTCCATAAACGCGCTCGTCCACTCCGCCCGATTCGCTAAAAGCCCGTCCAGCCGGTGTGTCTCCAGGTTCGCCTCATCCATCACATATAGCCCGTATTCATCGCACAAGTCATACCACCGTCTGTCCGCCGGATAGTGCGCACACCGCACAGCATTGATGTTGTGCTGCTTCATCAACTCAATATCCTGCCTCATCCGCCAAAGCGGCACACACTGCCCCCCATCCGGGTCATATTCCGGCCTGTTCACCCCCTTCAGCTTTACGCTTGCCCCGTTCACCCAGAGCTGACCGGCCCGTATCTCCACCTTCCGGAACCCCAAGTTGCACCCATGCGCCTCTACGCATCTTCCCTTCTCGTCCCGCAATGTCACGACCAGACGGTACAGGTTCGGCTTCTCCGCCGACCACAGCTTCGGCCTCTTTACCTCGCCCTCCAGGTGCATCACCTCCTGGCAGTTCCGCGGATACTGCTCCGTCAGATACGCCATCACATCCCCCTTTGGCGCCCTCCGCCATATGCCACGGCCCTTACCATCATATAGCTGCATCTCCACCGTCCAGCCGCTGCAAAAAGGGGTCTGACCCCTTTTCTTCCCGGGGTCTGACCCCTTTTTGTACGTTGTCCCATACACTGCAAACTTCGGCCTCACCCTCACCATCCAGTCCCCATGGGAGGGCGGACATTCCTGTCCGCCTCTTCTGCTTTGTGGCATGGGCGGCTCGCCCGTGCTATTCTGGCTCCTTGCTTCTCCCTTTTCGCTGCTCCCTTCTTCCACTTTAGCAAAAAAGTCACTCACTCTCACCACCGCCGTCGAATACAGATACACACTCCTGAAGATCCCCGCCAGCCGCCACGTGTCCTGATCTTCCAGATAATACCCGTCGCTGTAGCTGTAAACCTCCGCCGCCACAACGTTCTTCCCCCGCGTGACATACTTGGTAATATTGAACTCCGCCGGGCTCATGCTGTCCTGGCTGTACCCCACATGCCTCCCGTTCACCCACAGATGAAATGCGCTCTTGACCCCCTCAAAACATATAAACACCTGTCTACTGGTCCAGGCCTTTGGCACAACAAACTCCCGCCTGTACGACCCCACCGGGTTGTCATCATGCGGCACATACGGAGGATTCGGCTCGAATGGATATTGGTAGCTCGAATAGATGGGTATCCCGTACCCTTTCATCTGCCAGTTGCTCGGCACCTCTATCTCATCCCACCCGCTCGCATTGAACCCCTTCCTGAAGAACCCCTTCGGCCTCTTCGCTGGACAAGCCGACCACTTGAAGCGCCACTTCCCATCCAGACTCCGGAAATATGGTGACTCCTCGCGCACCCCCTTTCTTGCACCCCCCTCATCCGCAAACGGCATGCTGTCGCACCGTCCCTCCTCCTTGTTCTCGCCCACCATCCGCGGATTCTCCAGGTACGCATCGCCCTCCCGCCGAATCCTCAACCTGTTCTTCGCATCGACTATGATCACTGCAGATACCCGTCACATAGCTCAGATATGAGTAGGGGCACGGCATGCCGTGCCCTCTTTTCTCTTGGCCTGTTATAGTCGAATTCCCGCCCGCTTGCAATACCGGCGCAACCCCACGCACCGGCGCAAAAAAACGGCCTCCAGCTCGCACGTGACTGGAGGCCAACAGGATTTTCGCTTCCGGCTAGCACAAAACCGAAAGCACTGAAGCAAAGACTCGCACAAAACCTTTGCCTCGTACTTACCGCAGCACACACACAGCCGCGGACAGATTCAGACCTCACCGGAGCTCTGCAGACCCGGTAACCATAATCAAGTATACGAAACCCTCGCAGCCGGGCAATCCCATCTTGCGCATTTCTCTTACCAATTTGCGCAGAGAAAACCCCTTCGCCCCCTTTCATAGCCCCAAAAACGCACCCCCTGTAACTATCTTGCCGCGCTGTAGCTGTACACTGCCGCCCAGCTCTTGTCCGTGGTCAGCGTGATCTCCCCCCTGGCCTGATACGCCCCGTCCAGCCACCCAGCCGCATACACCACCCCCTTCTGCTCGCTCTCCCGCTCATTCTTCGAATCCCACGACTTCTGGCTGTACGTCCCCCGCGTGATGAAATACAGCAGGTCGGTCCGCACCGCCTCGCCTTCCCTGAATGTATTCGTCGGGTCAGTCACACCCGCAAACTCCGCCGCGATCTCATACTCAATATCGCCGTGTTTGTACTTCGCCTCCCATGTCCCCTTCACCTTCCCGTCGGGCGCAAAGACCAGCTTTATCTTACCTCTGTCCTCATTATCAAGTCTGACATCTCCCTGAAGCTTAAGCTCCTCCGTGATCGGCGGCTTCAGGCTCAGATACTTCGCAGTCTTCTTCGCTGCCTTTTTCCGCTCTGGCGATTCAGGGTCAAGCCGCCATTCCTCATCCCAGACCCGAACCTGCTCCCGGCCGCCCTCGCCTACGCCCGGCATCACCGCTCGTAGCATCATCATGTAGATTATCAGGCCTATCGCCAGCGCGATCACCAGCATTAGCAGCGCAAAACCCCCACGTATGCATGTCTGCCTCCCCGATACTGAGTTCCACATAAGTACCTCCGTATTCGCCCGAGTATCGAATGCCCTCACAGAACGATGCATATTTTACTCCCGTGTTTCACATTTTTCATTTTGATTTTTCATTTATTCGCATCTACCCTGTAGAGACCGGCATGAAAGGATGTGGCAAAATGATATATCAGGATTTGAAGGGCAAAAAGGTCCTCGTCACAGGTTCAAGCTCGGGCATCGGCGCAGCCACGGCCGAGCTCTTCGCCCAACAAGGCTGCTTCGTCGGCGTCCACTACTTCCGCACCCCGGATGGCGGCAAGGCCACCCTTGAAAGGGTCAAGAAGCTCTCAGACGGCATCCTTCTCAAGGCTGATATGCGAGACGAGCGTCAAGCCACCGATATGGTCGCCGCCTTTGCCCGTGCTGCCGGCGGCATTGACGTCCTCGTCAACAACACCGGCACTCTCATCCACCGCTACACCTTCGAAGAAGCCTCCCTCGATTTCTACGAAGACGTCTTCGCCACCAACGTCCGCTCCGTCTTCCTCGCGACCCGCGCTGCCATACCTCATCTCAAGGAATCCAGAGGCTGCATCATCAACATCGGCTCCGTTGCTGCTCACAACGGCGGCGGCGGCGGTTCCGGCATCTATGCAGCCGCAAAGGCCGCCGTCCACACAATGACTATCGCAATGGCAAAGGAGTTCGGCCCCTATCGCATACGCGTCAACTGCGTCTCCCCCGGCCTCATCGAAACACGCTTCCATGAGCAGTTTTCCACTCCCGAGCGCCGCGCCGCGATGGCAAAGGAAACTCCCCTCGGCCGCAACGGCAAAGCTGAAGAGATAGCAGACGCCATCCTCTTCCTCGCCAGCGACGCCGCTTCGTTCATCACCGGCGAATATATCGCCGTCAACGGCGGCGCACTCATGCGACCGTAGGAATCCTCCTCGTCAGCCCTGGTGCTACCACCCAGTGACTCACCACAGCCGCGATGCGCGCAAAAAAATAGGAGAAGCAACTTGCTAGGCAGAGGTTGCCTCTCCAGAGGAGGGGAGAAAGCTTGTTATAATTCCAAAATCCGTACCTGCCCAAGCACCTCGGGCCTGCACTTCTGAAGATTAGTTTACACTATACCCCGGACTTTGCAAGAGCTTTTTTCACGAATTCACGAAAATTTTAAATAGGACACATAAGTCCTTATAGGACAACGTGTTATAGCTGCCCACCCACAGACAAAACACCGCCCTGTCAACACCTCTGGCCCGCCCATCCTGCCTCCCCTCGCCCGCCGCAGAACACCGTAGAAACCACGTGTCACAGCCCTGCGGATTCCCGCATAAATCCCGCTTGACACGCGCCTTTACTTGAAATACCATATTCCTCAGCTTGTGAACCTAGGTTTTGGTATCGACTAGCTAGAAGGGAACCAAATGGCTAAAACACTCAAGAAGGGCCCCTGGACAAAGGCAGATCTCCAACTCCTTAAGAAGATGTTTGCGAATGCCAGCACCGCTGACGTCGCAAAGAAACTTGGCAGGCCTCTCGAAGCTGTAAAGAAGAAAGCTTCCAGAATGTGCCTCACCAAGTCAAAGAAATACATGAAGAAGCTTGGCAGGTCCTGACCGCTAGCTGCCTCTGGCAATCCAGTTCACTTTTGCGCATGCCGCTGTGCCAACACACACCAGCGAGGTAGTTCTCGGCCCGCGCTCTGTCAGCATCCTCTGCGAACTGGTTGCCTCTGTCTCTGCCGATTTCCGAATCAGTATCGCCTCACTATTACCTTTCCTCCACTTTCATAGTTGACGAAGAAATACCTCAGTGCGTCTACGGGATGATCATACACCCCGTCTTTCTCCGGCGTCTCGCCTCTCGAACCCTCAGCGTAGTGGTAACACTGCAGCGCCTCTATCAGCCTGACGCACCTCCGCGAAACGATCAGCCTGCTCCTGCCCTGCCCGTCACGCAGCGCCCGTCGCACAAGCTCGATGCCCTCCATTATCCCGCTCTTCCTGTAACTCGCCTCTATCCCATGAGACCGAAGCTCACGCACGGCGCTCGTCCCCGTGACATCATTCGCCGCTGCCCCAGCCGGGTCGCAGAACGTCCCCGCCACCCGCTCTTCGCGGCATGGCGTCATCGCCTTCACCGCCGCGATATTTGCATCTATCGAAGCCCTGCTCCTCACATACTCGTCTATCACTCTAACCACGCCTGCCTCGTCAACCTGCATCCACAGGCACACGAACGGATTGACATACCCGAAGTCCATCGCCCGATAAAGCGGCAGATTCGCATCATAGTCAACCGTCCCCAGATGCGCCCCCGCATCGAAGTCACCGAACACCGCATCCGCAACGCTCGGCCTGGTACACAGCATCTCTGCTTCCCATGCCGCCCGGCTGCTCCGCTGCATCTGCTGGACTGCATCGTCTATCCGGAGATACCCGCACGCCTCCTTCGCCCTTCCGCCGCAATCTCCCGCCAGAGCGCACTGCGAACAGCTCCTCCCCTCGCATTTCTCTATCACCTCCCACAGACACCACTTGAACACCCTCCTTCCCGCTGCTTCCGCCGCCTGCACCTCCTCGTGCATCGCTCCATACGGTCGATGCATCGTGCTCATCATCTCCATCGACGCGCCTATCCCGCCGTCGCTTCGAGTCACGAACCTCGCAGCCGATAGAACCTCCTTATCGAACAGCTCCAGCTCATCGCACCTCAGCTTATGTACGTGCCGGCCTCGTACGTTCCTGACGGACTGCGTCAGCACCTCTACTGATGACCTGTTGATAAACGCACATCGCCCTCTCCTGACGGGCCCCTTGAGCATATCCCCGTATCCATACGCCGCCAGCTCAACCAGGTACTCATACATTCTTCTCGATTGTTCCAGCGAGCCGCCGAGTATCCTCACCTGGCATCCGGGCTTGAAAACGCAATCGAGAACGGTTGCTGCCGCTCCCAGCAGCGTCTTGCCCCCGCCCCTGTTCGCCCACACGACCGCATCACGCCCAGCCCTCCCTCCTTCTTCAAAGAAAGCGTGACAAAGATAGTCAAGCGGGGCCGAATGACCTTCACACATGTTCCTGTCCGGCACATTCACACCCGTGAACAATTTCACGTAATCGTGCAGCTCCCGCTGGCACGATGGCCGTATGCCGCGCAAACTCCTGAGGATCTCCCATGCTCTGACCGATTTGTGATCTTCCATTTCCGCTCCTCCTCGCAGCCTCGCTGCAAATACTGTCTGCATCCCCCGTTACCAACCACTCCCTCTTCACCCTCTTCACTACTATCTACTATCTACTGTCTACTGGCCCCCATCCCCTAGCCCCTGTCCCCTGCCCCCTGTCCCCTACACCCTCCCATCCCCTTCCCGCACCTCTCTTCCCGAAGACTCCCACCACTCACGGTGCTTCGTCTCAAGGTCCTCGCGCGACGGCATCGGGTAATAAGCAACTCCACTCTGGTCGCCTACAAAGAAGCCTGTCTCGATTGAGCGATACATCACGTGCGGCGGGAACAGCCGGTCGAATGTCTTCGTCGTCTTGTTTCGAGTCACAAGCTCCTCAAGGCAGCTCCGCAGATGATCTACATTCGGGAACATCAGCCCCTCCCCCTTACCGCTCATCGGGTGCAGCGCAAGTCCTCCAAGCTTCAGGTCCGCGAAGCATATCCTCGGCATCGATATGCTCACATGCGGGTCCGTTATGAAACGCGCGAACTCCACCGGGTCCATCCGGCTCGCTATCAGCGGATGCACCGGGCACATCTCCTGATAAAGGTGGAATTTTCTCTCCAGCAGCGGCGGCTCCTGTGCATCTAATCTCAGTGTCTTGCCTTCACGAGTGGTTAGATAAAGCGCCCCGATCGCATCCAGCGGTATGTTTTCAAGCACCCGGTATATCCCCACATACACCGACGCCTTAGGCACCCCCTCGACATGTTCGACGCATTTGTCCAGCGCCCCAGGGATATCGAAGAAACGGTTCCTGAAATCGTTCTTGACTTCGAAGAACACAGCCTGCTCATTCGCCTGCTTCTCCGTACCCCCAGCCATATACGCCCCGAAACCCTCTGGCTCCAGCTGCGAGGCCACCAGGCTCTCCGGCAACATGGACAGATAAAGATGCTTTTCCATACGGCCTCCTTTCAGGCGTCTAGTCTTATCTGCCGCCCATCACCATCCCCTCAAACCTGCCGACGCCTACTTCCTGAAAAACCTGCTCATCGCTGACAGCGTCAGCAGTACCAGTACACCGCCCACAACCAGCATCAGTAGCCACATCGGCCGCTTGCCTCCTTTTCAGAAGTGCCAACTCCAGCCTCCCTTATTATAAACGCCTCCTCGCCATCCCTTCAACCCAAATCTCCCTTCCGTATCCCTGCCCTATAGTCCCTAGCCCCTGGTCCCTGTCCCCTTTCTTTCCTCTTCACTTTTAACTCCCTCCCCTGCTATACTCTCTGCAGGTATTTGGAAAGGTCCACGAATGAATGCTCCTGAAACCCGGCCCCCCTCACAGAGTTCCGTTGAGACCCGCTACCTCGTCATGCCCAATGACGCAAACCCGCACGGTACTGTCTTCGGTGGTGTCATCCTCTCCTGGATTGACATGGTCGCCTCAATGGCTGCTCAGCGACACGCCCACAAAATCTGCGTCACCGCTGCCATCGATTCCGTATCCTTCTGCCAGCCCATAAATGTCGGAGACCACGTCGTCCTTCGCGCAATGGTCAACTACACCCACCGCACCAGCATGGAGGTCGGCGTCCAGGTCCTGCGCGAGGACCCGATCACCCAGACCTCCGTCAAGGCTACCACCGCTTACGTCACCCTCGTTGCCGTTGACCGAGATCACAAACCCATTGCTGTCCCGCCCGTCACCCCAGCCACGCCCGACGAAAAACGACGCTGGAACGCCGCACGTGACCGCGCCGAACATCGCAGAAAACTGAGGCAGCACGAGACCGCCTAGGTACTGCACGGACGCGTCGCAATGCACCGTCGGTCTCCCCCATTTGAGCCCTAACTCCTTATCTGAGAATCACTTAGTCCTATAACTTCCCCGAAATCCCGCCCGCCCGCCGCCCGCTGACCAGCCTGCCAGACTCCTCCTACCCCCGTTACCAGTACTGCGAACTTGCTTTCATCGGCTCGCCATCACTGCACCCTTCAGTTTTCTTTTGACACTGGTATCCCCGCCTGCTATAATGTGGGACTTTGACGTCTTGTTCCCGAGCAGTAGCCTACAGCGGGAGTTGAGGCACTGAAGGAGCAGACAATCTCAGCCGTCCGGCACCTTCTCGCAACAATAAGTATCCGGGGGTAGCCTCTATACCCACAGGATGTGCGACGGTAGATAAGAAACAACAAGCTTCCCATGAAAGGCAGAACGGTTAGTAAAATGTCAAGGCTATCGGCAGATGCCCAAACGTACGCCTCGCTCATCACCGAGCTCAACGGGCGGTTCGCCCCTCTCTCCAGTCGACACGCACCCAGCATTGATCGCGCCATCCCCTCCAACCGTGGTACCAAGATACTCATAGTCACGGCTATCGCGGCCGTCGCCTTCGGCGCCTGGGCAAACTGGGATGACTTCGAAAACGCCATAAAGACTCTCAGATTCTGCCTCTTCGGCGTTGCATACACCGCCGTCGGCCAGCTTGCACTCACCGTCAATGTCCTCGTCCTCATCTGGCAGATACTCCTTGTCAGGGGATACGCCCCCTTGCCCACCTGTACCGACCAACAGCTCCCGACCTGCACCGTCGTTATCCCCGCCTATAATGAAGGCCGCATGGTCCTCCGCACCCTCCGTTCCATCGCCCGAAGCGACTACCCCGCCGATAAGCTCCAGATAATCGCCGTCGACGATGGGTCCAAGGATGATACCTGGCTCTGGATTCTCAAGGCCGCCCGCGAGCTGTCCGGCATAGTAACCATCCAGCAGCCTCGCAACATGGGCAAAAAGCACGCGATGTACGAGGCCTTCAAACGCGCCACTGGCGAAGTCCTCGTTACCATCGATTCCGATTCTCTCATCGAGCGCCAGACCCTCCGACGTCTCGTCTCACCGTTCCACCATGACCCAAAGGTCGGGGCCGTCGCCGGCAACGTCCGCATCCTGAATCGCCATGAAGGCCTCATCCCGAGGATGCTCGAAGTTTCCTTCGCGTTCAGCTTCGAATTCATCCGTGCTGCTCAGAGCCGCGTTCGAACCGTCTTCTGCACGCCTGGCGCCCTGGCAGCCTATCGCAGGTCCGCTGTCATGCCTGTCCTCAATTCCTGGCTCAACCAGACCTTCTTCGGCCGTCCCGCCAAGATCGGCGAGGACCGCGCCATGACCAACTGGATCCTCCGCACTGGCCACGATGTCGTCTTTCAGTCCAACGCCGTGGTCTACACCAACGTCCCCACACGCTATGAGAACCTCTGCCGCATGTTCCTCCGCTGGGCAAGGTCAAACGTCCGCGAGAGCATCATGATGGCCCAGTTCATCTTCACAAAATTCCGCGATACCTCCGCACGCGGCGCACGAACCTTCTTCCTCTTCGGCGTCTTCAACCTCATCGTCCCGCAGTTCCTGCTCGCCGGCATGTTCGCATGCCTCCTCTGGAAGCCAACCGTCTTCATAATGCCCATACTCTTTGGCTCCACCCTTGGCGCCTCGGTCGCCGCCTTCTTCTATGCCGTTCGCAGGAAGAATAGTGAAGCCATCTGGGCCTACGCCTACAGCTTCTTCTGGTCAACCTGCCTGTTCTGGATAACCGGCTACTCGCTCCTCACCGCCCACAACAGCAGCTGGCTCACCCGCGACCACAAGGCCACCGTGCCCGTCGTCCCTCAGCCGCGCGCTGCCGCCTGACACTCCTGACAACCACGCGATCAAAGTAGGTCAGGCCTCCAGCCTGACGATCATTTTCCTTCGCGCAGCAACATCATTTCCTTCCCATGTCTTCCACTTTTCATTATTCACTTTTCGTTTTTCACTCGTGCTCTCTGCTCGGCTTTCCCCCTCTCTTCCGCAAGCATCTCCAGCAGCCGCGACGCCATCCCGTCGTTCAGCCATTCCGGCCGCTGGTCACCTGCCCTGTTCTTATCGCACTCCTCTTCGCCATGCACCGCCAGCAGCCTGATGATATCGAGGCACGCCTTCCGCCGCGTCTCCTCCTTGTCGCACTCCGTCAGCGCAACCAGCCGCCTGGCAGCCTCCTTCGCGCCGCGCGCTATCAGCATTCGTGCGCCCCAGTTCGCCGCCTCCGCCACACACATCATCTCATCCCGGAACTCCGCATCCCGGAACCACTTCGCGACCGTGCCTGCCAGAAGATGGTGCTTCGACTCCGCCTCGCGCTCGCTCAGCCCCTCCTCAGCCATCTCCAGCATCACCTGCCTCTGCAACTGCCGTTTCTTCCGGTTCTGCCATCTCCTCTGTGCTTCCGCATTTGCCATTCCCTTCCTCCTTTCACATTCGTCTTCCTGCTTTCTACCACCTGCTTGCCTTTCTTTCTTCCTACTATCTACTAGCTACTGGCTACTACCTGCTTCTGCCAAAGATAATAAACCGGCTTCGTTCCCATCCTCGCCAGCACATATCTCGTCCTCTCGATACAGTGATACATCCCGCGCCTCTTAACATACGCCTTCAGGAAAAACCGCATCTCCGCATCTATGATGCGCCGCAGCTTTCCAGGCAGCCTGTTCAGCCTCATGTGCACCTCGCGCGAGTCGATGAAGAGAGGCGGCTCGATGCCGACGTCACGCAATGCCCTTGCCATCCGTTCGCGTCCCTCAGAGCTTCCTGCACCAAAACGCATCATCCCTGCCTTCTCGAAGAATGGATTCACCTCGCCCATCGCCGCTATCGCCTCCACGACTGGCACACCTGCCAGCGGCAGCGTCTCCCGCACCAGCCGCACCCCCAACCCTATGCCTCGATACCGCGGCTCTACTATCACCCGCGATATGCACCGCACATTCGCGTTCAGCCAGTCTATCCTCTCCCTGATGCTCTTTTCATCTAAAGGCCCCTCGCATCCGATTGTTGCCATCGCCTTTGCGCGCATCTCCGAGCCTATCGCAGCCATTCCATATACTATCACTCCCGCCCAGCGCCTTTCGCCGCGATGCCTGGCTCCGAATACCGCTGTACATGGCCCGATGTTCCTGCCTCGATAGTGCCACCCCGCCAACTCGTCATACGCTCTCTTCGTCGCCTTCTCTATCACAAGCTCCCTCATTACACTACACTCCCCATCCATTTCCTCCTCCTTCTGCTCTCTTCTTACTTCTGCCTTCTGTCCCCATCTCCTGTCTCCTCTCTCCTGTCTTTTCCGCCTGCACTCCGTCCCCGTCGGTTGCGCACCAGCATCTTCTCTTCTTCTTCCTGCTATCTACTAGCTACTATCTACTATCTACTTCTTCTCACCACATCTGCCGGCCCCGATAGATGCTTTACTACCACGACATCAGGCTGCAGATCCCCCAGCACATCCTCATGGCAGCTGGCCAGCACAAACCTCACACCCGTCTTTTTCGCCCATTTCCGCACATTCCACGCGATCACCCTGGCCGTTATCCTGTCCAGCGTCGAGCAAAATTCATCCGCAAAAACACATTCCGCCCCGCCCGCCATCGCCCTGGCCAGTCGAAAACGCCATTTCTGCCCCTCCGAGAGCTTCGCCGGCCGATTCAGCACGCAAAAAACATCTGAAAGCCCCGCCTTGCACAGCACCCTCAGTGACTCTATCGTGCTTCCTTCGATGCAATCGATCACCGCCCGGTCATCCGGCAGCGGGATGTCCTCCAGCCGTATCTTCCGCCCGCTCGTCTGCGCGTACATCCTGCGCATAAGCACGCTCTTGCCCGCGCCGCTCGGCCCTGTGATATAGCAGATATCCCCCTTGCGAAGCTCCACCTCCACCGCATGCTCGGCCGGCTCCTTCAGCCGCTCCATATCCACCCCGAACATCCTCATCACCTCCCACACCTTCCGCGTCACTCGCCCATCCCATCTCACCTTCTCCTGCACCTTCATTCTCTACCTCCTCTCCTTCTCTTGCCGGCACCTTCTTCTCAGTCTTCGTCCTGCCATTCCTTCCGCCCGCATCACGGCCTTGATCACCGCATGCCGCGTACACCCCAGCCGCGCTGCCACCTCCCGCTGACCGAGCCCTCCCACAACAACATCTTTGGCTGCCCTTGCTTCCATTGCGGTAAGCCCCTTCTCCCGGGCCAGCCTCACATAGTCCCACTTCAAGAGCCTACGGATTATCCTCCGCATCCGACGCGCCACCGTCACCTCGTTCACCCCCGCCACCTCCGCGATGTGCCGGTAGCTCGCCCCGCACTCCAGGTACATCAGTGCCAATGCCTTGTCCCTCCTCTGGAGAAGCTCGGCCCGTTCCCGCAACATCTCAACCACCCCTCTTTCATCCGCCAATCGCCGCCTCGCCCGCAGCTGCCCCATCGCTCGCCCTTCCATCCTTCCATCTCCTATTTCTCATTTCCTGTCTTCTGTTTTCTAACTATCTAACTGCTGCTAATATAAGACCCATATCTAACCCAGTCAACGGGTTTTTGCAGATTTTTCGCTCCTGTCCCTAACCCTTTCCAGCCACACAACTTACGGCTGCTTTTTTTCTACATATCTCCACGGTTTGAAATGCTCCGTTCGTTGCCTCAGGGTTTTTGCTCTTTCATTTGACTGCTCGCTGTGCTATAAGGCTCAGGCACCCAGGTGAAAGGAAGTGCTGTGCCCGAAGAACAGATACTCGTCGTTGCCAGGAAAGTCGTCGAAGATGTCGGCCCGTTCCACGGCCTTAACTTCCACGCCGAAAAGTATCTGCCCAAGCTCTTCGCCCCCGGCGTTCCACGATTCACCTCCCGCCCTGCTGCCGAAAAGGACCCTTCCCAGAAGCAGCTCATCCCATACGTCCTGATGACCTGCGGAGGAAAGTACCTCACGTATGTCCGCGGGAAGCGCGCCGGCGAGACACGCCTTGTCGGCCATCGTTCCATCGGCATTGGCGGCCACATCAATCCCGTCGATGATTCGCTCTTTGCGAAGGATATGCGAGATGTCTACGACACTGCCGTCCAGCGTGAAGTCGCCGAAGAGGTGACCGTCAATACGAATCACACCGACAAGCTCATCGCGCTCATTAACGATGACTCCACAGAGGTCGGCAGCGTTCATCTCGGCATCGTTCACCTCTGGACACTCGATGCCCCCGATGTCACTCGCAAGGAGCAGATGATCACTCAGCTCGAATTCCTCAGCCTCAACGACCTTCTCCCGCTTCGCGACCAGATGGAAACCTGGTCCCAGCTCTGCCTCGACTACCTCGCCACACTTTGAGCTAGTCTGGCTCGCAGAGGCGCAATAAATTTGACTCGGTACCCCTCTTGATGTCATACTGTCTGCATCGCACGTGGACTCAAAGGAAGCAATACTATGAGCTTGTACAGAACACTGGTCGCATCCCTGATATTCCTCGCCCCGACCACCCTTCACGCTGCAAGGCAGATGGAATCCCTCGACCGCGGCCTTGTAGCCGTACAGGTCCCCGGCACCGGGGTCTATGTCGGCTGGCGGATGTTCGGCAACGACCCCCCCGGCATCGCCTTCAACCTCTACCGCGACAAAGCCAAGCTCAATTCCTCGCCTATTACATCAAGCACGAACTACATGGACCCCGACGGCAAAGCTGACTCGATTTACTATGTCCGACCCGTCATCGGCGGCGTTGAACAGGAGCCGTCAGCCCCTGCAAAGGTCTGGCCTCATCAGTATATCGATATTCCCGTCCAGCAGGTCCCCGGCGACCCCAACTGGACCTACTCCCTCAACGACGCTGCCATCGGCGATCTCGACGGCGATGGCCGCTATGAGCTCGTCGTCAAGCGTCTGCCCCATGGCAGAGGCGGCGGCAAGATGGCAATGGTCGAAGCCTATAAGCTCGACGGCACGTTCATGTGGCGCATCAACATGGGACCCAACATCACCGCGTGGGAAGAGCTCAACATGATCGTCTACGACTTCGACGGTGACGGGCGCGCCGAAGTCGCCCTCAAGACAAGCGAGCTTACCGTCTTCGGCGACGGCAGAAAAATAGGCGACACCAACGGCGACGGCAAGACCGAATACTGGGAAACTGCCACATCGAGCAACGCTGCGCGCGAGTTCATGACCGAGGGCCCCGAGTTCCTCTCCATCGTCAAAGGTGCGACCGGCAAGGAGCTCGCCCGCGTCAACTACATCGGCCGCGACCCCATCGTCCAATGGGGCAGCCCCCGCCACCGACTCGCCCAGCTCGCCCACCGCTCGAACAAATTCCACATGACCCCCGCCTACCTCGACGGCGAGCGCCCAAGCCTCGTCATCTGCCGCGGCATATACCACCGCATCAAGATGCAGGCTTGGAACTGGCGGGACGGCAAGCTCCAGCCGCTCTGGACCTGGGATAGCGCACGCGAAGCCGACCCCAACTACACCGGCCAGGGCAACCACAACCTCAGCGTCGGCGACGTCGACCAGGATGGAAAGGATGAGATAACCTACGGCGGCTGCGTCATCGACGACAACGGCAAAGGCCTCTACTCCACGGGCCTCGGCCACGGAGACGCGATGCATCTTTCAGACATGGACCCATCCCGGCCCGGCCTCGAGATCTGGCGCTGCCTCGAAGGCGGCGACTACGGCTGCGAGTTCCGCGACGCCCGCACTGGCCAGATTCTCATACGCTACACCTCAAACCGCGACACCGGCCGCTGCTGCGCCGCCGACATCGACCCCCGCTACCCCGGCTATGAGCTCTGGGGCCCCAGCGGCTGCCCACTCTACAGCTGCAGCGGAAAGATCATCGCACCAGCCGGCCCCAGGTCTGTCAACTTCGCCATATACTGGGATGGTGACCTCCTCCGCGAATTGCTCGACCATAAGTGGCTTGGCCCTTCCGTCGGCGCTGGCGTCGGCGAGATAGACAAATGGGATTACCAGGACCAGAAGCTCGTGCCATTGCTCATCGCCAGCGGCACGTACTCCTGCAACTATACCAAGGGTACCCCCATGCTACAGGCCGACCTCCTCGGCGATTGGCGCGAGGAAGTCATCTGGCGCACCAAAGACAACCGCAAGATGCGCATCTACACCACGACCATCCCCACTAACTACCGCATCTACACATTGATGCACGACCCGCAGTATCGCCTGGCCGTGGCATGGCAGGTCTGCGCCTACAACCAGCCGCCTCACCCGGGCTTCTTCCTCGGCCACGACATGAAACTGCCCGCCCCAACCCCCGACATTCGCACCGCTCCGAAGTGAAGCAGGCGCATCACCCCCCAAAGGGGATCGCTCCATGCCCCTCTGTACCGACGCTGGCATTGTCAGAATGCCATTCGGCAGATGTTTGGGCGGGGTCGCGCACGATTTGTGGATATTTCGCTTGATTCCCTGCAACATTTGGCCTATTATTAGAGTCTGTAGAGACGAAAGGTTTTCTCAGATGACGCAGACATGGCGTGATAGTTCAAGCAGCAGGCAGAGCCACCTGGTGGCTTCGGCCAGCGTCTGCGCCCTTACGGGTACAATGGCCATTTCATTCGTGAAGTATACGAATCCGGCCAAACCACCCACGCCCTGAGAAAGCCTTACCGCGTTGTATATCAAAAAGCCTTCCAGGGCGGAAACCCTGGAAGGCTTTTTTTGTTGCCCCAGTGGGCAGAAAGGAGCATCGATATGAGCACACTGACACGACTTAACGAAGGTAGAAGGATCTACACATCCAACGCGCCACCGGTTCTGATCCAGCGGATGGGCTTCTACGCAGCCATGGAGATCGAGAACATAACATCGGCCCTCGGCGTCGAGCCTCCTTCGCGGATACTGGAGGCTGGCTGCGGCGCCGGCATCCGCACCCTGGGGCTCGCCCGGCGCGGCTACAGAATGACCGGCATCGACCCGGTCGGGTGGAAGATCGCGGCGGCGCGCGGCCGCTCGACAGAGCCTTCTCTCTCGGCTGCGTTCTATAAGCGTGACCTGAAGGCGTTCGCCCTGCTCGATTCGTTCGATGCAGCCATCGCCTCCTTCGCGTCTGGAGAGAGTGAGCTCGACCGGCGGCGCATGCTGCTGAACCTGAGCGTATCGCTGAGACCCGGCGGAAGGCTGCTGCTTGATGCAACAGCCGGCGGATATACTCCGTCATCGATAGCCGATGCGCTGGCAAGGGCCGGCTTCAATAAGACCGAAGTTTTCGGCTCGCTTGACAAGACGCCGTACAGCCGGAGCGCAAAACGCCTTATCGCACTGGCTACAAAGTAGCATGGAGGCAGATATGGCGGCACATACAGAGTGGCACGACAGTGACGAGTTCTGGCGCGTTTGCGCCCCCGTGCTATTTGCTGAAGAGAGGCTTACATCTACCCCCGCAGAGGTGGATAGGATGCTAACCCTGCTGCAGCTGCGGCCTGATTCGGACGTGCTGGATCTATGCTGCGGCATCGGACGGCACTCGCTTGAGCTTGCCCGGCGCGGGCACAGAGTGACCGGTGTTGACAGGACGGCAGCATATCTCCACCAGGCACGCGAACGTGCCGATACAGAACGTCTGGCCGCGGAGTTCATCAAGCAGGATATGAAGTCTTTCTGTCGACCGGAGGCATTCGATGGGGCTATTTCGATGTTCACGTCGTTTGGTTACTATGAAGACCGGGCCGACAATCAGCAGGTGCTGGCCAATGTCTTTACATCGCTGCGAAAAGGCGGCAGGTTGATGGTGGACCTGCATGGCCGAGAGAACCTTGCCCGCATCTTCCGCCCGCGTGACTGGCGGCGAAGCGGTGAGTATATCGTTATGGAAGAACGCGAGATACTTGATGACTGGGCCAGGCTTCATAACCGCTGGATACTGCTCAAAGGTAGCAGGCGTCACGACTTCGAGTTCACCCTGCACCTTTACTCGGCCGTTGAATTGAAGGCGATGATGCTTGATGCAGGATTCAAGACAGCACGGGCCTATGGCTCGCTGGATGGCAAGCCATATGACCATGAGGCCAAACGTCTGATAGTCGTAGCCACAAAATGAAGGAGAGACTATGGAATTCGCACAGATGACGATCAAGGACTACCCCGACGTCTTTGCACTCTGGCAATCCTGTGAAGGCGAAGGCGTCTGCATCGACGAAGATGTTGATTCTCGTGAGGGGATAGCAGCCTATCTGCAGCGCAATCGCGGTATGAGCTTCGTTGCCCGTGAAGACGGAGAACTTATCGGCTGTGTGCTCTGCGGCACGGATGGCCGCCGCGGCTATCTCCACCATCTGGCTGTGGACAAAGCCTGTCGAGGAAATGGCATCGGCAAGGCCCTTATCCAGGAAGCACTCCACGCGCTGGCAGAGGAAGGCATAGGAATATGCCATGTCTTTGTGCTGAAAAGTAACAAAGTCGGTAAGGCCTTCTGGTCGCACCTTGGATGGGTACTGCGCGACAATTTCACGATAATGTCACACATGCCGCAGATGACGTCCCGTAACGGAGAGAAGAAATGAATTCATATCAGGATGCATTCGGCCGGGCAGTGTACGACCGTTTCATGGGCGGCCGCCCCATCGAGATAATAGAGCGCAGCGATGGCTATATGGATGCTTACCCGAGCGACTATTTCGCAGAGCACAGGAAATGGTCGAAGCACGAAAAGCAGGCGATCCGATATGCCCGCGGCCGGGTACTTGATATCGGCGCGGGGGCAGGAAGGGTCTCGCTGTATCTGCAGAAAAAGGGACACGACGTATTGGCAACAGATATCTCGCCGCTGGCGATAAAGGTCTGCAGGCTGCGCGGCGTGAAGAAGGCAAAGGTGATACCCATTGCCAGGCTGTCACCCCGGCTGGGCGCATTTGACACTATTGTGATGTACGGCAATAACTTCGGCCTCTTTGGCTCGTATAAAGGGGCAAAGCGGCTGCTGCGGAGGTTCCACACGATGACAAGTCCGCATGCACGTCTGATCGTCGAGTCGAACGACATATACAAGACGAAGAACCCTGACCACCTGGCCTATCAGAGACAGAACAGGTCCCGTGGCCGTATGTCCGGCCAGATACGCCTTCGCGCAATATACAAGAAGTCCCGCACGCCGTGGATCGACTACCTCATGGTCTCGCCGGATGAAATGCGTGACATCCTGAAAGGCACCGGCTGGAAGGTCGAGAAGTTCTTCCGTTCCGGCGATTCGATGTACGCAGCCGTGATACGAAAGGAGAGGAACTGAACGTGCAGAGCCAGGAGCTCAGACTTGTCGAACCATCACTGGAGCTCAAGGAGCAGTTCCTTGCCTTCGTCAGAGATTCTCTGCAGGAGGGTACCGGAAGCTGGGGATTTGAGCAGGCGATTGATGATTTGCCTGCCTATGTGCAGAAGTTCGCCGATTACAGGCAAGGCAGGAATCTGCCGCCAGGATGGGTACCGGACTCTACCTGCTGGCTCATCGATAACAACCAAACCATCATCCTGGGCCATGTCGGAATACGCCACAGGCTTACAGAGAAGCTCATGCAGCGAGGTGGCCACATAGGCTACTATATCCGCCCCACCCAACGCCATAGAGGCTACGGTACGCTCATATGCCGGCTAGCACTGGAAAAGGCTCGCGAAATCGGCCTCCAGCGGGTGCTTATAACCTCCGCTGTCGATAACGTCGCCAGCAACCGGATAATCCAGAAGAACGGCGGCGTCCTTGAGAACGAGGTATGGGATGAGGAGAGCAGGGAAACGGTCTGTCGCTACTGGATAGACCTCTAATACCTGCTGCGCAAGAAAAATGCTGCCCTTGTGAGGCAGCATTTGATCATTAACCCCTTCTGTCTCCTTCCGCTGGCCTCGTCGGCCGGTGGAGTGCAACTGTCACGCGTTGCCCGTTCCTGCTCCGAAGCCCTAATTCTCTGCCATAGTGCTGCTGGTCCGATCTTTTCGCAACAGCCCGCGGCATCTGTCACAATCGCATGCCCCCACGTTCCTCAGGTGCGTCGAGCCGGCGATGGATTTGGTCTCCACAAGTTGCGCGCCCTTTGCCTGCATCTGGCGTATCGCCAGGTCCGCCTCGTTCCTGTCGTGTATGCCGGTGGCATCTATCACCACCGTCACTCGCTTTCCCCTCTGCAAAAGTCCGAGCACGGTTGCCTTTACGCTCTTCTCCGTATCGGTCCCTATCACCACGAACTCCTCTGCGTTTATCTCGCTGAAGAACCGCTCTATCCTGGGTTCCTCAAAGGGATCGACGCACCGCTTGCCGAATATCACCTGCTCGTGGACTCGCATCACATCGCGCGGCAAGTCGGTGTTGCCGTCAGCAGCAAAAATGCACCTGTTCTGCCGCAATGTATATGAAACCTTCTTAAGCCCCTTCGTCCCGTCTATACAATGGTGCACCTTTGTGCCGTTGCCGTTGCCGTTGCCGTTGTAAATCTGAACCGTGGAAACCACCCGTATCTCATTGCGCCTCGCCCACGCAGCCACGCGACGGATATTCGAGAGCACCCGCCTGTGATTCCGGACACACGCTGCCCCCTCTGCGATAAGAAAGTCTCTCTGGGTGTCTACATCCACCAATACCCTCCTGCGCAACCGTCTGATGAATGGCTGGATCATCTCAGATCCTTTCCATCTCTTCCTTCACATCTACATGTATATACGACGGACTGTGTAAACGTTGTTCCACGATGCTGATATCGAGCCGCCACAGACTTGACTTTATGAGCCTTTCCATGCACAATCCCGAATCCCGCCTCAGAGACTATCTGAGCCGGATTTCCGTGTTTTCTTGTCTGCTGAAGTCTTATAAAGCGTGTGCCAAGAGCCCCTAATGTCATCAGGATATTTCCAGGAACGTCCGGAAATCGCCCTTAATCTGGAGAAAATACAAGATGGGCAGGGCCTTCTATCATCATTTGGCCGCCCCGCTCCCATAGAGGTCGAAATAGGCTCCGGCAAGGGCACGTTCCTCGTCTCCCAGGCCAAGGCATACCCTGACATCAATTTCCTCGGTATTGAATACACCAACAAGGTGTACAAGTATTCCGTTGACCGTATGAGCCGCTGGGGGCTGACAAACGTTCGCATCATCCGCACTGAGGCAGTTGATTTCATCCGCAATTTCATACCCGATGCCTCCATCCAGGCATTCCATATCTACTACCCCGACCCCTGGCCGAAGAAGCGTCACCACAAACGCCGGTTCTTCGACTCAGCCAATCTCGACCAGCTTCTTCGGTGCCTCGTTATCGGGGGCCGCATCCAGCTGGCTACCGACCACGAAGACTACTGGCGGCAGATGGACGAGGTCATCACGGCCGCCGGTGACAGGGTCCGCCGCGTCGACTTCAGCAGACCCGTCGGAGCCCTCGAGGGCGAAGTGGTCGGCACCAACTATGAACGCAAATACCGCAAAGAGGGCCGTCCAACCTTCTTCGTTGCCGTAGCCAAGACCGCCTGACGGGGCTTGCGAAATCCGCATGGTGTTCACTATCTTTCAAGCCGCCCGGTAGCCTTGCCGACTCTGCTGCCAGATCGCTCGAGGAACTCGTCACACGCGCTATTTCAAAGATCATGTGGCTCTTCATCGCTGCCATCGGCGTCAACATGGTACTTACGGGTGTGCGAGCTTACATCGCATCCCTCAAGTGACGATGCTTCCGCTTAAGCCTGGTCGTCAGAAATCCACCTGCTCCACAATCAATGCACGCGACAACAGCTGAATGCAAAAGCCGCCTCCATGCACGGCGGCAACCCCCGGTCAAATCCTTGACATCATCCTTGCCTTCACGTCGCAAAATAACCTAAAGCCCCCGCGTTGTCCAGTCTTTCAAACAGTTTTTTTCTTGCATTGCCTTGTTTGTCGGATACAATATATCGGTATTCAATCTGGCTGCTTTTAAGGGGAGCGCGATGATGTACATAGTGGCGATATTCCTGCCACCGTTGGCTGTGTTGCTGTGCGGCAAACCCTTTCAATTCCTGCTCAATCTCCTCCTGTGCCTGTTTTTCTGGATTCCTGGCGTAATACACGCGATATTGGTCGTCCACGACCACAAGGCGGATAAGCGGGCAAGGGAGATCGTGAAGGCCGTTCAGGCAGGCAGATGATTCCGTTTCAGGGGGTCGATATGAGATTGATAAGAACGATGTTTTTGCTGGCTCTGGTAGCGGTCACGGGCTGCAGCTCGATGTACTACAAGACAATGGAAACGTTCGGATATCATAAGAGAGATATCCTTGTTGACCGTGTCGAAGAGGCCCGTGATTCGCAGGAGGCAGCCAAGGAGCAGTTCAAAACCGCGCTTGAGCGATTCAACGAGCTGCTGGGCACCAGCGGCGGCGAGCTGAAAGCGAAGTATGACAAGCTCAACTCCGAATACGAGAGGTGCAAGTCGCGGGCGGAGGCCGTCCACAAGCGGGTAGCGGATGTGGAAAGCGTTGGCGAGGACCTTTTCAAGGAATGGAAGAACGAGCTGGGGAAGTATTCGAATTCGGAGTATCGTGTTAAAGACGAGCAGCTGCTCAGAGACACTCGCAATCGATACGATGGGCTTATCTCTGCTATGAAACGTGCTGAGGCAAAGATGGAGCCGGTGCTTCTGGCGTTCCAGGACCGCGTGTTGTTCCTCAAGCACAATCTGAATGCCCAGGCTGTGGCGTCATTGCAGGGCGAACTGGCCAGTGTTGAAGTGAACGTCGAAGCACTTGTCAGGGAGATGGAGGCCTCGATACAGGAGGCCGATGCGTTTATCAGTGGAATGTCGGCAGAGGAGTAGGCATCTGCCGCTCAAGTACCGAAGAAGAACCTTTGGGATGACATCATGCAGAACCTGGAAACCGACGCTGAAATCCTCGAGTTCGCGATCGCGCGGGAGGTCGACGCATACAGGCTTTTTGTTACTCTTGCCGAGCGCGTCGACGATCCCTCTGTGAGCAAGGTATTGCATCATCTCGCACAGGAGGAGCTTGAGCACAAGGAGAAGCTTGAGCTGGAGCTTATAAAAAGGGGGATCGTCGTCAAGGATCAGGGCGGTACACCTTCAAAGGAGGGGGATTCGCTTATTGTCACCGAAAGCGACCAGATAGCTTCGATGAGCGTGGCGGACATAATGCACTGGGCTGCGCGGAAAGAGCGGTTTTCGTACCGGCTGTATGTGGACCTTGCGGCGATGACAAAGGATGCGGATTCCCGCGATATTTTAATCGATATCGCGGCTGAGGAGGTGAAGCACCAGGCTCGTTTCGAGAAGGAGTACGATGAGCTGATGAAGGGCAAAGGCAGGAAATAGTGGTTGCGCAGGAGAGGGGATGAAATGTCGCAGTGGCGCGGGAACGGTGGCCATTGTGTCCTACCCTGGCGGGTAGGACACGCTGTAAGTTGTTATTTTGAAGTGAGTTAGAAGGAGTGGGGTGCGGCTTTAGGACATGAACGCAAGGTTGACGGGTTACAGATACCTATTTTCCATTAATGAGTCTAGGGAGTCCGTGCATCGATTGCTGTAAACCGACTGTGTAAATTCCTTGTATAGAGGATTATCACTGGCATATATTCCCGTAGAATGTGGCCATGAGTAAGGGGTCCGCTCGCGTGAGAACAAGACAAGGCTTTACTCTGGTGGAGCTGCTTTGCGTGCTGGCGATAATCCTGCTTCTGCTAGCCATTCTTATGCCATCAATGAGCAGCTTGAAGATGCGGGCAACACGTACGATCTGTGAATCCCACATGATGCGGTATGGCAGGATGGGGCAGGCCTATCTCGAGGATAATGACTACGCATTCCCGGCGCCGGATGAATGGCTCTACTCGCCAACATCCAACAGCATTTCACATCCCATCGGCTGCCGATGGCACGACCGTGCCATGGCACCCGGAGGCGAGATGATGGCCACAACGCCGGATTACAGGGGAAAGATGTGGGCGTATACTGCCGATGCACCGGTTCTCTTGTGTCCTGTCTTTCGGGATGTCTCGCCTGCCTTCGGCTGCGAGAACCCGGAGCACAGGAAGGGCATGCCCATCGAGCCGCAGTACAGTTACACAATGAACGCCTACCTGGGTAGCGAGGGGGTCGGCGGAGTACGGAGGCTGTCAGAGGTAAGAGACACAGCCAAGGTTTTCTTTTTCGCGGAGGAGAATTCGTGGAGCCTCTCCTATGCGACGAAGACACTCCCCCAGCTCTTGAGTACTAAAGCGCTTGACGATACGGCGCTTTCCATCAGCTGTACAGACCAGCCGATAGACTGCTTCGCCACATACCATGGCGCTACCAGTGAGGACCTCGACAACGGCAGCGGCAATGCCGTGTTCCTTGACGGCCATGTGGAAGCGATCGCGGCCAAGGACCAGCTGCGCGGCGTCAGGCGCGGCAGCTGGCGTGAGCCTTCGGGCAACCTCTTCTGGGCCTGGCCCCAGAGGTCAGCTCCGCCAGGCGGCTGGGATGGTGAAAGACAGGATGGCGGCAACCAATAATACACCCCGTGGAGACGAAACCATGAATGATGCAGGGGATGGCAGAACAGGCGAGCAGTACACAGGGCCTGGTGATGTGCAACGCGGGCGCAAGCCTTTTCCCGTTGACCTGGCGAGCGGCCAGACCTGGAGGAGCTTCTTTCGCCTGACCGGCGGCAGCATGTTCTATTGCATCAGCGCGGTACTCGTAGCCTACGGCATTGTGAAGGTGATGGGGCCTGTGCTTGCGGGCTCTACGAGCTTCAGCAAGGCGCTTCCGCCCATCATCACTCTTCACATATATGAAATAGCGCTGCTTGGGGTCCTTCTGCTGATAGTGTCGCGCAGAGTCGTTGATGACGCGATATCGCTGGTGATCATTATGGCTCTTTTCCTTGTCGGCACAAGCGCGGCGCAAGGCACTGTGGCCGATAGGAATATCAGTGCAAGCCTTGCAATAGGGCTCATCGGCGTCCTTGCATCGCTGGTCAAACTCATCTTGATGAGGCGGTTCGCCCGCATCCGGTTCGCTGCCGCGACTATCGCGGGTCTTGTCATACTTATGGCGTGTAACTACATCGGGCCGGTTCTGCTGGCGCGATGCATATCGGCCGACCCCTCAGATGAGCCTGCGCGTCGTGAGATGTGGATGCTGGTTTGGCTGGGTCTGCTGGTCGCCGGCGCAATTGTGCTGGTGGATGCGATGCAAAGAAGCAGCCAGAAGGAAACGCAGGTTTCTCAGGCTTTCCTGCAGCGACCTGTAATGGCCTATGTGCTTGCCCTTATACTGCTCATCACATCAGGAGCTCACCAATACGGCACGGCATTCACTTTCGCACTCGAGCGGGCCCTTGGTGATTTCGCACCGATAGGTCTTCTGGTCGTTCTTCTTGTTCTAGAGATACTGCGACACCTAGGCAAACGCTTCGGGTATACAGAGCTACTCATGTCATGTGCACCCATTGCAGTTATGCTATACGCCATCTACCAAAGGCAAGCGCCGGCATACTGCCGCCTGGGTTTTGGAATAATCGCATATCCGCCCATATTCTTCGCTCTCTCAGGACTGGCTGTAGCAGCGGTGTCGCTGTATCACAGGTGGTATCGGCTGCTGTATGTCACCTGCCTCCATGTCCTGGGCGTCATTTTGACGTATGGATTCTCTCCCGAACACCCTCACGACCTGCACTTCGATGCCTGTTTGTGGACGTTGGCAACGGCACTTATCCTATATGGACTTATCATTCGCAATCAGTTCAGCTATGCGGCTGGGCTGATAGCCTTGTGCTTCCAGCTCGAACGTGAAGGCTTCTTCGCTGACTTCGTGAAGATGATGGACCTGACCCAGGTTGGCGCAATCGCCGGCGTCTGCGGCATTGGCATCATGGTTTTCTACTTTCTATTCGCCAGCCGGCTGGCCAGGCCTCTTCAGATTCTGGGCGGGCTGGCTCTGGCAGTCTTCATATACGACTACCTGCCAGACCACATCCACTGGGAATACATCCCAGCCGTGATCAGCACCGGCAGCCTCATGGGCCTTCTGTGGGTCAGAAGAAAAGACAGCCTCCTGATGGAAGTCATAGGAGCACCGTTTGTGTTGAAGCTCTACATCGTGACTAAGCCTCTTGCATACTGGCGGCCTATTATTGCCGGCTTCCTGGCGCTTGCAGCCGGAGCAGCCATGAGCCTGCGCAAACGCCCAGAGAGCAAGGTTTCAGAGGATCAAATACCTGGTCAGAGTTCGGGAGGCTAGAAGGGACCGCACCTGCAAGTCAGTGTATGAGTTGAGTTTCGTAGAGGCTGCGGTAGAGGGGACAGGTCTTCACAAGCTCGTCGTGTCTGCCCTGAGCGGTAATGCAGCCGTCGTCCATGACGATTATCCTGTCGGCTGATTTGACCGTGCTGAAGCGATGTGCGATGACGAAGCTCGTCCGGCCGTGCATGAATTCCTCGAGCGCGCGGTTGATCTTGGCTTCGCTGTCAGCATCGACCTGGCTCATCGCCTCGTCGAATATCAGTATCGGCGGGTTCTTGATGATGGCGCGCGCTATTACAAGCCTTTGCAGCTGGCCGCCGGAGAGACCCGCGCCATGTTCGCCGATCATGGTCTCATATCCCTGCGGAAGCTGCACTATGAATTCGTCGGCATAGGACCGCCTGGCAGCCGCAACTATATCGTCCATCGAAGCCCCTGCCTTACCATAGGCAATATTGGCCGCCACAGTGTCGTTAAAGGTTATCACCCGCTGAGTGACCAGACCTATCTGGCGGCGCAGACTTGCCAGCGTCACGGTCGATATATCAATCCCGTCTATCAAGACCTGCCCCTGCTGCTGGTCATAGAAACGCGGCAACAGATTGAGCAGTGTGGTCTTGCCACTGCCGTTGGGGCCGACCACGGCCACATTCTCGCCCGCCTTTACCTTGATGCTGACACCCTTAAGGACCGGCTTTTCGCTGGTCGGATAGCCGAACCAGATATTCCTGAACTCAATATCGTTCCTGACAGTCTGCAGAGCTTTGGCGCCGGGGACCTCGGTCTCAAGCTCCTGATCAAGAAATGCAAATACCCGCTCTGCGGCGGCGTTGGATTGCTGGATCTTGTTCCAGATATCACTGCTCTTTCGGACACTCTCAGCAGCAAGGCCCAGGGCAAGCAGCAGGGCCAGGAAGTTCATCGGGTCGCTTCTATCCTTCACCACCCACTGAGTCCCGAACATCAGCACCGCGACTACAGCAAACACGCCGAGCACTTCCATCACCGGCTGGGTGCCAGCATCGGCTTTCGATACCCTGAAGAGATGCTTAAGCATCTTTCTGTTTATGGTGTGGAACCTGTCTGTCTCATACTTCTGGCGGTTATAGACCTTCACCACGCGTATGCCGCCGAATGCCTCCTCGAGCTTTCCGAGGATCATGCTCCAGCTCTGCAGGCTTTTTCTGGTCGCTCTCTTTATCTTGCGGCCAAACTGGGCCATTGCCACGATCGCCGGCGGCGCAAGGACAATGAACAGAAGTGTCAGCTTCCAGTCAAGCCAGAGTGCGGCTGCCAGCAGCCACATTGCCTTCATAGGTTCGATGAGCGTAGTGCCAAGGAGTATCTTGAGACCTACGCCAACCTCGCCGCTGTCACGGACCATCCTGCTGACGGAATCGCTGGGATTGCGGCTCTCGAAGTGCGCCACGGGCATATTCATTGCCCTGCCGAAGGCTTCTTCGCGCATCTCGGCAACGGCGGTCTGCACGACTTTTTCGCCGAGATATTTCTGCAGGAATCGGCCGGAACATCTGATGATGGTCATGACGACCAGCACAAACATGACGAGTGTCATGGCCTTGACCTTGTCTTCAACGCCATCCTTGACAGGCACAAGGTCGGTCAACCCCATTGCCCAGTCCGAATAGAACAGCCGCTTCTCGCACTTGAGCGAGAGTTGAAGCTCCTTGCGGCCTTCGTCGAATCTCTCCACGGTGATGGGTACCACCTCCCCGCTTCTGGCAGAGGCCAATTCGCGGAGTATCTGCCCTGAAGTCATCTGCTGCGAGGTGTCGGTCGTTCCAGCGGTGACTATCCGGTCGTGCTCTCTGAGTCCGGCCTCTTTCGCAGCCCCCTGATCCCGGACGCCGGCAAGCTGGACATATCGGCCGGCATTAGGGTCCGCCTGGAAGCTGACTATATCAGGAACCTGTATGGACATGCTGTACTGCTGCTGGCACAGGGATCTGTTCACCCAGCCGTGGAGCCCCTCAGCACCCAGCATGACCTTGAGGACTGGGATGACCGTGACGAAGCTCAGGGAGAACATCGCGCCGAAGAAGAAGGCTGCGACGAATACCACTATGAGCTTCGGCCATTGCGGCCAGACATATTTGAAGACACGTTTGAAAGCGTTCATTAAGTCATTCCGGCGTCAGGTACCAGCTAGAATCCCGGAACGATAACACAGCCCCCCTGCCCGGTCAAGGATAAAGAGCGGGTATGGGCAATTGGCGGTCCTGAATTACGTGGGCTTGGAGCTTGTCTGAGCGGCCTGATTCGCTAGAATATCGCGGACATCTTATGCAAGGAGACCGCATGAAAGTTGATGGGCTGGTACTTGGTGAATATGAAACGAATTGTTATGTGCTGCGCGCGAGTGAGGCGACAAGCGACTGCCTGCTGATTGATACCGGCCTGTCTCCTGAGCCCTTACTCGAGTTCCTTCAGGATAACGGGCTCAAGCCGGCAGCGCTTCTGCTGACACATGCGCATGCCGACCATATCGCCGGCGCAGAGCTTCTGCGCGGTCTTTACCCCGATATGAAGATAGCTATTCATGAGGCGGATGCGGCTGCCCTGCTGGACCCGTCTGCTAACCTGGCGACGATGGTTGGCGAGGACATCAATTCACCTCCGGCTGATGTGATTCTTGCAGATGGCGGAGTTGTGGAGCTGGCAGGTTTGCGGCTGCAAGTGATTCACACCCCGGGCCACACGCCCGGCTGTGTCTGTTTCTACTCGTCTGTTGATGGCATCCTGTTTTCCGGCGATACGCTCTTCGCAGGCTCTGTGGGAGCCACAGATTTCCCGACCTCAGGCCCGAATGACTATTCCACAATGGTCAGCAGCATTCGCACAAGGCTGCTGAAGCTTCCGCCGGAAACCGTGGTCTATCCCGGCCATGGCCCCGCCACATCGCTGGCCAATGAGGTCAAATACAACCCGCATTTGCAGCATATATAATCACATGAATCCCGCGCAAGTGCTTGACAGATCAGAGAACTCAGGGTATATTATTAGCATATGCCAATAACTCGCGGGATATGTCTGTATGCCAAGACCTTTTAAATGCCGCCGTATAAGCACCGCTCCGGATGCCGACTATTTTAAGCCTAGAGGCATACCTCTTTCGGAGCTTGAAGAAGTTGTGCTAACGCTGGACGAGCTGGAGGCGATACGGCTGGCGGATCTGGACGGTCTCTATCAGGAAGAGGCAGCGCGATATATGAATATATCGCGTCAGACATTCGGCAATATCGTGGAGTCGGCGCACAAGAAAGTGGCACAAGCTCTTGTGAACGGGCAGGCTCTCCGCATCAGCGGAGGCATGTGCGAAATGCCTGCCATGAGGAGATTCGAGTGCAGCGAGTGCGGCCATGTCTTTGAGGTGCCATTTGGAGGGGGCAGGCCCACAGGCTGCCCCCGGTGCGGCAGCTCCAACATATATCGCGCCGACCGCGGCGCGCGGTTCGGCAGAGGCCGAGGGGGCTGTGGCCGCGGCAGGCGATTCCGGGGAGGCAGAATGTAGGATGTGTCATATGATGTTGAAACTGAATTCAGAACGTTGTTTCGTTTATCAAGAAAGGAGGCAGTTATGCCAGGCGGTGATAGAACAGGACCGATGGGAATGGGCCCGATGACAGGAAGAGGCGCAGGGTACTGCGCAGGGTATGGTGCGCCCGGATACGCAAATCCAGGGCCGGGACGCGGCTTCGGACGCGGGCGAGGTTTCTGGGGGCGCGGTTTTGGCGGCGGCGGTCGCGGATGGCGGCACTGGTTCTATGCGACCGACGTGCCGGGTTGGATGCGCTTCGGCGGGTATCCGGCCGTGTATCGGGAACCGAGTCCGGAGATGGAAAAACAAGCACTGAAGAATGAGGCGGATGCTCTGCAATCCGAGCTTGAATCCATCAAGAAAAGGCTGTCCGAGATAGAGACTGAGGCTTCGTCAGAATGACGATAACGGCCAGGAATGCGGAGGCAACGTGCTTCCGGCAGTAGTGTCCTGAGTCGCAGTAACACTTCTTCCTACGAAAGGAGTAGTGACATATGGAAGCAGTGACAACTCTTCCTTTGATAGGCCAGAAGGTACCTTCCTTCAAGGCAGAGACCACACAAGGGCCCGTTAACTTCCCAAGTGACTTCAAGGGCAAATGGGTGGTCTTCTTCTCTCACCCTGCGGATTTCACGCCCGTCTGCACCACGGAATTCATGACGTTTGCGTCGATGCAGCCCGAGTTCGAGAAGCTCAACTGCAAGCTGCTCGGTCTTTCCATCGACAGCACCTACAGCCACATTGCATGGCTCAGGACGATAAAAGAGAAGATCGAGTACAAGGGCATGAAAGGCGTTGAGGTGAATTTCCCGGTGATAAGCGACCTTACGATGGAGGTATCTAAGGCATTTGGGATGCTGCAGCCCGGGGCAAGCACCACGCAGGCGGTGCGGGCGGTTTTCATCATCGATCCAGAGGCGGTTGTCAGGGCGATATTGTATTACCCGCTGAGCAACGGCCGCAACATGGATGAGGTCAAGCGTTTGCTCATAGCCATGCAGACCTCTGACAAGCATAAGATCGCCACGCCCGCAAACTGGCAGCCGGGAGAGGATGTCATTGTGCCTCCGCCCGGCTCATGCGGCACAGCGAAGGAGCGAGTCGAGAGTCCGGCGGCCGACATGAAGGTGCTGGATTGGTTCATGGTGTTCAAGAAATGCCCGAAGTGAAACGACCCTTTGGATTCCTTGCTCCGGAGAGATTGTAAGATGAAGATAGCTTTCACGACATCAGGAAACGACCTTGACGCACCGTTGGACAGCCGCTTTGGTCGAGCTCCGAAGTTCCTGATCTATGATCTGGATGCTGACGCATTCGACGTTTTCGATAACCAGCAGAACCTGAACGCCACTCAGGGCGCGGGTATACAGACTGCGCAGAATGTCGCGAGGGCCGGCGCAAATGCTGTTGTGACCGGCCATTGCGGCCCCAAAGCCTTCCGGGTACTTATGGCCGCCAACATTGTCGTCTACCACAGCAGTGCGCTGACGATAAGGGAGGCACTGAATCTGTTCAGAGAAAGCAAACTGAAAGCTGCTGATGGTGCCGATGTCGAAGGACACTGGATATGAATGAGGCTGCGATCACGTACAGACCAATCGGTGTTATTCGTAGCGAGCATGTTCGTGCGGAGGAAACACCCATCCAGCCGGCTTATGCGGCCGGATGCATGGGGCGAGCAGAGGTTTTTCGAGAATATGCAGAAGGTTTGCGTGACATCGAAGGTTTCTCGCACCTCTATCTTGTCTATCACCTCCACAAGGCTGGTCCTGCTCCATCAAAGCTGCTCGTGAAGCCATTTTTGCAGGATGTGGAACGAGGTGTGTTTGCCACGAGGGCGCCTTGCCGTCCGAACGCCATAGGTCTGAGCATTGTCGAACTGGTCCGCCGTGAAGGAAATGTGCTGCATCTGCTGAATGTGGATATACTTGACGGCACGCCGCTGCTGGATATCAAGCCTTACACGGCGAGATTTGACTGCATCAAGACCGCACGCAACGGCTGGCAGGATGACCTGGACGACGAGACTGCTCGAAGGCTGGGCCGTCGGGGCCACAAAGCCAGAGGTATCTCATGATCATCGCGGTCGCTTCAGGCAAGGGCGGAACTGGCAAGACAACTGTGGCAGTCAATCTGGCAGCAGTTTTCGGCGCAGGTATACAGCTTCTGGACTGTGACGTTGAGGCGCCGAATGCTCACCTCTTTCTCAGGGGCACTCCATATGAGGCAGAAATCGTCACTATACCAGTGCCACAGGTTGATGAGTCACTCTGTGACGGATGTGGTCTCTGCTCGGAGTTCTGTGAGTACAATGCCATTGTGTCATTGGGGGCCAAGCCCCTGGTCTTCGCCGAGATGTGCCACGGCTGCGGTGGATGTATGAAGGTCTGTCCGAAGAACGCCATTGCGGAAACAGAAAGACGCATGGGAGTAGTTGAGACCATCAGCGCGGGGGCCATCAGACTGGTGCAGGGTCGGCTCGATGTCGGCGTCGCTATGGCTCCACCGCTTATTCGTGCCGTGAAATCCCGGCTCAAACCTGGCACGCACACGATCGTTGATGCGCCTCCCGGCACATCGTGTCCGGTGATTACAGCCATTCAGAATGCTGATTTCATCGTGCTGGTCACTGAGCCTACGCCCTTCGGCCTCCATGATCTCAAGCTAGCGATCGAGATGGTGCGCGAGCTGCAGATTCCATACGGTGTGGTCGTCAACCGTATGGGAGTCGGCGACGACCGCGTGCACGTCTACTGCAGGGAAAAAGGTATACCTGTTCTTCTGGAAATCCCGGATGACCGCAGGATAGCGGAGGCCTATTCAAGAGGGGACATAATTACGGAAATCTTGCCTGAATACCAAGGGCTTTTCAAGAACCTGTTGAGAAAGGTCTTTGACGCAGCCTGCCAGAATCAGAGGAGCGAGGTCTGAGGCACAGTAACAACATGAAATTCGACGAACAGGAATTTGCTGAAAAGAACAGACTTGAGCAGTGGGCTCGCCAGGAGGCCTGCAGGATACTGGACGTGGCTGAGAACGCCGACGATGAAGATCTGAAAAAGGCATACAGAAAGGCGTGCGTTAAGCACCATCCAGACCACAATCGTATGGATAAGGAATCAAATCATAGGTTCCTGCTTGTGCAATGTGCTTACGAATTGTTGACAAAGAATGAGATCTGCCCTGTTCTGCTTGAGAAGATGAGACGTGAATCATCGGTTCCAGCAAAGGGCAAATACAATATGGATAATCCATGGGGGTATTTTCTGTGGTGGCGCGAAGGATTCTTCGATGACCCGCCCCCATCGGATGAGATGGCTGAATACGCTCGTTCATGCAAGAGCGATTTCTGGCAGGCTGTGTTCCGTGCGGAGGCAGATTATCTGATAGAGCATCTGAAAGGTTGCAGGGAAATACTCAGCGTTGGTTGCGGTCCCGCAGACATCGAGTCTATCCTGAAAGAGCACGGCTTCCA
>Ga0209164_1001119_pt1 | contig 39385 bp, 34 predicted proteins | sample MTBNYHSulfiMetaG_FD_187458 | JGI IMG/M metagenome (GOLD analysis project Ga0209164, IMG submission 187458) | Enrichment culture microbial communities from rom New York Harbor, USA that are MTBE-degrading - MTBE-NYH (New York Harbor Sulfidogenic)... | ecosystem: Environmental > Aquatic > Marine >... | reverse complement strand
AATCGCGATGCTGATTCGGTGGTCGTATCGGTTTTCGGCGCATATGAGCAACCGTCACAAGAGAAAGAAACCCCTGGTTTTAACCTCTGTCTCTCTCTCATAGCCATAGGGTTCTTTGTTCTCGTACTAAAAAGAAAGAAGAAATCAGATTCCTAGGAGGAAAGAAATTACAAGTACGGTGAAAAGTGCACACGTTCTCTCTGACGTACGTGCATGGATGTCGCAAACTACTTTGCACATAGGACTTCTTTTTCCAGTGAAGCAGTGTAGAAAAAGAATCCCGTACTGGTCGGTTGTTTGACCGTGTTATTTCAGTACGTCATAGAACTCTTCATATGGCATGCGTGTGGAATACGATGGAAGCCTCTCATAGATGTCTTTGAAGAATTTCAGTGAATGTGACTTGTCATGTGAGTGTTTGTCCTTCCAATACGTGATGATGATGTATTTGTGGGGCGTGACATCCACCTTGGTAAGGTCTGCAGGGAGGAAACTGCCGATGCCAGAGATACCAGAAATCTTCAGCAGCTTGGAGCCGAGGAACCCGTCGATCTCGTTGGTCTTTTGACAGAGCTGTTTGATGTGACCTTGGAACGTTGTTTCCTTGTCAGGATGTATCTCCAGGTAATTGATAGCGCTGATGATACCGCGGGTGACTCGGGGGTAGTCCGCATCCCAATCCCCAACAAGCAGGTCCGCGTTGATATGCCATTTTTTGAGCCATTTTTTCGCGAGTTTCGCTCGGGTACGTGAATTGCAGTAGACAGAGATGGTTTTGCCTTGTAAGAAATCAAGGTAGAACTCCAGGTCATGGACCGGGATGTTAAGAGCCCCCTTGATGTGGTCTTGTATGTATTCTTCCCGTGTCCGGACGTCGATGATGAGTTTTTCTTTAACGCTCATAGGGTGATTCACCGAAAGACAGGATGCAGGCATGCTATTTAAGCCTTCAGGGCAGTCCTGCTTCTTTCTTCAATGAAAAAAAGAATGTGGGTTTTGCCTGGTAGACGAATAAAGTCCTTGGACAAACACCCGAATAAGGCATCGTTTCACTCAGGCACAAAGCAGAAGTACCACACGCTCATCTCGTTGAACGCAACATTTCCTCCGCTGTCTTGGGCAGAGATGTTCATGGTAAAGGTCCCAAGATCCGGGCCAATCCATTTCCTCTCAAAAAGCTCACTGGCGCTGTTCCACGTCATATTCCCTTGCTCATCGTCATAGACGTACATGTAGACTACGATATCCTCAGGGGCATCCAAATCATCGGTGACTCTGACTTGGACAGGGCGGACCCTAAAACCGCCAAACCCCATGGTGTCCCCCACTACATTCAGGAGAGTCGGGAACAGCTTTATTCCAGAGAAATGAAAGTATCCCTCGGTAGGATTGACAATCTCGATGACAGGTGGTTCGTCCTCAAATTCAGCAGAATGGCTAAGAGATATCATCTGGTTTTGGGTGGTCGCAGGAAGTGAACATCCTCCAAAAAACAGCAACAGAACGCAGCAGCATGTTACAATTATATGTCGTTTCATTACAAAAACCTCCTTTATCATTCATTCATTATAATTAAGATGTATATAAAGATTTTCACACAGAGGAAAAATCACTCTTTCCGCACATCCCACCAGGGCAACAACAGCGTGACGCTTTTGAAAAACAGCAACTATTTATCCCAAACGCTTTATTAACAGGCGCATATGGGTTTTCATATCATACGAACATATCTTAAGCTTGGACGGGTTCATTCAGCAGTGCTCACCGGGATAGCACCGGTCTGCACCGCAGCATCAACAGGGATAACACTCCCACTATACCACTACCTTGCCCTCTTCCTCATCGGTTTCCTCTTCCACCTCTACCTTTTTACGCTCAACGAACTTAAAGATATCGAAATTGATAAAAAATCAAAAGACCTCAAAAACAAACCACTCATCGATGGATCGATATCTCTGAAAGCAGCCCGCATCGTCGTACTCACCTCCTGCGTTCTCATCCTTATCCTCACGGTGGTCTTCTTCTTTGACAACGCAATGATTCTCATCGGCATCAGCCTTCTTGGATTCCTCCTCGGATGGATCTATGATTCTTTCGGAAAGACACTGCCGCACGCAGACTACACCTTAGCTCTGATGATCTTTCTTGTCGCGTTCTATGGCGGACTGTCAGCAACAACACATCTCACACCGTTTGTCATAACCATAGCACTCCTCGCCTTCACCCAGATACTGATACAAAATATCGTTGCTGGGCTTAAGGACGTCGACCATGATTTCCTTGCAGGCGGACTGAGCACAGCACTCCGGCTGGCGGTACGGGTGGACAAAGAACGACTCATCATCCCGCGACCATTCACCGCCTATGTCTCGGTGCTAAAAACACTGCATATAGCCCTGGTGATGACCCCGTTTATCACCGGATGGATCCAGTACGAGCAATGGCAGTTTTATATAGTCATCGTTCTTATCACGATTTCAGTTGTTTTCATGATACGGTTCCTTGCGATGAAGACATTCCAAAGGGAAAAACTCATGCGTGCCATCGGATTTCATGAGATGTTTACATTCATGATCATCCCCCTTCTGCTCGTTGAATTTATCGGGTATGCGGCTGCAGCATTCCTGGTCGTCTTCCCAGTCATCTGGCTCGGTGTATTCCTTCTCGCCCTGTACGGACGACTGATGCCAACGATTTAATATCCCATCGGAACGTGATCAATGATGACCCTGAAAAAAACCCTCCTTGCGTATCTTCGATTAAGCCGGCTGCAGACCGCAGCAGTGACAGCAGTCACCCCCCTCATCGGCGGCCTTCTCATGGGCCAACAAGACATCATGGTTCTTTCCCTGCTGTTCCTTATCGGTTTCTTCTACCACATCTACGGGTTTGTGTTAAACGAGTACATCGATGTAGACGTTGACAAAAAATCCATTGACCTGCAGACAAAACCCCTGGTAAGTAACCAAATCCCCAGACGCTCCGCTATCATTCTTTCTCTTTCCGCGGCCGCATGCTGCTGTCTTCTCACACTGTATTTCTACCTAGCCATCCAGCCCCTAGCGTTCCTCCTACTTGCCTTGCTTCTCGGCGGGGTCTACGATGTACTTGGCAAACGAATCCCAGGTTCGGATTTCATTCTTGGTCTCAGTTTCTTTTTCATGTGCCTCATGGGAGCAAGTACCGTATCTGAAACGTTCACCACCGTGACCTACATCGTCTGTTCCATCTATTTTATCCATATCGTGTTCAATAACGCGGTGGAAGGCGGACTAAAAGACGTTGACCATGACACCGCCGCCGGCGCAAAGACGCTGGCGACACGACTAGGAGTACGCATTCAAGACAACACACTATTCATCACCAGACCATTCGTGCTGTTCTCCTGGTCGATCAAAATGATTTTTATCGGACTGATCGTTTCCCTGTGGCTTCAACCACAGACCCAGCTTTCCTTCTCCCTTGAAAACACGGTACAGGTACTATTCCTTATGCTCTTTGTTGGCATCGTCTTTTTCACCATGCATACCTTCTTGTCCGCCACTACATTTGAAAGAACCCGGTTAAAACGGTTGTTCAGTATCCATGAAATCTCCTCGTACTTCCTGCTTGTGATTTCGCTTTTCCCCCTGATTGGTCTTTCCCCAACGCTCCTGCTTCTTTTTCTCCCGTTTCTCTGGTTCATCCTGTTCAACGTTATCCTGTATGGGAAAGCCCTGCAACCACAAGTATAATGTAACCAGAGATATTAACAGAAAATAAAGAGGCGCTTCTATGGATATAACCAGCTGGCTCTTCAATGACATCATAATATCACGATACTTTCAGACACAACTATTCTACATATTCATGTTCTTCTTCGCATTATTCGCCCTCTGGCTCTCAAGAAAGGCTCGATTGTTCAGATTCTCCCTGCTGCTGTGGCTTGCAGCAGGGATCATCGGTCTTATCTGGGAAATCGTGTTGTTTAGCAGTGGACTACGGCAGTACAGCTTTGTCGCTGGCTTCGAGCTCCTCTATCATGCTCTCACCGAGGGTGGACCTGGGTTGATTGTCATGGTGGTTTTCGCAGATAAAATCGGCCTTATAGACCTCTCAGAGTACAAAGAGGAGGTGCGAAAACGGCAGTCCTAGAATGGCTCCTCTCACCAGCGAGCGTCTCTCGTGAGGTGAACTACGCCTATTTCCTCGTCGTGCTTGGCATCACCGTCACAATCCTAGGGATAGCACTGTACACAAAGAATAAACGGGCGGTGAAAATGTTTGTTTTCGCCATGGGCATCTGGGCGCTCATCGAAGGATTCGGTCTTGCGACAGGGATGAGAGCCTACAATCCTGCTGAGGAGAGAGTCCTTGTATTTCTTTTTGTCGCATTCGTCGAAGACCCTGGCTGGGTCTGCCTGGGGTTTATGATGGCAGAGCAGCTCTTTAAAAGGTTAAAACCACGTAGAACGGCAACCATGGCATCTACAACAGAAAAGCCATCTACTTAGACATCCTAAAATTTGCAAAAGCAGAAACGATAACAGAGAGAACACAATCGGCATAGAGAAAAACCCCCAGGTTATAGGAAAACTTCCTGAAGTTGATGACGCGGTACTTGACGTAGTTAAATGGAGCAAAACCTGGTAAAAATAGGTTTCACTTTAAATTTTTACATAATAAAAAAAAAGGATCAATGGGCCTACCGGGATCCATTTCCGATTGATTAGCGAACCACCAATATTTTATATATACATAAAATAATATTTAAATGGCTTATACAATGTCATACAGAGAAGACTTCGATTCGTTCATCCCTGCGAAACGACAGATACCGGAACTGACGCTCAAAGCAATACTTATCGGAGCGGTACTGGCGATTGTCCTAGGAGCGGCAAACGCATATTTTGGACTGTACGCGGGAATGACGGTATCGGCAGCCATCCCTGGCGCGGTCATGGCATTTGCCTTACTACGACCATTCAAAGGGACAATCCTTGAGGTAAACATCGGGATGATGGGTGCAGCCGCCGGAACAGCACTTGCCGCTGGCGTTATCTTCACCATCCCCGCGATGCTCCTTGTTGGAGCATGGACAGAGGTCCACTATCTGGAAACAACAATCATCGCGGCACTTGGCGGAATCCTTGGGGTGCTCTGGATGGTGACGCTCAGACGCGCCTTGATTATCAAAACAGATCTGCCCTTTCCTGAGGGAGTCGCAGTTGCAGCGGTCCTGACAACAACCGTCGGGGACGATTCTACAAAAAAAAGACAGGCAAGTGTCAGCGGTGTTTGGTTGCTCTTCGGAGGCATTCTCGGAGCATTGCTAAAATTTGGACAAATCGGACTGAAAATATTCGAAGGAAAACTACAGGGCATCATCAACATCGGCAGATTTGATATCGGCGCTGGGGAAAACGATGCGGTCATCTATGGTGGGGTTGCGACCTCACCAGCGTTACTTGGCGTCGGGTGGATCATCGGCCCGCGGATTGCATCGTTTGTTTTCGTAGGGGGCCTTATAGGCTGGGTGATCATCACACCATTAATCGCTCTAGCAGCCGGAATTCCTGATGGATTAGAACCTATCGACGGGTTCTTCTACATCTGGGAACATTACATCAGATATATCGGCGTCGGAGCCATGGTCGTTGGTGGGTTGTACACAATCTTTAAACTCCGACAAAACCTTGCTGCGGGGATCAAAGAGGCGGTCAGTGGTCTGAAAAGCGGTCAGGCTGAGACAAAAAAACGCACAGACCAAGATCTAAACTTCAAATGGGTGTTTTTGACGATCGGTGCTCTCACCATACCTGTTTTTCTTGTGTACGTATGGATCTCAGATAACATCGTCGTCTCAGGGTTCATGGCTGTGTTTGCCATTCTTTTTGCATTTATCGCAAGTGCGATAGCTGGATACATGGCAGGACTTGTCGGTTCATCCAACAACCCGACATCAGGGGTCACTGTTTCGGTGCTCCTGTTGACCTGTTTGATCCTTCTGGGGTTTGGGATGTCCGGGGACGTCGGTGCCTATGGCGCAGCGATCCTTATCGCGGCAGTCATTGCATGCTGTGCGGCAATCTCAGGGGATGTGCTGCAGTCGATGACCGCAGGTCAAATGATCGGAGCAACACCCTACAAACAACAGATCGCTGAGTTAATCGGGATCTTTGCAGCAGCGCCGGTCCTTGCCATCGTGGTCTCCGCGCTTCATCAGGCCTACACCATCGGAAGCAACGATTTGCCTGCTCCGCAAGCATTCCTCATGAGCGGGGTAGTACAAGGCGTGCTTGGCGGTGAGATGGTCTGGCCGTTCGTGGTTGTCGGCATGGTGCTTGCCTTTGTGATGATCCTTATCAACATACCAGTTCTTCCGGTTGCAATCGGTATCTACCTGCCCTTTACCCTTGGAACTCCCATCTTCTGCGGAGGGGTGATTAGGTACATCACCAATAGGAAAATCGACAGAGAATATGGGACGGGAAAAGACGAAAGAACAAATGAATGGCAACTGGCCATTCAACAAACTGAGGTAAAACCAAAGGACCGGAGTATCAGAACAGGTCTGTTGTTTACCGCGGGGCTTATCGCAGGGGAGGCGTTAACCGGGGTTATTGTCGCGTTTATTATCATCGCTGGATTGCATATCACAATCTTTGAGGTCCCACCGGTCATCCCTGGGCTTTTGATCTGGTTATTTATCGCTCTTCTCGTTTTTTATATCCCCTTACGAGAAATCTATAAGAAAGAGTCGTAGAAGGATGGTGACAGTATTAGTGATTGTTGATGTATGCATGTTCTTCGTACTAAACCTTTTTTTCGTTATATTGACGTAAGAAAAAATATTGGTAATTACTTGTAATTCCTTTTGGGAATTTTTAAAAATGTCTAACAAATAAGATATAGTTATTAAAGAACATGTTCATACATTATACATATGATTTTGTGATACACTACTACGAAGAGAAGAGATGTTATGCCTAAAAATGTGATTAAAAAAGATGGAAGGATAGAACCGTTCATAAAAGAAAAAATTGTTATCAGTGCTGTCAAAACCGGGGCTGATGTGAAACTCGCCAGAGAAATTGCTGAGAAGGTGGAAAAACACCCGGAAGAAAACATCCGAACAAGTTTTATCCGCCAGTATGTATTGAAAGAATTGGAAAAACATAATCCTGATTGGCCGAAACGTTGGTACAGCTACGATAAAAACATCAAGAGATTACATAAACATGGTCTCATGTAGACCTCACGTACATTTTGATTATTTCACATATTCTGATTATTTTTCAAGAGAGGGCGTTCAGAAGATTTGACGGGGTTGAAGGATTTTACAGGAGAAACACTGCATTGAATGTGGCGTTTTTAACTTTTGAATGTGACCAGGGAAGAACTATTTAATTTCTATTGAAAAGTACTTTTTATCGAAAAGTATATAACTGGTGAGGTACATATATATTATTCGGTGAAAATGAAATGGTAGAAAAAACAAATCTTGCAAAAATTGAAAAGAAAATTTACAGTGCTCTATTCAATGATGGAACACTAGACATACTTGGAGGTCTATATTTATTGGGATTGGGATTATCGATCTTACTTGAGGACTTGGGTTTTGGAATTTCAGAAGAAATAATGCTATATACAATCATCCCCGCCTTCGTGGTATACTTCGCTTTGATATTTTTTGTAACAAACCCACGAAAAGGCGTCATGAAACTACCAGAAAAAGTAAAAAGAAGTAAAACAAAACTCCTAACTATTCAGGTAATATGGTTGGTTGCAGCTCTTATTGCTGGACTTTATTTTTCCCTACAGCCAGCCAATTCAGGCTTATTGAACGATATATCTGTATCGTTGTTCTGGATTGCTGGTTCTATAATATTATGCAGCATTGCAGCTTATTCTCTTAAAATAGATCGATTCTATGTTTATGGACTTCTCATCGCCATTCCGTTTCCTTTCAGGATATTTACAAAGAAGATTTTCTTTGACATAAGCACAAGCATGTTCTTTATTGTAGCAATAATAATGCTTTTTTGGGGTATTATACTTCTGATACGATTCATAAAAAACACTCCTAAAACGGATACATTATGAAAAAATTAAAAAGTACGCAGGCAATGAATATTCCAATAGAAGAGATAGATAAAATAATCCATGAACCAGCAAGAATGAAAATAATGGTTACTCTGTACTTTGTAGAAAGCATGGATGCAATTTTTTTACTACGACAAACAAATCTCACCTGGGGAAACCTCGCTACACATACAAAAAAACTGGAAGCAGCAGGGTATATCGAAGTGAAAAAAGAGTTCATCAAAAGAAAGCCACATACAATGTTTCTATTAACCGAGAGAGGCAGAGATGCATTCGAAGCCTATACAAAAAAGATGAAACATTTATTTGAGGGTTTATGAAAATCCCAAAAAAAAAAAAGCCAATCAATTGGTTTTATTGAGAAGGAATCGTTAGGCAACAGGAAATTGCAGGAGGTGAAATATTGAAACAAGTTAAATGTTGCACGGGTGAAAACAAGACGAATAAATGGTTGAAGGATAATTCAGATAAGAAGATAATTGACATTCTTTACAGTGCTGGTGGTTTTGCAATTATTTATGAAGACTAAGCCTTTTGGATAAATGTGGGAATTAGTATGAATTCCCCTGAAGAAAGAGGATTACTGTAGGTATTATTGATAGTATTGGGCTTAGATTGACAGTAGGAAGCGAATTTTCTGGAAGATACCTACACACGTCAGCAGCAGATCTGCGTGTTACTATTCCCAATATGCCTATTTATGATGGTATCCACAGGAAGAAAAAAATATGCAGACTTACGACTCTGACGTTTGTATGCAAAATCAAAAGGTAAGTTTTAGACGGACCCGGCAGGATAAGACTATTTTACAGGAGAAACACTGCATTTAAATGGCCTATTTTTTGAAACGACTCTCAAAGAATAGAAAAGTATATAAATTACAATTAACAATTGTTAATCGTGGTAAAATATCATGAAAAACAAATTTTTTTGGAAAATATTAGTTATAGGTACAACAGCTTTTTTGTTTTCCCAAGTATTTTATTCAGGAATACTTGCAAAATCAATTGAAAATGGTCAACCTGATTATAACATTAAAAATGAGTATTACACTGCTTTAAACCCAGATGCCTATATTAATCTAACAATTGAAGAAACATGGAATCTAATAAGTAACCCAACAAATGGAATTCAAATACTAATAGACGTTAGAACCCCTAAAGAGTATTTTACTGAACGTATTTACACACAATCACTCCTTGAAAAACCAAAATTATTCCCGCTTCAACTGATGGAACGTAATGACATATTTCTACGCTTTTTTATGATGTGCTATAATGATAAAGAGATTATTTTATACTGTCGTAGCGCCAATCGAAGCTTTATTGCAACTCAATTACTAATTGATAGAGGATTTAATGGTAAAATCTATAATATGCTTGGTGGAATAAATGAATGGAAAACATTAGGACTTCCAACAGCACGAGCTTTTTTTCCATTTAATTTCTAATGAACCCAACGGACCTGGCGGGGTCTGCCATGAGTCTCTTGCGTTGTTTTTACCAACAAACGGGGATTTAGACGGGTTTTTGGATTTAAACATCTCTTTCTTTTTTCTTTTTTTCAGGCTGACGATTTTTCCTTGTTCTACTGTCCTCGCATCCTACCGGAAGGGGGTGATTGCCGAGGATAATGCTGGAGCCAGAAAATGAAAATAATCATACAACCAACCGTGGGCCTGAGCCAGACCGCAGAGCTGGACGTGGACCCACAAGAGCTAGTGAGAAACGTGAAAGAACGAGCCGCCGTCAACCAAGCATACGAACCCGAACGGCGCAGTCCTGCATTACAAGGGCAAACCCCTCGATGACAACAGGCGGCTTAAAAAATACGTTATCAAAGAAGGAGCGACGCTCCGTCTCATACCGAAAAACCAGGAGGGCGGATACAACCCCCCTCCTCTCTTTTTCAGAAACCATCCAATAGACTTCAAATCGAGGGTAGCGCACGAGGCGAAAATGATACGTGCGAGAGGTTTGCCCATAAGACCAATTGATCCGCGTCACTAGGTCGCGCTTGTCCAGGGAAAGGGAAAATGGAGAAGGAAAAACTATACTGTTGAAATCACGCTGAATACACCGAAAAATATTATGTTTAAAGATTCATTAAGTTGAGAAAATAAATTCTTTGATATACTAGCTTTCTCTTCAAGTCATATTTAATTGACGTCATGATGCAAAGGTGATAAAAGCCATCTTCCCGAGGGCAACCATAACAATACCCGCAATGGCATGGGCAAGCCACGGGGTTATGATGTTTTTCGTTCGTTGGAAACAGCAACCCCATACCATCCCAAATGCAAAAATGGTAATCATACTGCTTATTGAAAATATGGGAATCGTTGAGGTTTGTGTGCCTTCAAACGGGGGAAACAAATGCCATATCGCGAAGCAAAAAGAGGTAACTCCAAGCCCTAGCCACCTTCCCATAGCATCTTGAAATCGCGGTTGCATCCACCCCCTGAAAAAGAATTCCTGGAAAGGGCTCATTACCAGAAGCCATATAGGAATCCCAATGGCGAGTTGTAATTCAAACATAGGCGGTAACGGTCCCCCTCCTTCAATAACATACGATATGATACAATAAATGCTAGTTATCAGACCAGCCATCAGCCCCCACAGCAACGCTTGTCCCCTGTTCTTCTGTTTAAAGCCCATGTATTCCCAGCTTTTCGTTTTTCTAGCCCAGAAAAGGGGAAAGGCAATCCCAAAAACAAGAACAAGTATGAAAAAGGGAAGAACAAGGCGACTAAGGAAACTAAGTATACAAAAGACAACAAAGACGATTATCGTTATGATTAATTTTTTATTGGTTTTTTCCCCAGCATCTTTTCCAATTACCAAATCCATTTCTTTCCCCTCAGAAATAAGTTAAAGAATATTTACTTTTTCTTAATTAAATTCATTAAGGGAGCGTATCATATTTATTCTCCTCATTAAAAACAAACAAAATTCCATTCGATATTTCAGGGAGAATCAGTCGTCCTTTTTCAAAATTAAGGTACTGCAAATGGTCTGATGTTTTCACCGCAAGATACCCTTTGTAATCATCAGTGACGACGATGTAGAGGTCCTTAGGCTGCCATAGCCCAGTATCTTTTTTCATGTTTCGTAATGTTCCATAGGAGAGCAATGCTTTGTCAAGAGAGGAACCCGTCCTGCAGAGAAGGTTCAGATCAGGGAAATCAATACATCCAGTAGGTAATATCTGATGATTTCGAAGGAACAGACGGAAGCGCAGCGCTGTCATCATACAATCAAGAACAGGGCTAGCAGAATCAAACTTTCCTGCAAGCAAGCCGGTCCATGCTGCATACTTGGCTGCATTTGCATACGCTTGGGGATATTCTACAGATAAAAATCCAGTGGCATATAAACTCCTGTCATACTGGTTCAGTTGCTCCCCGCCAGTCTGATTGAGTATAAATTCTTTGTTGAGAGCAAGAAGTGATTGGGCTTTTTCCTCATCCGTGGATCCCGTTGCATTTGCTACCGTGTACGGAAAAGCAACAGTAGCCATGTCAGGGCAGAGAGTGGCATTTTCGATAAAATCATGGATATCCCATTCGTAACCACCGAGTTCCTTTGGTCCCCCGAGATACGAATTATTGAACAGGGGAACAATATCATCAGCGATATCACACAAAAGAGTCTCATTCATGTTCGAAAACGGGGTGGTCAAATAAGGATAGATGTCAGGCCACAAGGTGCCAAAACTAACAAAATATTTGTCATTTTCTATACCCATAATCCCATTGTAATACGGAGGATAAAACTCATAGATTAAGCTATCAATTTGGCCTCTTCGGACGTTTAATGAATTAGAACTGTCAACCGCATACCACTTCCCATCGATTTGCACAACATTAACCACATGCCCAATGAGGATAATATTAAACACTTCTTCAGGGGAGAAACCACATAATCGTAACACAGAAGTGGTGAAACAACTTAGAGAGAGACAGTCACCGACATATTCTCCACGGATACACAGGTTGCCTCGGGCTTTCATTTCATCAGTGTTTGTTTTCCTCCAGGTGTTTATACCTGGTGGGTCCCATTCATCTTTCATTGGAATAAACGCAGGGTTGTCATGTATCATGTGTTCGACGATATACTTGTCAAGTAGCTGAAGGATTTCTGCCTTTTTCTCTCGGTACAGCGCTACAGCTGTACGGCACACGTCTAGCGACATCATATTGGAAGGGATCAAAACTGTACCTTGGTCAGGTTTAGGGACATCAGACATGCCAAATTCCTCGTATTCCAGTGGATGATTGTACATCATTGTGGCCCACGTATACTCGTCTAGGGGATTTTCTCCAGAAGAACCAGTAACATAACTTTGTCCGAAAAATGTGACAGGTAAAAGCATTAGTAAGAAAATTATTAATGCAACTTTTTCTTTCACGTTTATTTCCTCCTTGAACGCCCTATTCTATAGGTATATTACTATAAAAATTTTTTCTTTTATTTTTTTTGGCATATGAGTAAATTATTTAAATATTGTTATTGTTTTGCATAATTAAATGGTTGATTTAGATAAGAAGAATAAACAAATATTATATGAGTTAGACCTCAATGCCCGGCAGTCATGTTCATCCATCGGAAAAAAAATCAATCTCCATAGGAACGTCATAGAGTACAGAATTAACAGATTAATAGATACAGGGGTAATAAAAAACTTTTACACCATCGTCGATACCTCAAAGTTAGGTTATATCAGTTTCCGATGTTATTTGAAATTCCAAAACACAAATCCAGAAATTGAACAAAGAATCATAGAAGACTTTGTCGCTAACAAACATACTTTTTGGGTTTCATCAATAGACGGCCCGTACGACCTCTCGTTCATCATCATGGTAAACAATCTGGTCGAGTTTCATGAATTCTGGAAAAATATTCTAAAAAAATATCTCCCTTATATCCAGGACCAGATATTTTCTGTTTATGTTAAACTTCTCCATTATCCTAAATCATATTTGACCAATCAGACCGAGAGTAGAAGAATCTTAGAAATCATTGGTGGCGGAGAACAGGTTCCTATTGACGAGATTGAATGTAAAATCCTCCAAATCCTATCAACAGATGCGCGCAAACCTTTAACAGAAATAGCACGACAACTCAATACGACGTCAATGGTTATTAACCATCGAATAAAAAAAATGAAAAAACTCGGGATAATCCAGGGATTCCGGGTAAATATTGATTATACTCAACTCGGTTATAAACACTTCAAAGTCGATGTTTACTTAATGCATTATGAAAAAATCGACGATATTGTACATTATATCGCCTCAAATCCTCATCTTATTTACATTGATTACACGGCGGGATTGTCAGAGTTAGAGCTAGAGTTTCATCTGCAAGACACAAATGAATTGAACAAGATAATGAGGGAAATGATCTTGGCATTTCCTAATATGGTCAAGAATTTTAGATATTTTATTTTTTCAGAGATACACAAGATGTGCTATATGCCTAAAGAGAAATAGATTTTTTAATATGAAAGATTAATGATTTAATCGCTCAACATTCATTCTATGTCCAAATTTAATTCCAGCCATGAATTTAATTAAAGTTAATTTTTTGCTGTAGAACATTACAACCTCAAATTATTTTCAAACCACTGCTATTTTATGAAGTATTAAACCATAAAAAATTGAAAAAATAGTATTGGTTAATAATACGTAATTGGCTATGTTCACTAAAAGTATATATCCAAAAAAAATATATGAGAAATTATGAAGCATAAATCCCTAATCATTTATTTTTTCATTATCACAATTTTAAGCATCGGGTTCATCATATTAATGAAAATATTAGGACAACAAGGATTCTATCTCGCCTCTGTTTATATGATGACCCCTGCAATAGCTGCCATCATAACACGATTATTTTTCTACGAAAAAAAGTTCAAAGACGCAAACTTAAAGATTGGAAAAACAAAAAATTACCTAAAATTCTGGATCATTGCCATAGGAATTACTTCATTATCCTATATCATATTTACATTGACAGGGTCAATACAATGGGATTTCTCTGGGCAGGCATTCTTAAGTCGACTTTCTGAGCAAATGGCTTTGATTGGCCAAAACATCAATGACCTCCCACCGGGTTTGACCCCCCAAATGATGTTGCTTATGTTCTTTATCGGTGGTTTGACCATCTTTAACCTGATTCCAGGAATCATTACAGGATTCGGGGAGGAATTCGGATGGAGAGGTTTCATGTTCCCACAAATGTACAATATCGGGCCTTGGGTAGCATTTGTTGTTGGGGGACTGATTTGGTTCGCCTGGCATATTCCCCTTACATTTATTATGCCGCAAACAACCAGTTTTAGTCTTTGGGAAACAATACTGAACGTTATTGTCTTAGCGGTAGGTTCCATCTTTACGTTCATTTTTTTAGCCTATGTCTACATCAAAACAGAAACCATCTGGGTTGCTGCACTGACACATATCACCCTTAACAATTCTGCAGGATCTTTTAGTTATTTTGCGGTAATACAAAATCAAACCATTGCAAACGTGGGGCTGACAGTAACGATGACCATAGTTATCATCATATTATTTTATTTTGGAAAACTGAAAATATTTGATGAATATTTCAAAAGGAATAGTATATAGTTCATTATGTAACGTCTTTTGTTTCATTCTGCTTGCATGAGGATGAATTTTTAGTAAAATTTTTTCTAGTTTAATGATGAAGTCTTCTGCTTGTTGTTTCGATGCCATTCGATAATCCTTATTAAAATTACACTTAATAGCAAGACAGCAATCACCCACCAGTTGTTTTTATCTCTATAAATGTATGTAAAAGTGATGAATGAAGAGCTATGGGCGCACATAGCGCTAAGGATATTTTTTCGTGATAGATTGAATACAGAATCATAGATAAAGGAACTTAGTACCATAACAAAATACGAATGGAGTGTTACCTCCAAGTCATTCGCAATATTTATCGGCTGATGCCATAACCACCAGAATGACCCCAAGATTAAACTGCCTAGATGCAAACCAAATTTGGCCTGCAGTTTAGAAATGGCAAACCCTCTCCACCCAGGTTCTTCTCCTAAAGGGCTGCTTAATAATGCAGCGAAAAAGGTTACAGGCATTATAATAAATAATCCGTATCCGAAATCACCAAGAGGACCGGGATTTAAAATATTTCCATCGCTACTTTCTTCTACTATGATGTAAATAACATTTCCTATTACGTACGATAGAGGTATAATAACAGCAGCTACGATAAGCCATGGAATTTGGTTCTTGTTTGGTCGCATCCCAGAAAAAATTTTATCTAAACTTATTTCGCCTTTCGTTATTTTATCAAAGATAAAAAGTGTAACAAGGGGGGCAAATGCTCCGATAGTTGAGCCGACAATAATCGGGAGTGGAAAGGAAATTATTTGTAATCTATCAAGTGCCATAGGAATCCAAAAAGACCAACTTATTGTTAGAACTACAAAAAAAAATAAGATTAGTTGATATTTGATAACGAATTGATTTCTCTTCTCCATTGATGAATCTCTCCGATGTATAATTTCTTAATTAATAAATTTACTAGTGTGTTAAGGTTTTCACTAATCAGTTGAAAATCTAAAGAAACGATCTAAAAATACGTTTGTTGAATCAGCTACATTACCCTTTCTTTTTTTCAATCCAATAGAGACCCATGCAAGAGCCTTTTCTAAAGATGGATGTACTCCCATCGGACAGCTGAAAAGGACCTTCAATTGCCAAATAAGAGACGTCCGATGCCTATCAAGAGAATGAAGCGGACCTGGCGGGATTCGAACCCGCGATCTGCAGCTTAGGAGACTGCCGCCCAATCCAGGCTAGGCTACAGGTCCAATACCAGTATAAAAGAACATCGGTGCTTTATTCTTAAAAGTTGGCAACACAAAACCATGCTGGACAAGAACTTCAAGGACAGATGCTCCTTGATGATACCGGGGGGAATATCGCTTTCTATTTTTTCGCAATATTTTTATCTAGGAACGTCTTGTATTTCTCGTGAAAATATGGAAACCTACGTCGATCTATTCCTAAGCGCAGATGGTGAAAAAGCATCAGAGATACAGCGCAAACTAAAGGCACTGGGGTTAAAACCTGGGATTGGCGAACATGATTTCTTGTACGATTGGAACAGAATTGTAAGTCCAACTGAGATCATCGCTTTCGCAGATAGGGTACAATCGGAATTGAAGGGGACCGGGGTAATATTACGGTTCACCACCATCCGGTAAAAAGAGATTTTTTTCTGCCTTTGTAACACCGATGACCGAAGGCAGGCAATCACATGAGGCTGGAGATGTAAAAGATGAGCGACCTGAAAACAGTTCTCAGGGATCTAAGCAATATCTTTATTGCGGTTGGGGCGATGTCCTTTATCCCGCTCCTTGTCCCTCTGTATTATAAGGAGTATTATGCAATCTTCCCTCTTCTGATCACCTGTCTTGTGTTCCTGCAGATTGGCATTCTGATGTTTGTTCTGTTTCAACATGCCGAGACGACAAACTTCAAAAGCGCTATGGTGACCGCTGCACTTGGCTGGTTGTTCGTCCCTGTCATCAGCACTATTCCTTTCCTTTTGATGCCGTATAACCAGAATAGCGGTGCAACGATGGGGCTCCTCTCCGCATTTTTTGAGTCGATGTCAGGCTGGACTGGTACAGGGCTGACAATGGTCAATAATGAGCAACTTCTGCCCTATAGCCTTCAGTTCTGGCGCACCTGGATTCAGTGGATAGGCGGTGTCGGTGTCATTGTGCTGACGCTTTCGATTCTTGCACGACCAGGCGTTGGTTCTTTTGTCCTTTACCGTGGAGAAGCCCGGGAGAAACGAACCCATCCTTCGATTGTGTCAACGGTACGAACGATCTGGTGGATCTTTCTGCTGTACACCATCGCGGGAATCATCGGTCTTCTGCTCATCGGGCATCTGTTTCCAAATGGGATGAACGCATGGGAGGCAATCAATCATGCACTGACCACCATTGCAACAGGTGGGTTCAGCGTCAATGATGACAGTATCACAGGATTTGGAACACTCTGCCAATTGTTCATTGTTGTGTTGATGTTTATTGGGGCAATCGCATTTGCGGCACACTATAACCTGTTAAAAGGCAGGATTCGGCGCTTTTTTTCTGATACTCAGGTAAAGGCGATGATTGTGATTGTGTGTATCGGTCTTGTACTGTTAGTGCTCATCAACATAAATAACCAGAATCTCCAGTACAGCACCAATTACCTATTGGCGATCCGTGACTCAGGGTTTCAGTTTGTCTCTGCACTAACCTGCACAGGCTTAAATACCGTCGATATCAGTACGTGGACCGAATCAGCAAAACTGCTTCTGGCTCTTGCGATGATTGTTGGCGGAGCTGCTGGGTCGACAGCAGGCGGAATCAAGCTCTTCCGTGCGATTCTGCTCTTCAAAGGAGCCGGCTGGAGGGTCAAGCGCAGCATCTCGTTTCCGCGACGCGTGTTTATCAGAAGATTCGGTGGACGATGCCTTCCTGAGAAAGAGGCAGTGGACCTCGTAAACGAGGCAGCGATCGTCTCGTTCATCTGGTTACTGATGCTTATTGCAGGTTTCTTTGTTATGGCGTTCATCTACCCGCAGGAGACCATCGGCAACATCTTCTTTGAGGTGTGCTCTGCGCAGGGGAACGCAGGATTATCTGTTGGATTAACAACGATATCAATGGACCCGCTTGCCAAAATCATGTTGATTTTCAATATGTGGATCGGACGGTTAGAAATCATCCCCGTCATTGTGCTCCTACGGTCGTTAGTGGGAATAAAACGAAATATCCTCTAAGCACGCCGTGCGGTTCACTTTAAAACCTATGGTTTTACGTGTCTTGTAGAACGAATCTTTCTTGAGAGGATGATGCAAGAGATGTTACTCTGAGAACATGTTGACGACCTTGTCGATGCGGTCTTTTTCAACGATGATGGTAACGATGTCCCCTTCATGCAGCGTGAGGTCATCGGTTGGGATAATAAATCGGTCTTTTCGTTCAATCGCCACGACCAGGCTTTTGTGATGAACCCAGATGTCTGTAATCGTTTTGCGGTCGAAGGATGATTTTGGGAGCAGCGGGAGACGAACGACCTCTGCGTAATCATCAACATTCAAGAATCCTTCGATGGTCGGATGTTTTATGCTGGTGTAGATCATCTCTGCCACGACGATGTCAGGTTTGTTTATTATCTTGACACCTTTCTCAATGTACAAAGGTTTGCTTTCTTCTTGGTTGACGACAGCGATAAGGTTTTTCACGCCCCTGTTCTTTGCTAGAGAGACGACCAAGAGGTTTGTTGCATCATCTGTTGTGGTCGCGATGAGGACATCTGCTTTTTTGACATCAAGCTCGTCAAGGGTTTCTTCTTGGGTTGCATCCGCGTTAATTGCTATCGCATCAAACTTCCGCGCAACGTATTCACATCGTTCCTCGTTTTTGTCGATGACGACGACATTGTGATGCTTTTCGCTTAATGCAAGTTCTGTGAGTCGCTTACCGATGCCAGAAGCCCCAACAATGACAATGTACATATACATCCAACATTGGTTTTATATTGGCTGCGTGTAATTTAGCCAATGGTATTAAATCTTTCGCAGAATCAATAACTGTGTTTTTTAGGGATATCTTGTAGGAGTTTCTCTGGAAAGCCAGTGGTTTACAGAGGTGTGTAGTTGATGGAAAAATGTCCAGATGATCCGTCAGTCTCTGGTGGTTTCCAGTTCTGCAGCTGCTGGAGTCTGATGGTCTCAAAGGGGACCTGTTTTTCTTCTAAAAGCGTTGAGATTCCTGGTATGTGTCCGTCGCCGACGCAAGCGACGATCCGTTGGTTTTTTTCGTGTAACTCCAAAAGCCTCTGGGTCATTTGGGTGTTGCGTTCGTCAATCAGTATTTTTTTGATGGTTGGGAATTTCTTCCCGATCTCCTGAAGATAGGAATCGAAGTCCTGTTGGTAGTTCTTCAGTTCCTGTTCTACCCGTTTCTTGCTTACGAACAGTCCAGCAATACCGGAGAACAGCAGCCTGAATTTCTCAGTAAACGGCATGGTCTTCCACATGGTGTTGAAGAGCTGTTGGGCGTTGGTGTCGATGAAGGCGATCGGGAGTTGATGGGACTGGGCGTAGTTGATCGCGGAAAGCATCTCGTCTCCTGCGCTTACGCCGTACTGCTCTGCCATGCTTTCTTGGAATTGTGCAAGCATGCGGTAGACGAGGGGGAGGGATCGTTTTGCGGCGTGGTAGGAGGAGGGATTCGTGTTCCGCAACAGGATTGCCTGATATCGCTGTGGGTCCAGTTCGACCCCGATGATTTCTGGCTGTTTTTCATCGAAGATTGCAAGGATTGCCGCTGAGAGGTTGAAGACATGGCCGGTTCCGATGAGTGTGATCATAGGTGATGCGGCAAATACGCTGCGGTTTCATTAAAGTATGTGTTCAACCAAGCAGATTATTCGTCAATCGTCGATATAGAAATCGACATTATTAAATACTATAAAGGGTATAATAATAAGTATGTGTAACGTCATCGACGACTATCGGGAAGACGAATTATCCGACGTATGGATAAAAATCGAAAGAAGGAAATGGATTCATGGGTAATTGCTTACCCCCAAACCTCCTTTCACCTCCTTATTTTTTTTAGAATATCAATCAAAAAAGCACTCTTTATCTCTTAATACCGATAATGCTCCGGCTTATAGGGACCATTCAGCGTCACACCAATGTACGCGGCCTGCTCCTTGCGTAGCTTCGTCAGCCGCACCCCAAGCTTCCCCAGATGCAACCGCGCGACCTCCTCATCAAGGATCTTTGGCAGCATATACACCCCAACAGCATGCTTCTTTTTCCAAAGCGCCATCTGCGCAAGCACCTGATTGGTAAACGAATTACTCATCACAAAACTCGGATGACCATGCGCACAACCCAGGTTCACCAACCGTCCCTCCGCCAGAACAAAGATTTCATGACCGTCCGGGAACACATACTTGTCCACCTGCGGCTTGATAGACACCTTCCGCACCCCTTTTAACGCATCAAGCTTCCCGACCTGGATCTCATGGTCGAAATGACCGATGTTGCACACGATCGCCTGATCACACATCCGTTTCATATGCTCCACCGTGATGACATCCTTACACCCGGTCGCGGTCACATAAATGTTCCCCTCACCAAGAGAGTCCTCCACGGTCTTGACCTCATAGCCCTCCATGGCCGCCTGCAACGCACAAATCGGGTCTATCTCCGTCACAATGACACGGGCGCCAAACCCACGCATGGACTGACAACACCCCTTGCCGACATCACCGTACCCGCACACCACCACGGTCTTGCCTGCGACCATGACATCCGTCGCCCGCTTGATCCCATCAGCCAGGCTCTCCCGGCATCCGTACAGGTTGTCGAACTTCGACTTCGTCACCGAGTCATTCACGTTAAACGCAGGGAACAACAACGTCTTTGCCGCCTGCATCTGATACAACCGATGCACCCCGGTCGTCGTCTCCTCAGACACCCCCCGAATGTCCGTAACCAACCTAGACCAGTACTGAGGATTCCTCTCATAAACTTGTGCCAAGCGCTTCATCAGCTCCTCGAAATCCATCCCTTGCTTCGAATAGTCCTTCTTCAAAAGCGAGGGGTCATTCTCCACCTCGACACCCTTATGCACCATGAGCGTCGCATCCCCGCCGTCATCCACGATCAACATCGGGCCTTTCCCGTTTCCAAAATCAAGAGCCTGCTGCGTACACCACCAGTACTCGGAAAGGGTCTCACCCTTCCAAGCAAACACCGGGACCCCTGCCTTGGCCATCGCCGCCGCAGCATGGTCCTGGGTCGAAAAGATATTACAGCTCGCCCAGCGGACCTGCGCACCAAGCACCCGCAACGTCTCAATCAGCACCGCGGTCTGAACGGTCATATGCAGACTACCGGAGATCCTCGCGCCCTTCAGCGGCTTGCTTGGACCGTACTTCTCCCGCACCGCCATAAGGCCAGGCATCTCCTTTTCCGCAATCTCGATTTCCTTGCGTCCCAGACCAGCAAGGCCGATATCCTTAATCGCATAGTTACTATTCCTTGATTTTCTCATGACACCATGCTCCACCGTTTTTCTTATTTCAGGATGAGTTTCGCATCCACGACACAGATGTGGTTCTCATACACAAACACGGGATTCAAATCCATTTGATCAAGGTGGTCCAAAAGGTCCTCACCGAGCGATGAGACCTTCAACACCACATCAACGACAAGCTGTTTGTTTGCCTTCATTCCACGGAACCCTTCCAAGAGTTTCTTGCCGGCAAGCTCTTCGACCATCTGGGCAGCATCGTACGCATCAATAGGGACCACACGGAACGACACATCCTTGTACAACTCGGTGAAAATCCCACCAATCCCACACATGACGGAAAGACCAAACGTGGGGTCCTGGACCAGGCCGACGATGATCTCCACGCCCTTCTCCTCCATCTGATCGACGAGCAGATCCTCGTAGGGGAACTTTTTTCGGAACTCCTGAAATGTTTTTTTCAGCGCATCCTTGTCCTGAATATTCAACCGTACGCCACCCACATCGGTCTTATGCAGTATCTTCGATGAGCAGACCTTTAAGGCGACAGGAAAACACACTGAGAGTTTCTCCAGATCCTTTTCTGTTCGGACCACTTGGTATTGCGTCGTAGGAATCCCATACCCACGCAGAAGGTCCTTTACCTCGTTTTCCGCAAGCGCACCTGTTCTACCCGCAAGCAGTTTCTTCACAGCCGGATTCATAGGCTACTCCTTCCTGCGGTTATCGATAACTCGTTTTGCCTTTAAACCTGTTTCGAGGATGGTGTTGGGCGGCAGCACATCGACCCGCGGGGTAAACACAATCACGGACTGGATGTCCCCTTTCAGCTTCACAGACAGCTTCTCTGTTTCAGTGATACTGAGCCGCTCCTTGGTCTCCACCTCCACCGTCAGCGTATCAACGTCATTTTCCGTGGTAAGCACCATACGCCAGTTCCCCCCGACCAACGAATTGTTCATCAGGACGGATTCGATCTGACCAGGGTAGATGTTCGTCCCCCGGATGATCACCATGTCATCAGACCGGCCCTTGATCATCGAATGACGCACATGCGTCCGACCACAGGCACATTCGCCTTGATCATAGAGCTTTGCGATGTCACGTGTCCGATACCGAAGCAGCGGCATACCCTCCTTCGTCAGCGTGGTAAGAACGATCTCCCCTTCCTCCTCAACACCGACCGGTTCAAGCGTGATAGGATCGACACATTCGACAAGGAAATGATCCTCCCAGAGATGCAACCCGTCATGCTGGTCACAGTCCGTGGACACACCAGGACCACACATCTCAGTCAGACCATAGATGTCATGCACATCCATATCCCAGGTCTCCATGATCCGTTTCTTCAGACCAGGGGTGAACATCTCCGCGCCAAACAACCCATTGCGGACATGCAGTTTCTTGGGATCAAGGCCCATCTCGACAGCGACTTGCCCCAGGCGCATCGCGTAGGAGGCGACGCCAGAGAGAAACGTCGTCCCATAATAGTCCATAAGCTTGATCTGCCGCTCTGACTGTCCCTGCCCAGAGGGGATCACCAACGCCCCTATCTTCTGTGCACCGTAATGGAACCCAAATGCGCCCGTGAACGTCCCATAGGGAATAGGGTTTTGGAAAACGTCTTTTTTCGTCAGACCTGACATGGACAGGCAACGCGCCATCACCTCAGACCAGACCTCCAGGTCACCATGGGTGTAACACGCGGTCACCGGAACCCCGGTCGTCCCTGAGGACGCATGCAGCTCTATGCAGTTCTCCAAAGACGTCGTCATCATCCCAAACGGCGCGTTCTTCCGCAGATCATCCTTTGTCGTAAACGGCAGTTTCCGGATATCAGCAAGTGTCTTGATGTCCGCTGGCGTCACACCCAGTTGCGTAAACGTTTTTTTATAAAACGGCACGGTCTCATACACACGATGAACCGTTTGTTGTAATCGCTCCAGCTGCAGCTCCTTAAGTTTCTTTCTGTTTATTGTCTCCATTTTCTCGTTGAAAAGATAATCCATGGAACTCCCACGCCCCCAATACACTGGTTCTTTATTAAGGTTGATGACTGGATACAAAAAGAAACGGAAAATATAGGAAAACAAAGATTATTAAAGGAGAACAGGGTTATAAAAAATCGATAACGGGGGAAAGACATGGAAAAATATCGCTTCATACCAAAAGCATTCTCGTGTGGAATTATCCTGTTGTTCGTCGGAACCTGTATTATTCCATCCATGGCAGAAGATGTAGAAAAATCCTCTTTACCACCATCAAGGGGGAATTGGTTGTATGTTGGTGGCTCTGGCCCAGGGAACTATACCACGATTCAAGAAGCTATCAACGCTTCCTTTGATAATGATACCGTGTTTGTGTATGATGATTCTTCTCCCTATAATGAACGTATCGTCGTGAATAAATCTATATGTTTACTTGGCGAGAACAAAAATACGACGATCATTGTCGGAATTATCGGAGGGGACGTCGTCTCTATTCACGCTGATGGGGCCACACTCAGCGAGTTCTCGATACAGTACCATTGTACATATCCCTCATCAGATATCATGGTTCAAGCAAACCATACCTGTATCTCTCAGATGATTCTGACTTCTACAAGCAACTGGTTTGGTATTTCACTACGCTCGTCTTGTGATGCACGAATATATGATAATCATATCTCGAATAAGTTCGTTGGTATCTCACTATATGCCTGTTCCAACACCAATACCATCACCGGAAATACCATTACACAGAATGAGTACGGTGTCGAAATCGAATCAAGCTCCGGTAACCGCCTCTACTATAACAACTTCAGGGACAACACCGTCAACGCTGCCGATAGCGGAAGCAACACATGGAATGCCGAGTATCCCTCCGCGGGAAACTACTGGGACGTCTATGGCGGAACAGATGAACGTTGGGGCCAAAACCAGGAGAAGGAGGGCTCAGATGGCGTCGGCGACACGCCTATGCCTATCCAACATGCAGAGAATCAAGACCAATATCCTTTAATGCAACCCTATACGACGACACAGCTGTCCGTTGGCTCGTTCATCGGCGGACTTGGCGTGAGTGGAACAATTAAAAATGTTGGTAATACAACCGCCTTTCGAGTATGCTGGGAGGTGTCGTTTTCTGGAGGGGTTATCCTCCTTGGAAGAGACACGTTTCAAATAATCCAAAAACCACTTATACCAAATGAAGAAGCAAAGGTCAACGTTTTTGTGGTAGGACTGGGAAAAGCTGTACTGTCGATACGCACATGGGCAGATAATACGCCGCTGTCTACTGGGAGTTACGGGGCGACAATCCTACTATTTTTCATTCGTATCCAGAATGGAGGAACAGAACAATACCAAGGAAGGACGCTGCACGATGACCCGTTGCTGTAAGATCTGTGGCTCAGAGCTCCCCAACGATTTCCCAACCGACATCTGCTACAATTGCCAAAGCATCATGAGCCAGGATGACTTTCTCAAATAAAAATCATAATATAGAAGGACATTGTTATAAAAATATAAATCAACGAGGATAGATATGATCACATCACTTGGACGAAACGTCTTGGTATCCGTAACTATTCTTCTGCTCCTTGGTGCTGCGTTCGCATCAGGCATACGTTTAACAACCATCACAGCATCAAATCACAGCGACCTACACACATTCACCACACGACTCTGCGATACCACCAGACAAGGCACCCTACACAGCGTCCAGATGACACCACAACAAGCAAGAGAAATCCAACGACTGTTCGACAATCTAAAAAACCAGCTTTCAACAACTGACTCATTGTACGAAACACACAGGATCTTCAACGACACCATTGACGCCCTCGCAAGATACAATCTGCTGCCAAACGACCTAAACATCCACCATCTCAAAAGACTGGTGACACGCGCACGACCCTACCAAAAAATACCACGAATACGGACCAATCCGCATACGTCTGTCCATGGCACATCAAACGAAGGAGAGATGCAAAACTATTTTTGCTCAGTCGCAGGCAACACCAGCAACACCCATGTCGCAAAACTCGCAAAACAGATAGCGCACCGCCTGTACGTCATCATGGACCACTACACAGGAAACGCACTGCTAGTGAAAGTTGCTACTGCGCTCTGGGTCGTCTTCAACGAGATAAGCAAAATCACCCAAACAATGCTGACACAAAACGGCACTCATTACGGTGTGAGCATGTACTTTGGCAATTACCATTATTACCCGTATCCGGACTGGCTAAAGCCCGCAGAGGGATGGATCTTCACAGACGGCATCAACGGAAAACAGAACCTCACAGGCTCGTTCTGGGGACAGACCATAGCTGGTGGCTGGCAGCCTCAAGACGACTGGTACATGAACTACACGTGGCGAGGATGCCTAGGGTTCAGCGGACTGATCATCTACACCGGCTTAGATAACGCATATTTTATCGGCTCAGCCCTTCACGTACACATAGGCACGGACCGACCTTAGCTTTTCCCTACATAGCCCTAAGAAACTATAATAAGACCGCTTGCCTTCAAATAAGCTGCCTATGAAACAGCACCATGAACCACGAGGATGGCAGCTTCATCATCGCGAGCAAGTATTTTTCCAGGCGAACATCGGCGCCCCAACCATCCGACTCAAATTCTTCCATTACCCCCCATACAGACAACACGTCATCCTCGACCACCCCCCAGCAGGTTGTACGCTGAAAACAAAACGGAACAACACGTTTTTCATCTTCCAGCAGAAGGTTCGGACAAAAGGGACCATCTCCGTTGAGCGGATTGTCTCAATCTACCCTCAGACCCAAACGGTTCCTATGCACACCACCTGGGGAAGGATATCGGACATTCCCTGGCTGCTGCAACAGAAATACAAACAAAGTTTCTCATACTGGCCAAGCCAGGACCAATCACTCCAAAACATCTCCCAAGAACACTGGTTCGACAACGACGACCTATTGACCTGGGTTAAACAGGCGAACACCTACATCACGACAACGATAAAATATCCTGAGAAACAAGAGAAACGATTAGGCGCTGACCAGGTGCTGCGTACCGGCAGTGGGGATTGCGACGAGTTCACAGACCTGTTCATCACGTTAGCTCGGATGCGCGGTGTTCCATGCCGACGGCTGACCGGTTACTTCATCCATCGTACCAACGAAGCCGAGCCACATGCCTGGGCGGAGCTGTTCTCACCAATCAACGGATGGGTCCCTATTGACATCGCTTTACGAAACATCGGAAACCATACCGTACAATACGTGATCAGCAAGATAGAGGAATTCAACCCGTCTTTACTTGATTATCAACTCATGACCCATACCGCTACAATCCACTATCACTGGGAACTTCCTTCTCCGTTAGTCACGCCTCTTCTATAATTAAAAAAAAAGAAGGGATAGTGATTTGTCGTTTGATCGAAAGGAATTTAGATCCTATTGTACTCCAAGGACGAAGAAGAACAACAGGAAGCCGCTCGCTGATTTTGTGATCGGCTCTTCATCAGGCACCTCGACCGTGACCGTGATCGTAACCTTCCCTAGTCCGACCACGGGTTTATCAGTAATGACAATCGAATCACCGATGGGAAGAGAGTCAATCGTCCCGGTCTTGGTTTTCCCAAGAAGGACAAGACCACCAGCAAGCTCAATGCTCCAGTTCACAGAAGTAGCATCTGCAGTCCCATTGTTAGACACCTCTGCAGCAACCATAAGCAACCCACCGGTGATCGCACCAATGGAAACATCAGGCTTGTTAGGCAACGGCAACACAACGATGTAATCAATCTTCGTTTCAGTGTCAGAGAACTCCCCATCTGAAACAGTCAAGGAAACCGTATACGTCCCAGCAGCTGAGTAGGTCCACGTCGGGTGCTGCTGCTCTGAATCAATCGTGCCATCATCATCGAAATCCCATTTCCAGGAGATAATCGTTGTTTCATACCCTGTTGATAGATCAGTGAACTGAACAGTCAACGGCACAATCCCCTCAGTGACATCCGCGGTGAAATCCGCATGCACAGGAATCGCACCAAGACCACCTGAGTAGCACACCACTCTGCCGTCCCTGCCCCCGACAACCATCTCCATGGACCGGTCACCTACGATGTCAGGGATGGCCGCTATGGCATCAACAGGGGTGCTTATCGGAAATGACGCAAGCGTTGTCCCATCGACACCATCCAGGAAATAGCAATAATTACTGACATACAGCGTCCCGACAAACACATCGTTTATCCCGTCACCGCTGACATCCTCAGAGCGCGCGATGCATGCGGGTTTATCAGCGACAGCCTGGCTCCAGATAAACTGTCCGTCGTACCCATCAAGTGTCCATACGATTGTCCCATACTGAATAGGAACGATGTCAGGATGACCATTGCTGTTGATATCATCAAGCAAGACGAGTTGGGTGATGATGAAGTTCCCAATGGAATTGGTCCAGAGTTGATTGCCATTACTTGCATTCAGCGCGTAGAGATACCCAGCAAAATCACCAATAACGACATCCTTTAACCCATCGCCGCTTACATCATCGAGTTGTGCAAGAGCCCACACCGAGGTGCCCGGAACCTGGAACGACCACATCTGAGAACCTGTCACACCATTGATTCCTCGTGCATATCCAATGGACTCTGCCTCGTTGGAACACCCTGCAAGCGCGTCAGGGATTCCATCTCCTGTGAAATCCTCAATACCAATCACGGAGAACACCGGACCGCCCAAGGGACACTCCCAGATAGAAACACCGTTGAGACCATTAAGACAGTACACACGCTTCGGACCGGTATCCGTAGCGTCATCACCAGTCGCTGCAAGGACATCAAGAACACCATCACCGTTATAGTCATAGCGAGAGTCGACCTGGTACACCCAGCCACCATCGCCATACTCATGGGTGTCATGGACCCATATGGTGCCACCGGTTTTCCCTGAGAGGGCTTTGATCAATCGTCCGCCCCATGCAGCTCCAACGATAACATCCTGATAGCTGTCGTTGTCAATATCATCAACGACAATCAAGCCTCTCTGTGAATACACAGAGCCGGCGTAGATCATATGTTCCCAGAGGACCTCGCAGGTGCCATGGGCGTTTCCATTGAAACAGCGGATGTAGTTATCCTCAGAACAGACGATGACATCGCTGATGCCATCACCGCTGATATCATCAATAGGGGCAATGGCCTTCGGGCTGTTGTCATAGCCGGTCGTGATATAATACTCCCAGAGTTGATCTCCGATAGGATAGGAGTCTTGAATACCATTTCCTGTGACCGTCACCAAGAAGGGGTTCTCATCAGGGTCGTTGCTGGTGATTGTCAAGGTCGCTTCCGTCTGGTTTACCGTATCTGGTTGATACCAAACCGGGATTTGAACAGATCCGACAACACCAATGTTTATCGGGAAGGACACCATGTCATCAAGATAGAACTGGGCATCATCTGAAACAACGCTCGATATGGTCAGGGTCGTATCACCAACATTCTGGACCTCCATGAACCATCGCTTCGTCGCATGCATGCGTATCGAACCGTAATTATGTGATGTCTCAGGAAGTTGAATATCAGGTCCAGGGCTCACACCGTTTCCAAGAAGCGTAAGACCAACCTCAGGATGCAGAGGGTCGTTGGACTGCACAGTGACCACGACATTAAGCGGCACTGGCGTCTGCGGAGTGAACACCAAGGGAATCACCGTCTGGTTCCCCGCAGGTATCGTGACCGGGAAGGTCAACGGACAGGTAACATCAACTGAGCTAGGGATAACAACATCCGTGATGCTAAGAGGAGCAGTCCCTGTGTTCTGAACAGTGGCATTCCAGGTAGCTGACTGTCCGATCGTGACCGGACCATAATCATGCATCGTTACTGGAAAGTAAATCACCGGTGTGCCGGCACCAAGCAGATCCACCTTATAAAGCGTATCATAGTTGTATGTAGCCCCGTTATCAATATACCAGAGATATTGTCCGTCGAAGACGATCCCTGCAGGGTCCACGCCTTCGGAATCATGACTTTCGACAAGACTGCCTGTGGTACGATTGATACGATACAGACTATCACCCCAGTAGTCAGCCATCCAGAGGTACTCATTTTCAAGACAGAGGTCCCATGGTTGATTATCTGGTGCTGTGAACTGCTGTAGAATAGCGCCTGTGCTGTTGACTTTGTAGATTTGACTTGGGTCCGGGTAATACTGAGCAACCCAGAAGTCGCCATTGTCATACGCAATTCCGGATATGTATCGCGTGGGGAGATTGAACTGAGCAAGAATGCTACCATCCCACCCTAATTTTAATGCTACGGCAGGGGTGGTTGGATGATGAGTTGTCCAGAGGTACTGACCGTCGTAGGTCAGTCCATACGCATCGTCTTGAGGTCCAGTGAAAAGCAAAGAATAACTCCCGTTCTGTGGACTGATCCGATAGATCTGACCCCCGTTTGTGCCGTAGATGCCACAGTAAAGATACGTGCCATCAGAGGCTAACCCTGATGCACTCTCAGGGATTAGATAGGATGCCACGATAGACCAGTCCCGAGAACCGATCGTGTATTCAGTTTCATCATAACATTTTCTTGTTGAGACTTCATCAAACCGTATATCAGACACAGCAGATGTGTAGTTCTGTGAATTAACTGACGTAAGTCCACTTGCCCCGACCATAGCTAGTATGGTCATAACAACTAATGCTTTCGTTACCATTTTTTTCATACTATCCCTCTTTTCATTACGATTCTTAAGATTCATTACCTCTCTTATTATCTTACCATTTTTTTATTGGTCTTCTATTGTAGTGTATATGTTAAGAGCACTGCGACTGCGGTGATCTGGATTACAGGATAATGGAATTAGTTTTGGATGAGGAGGAAGAATAACAGTAGTGTTCCATCAACGGTCTTCGTAACAATCTGACCCTCTGGAAGTTCGACCTGTACGGTGATACTGACCTTCCCAAACCCGAACAACGCTCGACTTGCGATAGCTGTCGATTCACCAATAGGCAACGACGATGTTGTTCCCGTTGTGTTGCGTCCAAGCATCACAAGTCCACCTGAAAGGGAGATGCTCCAATTCATGTCTGTGATATCAAGGCTGCCTGTGTTCAGAACCTCGGCCTTCACCCGCAGCAATCCTCCTGTGATGGTGCCGATCGTCACATTGAAGGCACCTGGAGGCGAAACCGTGATATAGTCCTCTTTTCGTTCTGTATCCGAAGCGCCAAGACCAGAGACTTTCAATGACACCGTATATGTTCCCTCCGTCTCATAGGTCCATTCAGGATCTTTCTGGGTTGAATCAATCACGCCGTCGTCATCGAAATCCCATTTCCATGAGGTGATCGTCGTGTTTACTGCGGTGGATAGGTCCGTGAACTGAACGGTTAACGGCGCAGTTCCTTCCGTCGGAGTACCACTGAAATCTGCAGTAATAGAGGGAGGAGAAGAAGTGGCGTTCGGTCCACCAGAATAACAGACGACCTTCCCGTTTCGCCCTCCGACAACCATCTCCATGGAGCCATCATCAACCACATCAGGGATAGCGGCAATCGCATCAACAGCCTCGCCGTATGGGATTGGGGAGGTTATTTCTGATCCGTCGACCCCACTTAAATAATAACAGTAATTGCTCTGGTACAACGTCCCTACAAACACGTCGTCAATCGCATCGCCGCTCACATCTCTGCTTGCTGCGACGTTCCATGGTTGATCCGCTACAGGGTGAGACCAGACGATAGTACCGGTATACCCATCAATGATCTGCGTGGTATGTGTGCTACTGTGTGCAGGGATGATATCTGGATGGCCGTCCCCGCTCACATCACCTATTTTTTCAAAACGGGTGATAATGGCAGGTCCAATGGAACAAGAGAAAAGCTGAGCCCCGGTCGCTGCATTCAAACCATAGATGTTTCCTAAAAAATCTCCGATGATAACATCTGGTATTCCATCGCCGCTCACATCATCGATCTGTTCAACAGCCCATACCGAAGACCCCGGGGTCGTAAATGACCATACCTGGGTGCCTGTCGCGCCATTGATCCCTTTTGCATACCCGATTGTTTGTGCCGCGTTTGTACAACCAGCAACAGCATCAGGTTTTCCATCGCCAGTGAAATCCTCAACACCTATTACAGAAAATCCTGCGCCTCCTAATGCAAACTCCCAGATCGAAACACCGGTCAGACCGTTCAAACAATACGCTCTTTTTGGACCGGTTCCGGTACTATCATCACCAGTTGCTGCTAACACATCAAGGACGCCGTCATTATTATAATCATACCGGCAATCAACTTGATAGACCCAACCGCCACCACCATACTCATGGGTGTCATGCGTCCATATCGTCCCTGCGTCCAGACCTGAGATGCACCGGATAAGTCGGGCACCCCCTGTCGCCCCAACGACGACATCGTTGTATCCATCACTGTTGACGTCCTGGGTGATCGTCAGTCCTTTCTGAGAGTAGATGTTCCCGGAGTAGATATTATGCGTCCAAAGGACAACCCCCGCTCCGATGGCACCACCACTGAAACACCGGATATTATTATCCTCTGAGCAGATAACGACATCATCGATGTCATCGCTATTGATATCAGGGATCGCTGCGATTGCTTTTGGACTGTTATCGTACCCGGCAGAGATTTGATACTGCCAGATGATGGTCCCGATAGGATAATCTGTGGTACGATCATCTGATACCGGCTGGTCTAGTGCAGGGGTTAGACCATCAGAACCGTGTTCCGTAGACTGCAGTGCAATCATTGATCTGTACGCGTCTCTATCAGGGTAATAATCAAAAGAAAATACTTCTGATATCGCACCGTTGAGGTTTGCTCCTGATAGTCCGATGATTCCCAGTCCGCTAAGGATAAGGCCTATGCTTATTAAAATGGCAACGTATTTTTTCATATTAATCCCCGTCCAGTACAATTAACGATATTATATATAAATGTATACCCTACTGTTTTTTGACGTTCTCAACGAAAAAATCATAAAAAATTGTGGTTTGTCATGAACATTTAAATACTAATACTGACATAATATGGTGGGGATAGCCTATATGAAGAAGAGAAAAAACATATGTCTTATGATTTGTATGCTGATGATTGTGACTGCCTTACCTGTCGTTGGTGTTCCGATTGACTTCGGTGAAACACAAACGGAGAATGCCATGCCACACGCCCATACCCCACCAGCGCCAGGGGATGCGCTGAACCCGCCAGAGGATATACAGATGGAGGTGCCATTGATTCGTGAACCACGTGGTATAACGGCAGCGACGATTGATGATGTTGTCATCAGCATGATTACTCAGGTTGACACATCAATGTATTTACGGTATTTGGAAAACATTACTGGGTTTGGACCACGGTACACTGGAACGAGTTCCTGTATCGCAGCGGCGCAATACATCTATGACCAGTTCCAAAGCATGGGCCTCTGGGTCCGCTATCACCCGTGGACCTATGGTGGACTTTCATCGAATAATGTGGAAGCGACGATAAACGGTACCGATACATCCAGTGATGAGATCTACATCGTCTGTGGACATTACGATACGGTCTCCTCAAGTCCCGGGGCTGATGATGATGGTTCAGGAACAACGGCGGTACTCATCGCAGCGTATATCATGAGTCAGTACCAGTTCAACAATACCATCAAGTTTGTGACGTTCTCGGGGGAAGAACAAGGTCTGTATGGAAGCAGAATTTATGCTCAACAGGCGGCTGCGCAGGGGTGGAATATCGCTGGTGTTCTTAATGCGGATATGATTAGTTATGCGATTACGACTACCCATGGAAACAATCTCGATGTATACGTAAATTCAGCATCGCTATGGTTGTACACCTACACCGTAAACATCAACAACGTGTATCAGGATTATATCCATCTCACCTTACATAACGCGGGAACGTCCTCAGGCAGCGATCATTATTATTTCTGGCAATACGGATATTCTGCCGTCTTTTATTTTGAATATGAGATGACTCCATACTATCATTCACCGGGGGATACGATTGAGCATATCAACGCGACCTATGCAGTGAAGAACGTCCGTCTTATCCTTGCAACGCTTGCAGAGCTTGCAGAGGCTAGCCCTCTGAGCACTCCCCCAGAGAAGCCGACGCTTACAGGTCCGACCAGCGGAGTGATTAACGAGGTGTACAGCTTCATCGCGGTCACCACTGAACCTGATGGTGAGGATGTGTACTATTATTTCGATTGGGATGATGGGACAAACAGCGGATGGCTTGGGCCATATAGCCCAGGGCAGCAAGTGCCTGCAGAGAAGTCATGGAGCCAAGAAGGAACTTATTCGGTACAGGTAAAGGCAAAGGACATCCATCAGGTTACCAGCCAATGGTCTGACCCGCTCATTGTGACGATTTTGGTTGACCGGCCACCAAGCACGCCCTCCATCAGCGGACCTTCGCAAGGAAAACCCGGGGTGCTGTACAAGTATACGTTCACCACCACTGATCCTGACGGAGACATGGTGTATTACTATATCGACTGGGGAGACGGGCAGGTGAGTGAATGGGTTGGCCCGTATGCTTCAGGCGAAATCGCCATCGTCAACCATCAATGGGACGAAAAGGGGACGTATATCATTCAAGCAAAAGCAAAGGACATCTATGATGCTGAAAGCGACTGGGGGACCCTTGAGGTCGCCATACCTGTGGACGTGATGCTCTCTCAGATGCCTTTCCTCAGCAGACTCATTTCCCAGGTCAGGTTGTTCTTTGAGAGCCTTGGGTTTCAATTCTTTCCCTTACGGTAGACCGTACACCAAGATTCGTTCTTTTTTTTCTATTTTTTTTATTCGGTAGCATAATGTGAGAGAAGGGACATAGGGATATGGTGACAAGCCATCGACAAAAGTTTTAAATAAAGACGGTGGTGGACCACCAACCCCAATAATTGAAACTTTTTTTCTCCTGTTGCGTCCCAAAATATTAGAACGCCTAATAACCCGCCGATGGCTCTTTTTCTTACAAAGATGGTGATAATAACTATCAGAAAACCATAATCGATAGATTACGTGGTTCTTGAGAAAAGGATATTATTTTTACCCTCAAAGACCTAAAAAATAACAATTTTCTTCAGGTATCATTTTCGACAGTTCAGATGGTGTCTTTTCAACTCATCTTAGGATGATATCACTCCTTCGTTGATGGCATGCAGGAAGCAAATGATTCTCTTTCATACTCAAGAGTATTTATTGAAAGCAAATGAAGACAGCTGGAACAGGATTTTGGAAGATTAAATTATAAGGTGCTAAGATAGGTAATAACCAGTTTATTAATAAAAATTGATTCAACATTGGAATGCTATAGATAATCCTTAATAATTTTTCCCATGAAAATTTATTATCTGGTGAATTCAAAAAAGGGATATGAATAGTAGATATATTAAAATTTATTAGGAGTTCATCACCTTTTTTGTATTCCTTTGGATAAATAGTTATCTCCTGAGAAATATTTTCATTCCATATCCATTGTCCATGGTGTTTTAATTTCATGATGTTCCAAGAATAATCTGTATAATTGTTAACTTGCATGCCAAAAGCAACAAGCGGTGATAACGCAAAAGGAAACAATAAAGAATAATTCATCTCAATCGTAACATACATAACGAATTTTAGATGTAATTCATCGATGCTGGTATTTACCTGAACAAATCTTTGCCAAAGCCCACCGCTGCCATGGAATCCTGACTGATGTATATTTTCTTTTTCAAATAACATATCAATATATCCAAGGAACAATGGTTCATAAGGCCAACCATATGGAAACATCAATGGGTATCTATCAGTATTATTACCACCAGGGATATTAAATGGGACATCACCAACACCATCAGAACCATTCCTCTCTTGGTTTTGACCCCAAAAAACATCATCACCACTATAAGAATCCCAGTAGTTACCACAAGTTGGATACCCCTTATCCCATGTATTTTTGCATTCATCATAAACAGGTTCTAAATTATTCATTAAATTGTTATGATAAAACAGATTTTTGTTAGAATTTAACCTATTTGAAATCCCATGATTACTATCGATAATATTATTTCCATGTACAGTATTTGATTCTGAATAATGATATAAAACAAATCCGTACGTATTATTTATTACCTGATTTTCAGAGATATAACAGTTTGAAGACGCTAATAGAATGACACCATTGTCAATAATATCCTTTACACTGTTTTTTAAAACTATACTATTATTGGATACCGCTAGCCTTATCCCGTAATTAATTATTTTTTCTACATGATTCCCAAAAATAATCGTTTGTGTAGAATAGGATAAAATGATTCCTTCATTCATATTTTTCAGTCTATTTTCTCTGATTTCATTACCAGACGAAAAATCTACATTTATGCCTGTAAAAGAATCGTAAATTGTATTGTTTATAATTTTATTATTACCCTCAGAGTATTCCCAAAAATTACCAACCCAAATCCCGATTCCCACATCTTGATTTTCTATTACGTAATTATTACTCACGATGTTGGAATATGAATTTTTGGGAATTCGAATACCATAGCAATTATGAGTCACAATATTGTTTTGAATATTACAATTGTGACATGAATCAATTACTATCCCGTATCCTCCTGGGGTTTGAGGATACAAGGAACTGTTTTGAATATTCAATTCACAGATACTGACATTATCTGCATATATTTGAATGACATCCCCATTTTCTCTACCATCAATGATAGTTGAATATCTACTCTCACCAAACAGATTTATTCTTTTATTGACTTTAATATTTTCAAAATAAGGTGATGAATCATTATAAACAAATACAGTATCTCCTTCACTTGCGTTGTCAACCGCATCCTGTATCTTAGAATAATTCCCGGGTCCACTCCCACCGACATATAACCAGGTCCCCCTTGATATCTGGAGTGTTTGCTCAGTCTCTTGGGCAATCGCTGGTGTGATACTGGTTCCAACGAACAAGAGAATGATTCCTACCGTAAGCCATTTCCTTTTCATGTTCCTCCGATATCATAGGGTTCTTGTGCAGGATGCCAATCGATATTAATACGCAAATCAAAAAGAATTTTCTCTGTTTCACCAAAAATTATTTTTGGAAATACTCTTGGTCTACTCCAATAGTTACTATCCCAATCATTTAAATATGCTTCACAGAAATAGGCATCCCGTGTATTTCTGAGAAAATTGTTGTGAATAATACTGTTATTCGATGAAAGGAAAAGGAAGAGTCCTAGGCCATTTTCTATTAATTTTCGTCCCCCATTCTTCTCTATGATATTTGTCGAGAGGACATTATTATTCGACCCGAGGAGTTGAATACCCCAGTATGGATTCGAACGAATACTATTCCATATGATGGTATTTTTCTCGGAGGAGGTAACCTGTAGCCCTGCACCATTATCTGAAATAAGATTTAATGAGATATTATTCTCATTCGATTCAAAAAGATTGATTCCAAAGTCATAGTTATTCATAATCTTGTTTCGTTCGATATGACACTTGTCGGTCCCAATAAGAGTCAGACCCGTAGTCGTATTTGAGAGGTCTTGCTGTTGAATGGTAATGTTATAACAATCAATAAGGATGACCTGTCCTGCGGCATCGATTCTCTTATTTGATTCACTCACCATATAAATGAGGGGGTTTCCATTGACGTAATTATCTGGAAGAATATTGTTTGGATAGCTGTTTAACGAGATGCCATCATAGACGAACTCATTATTTGAGATAGTGTTATCATACGATTGATCAAGGGTCAAGCCTTCATTCAAAGAAAAGGTATTTCCTGAGATAACAGTATATTGAGATTGATACAGGTACACACCCATTCCCTTATTGGACGTTATTATATTTCCAGTGATGGTATTGTGGTTGGCAATATATTGATTGATGGTGTACAAGCAGAAACCCTGGGAATTATTCAAGATAATGTTCCCTGAGATCGTGTTATGACTTGAACGACATTCAATGCCACAATCAATGACCAATGTCCCACTATTGCGAAGCGTAAATCCCGTAATGGTTACATTATTAGCGAACACCGTCACTACATTACAACTTTTTCTTCCATCAATTATTGTTGTTTGTTTTTCTTCTCCAAGAAGATGAATTGATTTGGTAATTACGAGGTTCTCATAATAGGGTGATGAGTCGTCATAGACAAAAACAGTGTCCCCATCACTCGCATTATCTATCGCATCCTGAATCTTTGAATAGTTACCAGGACCAGAACCACCAACATAGAACAAAACACCTCCCCCTCGTTGTAAACTGTTTCTCATCGGTGTTGACTGCGCAGGACGTATACTAACTCCACTGAATAGAAGGAGGAATACGACCAACAGGATTTTTTGTAATTTGTTATCACTCATTTTTTATCTCACCTACTCTGTCACTTTCGGGAAGAATACCCATCGATGAAATTGATACCCGGATCTTGTGATTGTCGCAATAGGTCCTGTATCAAAGGAGCCGATTTCCACGGATACGGTGATTCGACAGGGGAGCTGAATAAAATTTAATATAGCACTTTTCGTATCGTTGTCTGGTGGGAGTGCATACGGAAATTCTCCAGCGATTCGGAGCGTGTCGAGGGATTCATCAGACAACATTGAGTAATCAATTTGATAGAAAATCCAGATTGGTTCACTTAAGTTATTCACGACATAGATTCTTATTCCTTTTCCGATACTTCTGCTATTTGGTTTATCATAATCTACATTGAAGAAAAAACCAGCGGTGATGCATATAGTAACATCATCAGGTGTTTGTGCCATCGCTTGGGCATACACCATCCCAACGAACAAGAGGATGATTCCAACCGCCAAGCATTTCCTTTTCATTAATATACCAGCTATACTTTTTTGATTCGTGTATAGTCTCTATTACGGACTCGTCACAAATAATACTGTAGCGTTTATGTCATACCCCTGGATAATGGTTAATTTATTGAATGGCCCTTTTATTCCCTCTATAGAACCATGGATTTTCACATATCCAAGCGTATGATTAAGAGGGGCACCCTCGTTAAGTTGTATGTATAACGGGGAGTATACATGTTGTATCACATCAGATTGAACCACACCGATAAAATCTTCAATGGAGAGGTGAGCTGTACACCAATCAGGTTTATCGACTATCGAAAGTCGCAAGTGAAATGGTCTGCCACCAAGAAGATGCAAAAGGATATTCCCGAATGCCCCACGAGCTACCGAATAGGCGATATGGACAAGCACTGTTCTGACTTCTCCAGGACGAACAGGTTCTTGTGTTTCATTCACACTCCATGAAATAGTCATAAAGAATTGAAAACCAAAAAGACCTTGGTGCTGATACTCCTTTTGAGACTGCGCTGTTGCAAAAGAACAATTTGTCAGTAGGATTGAAATCACCGTGAATAGAATAAAAAAGTTCGTAAACACTTTTCTTTTCAGAGGTTTCTTATCCATATCTTTCCTGCCCCGCAATATGATTTTATATAACGCTTCCCCTTTAAAAATATATCTGAGAAGCAGTGACACGGATTAATGAGTCTCAATAAAAGCTCCAAGACCAAAATAAGAGAAAAAACCATTATAAAGGACACCAATAAAACCGATTAGTATGGCATAATAGCCAAAAGTATCTTTTTCTTTTGCTTGGAAACCAAGTAATACTCCAATGAGACTGATGATAAAAAAAATTATGAAGAAAAACCAATCTATCTCAGAGCTTATCTGTTCTCCCCAGTAGCAATTATCTATAGTTCCAAAAATCGGAACAAAAATCCCTCCTAGTAATCCGATTATGGAAAAAATCAACGCTGTTGTTCCAACAGTAGTATGCATGTATTACATACCCCTAAGATTTTATAATAATAATTTTACTTAAAAACATATCCTTATAAGGAAAGCAGTGACACGGTTCTAATAACGACTTTTGTTGCGAGTATACTATTTTTTGACTGAACGAGCGCTTTTCTTTCCCTTAATAAACTCCTCTATCTCAGGATATTTTCTCACCATAAAACTAAATTACTGTTTCCCATAATAATTATTGTAGTAGACCACCAACTCATGAAATTAAAAGAAACCGGGTTAACACCATAATATTTAAATAAAGACTGTGGTGGACCATCAACCATCATAATTGAGACATAATTTCTCCTGTTGCGTTCCAAAATATTAGAATACCTACTGATTTGCTGATGGCTCTTTTTCT
>Ga0209164_1001118_pt1 | contig 39410 bp, 33 predicted proteins | sample MTBNYHSulfiMetaG_FD_187458 | JGI IMG/M metagenome (GOLD analysis project Ga0209164, IMG submission 187458) | Enrichment culture microbial communities from rom New York Harbor, USA that are MTBE-degrading - MTBE-NYH (New York Harbor Sulfidogenic)... | ecosystem: Environmental > Aquatic > Marine >... | reverse complement strand
CTGGCTCGCGGACGACGGCGGCGGCCTCGGCCTCGCCCTGCGCGACAGTGACTACTTCGTGAGCGACACGAACTACGGCTGGGGCCCCGACGACATCGGCTCTACCACCGACCTCGGCCACTGGTGGACCTGGTTCCGCGGCCCCTCCTCGGCCACCTACATGAGCGCCCTCTACACCGAGAGCGCGCAGCACTCGAACGGCTACTCGCGTCTCGCCACCGATCCCGGCGGACCCAACGAGATCGTCATGTTCAAGAGCTGCTTCCCGAACTCCGCCGTGAGGGACGACGGCGCCCCCATACCCGCCATCGAGGACAACCCGCTGAAGGACCTGGGCTGGGGCGACCTGGACTACTGGGTCGCCTACACAGTGGCCAACGCCAAGGGCATCTACCTCGACCTGCTCGCCTACTTCGGCGCCCACCCCGAGAAGCTCTTCGTCGCCGTGGTCGCGCCGCCGGTCGTGGACGAGGAGACCCCTGGCGGCCGCAAGCTCGCGAACTGGCTCGTCGACCATTGGCTGCAGGACGCGGGTTACAGCGTCGGCAACGTCATGGTCTTCGACCTCTACAACGTGCTGACGAGCAAGACCGGCGGCGGCGAGAGCGACGTCGGCCTCGAGACCGGCAACCACCACCGCGTCTGGGACGGCGCCGTGCAGCACAAGACCGACGACGGCGCCGACCTCCTCGCCTACCCGACCTCCTCCAGCGACAGCCACCCCACCGCCGCCGGCCTGCAGAAGGCGACGGCCGAGTTCGTGCCCCTGCTCAACGCCGCCTACAACGCGTGGCAAGAGGATGTGGCCAGCGACACCTCGAGCCCATAGAGCCGGGCGCCGCCAGTCGATGCGTCGGGCGGCGTCGGACACGGTCACCCGGAGGTACACGGTACAGACCCGGGCGCCCAGGCGGGGTGAACGCCCGCAATCGGTCTGCCTGTTTGCGGCCCGTGCACGCCGCAGACTATCCTCACTGCGTCAATAACCAGACGGCGTACCATCTCTTCTCAGAGGGAGAGATCGATCGTGGCGACAGACGCAGAGCGAGCCCGACTCGAACAGGTACCCACTCTCGTCATCGAACCCCCGAGGGGTTGGGCGAGACTGGGGGCCCGCGAGCTGTGGCACTATCGTGAGTTGCTCTACTTCCTCACCTGGAGGAACGTTCTCGTGCGTTACAAGCAGGCCGTGCTAGGCGTGCTGTGGGCGGGGCTGAACCCCATCATCACGATGCTCGTCTTCACCGTCCTCTTCAACAAGATCCTCGGCGTCGGCAGCGGGTCCGGCGACGTGCCCTACGCCGTGTTCACCTTCGCGGGTCTCCTGCCCTGGAACCTCTTTGCCTTGTCCCTGTCGAGCGCAGGCACCAGCCTGGTCGGCAACGCCAACCTCATCACCAAGGTCTACTTCCCCCGCCTGGTCATACCGTCGAGCTCAGTCCTTGGCACCCTGCCCGACTTCCTCATCGGATTCGGCGTGCTGACCGTGCTGATGGTGGTCTACCAAGTGGTCCCGACCTGGCACGTGGTCTTCTTGCCGTTCTTCGTGCTCCTCGCCCTGGTCACGGCGCTGGGCGTCTCGCTGTGGCTGAGTGCGCTCTACGTGCTCTATCGCGACGTGCAGCACGTGATCCCGTTTCTCGTGCAGCTCTGGTTCTTCCTCACACCGGTCTTCTACCCGACGAGCGAGATCCCGGCCGGCTGGGCGAGCGTGGTCTACAACCTGAACCCCATGACGGGAGTTGTCGGCGGCTTCCGCTGGGCGCTCCTGGGTCAGCAGCCTCCCGGCCCTCTGTTCTGGCTCTCCGCCGCCATGAGCCTGCTCGTCTTCGCCGCCGGCCTCATCTACTTCAGGCGCATGGAGCGCGTCTTCGCGGACGTCGTATGAGCACCGCCGTCAACATCTCCGGGTTGGGCAAGCGGTACCTGATTGGCGCCCAACGCGAGCGCGCAGACAACCTGCGCGACGCAATCACCAACGCCGCCACCGCACCCGTGCGCCGACTCCGGCACGCCGGGTCGTCCAGCGGGCATGTGAACGAGCTCTGGGCGCTGCGTGGAGTGAACCTCAAGGTCGAGACAGGCCAGGTGCTCGGCGTCATCGGCCGCAACGGCGCCGGCAAGAGCACGCTGCTTAAGATCCTCTCGCGCATCACCCAGCCGACAGAGGGCAGGATCGTCATCAACGGCCGCGTCGGCAGCCTGCTCGAAGTGGGCACTGGGTTCCACCAGGAACTCAGCGGCCGCGAGAATATCTACCTCAACGGCGCGATCCTCGGCATGACGCGCGCCGAAATCGGGCGCAAGTTCGACGACATCGTCGAGTTCTCCGAAATCGCCGGATTCCTCGAGACCCCCGTGAAGCGCTACTCCACCGGCATGTTCGTGCGCCTCGCTTTCGCGGTGGCCGCCCACCTTGAGCCCGAGATCCTGCTCGTCGACGAGGTCCTCTCGGTCGGCGACCTCGCCTTTCAGCGCAAGTGCCTCGGGCAGATGGAGGCAATCGCCGGCTCGGGACGCACCGTCGTTTTCGTGAGCCACAACATGACCGCCGTGCGCAGCCTCTGTTCCCGTGTCGTGGAAATCAAGGCAGGCCACGTGGTGGCAGACGGCACCGCCGACGAAATCGTGAAGGCCTACATCTCCAACCAGACCGCCACGGGCGGGGCAGTGCTGCACCTACCGCAGCCGCTGGGCAGGCCGGAGGAGCTGCTCGTGACCGCCACGCGTGTGATCGACGAACAGGGACGGCCCCAAGGCCCGTTCCACAGCAGCCGGCCCATATACGTGGAGATTGACGTAGACGTGGTGCGCGAGAACGACGGCTACCAGGTGGGCTTCGACCTGCTGTCGGCCGACGGCCTCATCCTCCGCACTTGGCACACGGACGGGCCGGAGGCCGACTGGCCGCCGCTGCGAGCCGGTCGCAGCACCCTGCGCTGCGAACTACCAGCGGCGTTTCTCAACGAGGGTAGGTACGCGGTCGCGCCCAGGGCCGACGTCTACCGTACCTACTGGTTGGTCAATGGCGAGGACGCCATCTGGTTTGAGGTGATGAAGGATCACCTAGAGTCGCCGTTCTCGCTGGCCACCGGTCCCGGGTTGGTGGCGCCGGTCCTTCACTGGTGCGGAGCAGATGACAGGGCAGGCGATGGCAAGCTCACCGCAGTTGAGGAGTACAGACCCAGTTCTTAGGAAGTCCCCTGGGCGACTTGGTCACAGCGACGGGATGCAGCCGACGCGGAACCTCACGGCGCCCGTCGCCGTCGCTGCTGTGGTCGCAGCTGTGGTACAGCGGCCCTATCGGCTGACAGCACCCGAACTCTGGCACGACGGAGGTGGCAGCCTCGCGATGTCGTACGGGCCAGTATGTCCACGCTGCTTGACCGCATGGCTCACACGATCATGGGTGATCACTACCAGCCCCTCCGCTTCGTCCTTCTCTACTTGTGGCGAACAGTCGCGGACAGCGGGGTGTCCTCCCTTAGGGCCGTGTCGGTGCGCTTGAGCCTTGCCGCCCTCGCAGCGATTCGGACAGCAGCCGCGTACGCGTTCGGGCGCACCCATGCCCTCATAACGGGGACGCTCGTCGCAAATGGAGCCTTCTTCGTCCGTCACGCCCGAGAGGCCAGGCCCTACGACCTTCTTATGCTTCTGGGCGCCCGATTGCTCGTGCTCTACCTCCACGTCCGCGGACAGCGCATGGCAACCCATGGCTCGCCGCCATCTGTCTCTGCGATGTCGACCATCTCTGGTCGCGCGTAGCAGCAACAGAAAGAGCGGGAAGGCCAAGGAGAAGGAGTGGCTCGGTTGCCAGTTCAGGTTCGCGACGTATGCAGGAGCCGCCGATTGAACCCCCTCATCTTCCCGGAGTGACTCAGCTCGTCCTGTCACTTGCGCACGTTGTCCGTGGCGTCGTGATGGCTCTCGTCGCTGGGCTCGATACCTACGCCCTTGGCGACTACCGCGACGTCGCGTACTAAGTGACTTCCGGCGCGCGAACCGACCGAGAGCCCGTGACGCTCTTCGGGGGCTTGGGAGTGCTACGCGATTTCGGAGATCGCGCGACCATCTATGTTTCGGGCGCCCACGACGTGGCTGCGTCAGTGTATCCAGCCACTGCTGGAGCGCGTCAGATCTTAGCGATCGGCAACCGAGAATGGGTCATCTGTCAACAGCCTGAGTCCATCATCGAAGCAATGGCGCCGATATTCCTATTCGACGGATCCAGTCAGAAGTACCCGTACTGCACTCTCTACCAGTTCACTCTGCTCTGACGCGGCGCATCACCGACCGGCTTGGTCATCGGGAGGAAAGAGCCGGAAAAGAGTGCGCAATATGCGGGCTGGCCATATGCGGCTCATCAAGTGCCGGTAGCCGCTAGGATCGACTCTCTTCAGTTCGCGCAGATAGTCGGCATCCTGACCGATGTAAAAGTACGTATCTGACTTCATGCGCAGGTCGGCGGTCCGAGACTGCCGTGTGATCCTATCCGTGCCCTCGGTGTGGATAATCACTAGAGCCCTGTGTAGGTAGTAGCGGCGCGCCTTCCGGTTCACCTTGATCCACACCGGCGCTTGGTGGTTGGGAACGCGTTCGTCCCAACGCAGATCACCCACGAGTTCGGTCTGCGTGAGACCCCAGAAGTCACCTCGGGACTTGGCGGTCTGCTCGGGGGTGAGCCAGCCGTCAGCGGTCGGCCCAACGCCGGAGAAGCGCCCTGTGGTGGTGTCCAGGCCGTTGCAGGTAATCGCCGTTGCGCGCGTGCGCTCGGCGCATGCCAGCATGACCTCGAGCGCCTCCGGCACCATTTCGTCGTCAGCGTCCAAGGTTGTGAACCATTCGCCAGCGACATGATCCAGTCCCGTGTTCTTCGCAGCATGCATGCCTCGATTGTGCTGGTGCCGGCATACGCGTATGCGTGAATCGTCGAGGGCTGCAAGCAACGATGCGGTCTCGTCAGTTGAACCGTCATCCACGATGATGAGCTCCCAGTCGCAATAGCTCTGCCGGAGGACACTGTCGATGGCTCTCTGAAGGGTGTTCGCCGCGTTATATGTGGCCATGACCACGGAAATCATGCATGCGCTTCCAGCACGCCCGTCACGCTCACTCGAGTCAGTCACGGACCATCAGCCGAGAGCGCGTCCCTAGAACCCTTGTCGGGACGGTATTCGTAGCGATAGGCAGCCTTTCGCGTATGCCTCCCTGCAACGATTACCATGCCTAGCTTGCGGCACGGCAACCGTTCAAGCTGGGCTTGGGAGCGTTCGAGCATCGGCCATCTGACCTTGTCCATATTGGCGACGAAGACCATTCCGTCCACCTTGGGCGCGATTGCCGCAGCGTCTCCCACCTCCAGCAGGGGCGGCGTGTCCACGATGACGAAGTCCGCCTCGTCGACCAGCGAGTGTATGATCTGTCCCAGCTTCTGGGAGGCCGCCATCTCCCCCGGGTTCGGCGGCAATGGTCCGCTGGGGAGCACCCGCAGCAGAGCGTCGCCATCAGAATGAAGCGCGCCGATGGACTCGCCCAGCCCGCGCTGCAAGACGGACTCCACCACGCGCGCCGATCCTGCGGAAGCGACTCGGACAGAGACAACCTCTTGCCCCCCAGCCTGCAGCGTCGGGTCGCCTTTGCCAACACTGGTGTCCAGTGCGATGGGGATGAGCGCCTCGGACAAGTCGGAGCGCCGCGCGAGCACCGAGGAGAGGCCGATCCTGTTGGAGACCTGCATGTAGCTGTGGATGCGTGGCCGCCGGAAGTCGGCGTCTACCAGCACCACTCGCTGACCCGCAAGCGCCAGGGCCACCGCCAGATTGGACGACATCACGCTCTTGCCTTCAGTCCTAGTCGAGCTGGTAACGATGACCGAGTGCACATCGCCGTCGACACCGGTGAAGCTGAGGTTGCCACGCAAGACACGAATGGCTTCTGCCATCGGCCCGGACGGATCCGACAGCATCTGCACGCTGCCGCCTTGAGGCGCCCGTCGCGCCAACGGCGGCAGGTGCCCCAAGACTGACATGCCCAACGCCTCCGTCATCTGCCTCTGATCTCTGACTTTCGTGTCGAGCTGCTCGAGCAGGAAAGCGAGCACAAACGCGAGTAGCAGGCCGAGGCTGCCCGCCAGCGCCAGGGTGTGCCTCTTGCGTGGCGAGAAGGGCTCCGAGGGGACCGTCGCGGGGCTGGTTACAGTGAAGTCGCTGGCGAGGCTCTGCAGCTGCAGCTCCAAGGCCTGCTGCGACTGCCGAAGCTGCGTATATTCAAGGGTGTCTCTCTCGCTCGGGGTCGTGTAGGTCTCCAGCGCTGCCCTGACAGCGCCTAGCGCCTCTTCCACCTGCGCGCCCCTACTGTCCCGGCGCCATTCGACGAACGCCTGGGCAACGGCATTAGCGGCGTCGGCTGCGGTCTGAGGAGCGCTGGATGCCGCTTCGATGCCTACCACGTTCGCGCTCATGTTCCCGCTGTCGTCGACGGGTTGTGTCACCTTGACCCAGTAGCCGGACGACGTGTCCTTCCCCTCAAGCAGATCGGAAGCTCCTTGCGACACCTCACCGCTCGTCACAATGGCCGACACCGTGGCGAGATCGGGCTGCTGGGCCATCTGTGGACTCCCCTGCACGAGGGGGTTGCTGATAGTGACCGGCTGCACGTACAACAGCTTGGCGGTCGCCCTGTACATGGGTGTGCTCGTGACCACGTAGACCATGCCGCCAGCCACACACGCCAGCGTGACCCCGATGATCAGCCATTTCCAGCGAATCACCACCGCGAGGTAGTTCAGCACAGCCACGCCTTCTGATGCGTCCGTCGCCATGCTCTCCTTCCGGGGCCGTGCGTCAGTCCGCTGCTTACCATCGGCATGATAGTGAAGCCCCTCAAGCCGGGCAATCGAAGACCGCGTCGGGAGTGCGATAGTCTGGTGCCGGCTGACAAGAGCCGCGCTAGGGTCGCGGCCACTGAGAGTGGCACGCCTTGTGCGGTGAGTTGATTCCAGTACGATGAATCGACGGAAAGCTCTACCGTGAGGATGTGATTGCGTGCGTGTCCTGTGGCTCACGTCCGTCATGCCGCCGGCGGTGACGGCGCACTTGGGAATGATGGAGAGCCGGACGGCGGCGTCTTGGATTGAGTCCTTGCGGCAGGTCCTGACCGGCAACGACGACCTGGAACTGGCCATCTCGTGCCCCAGCCCCGCGCCCTTCGCTCCGTTCCGGAGGGACGGAGTCACGTACTACGGGATGCCGGAGTCGACGCCTCGGACGCGGTTTGCCAGAGCCGCATCCGGCTGGTTGAGCAGCCTCAACCTGCAAGACACCACGCAAGCCTCCATGCGAGTTGTGCGCCACTTCAGTCCGCACATCATCCATGTCCACGGAACGGAGAACCCGTACGGCCTGATTGCCGCAGAGTGCGGAATCCCGGTGCTGGTCTCGCTCCAGGGCCTTCTCACCGTGTACGAGAGGTTCTACTTCCACGGGCTCACCACCCACGAAATGGCTCGTCTGACGCTGCGCAAGGATTCGCTGCTCGGCAGGGGCGCCATCCAAGGGTACTGGCGATGCGTCAGAATGGCTGAACGCGAGCGCAGGATACTCCGCCTGAACAGGTTCTTCGCTGGACGGACACAATGGGACGAAGCCGTGTTGCGCTTGATCAATCCTTCGGCCGCCTATCGTCATTGCGACGAGGTCCTGCGCGAGCCGTTCTACGAGGCTGAGTGGCGGCAGGATCAGGCTCACCCACGCACGGTCTTCTGCACCTCCAGCACCCTGTTGCCCAAGAGAGCAGAGAGCCTGATTGAGGCGTTAGCCCTGCTTCACGAGGCAGGGTACACCGACGTTCGATTACGGATCGCGGGAGTTCCCGCGCAGGGGCTGGACGATGACTTCCACCAGACGCGAGCCATGAGGCACGGTGTCTCACGGTACGTGGAATCGTTGGGGCAGCTTGACGCGAACCAACTGGTGGCCGAACTGCTCGGTGCTGCCGTTTTTGCCTACCCTTCGCACATCGACAACAGCCCGAACGCGCTATGCGAGGCGCTGCTGGTCGGGGTGCCGACCGTAGCCTCGTACGTGGGAGGCGTGCCGAGTCTCCTGAAGGACGGCCGGGAAGGACTCCTATATCCAGATGGAGATGCATACGCGTTGGCGGGGCAACTACGTCACCTGCTGGACGACCCAGCGTACGGTGCCGACCTCGCGAGACAAGCGCGAACGCGTGCCCAGCAACGACACCAACGCGACAAGATAGTCACCACGTTGCTCGGCATATATCACGAACTTCTGACGCAACGCACGTGACCACGCGATGCCCACGTCAGGCGCTATGACGCAGATGCCGGTCGAAAAGACGACACGCGTCTGCGTCGTCAAGCAGCACACTACATACGACTTGTTCACCCGCACCGGCCCCGATCTACGAGCCATTGTAGCGTCTTCGAACTGGCGCTCCGGCCCGCTAGGCTTGTGGCAGGCCTTCGAGACCAGCGCTCGCGTCGTGCTCGAGGACGCCGCCCCTGAGTGCCAGCTCGGCAAGGCCCACTGGAGCCGTTATGTGCAGGGATGGGACCTGTGGCCCACCGACTCCACAGCCGATCTCGCGGATACCGTTGATTGGGGTCAGTACGACATCGTCATATCGATTGACGTCGCCGTGCCCACGCGTATAGTCAAGCGCTTTGCGCAGGTGATGTGGTGCTACTACTTCATCGAAGGAGGGCCGAACGGAATCGACGGGCAGTTTCGCGGCAGTCCATACTTCGGCTACAACCTGTTCTTGAACCATCGCTTGGCCAAGGAACCTCTTGCGCCAAGGTCGCGCAGCCTCCGCCAGATGATGCTGAACAGACGCGCCGTTCTTGACTTCCCCTACTACATGCAGTCTGCGCGCTCGGTACGAGACCTTTATCCGGAACTCGCAGGCGCAAGAAGAAGCGGCTTCTGCCTGTCCCATCACAGCCGAGAAGTGCTGACCGAACGGGAGCGAGCCGTCCTCGAACACGTCGGGCCGGTGCGCACGAAGTGGAGCACGATCTCCGACATCCACGAAGCCGAGCTTCAGTCCACCTACTTCCTGGTCCATCCGGCGAGCAGGCCCACCGCCGGCCTGGCTGTCATTGAGGCCATCTCGGCGGGCTGCCTGGCCCTCGCACCGACGCGCGCCCTGTGGGGGTTTCCAGAGTTCATCATCCCAGAGCTTGACTTCCACGATCTAGAAGGGCTTCTCGAACACCTTCATGTACTGGAATGCGACCATGTGCTCCGCGAAGAGGTGCGCATTGAGCAGGAGCGCCGCGTTCAAATGTGGTGCTTCGAGAACCCCGCGCGCAACCTCGATGCCATGCTCCTGGCCTTCCGGAAGTCCTCGCCCGCGGCGCGAAGACAGCGATCCGCGGAAATCCGGTCACAGGCCACGGCTGTCGTCACGAGAGCGACAGGGCGGGCGATCCGGGGCCTGAGGAGGGCTCTCGACGCCGGCCATCTGTGAAGGAAAGGCCGAGGACTGCTCTGGCCCCATCGGCGTCTTGCACACGAAGAAGAAGTTGCAGTTGTAAAACTCGTTCTTGCTGGCCACCGGAAACATGATGCTGTATCTGGAGTGCCGCAAGACAGGCAACCACCAACCGAGCATGTGCGACTCGATGATCTCGAAGCCTGCGTCCCGAAGGGCTGTTGCGTATTCGGAGAACGTGCAAACGCTGCGGCGATTCGGGTGCGGCCCCTTCTTCGCATACTTGTAGCAGTAGCCGTTCGGGACGCTGAGAATCACTACCCCCCCCGGCACTAGAACGCGGCTCATCTCATCCAAGACCGTACGCCAATCTGGGATCTCATAGAGCATTTCCATGCTGGTCATGACAGAGAAGGAGCCGTTGGGAAATGGCATCTGCCTGGCATCCGCCGCCTGAACGCTGCAACCCGCCTCTCGGGCAGCCGGCACGTTAACGACGCCGGGCTCTATGTCAATGCCGTTGTAGAGGACGCCAGTAGGGAGGTAGTCCCGCAGTCGCAGGTCGGTGCCGCAGCCTACATCCAGGAACGTCGTAGCAGCGTCTGCATAGCGACGGATGTATGAGCCAATCCGTCTCTCGATCCACCCGTCTACGAGCCAGAATGCGAACGCTCTCTTGGCCTTAGCTTCGGCGCGCCATTTGACGGCGTGACCCACACGTTGCGCGTACATCGTGATGCCCATGTCCAAGCCTCCGGCTCAGCAGCAGCTCTCAGGCCATTCGGGTAGCTCCGGCCGCGTAAGTCTAGCGCGGACACGTATAATGCGGCACATGGATGCGTCCGGCGACCTCGCCGATTTGGGTGAAACGCAGAGGCAATTTCGCGCACAGCCGCGCATCACCTTTGGCATGATCGTACTCAACGGCATGCCGTTTCTTCCCTACAACCTGCGCGCTCTCTACCCCTACGCACATCAGATCATCGTCGTAGAAGGCGCCTCCCCCGGCGCGGCCGTGATCGCCGGTAAGGGTGGCCACTCCACTGATGGCTCACTTGAGGAGTTGCGACGTCTCGCGCGCGAGGAGGACCCGCTGGGCAAGATCACCGTCGTGACCGCCGAGGAGGACGGCCACTCAGACGGTTTTTGGCCGGGAGAGAAGGACGAACAGAGCCGAGCCTACGCAGCACGTGCCACCGGCGACTATCTTTGGCAAATCGACGTCGATGAATTCTATATGCCGCGTGACATGCAGGCGATTCTCAATTTGCTCACGCTGGACCCGGGCATCACTGCCGTCACCTTCCCCACCTGGACCGTGTGGGGAGATCTGAACTGCATAGTCGACGGTTGGTATCTGCGGCGCGGGGCTGGGGATTATCACCGGTTGTTCAAGTGGGGACCGGGTTACACCTACATAAGTCACCGGCCACCAACAGTCGTGGACGAGCGGGGCACAGACACTCGCACCCTGCGCTGGCTTGATGCCAGAGCCACGCGCCAGCTGGGCGTGACGATGTACCACTATTCGCTGTTGTTCCCCGGGCAGGTCCGCGAGAAGGCGGAGTACTACGCAGCCTGGGGTCTCTACGACGATTACTACGCGGATTCGCTTCAGTGGATGGCTGATTCCTACCTCACCCTGCGTCATCCGTACCGCGTCCACAACAACTACCGGTTCCCGAGCTGGCTTCGGCGCTTCGACAGTCGTCACCACCCGCCACAGGTCCTCGAGATGATGAACGCCATCGCGTCTCGCAAGACCCCCGCAGGAAGACGAGACATGAGTGACGCTGAGGTGCTGCTCGACTCGCGCCTCTACGCGGCGGGTCGCGCGTTTCTCGGAATGGCGGAACCGCTGGATCGTCAAATCGACAGCGTGCGACGGTGCCTTCGCGGCTTCGCGGGGAGTGTCCACAGAGCGTTTGACAGGGAAACCGGCACGCCATGAGCCTGCCAAGGCTCATACGTCAGGTCGCAGTGCGCAGCGGGCAGAACGCCGCACACGTCATGCCGACCGCCGTCGTCCTTGTCTATCATCGGGTAGCCGAGTCGGCAACTGACCCGCAGTTCCTGTGCGTCACTCCCGACAACTTCACCGATCATCTGCGGGTCATACATCAGGTCGGGACGCCTGTCTCGCTCAGGCATCTGGTGCAGAGCCTGCCGGTGGGACGAGTTCCGAAGAAGGGCATAGCGGTCACCTTTGATGACGGCTACGCCGACAATCTCGAGAACGCGGAGCCTATCCTCGCCACCGCGGGCGTGCCGGCGACGGTATTCGTCTCCACGGGGGGACTTGAGACCGGAACGCCGTTCTGGTGGGACGAGTTGGAGACGCTGCTTCTCACGGCCCATCATCTACCGCCTGAGGTGTCAATCATAGCGTCCGGCAGACGTCTGCACTGGGACCTGCGGTCTGCGACGCGAATGGAAGGCCCGGCTCAACGATGGGATGTCACGCATGCACACGACCCGACGAAGAGACATGCCGCCTACCGCGCCATCCACGCCGTGTGCCGAGAGATGCCCGCCGGTGAGCGCGAGGGTGTTCTCGACCAACTCCGCCACCAGATCGACTCGACTTCACATGTTCGGAGTAGGCGCCTGACACCCGAGCAGGTCGGCAACCTTGGGCAGTCGGAAGTCGTCGAGGTGGGCGCGCACGGCATCACGCATTCATCCTTCAGAGTCTCGGCGCCGGATGACATCCGGCACGAGTTGTGTGAGTCCAAGGCGCGTTTGAGGGAATTGACGGGCACAGGAGTCGATCTCTTCTCCTATCCTTTCGGAGCAAGAGGCGATCTTGGTCCGGACGCACCAGGTATCGTTCGCCGCTGCGGTTTCATGGCTGCCTGCGCGAATTGGCCCGGCAGGGTGTGCCGCTGGCGTACCGACCCGTACCGTATCCCTCGATACCTTGTGAGGGACTGGAACGCTTCCGACTTCGCGAAGCTGCTGAAAGGTTGGCTTGGAACTGCAGTGTAGAGCATCGACGCGTGCTCAGAAGTCTGGGCCGATCCTGTTCCGGCTTCGCTTCTCACTCCACGCTCTCGTCCACGGTACCCATCTCACCAAGAGCATGCCGTGAAGAAAGCAATCGTCGCTATTGCCATCGGGGCGGAATACCGAGCCGTCGTCAGAAACGTCACACCGATGCTGAGACACTATGCTTCTACACATCACTGGCACTTGCACTATGTCACTCAGTTGCCGCAAGAGTTCCGACGTAACTTCTCAAGACCGCACTGGGACGACTACCGGCTCCTCACGAATTTCAAACTCTATCTGCCGACCATGTTCGCCAACTACGACCTGCTGGTCCTCGCCGACCCTGACCTTCTCGTACATCCGCAGGCCCCTTGTCTGTCAGAGTACGTAGAAGATATCCCGAAGAATGGTCTCGCCGCAGTGCAACCCGTCACCTTTGAAGAACGCATACTATTCCCGGATTGGAATAGGTATTATTACGATGACTTTCTATCGCGGGATGAGGTCGCGACCATTCCGTTCCCTAAGCGGCACGTTAACACCGGACTTCTGATTCTGAAACCAGAGGAAATTCAAACCGAGTTCTTGGAACTACTTCGCATGAACAATGACTACTTCGATGAGTATCGCATTAATTTGTCATTTACTCAGGGCGAAAGGGTATTTTTTCTGCCTAGAAGATGGAATGTCATATATCCCTATGAAATGATGAGAAGGGGCCAGGAACCCTTAAGAACGAGTCAAAATTGGCTCGCGCGCAAAGTGATTTATCAATTTGATATTCGTATACGACAACAGAGAATGATTCGAGACATGTTTCGCGATGTCTGGGCTCTTCACTTTGCCTGCACCGACAACAACGTACTCAGGAATCTCGACGTGCGCAGGTTGCTCTCTTCACAGCCCCGATCGACCAAAGGTCCATGAATGACGAATCAGTTACACACCATTTAGCCGAATCTCTTCTTTCTTGAGGAACTCCAGCAGGCAGCCACGCGTGATGGCGAGGAATCAACTCAGGGTCTGCACCAGCGCCGGTGCACCGACCGTGCCGAATCACCCGACGCCTCGTCCGGAAGTCGAATCGGCTCGGGACTTCGCTCAATAGTTGGACGACTGGCTCAACGGACGCTTCTGACGGCGGAAGCGTCCAGTGAAGACGTGGCCGATGGGACTCCTGGCCTATCACTCAGTATGTCTCGCGCATGTGAGGTGTCGCTGACCTCGGCCAGTCGCCTGCGCCTTTCGGCGGCCATCAGCGCCAAGAACGACAAGGCCAACGGCGTGTGCCACGGGTCGAAAATCGTCCACTCGACGAATCCGAGGACGAACACACCCACAGTCACACCGAATAGCACGGTCGAAAGGAATGCCGCGTCGCCCTGTCCTGCCAGGCTCATGCTGAAGGCACGCCAGCCGAAAGCGAGAAAGAGGCCCGCTAGGCCGGCCACGCCAAGGATGCCCAAGTTCCACAAGGTAGGCACCCAGACGGAGTCAGCAGCCATCTGACCGATTCTCGTCACCCGGGCGTCTTGACCTGCGGACGGAAACCCCTTGCCGGAGAGACTATCGTCCCCAACCCACTCGTAAGTGGTCTTCCACCACGTAAGTCGAAACTGCAGATTTCGGTCATCGAGCGCGCTGCCACTCGACCGGGTTTCCGCCAAGCGAGAGAAGAGATAGGCCGACTGCGTAGGCATGAGAGCGACCGCCGCACCAATGAAGATGCCAATGAGCAGAGTGATCTGCACGACGCGCTTGACCGCCACCCACGCATCGCGCTGCCTGAGCAGACCGATGATCAGAATCACGACAACTTCAACCATCGCGACAATCACGAGCGTACGCGTGTACGACACCCATATCGCAGCCAGCGTCACAGCGAGGACCCCGAGCCAGAAGAGAGTCCACTTGCGCTTGGCTACACAGAAGGCGATTGCCAGAGGAAGGTACTGAGGCATGAAGTAGAAGCTGCGTGTCAGCAACTCCCCGTCGAAGACGATGTACAGATATTCGAACGCCCCCTGGTAGATGTACAGAAACCGCCCCTGGTGCAAGACGTAGAGTCCGGCTGCAATCGTATTCACGACCACAATGGCGGCAAGGAAGTCAACTGTGTCCTTGCGGCTGGCATGACACAGCATGCCCCGCAGAAGGAAGTACCCCGCGAACGCGTAGAGCGGGAGTCTCGCCTCGCTGATTGCCGTCCCCAGATCCATGTAGTGCGCCGCGGTCGTGCCGACCTTGAACACCATGTAGGCCGCAAAACCGATCAGCACGATCTCTTCTGGCACCAGAAGGCGAGGTCCAAGCAGCCGACGCTCCTGCACCGAGCGTCGGCGCACTGGGAGGAGAAGGTCGAAGTAGATGACCCAAGTGACGACGAGCCAGAACATCATATGGTCTGCCGGCTCTGGCCACCTGCCGGGAAGCCAGAACGGTCTGAGACTCTCGAAGAACACCGAGTAGTACATGTCCATGAGGAACGGCAGGCCAAGCAGGAACACTCGCTGCCCGATCGAGCGCCACAGAAAGTACAATAGGAGGGCCAGGGGCAGCACCACCCGTACGGTATTCATGCCCCTCCATCGCATGCGCAGTGAGCACATGGCCCGACCGCGTCGCGATCGCTGCCTCGGTGACAGCCTTTGAGACGTCTACGAGGTCGCATCCTGTTGCCCACGATGAGCCTTTGGGAGTTCACAGCCGACAAGGGCGGCCACGAGATTTGCACATGGCGAGTCAGTCAGGCAGACAATGACGCTTCATCCCTCATCACGTAATCGCACACTGAGCTGCCTTGCACCAAGATCCTCACTCCCCAGAAGCACGCACGCCGGCATGCCCGCGCCTCCTCGGTGCAGCTGGGCTACGCGGCGTGTCAAGCACGCGCGCCTTCTTTGCCGGCGCTTTCGACGTGACGCACTGTGTTCTCTGCGGGAACGCCGCGAGCGAGCGCGCCGGGGGGGACGTCCCGGGTCACGAGGGAGCAGGCGCTCACCACAGCCCCGTCGCCGACACGAACGTCGCCTGCCACGACGGCGTTCGTATTGATGACGACACCGTCGCCGATGACCGGAACGCCAGTGCGCGACGAGCCAATCGTGACACCGTGAGCGATCACGCAGTCTCTGCCGATCACCGCGGCCCCGTGAATCACAATGGGGCCGGGATGCACGAAACGCAGACCAGGCCCAACCGTAGCAGTGTCGGGAAGACTGATGCCGGTGCATGTCTCGATGGGCCTGCGCAAGACAGCCATACACAGAAGACCCAACCGACGAAGATGCGGTGGGAGACCACCCTTGCGCATGGCGCGGCTGACGCGGTAGTGGAGCAGTGCCCACAGCTCGGGACGGGCCGCGACCATCACCAAGGGTGGAGGTAGTCTGCCCGCACCACCGAGAAGCGGCAACTCGGTGGGATCGTACCGATCGAGATCGGCCCTGAAGTCCGACCGCCAACTGTCATCACCGGCACGCCACCTGCGCAAGGCGCAACCTCCTCAGCGAGCAGGCATTGGGATGGGACGAGCAGGCAGGGGCACAACCGTCGCGCCACCAGGAACGTCGTTCGCCACGACGGCACCCGCACCAATTGTCGCGCCGTCCCCTATCGTGATGTCGCCGATCACAATCGCCCCGACGTAGATGCTCACGTCGTCCCCGATGACCGGCAGTTCGTTCTGCCCCCTGTAACCGACCACGACGTGCTGGCCGACGACGAAGTTCTGCCCTATCGACCTGGCGCCGACCATGGTCGAGTCGCCGTGCAGGATGAAACAGCCAGGGCCCAGCGTGTCGGGGTGGAAGACCAGCGTCGGATGCGGGGGCCAGACGGCGCGAAGGAGCGGCAGCAGAAACTTGACCGGCGTGGATGCACAGTGCCCGAGCCGGTAGTAGATGAGCGTCCGAAATGCCCTGGAATCCGCGACGTAGGCGGCGGTGAGACCGATGGGATCCGCAGGCGCTTGCGGCAGCGAGGAGTAGTCACACCACTTGCGCACGTCGGCCAGAATGAGTGCCCGGGCCGAACTCGCCAAGGCGATTGTCGCAGGGGGGACACAGAGCAGCCTCTTGACCTCGGCCCGCCTCGTCCTTAGTCGATTCAGCCAATGAGGTGAAGTCGCAGCAGCCATGTGGGAGGAGTATACGCGCTCACATTGCCAGGAACCCAACCAGACGACAACCTGTCGTCGACGAGATGGACCGTGCGTTGTCTCCACGGAATACAGACATATGCCCAGGCGTTCAAGTATCTCTCCCCAGCGCCGATGCCAACTCCCGACCAGGAGTGGAGACACCGAGCGAGCCACGTCGCGTGTGACGCCCTCCCGGGCCGGGTGCCCGGCAAGCCGCAGCCTCACCGCCGGACTCCACGGCGTTCTCCCCGATGACAGGGAGGGCTTCGATGACCCCAGGACGCATCCCCCGCCTCCGGGCCCCGGCCTTGACCATCATCATCCTGATTGCCGCGCTCGCCCTCAGCTTCGCGCTGCTGGGATCTCTGGCTCTGGCAGACGACACCACCGATCCGGCGCCCGAAGTGTCCGCTGAGGAGGCTGAGACGACACAGCCAGCACCCATGACGGCGACGGCCTCCACCTCGCTGCGCGCCCACCAGCCCAGCGACGCTATAGACGGATCCAAGGCGACACACTGGGGGGCGATCTCGTTCAGGTATCCCCAGTGGCTCAAGATCGACCTCGGCGCCCCCCAGCGTGTGGTCAAGTCGAGCATCTCGTGGCTCCGCACGAACAAGAGCCGCAAGTACTTCTACCGGCTCGAAGGGTCCCTCGACGGTGAGCAGTGGCTGCTGCTCGCCGACCGCAGCAAGAAGTCGGCCTTCAACCGCACAAACGATCGCTTCGACGAAGTGGTCCAGTACCTGCGAGTCACCGTTCTCAAGGGCAAACGGGGACGTGCCGGTATCAAGGAGATCAAGGTGAAGACCGACACGATCGAGGGCGATGAGTGGGCGGTCGTCACGCCGACGCCGGAGCCCAGCCCAGCGCCCACGGATCCGGGCGATGAGTGGGCGGTCGTCGAGCCGGCGCCCGCGCCTGGCGACAGTCCTGCGCCTACTCCCTCGCCGTCACCGACGACGGGCTCTCCGGCAATCAGCGGCCTTTCCGCGACGCATGCTCCTGTCGGCGCACAGTTGACGATCACCGGGACCGGCTTCGGCACAACGCGCGGCACCAGCACGGTCACATTCGGCGAGGCGCGGGTGACAACACCGAGCCCCTCGGGCGGCCAGCAATGGGCGCCGTGCACGAAGGAACCGTCGTCCTATGTCTCGTGGTCGGATACGCATATCACCGTCACCGTGCCCAGCATGAGCCCCGGCGTGGCCGCGTACCCCAGCACCTATCATCGGGTTCGAGTCTATGTCGGAGGGGTCGAGTCCAACGCCGCCGACTTTTACGTAGATCCCGTCGCCGTGAATCCGACCGGTACGAGCGACGTCGCTTGGTCGGCGATTGGCAGCGAGTGGACTTACCGCGCTGTGCCGCGGACCGCGAACGCCAACACCACGGCCGGCGTTCAGGGTTATGACTACATCGCGCCCACGGACGCCTGGTGGGGGATTCACGTCAGGGGCAGCAATGTCCTGTTCCAGAACTGCACCTTCACCTGCCGCAATCCCGACATCAGGGGCGACTACGCCGGCGTCGTCACCCTCCGTTCTGTGAACAACGTCACATTCGTCAACTGCACATTCAAGCAGAACTGGAGCACGAACACCGTCGGGGACGCATGGAAGGGCGTCAACGGAGTGAAGGCGGTCGAAACAAGCGGAATCACAATCTCTGATTGCCGCTTCGAGCGCTTCTCGCGAATGTCGTACGAAGAAGTCGCAGGCTCAAGCCGGACGGCGATACGGAACTGCAGTTTCGACGCCCCCGGCAACCAGGTCATCTCGTTGAATGAAGGCAATCTCTACAATCTCATTGACAACTGCACATTCTACGGCTGGGGAAACCACGCTGAGATGTACCCCTCCGGCGCGGCCGGATGGGAATCGAATCAGGGACGCTACGTCGTGACCCGCGACTGCACCTGGTGGTTCGGCTCGCAGGACTTCCTGAACATCAGCCAAACGCCGGGTGTGCCCAGCAACCTGCTCTTCGAGCGCTGCCACATGTACGCCGACTCGGCGCACCACCGTGCCGACCAGCGCGGCGTCTGCTTCAGCGTCTGTAGCCTGCTCAGCATGTCAGGCGTGGAGTACGCTCGCTTCAAGGACTGCGAGTTTGTGACCGGCGACGCTAGCATGGGTATGCCTTGGCTAGGCCTCACCGGCTGGGGCGCGTCGGCGCAGATGTGGGGGGCGACCAACAACTACAACGACTTCAGCGGCTCCACGGTGACCGGCTACGTGAGGGGCAACGGTACCTACGTTCCAACGACGGCGGCCGGCTACTTCGGCAGCTGTGGCAGCGTCCAGTTCCCAGTCCTGAGCAAGAACGTCCCCCTACCCGCGAAGCAGTAGAACAACGGCCCGGCCCCGTCCGCTCCGTGCGGGCGGGGCCGTTGTCATGATGCTTCTCTCATGGCTTGATCCGCAATCGCTCGTCACCGGTCAGCGCGCCCATGGCCGATGCCGCCAGGCGGGCCATGCTCGCAAATAATCGACTATCCAGATATCTCGGTCCCTGCAATCTCGGCGAATGCTCGAGCGATTGTCTCGCCGTGGAGAGCATAGTGAAAATGCGCCTCGGCGACTGCGCGCCCGCGACGGCCGATGACCGCTGCCCGAGTCGGATCCGACAGCAAATCGGCGACCGCGCGTCCAAAGACGACAGAATCGTTCGGCGGACACAGAATGGCATCCAGCCCATCCGTGAAGTAGAGCGGTATCTCGCCGACTGAGTTGGTGACCACCGGCCGTGCGGCAGCCAGATACTCCCCGATCTTCGTCGGGAATCGTGCTCGCGACTGCTGGTCATCGAAGAGTGGTATGAGCATTGCGTGCGCCCGAGCATAGAGATCGAGTAGCTCTGGTCGACTGAGGTAGCCGACCAGATCGACATGAGCCCCAATGCCGGCTTCGCGCACCTCCGCCCGCAACCAGTCGGCCTTCGGATCACCTGGGGCGGAGCCGGTGACCACGAGACGACACTCAGAATGAGTGCGCCAGACCTCCTGCATCGCGGCGAAGATGAAGCGAATCGTGCTCCTGTACGCGGGCGAGCCCGCGAAGACCACGAGTAGGTCCCCGCTGGGGTATTCGCCTGGCCTCTGCTCGTCAGCGTCGACGAGGATTGGCACATCGATTACCCGGCGACCGGGTCGCCGCTCATACTGGGCGGCGGCCCACGCGTGCAGTTCGGCCGAGATGGTCAGCGCACCGGCCGTTCCGGCCAACGGCGACCAGAGCCGTTCGAGCGCCGTGGCGTCCGGTCTCTGCGACCATGGGGTCTCATCCACCTCGCGGACGACTGGCACCCTCAGGAACTGCAGCAGTGCCAAGAAGCAGCAAAGTCGCCACGCCGGGCGCGGGGTCCAGAACCACAACAGCACGAGATCGAGGAGCCCGCGGCGACGCAGTTGCATCAGCCTCAGGGCCCCATTCGCCCAGCCCCACGCCGCGATAAGTCGCCGCGCAGCGAAGGACTTGTGACGCAGCGTGGTGCCGCAGGCGTACTCGAACGGTATGCCCATGTACTCGCCCCGAACCATCGCGTTCGGGCTCAAGGACTCACGGTCGAATGCCTGAAGGCTCAGAACGCGCACGCTGACTCCTGCCTCAAGCAGCGCTCGCGCAATCAGCAACGCCCGGCCGGTCGTGGCCATGCCGTACGGAAAGGGCAGCCAATCACCAAGGATGACCACCTGCAGGGGTCGACCGTCTGAACTGGTGCTCACTGCACAGTCCAGACCATGTGATCGAAATCGAAGAGCACGCGAGGGTGCTCGTACCACGACAGGATGCCGAGCCTGTTCAGGCCCTCCCCGATTCTCTTGCGTCGTCCGGGCCCGATTGCTCGAATCACCCGAGCGCGCGCAAGAGTCCTTCGATCGTGACGACATATGAAGCGCGAGTGGAGTTGTTGGGCCTCACGCCCATACATGTCCCCGTCGGCCTTGCCCAGACGCTCGTCGTGGACGCGGAAGCCCCCCAGAAGCGTCTCGACACGGTACAGAGGAGCCAGTTCGAAGAACCTCAGCCAAAGCTCGAGATCGGCAGCGCAGGTCAGCGTCTGGTCGAGCCGACCTCCAGCCCGCTCCCATAGACTCCGTCGCCAGAACACGGACTCCTGCTGGATGCCGCGATAGTCGCCGGCAAGAACGTCGAACACGTTGATTCCGGGTTCGGTAACAATTATCCTCAAGCGTCCAGCAGCATCGAACATCGATCCCTTGCCGGTAATCCACTCCACCTGCGGAAACTGCGAGAAGACCTCCGCGACCGTCTGGAACGTCCACGGGTAGTACAGGTCAGAACTGTTAATCCAGGACATGATCTCACCGGTGGTCCGTGCGAAACCCTTGTTCAAGGCGTGAGCGTGTCCCTCGTCGGCTTCACTCACCCAGTAGGCAAGACCCGCCTCGTGCCGCTTGATGATGGCGACGCTCTCGTCGCTCGAGCCACCGTCGACAACCACGTACTCCAGCTCAGGGTAGCCTTGGGCGATGACGGAGTCGAGCGTAGCCTCAAGAAACTCGCCCTGGTTGAACGAGGGTGTGACGACGGAAATCCGTGGACGATCGTGGGCCGCGTTGACCATAGACATAGCCTCGCAAGATGGGACCGCATATGTCGGCGGTCACGTCTGTGTGCCGCATAGTGTAGCAGCGTGGCCTTCTACACCTGGACCCCAGCAAGGTCGCGTCAAGTAGACTGAGACTGACAGCGAGCGACGGAGTTGCGGCAGGGAGTTGGATCGTCTTGCGAATCGCCTTTGACCTGGCGGCCCTCTGGCGCGGCGGGGCCGAGCGGCAGACGCTCGAGGTGGCCTCCCGGCTGTGCGAACTCGGGCACGACGTGCTCCTCATCGTCAACAAGCGCGCGGAGCACTTCGCCGAGTACGCCGACCGCGTGCAGGTCGTCGAGCTTGGTCGCATCAACCGCTGGGATGCTCGCATCCTGCCCGACCTGCGGCACGCCCTTCGAGCCTTCGAGCCCGACGTGTGCGTATGCGTGATGTTCAACGCCTCGTTGTGGGGGAGGCTCGCTGCGGCCTCGCTGCGGTGCAGGGTCGTCATCGCTGAGCACTCGATGACGGAGAGGCGGCGGCTTTCCGAGCGCTTGACGAACATCGCCCTGACTCCCGTGACGGAGACTGTGATTGCGTGCGCCGAAGCTCAGGTCGACGGTCTCGTGCGGGGAGGCCATCAGAGGAGCAAGGTGCGCGTGGTCCACAACGGCGTAGACATAGAGCGCTTCTACCGCGACCCTGCAGGGGCAAAGAGAGTGCGGGACGAACTCGGTCTCCGCGCAGACGCCGCGGCCCTCATGCTCGTGGCTGCCCACCGCCCGGAGAAGCGGCACGATCGGTTCGTCTCGCTCGTCGAGCGACTCCATGCCGTCGGGATGGAGGTATATGGCGTGATGGTAGGCGGAGGGCCCTTGCTGGCACACACCAAGGCGCTGGCCCACGCTAGCCCTGTTGCCGAGTGGCTACGAGTGACGGGGCCTCTGGTCGATATGCCAGCCGTGTACTCGGCCGCTGATGTGGTGGTGCTGCTGTCGGATGACATCGAGACCTTCCCGCTGTCTTTCCTTGAGGCGCAAGCCTGCGAAGTGCCGGTCGTAGCCATGGACACGGGCGGAGTGCGAGAGACCCTTATTGAGGGGCAGACCGGTCTCGTGGTGGAGCAGGGCGACCTTCAAGGCATGGCATGCGCTGTGGCCACGCTGTTGAAGAACCCGGGACGGCGTATGCGAATCGGCAGAGCGGGGCGCACGTTCGTCGCAGAGCAGCTGTCAGCCGAGGCGACAGTCCAAGCCTACCTTCGCGTACTCAGCCGAACGCCGAGATAGAGAAGGACTAGCTCGGTCTCGAAGGGCGCGCCGTTCTCTTGCAGCCCTTAGGTTGCTGGTTCGGTTGCCGGCGTTATCGCAGTCGTCGGCCCGTGCACGTCTACGGCTGTCCACCAATGTGGCCTTCAAAATCGCCCTGGGCGGGGGTCATCCCTCGCGACGCGCGTGGTCATTCTTCCGCAGTCCGGCGACTGGCGTCGCGAAGCGTCGAGTAGATGTGCAGCAGGCCGTCAAGGTGCGCCTGAGGGCCGAACGTCGTCGTCGCGCGCTCGCAAGCAGAAGCGCCCAGACGCTCCGCCAGAGCCGCGTCGTCGGCGAGCACCCGCAGGGCGGCGGCGAGCTGAAGCTCGTCCCCGGCGTCGACCAGCACTCCGTCCACGCCATCCCTAACTTGCTCAGGAATCCCCCCCATGCGCGTGGCGACGACGGGCCGGCCGAGCGCCATGGGCTCGAGGACGGCCATCGGCGCGTTTTCCGCCCATTCCGAGGGGACGACGGCCGCCCGGCTGCCGGCGAGCAGCCGGTCGATCTCGTCACCCGGCAGCCGCCCCAAGAAGTGTACTCCCTGCGAAGCGTCGGCTCTCAGCGACTCTTCCAGCGGGCCCGTGCCAGCCACCACAAGGGGCACTTGAGCGGCCTGCACCGCCCGCATGAGCGTGCTCAGACCCTTCTCGCGAGAGAGACGGCCCGCGTAGACGAAGTAGTCCCCCGCGGCCGCGTCGGGCAGGCGCTCGGGTGCCGGGATCGCGTTCGGCAGCACGCGAATCGGTCGGTGACGGACGCCGTGCGCTGAGACGACACGAGCAAGGTAGCAGCTCGGTGAGATGAACGCATCCACCAGACGCTCCTGGCGAAGCACCCATCGCCGCCAGACAAGCTCGGCCGCACCGAGAACGCTCCTCACCCTGCTCCCATGCACGCACGCGTGGGCAAGGCATGGAAAGACGTTGGCCTGACCGCAGCGCGGCGGGTCGCACGCGCTCTGGCCGCCGAGCAGGAGATCGCCGGATGCGCAGATCATGTGGTAGTCGTGGAGCGTCTGCACGACCGGGACCCCGACCCGCCGTGCCTCCACGAGAATCGACGGCGAGAGCTGCCGGTGGATGCCGTGGACGTGCACGACGTCCGGGCGGAAGTCACGCAGGAGACACGCGAACTGCCGGGCGGCGACTGCGTTCCAGAACATGCGACCGAGGGCGACCGCCTTTTCCCGCGGACTCAAGGTCGTCTGCGGACCGAGCTCAAGATACGGCGCGAAGCACTCGGACCAGGGCGAAGCATCGTTCTCGGGATGCTGTGTCGAGAAGTGTGCGACCTCGTGGCCGGCCGCTTCGAGCCATTCGATCTCGTCGAACATCACGCGCTCGATGCCGCCGCGCCGGTACCAGAATTTGTTGGCCATCAGGATCCGCACTGCGCGCTCGATCCCCTCAATCTCCACTCACCCGCCGCCGCGGCCGAACGAGCCTGTTGACGGTCACACCCGTGTCCCCACTCACAGTACACTGAAGCTGCACGGGCCAGATACTCTCCGCCCGGTGGCGCGCCTCGTTCGTCGCGCCTGCCCGCTCGTCCAGTGGTACGTTGTCGGCAATCCGACTATCCTTCTCAAGATACTCCTGCTGCACGTCGAAACATGTCGGGGATCCCCAGACCGGGGACGACGGGCACCCGGACCTACGCACACCGGAGACACGAAAGGCCACTGTGGACGCACACGACGCTGTGAGCACGTACGACGCCGTCGCCGGCAAGATCCGTGATTACCTCGCGCGCAACTTCCTCTTCAGCGACGGTGGCTTCGAGTATGGGGACGACGCGTCGTTCCTCGAATCGGGCATCATCGATTCGTTCGGTTTCATGGAGCTTCTGCACTGGGTTGAGGAGGAGTTCGCCATGTCCGTGGCCGACGAGGAGCTCATCCCCGACAACTTCGACTCGGTACGCAACCTCAGCTCGTTCATCCTCGGCAAGAAGGGCGACGGCGCCTGAGAGGACAGTCGCTCGGGGGCGCCGCAGGCGACGTCGCGGCCTGCGCCCCTCAGGCGCTGGAGTGCAGGTGGTGAGAGACGTGAACCAGATGAGACACACGCCGCTACTCATGCTCGTCCTGGCGATCGGAGTCGTCATCGCCGCCGGGTGTTCGGCTGATGGCACATCAGGAGGTGGCGCTTCAATGAAGATCGCGTTTCTTCACCACAGCACTGGGTACGTCGTCTGGCGCGGCACCACGTCCGGACTGAGCGCCAAGCTCCTCGGCAAGAGCGCCGTGGGGAGCTGGATGAGCGACTACAACAAGGCGAACGACACGAGCTACGAGATCGAGGAGATGAACTTCCCGACGACGGACGAGGGGTATCCCTGGGCGAACTACCCCTATGACTACTACAACATCTGGGTTAAGAACGCCGGCGACGCCCCCTATCAGGGTGAGTCCACCCTCGAGATGCTGACCAGGGACTACGACGTCATCGTCTTCAAGCACTGCTTCCCGGTCGGCCTGATCCTGCCCGATACGGGCGCCGCGGACGTCGACTCTGAGGAGAAACGCCTCGAGAACTACAAGCTCCAGTACACCGCCCTCAAGGAGAAGATGCGCTCGTTCGGCGACACGACGTTCGTCGTGTGGACGGGCGCTGCGCTCACCGAAGCAGCCACGACGCCCGAACAGGCGCAGCGCACCAGGGAGTTCTTCGACTGGGTCAAGGCGGAGTGGGACGAGCCCGGCGACAACATCTTCCTGTGGGACTTCTACGAGCTCGAGACCGAGGGCGGTCTGTACCTCATACCCGAGTACGCGAGGGCACCCGAGGACTCGCACCCGACGCCCGAGTTCGGAGAGAGCGTCGCCCCCCTGCTCGGGCAGAGGATCGTCGACGTCATCGAGGGAAGAGGCGACTCGGCTCCCCTGACCGGCCGGGCCGAGTAGCCCCGTCGGCGAGGCTGCGGAGACCGCGCCGTATGTGTGGCATCGTCGGGATCTGCGCCCTCGGCGCGGCGCAGCCGGCCGACGAGACCGTCATTCGCGGCATGCTCGGCACGATCCGCCACCGGGGGCCCGACGAGTACGGCATCTACCTCGACGATCGCGTCGCCCTGGGCCACGCCCGCCTCAGCATCATCGACCTGGAGACGGGCCAGCAGCCCATCCCCAACGAAGACGGCACCCTGTGGATCGTCTTCAACGGGGAGGTCTTCAACCACCCGGAGCTGCGGGTCGAGCTCGAGCGGCGGGGGCACCGGTTCTCCACCAGAAGCGACAGCGAAGTCGTGCTGCACGCCTACGAGGAGTACGGCGCGGACTGCGTGAACCGCTTCAACGGCCAGTTCGCGATCGCGATCTGGGACGGCCGTGAGCGCACCTTGTTCCTGGCCCGCGATCGCTTGGGCGTTCGCCCGCTCTTCTACACGGTGGCCGACGGCGCCCTGGTCTTCGGCTCCGAGATCAAGGCGATCCTGGCGGCCCCCAGCGTCAGCGTGGCCCCCGACCCCGTGGCGCTGGATCAGATCTTCACGTACTGGAGCGCGCTCTCGCCGAGAACGTTCTTCCGGGGGGTCCAGGAGCTGCCCCCCGGCCATCACATGCTCGTCAAGAACGGCCGAATCACCCTGCGGCGCTACTGGGAGCTGGCCTTCCCCGAGGAGCGCGCCGAGCGCCGGCGGCCGACACGGGAGTACGCGGAGGAGTTCCGCGACCTCCTCATCGACGCCGCGCGCATACGGCTTCGCGCCGACGTCGCGGTCGGCTCCTACCTGAGCGGAGGCCTGGACTCGTCGACCATCACGGCGATCGTGCGCAGCCAGACCACGAACCCCCTCGAGACGTTCTCGATCGCTTTCACCGACGCCGACTACGACGAGAGCGGCTTCCAGACGACGATGGCGAGGGCCCTCGGCACCGAGCACCACGTCGTGCACGCCACCCACGCCGACATCGGGGAGGTCTTCCCCGAGGTCATCTGGCATGCGGAGACCCCCGTGATGAGGACCTCCCCCGCGCCCATGTTCCTTCTCTCGGGCCTCGTCAGGGACAACCGCTTCAAGGTGGTCCTCTCGGGCGAGGGGGCCGACGAGGTCATGGCCGGCTACGACCTCTTCCGCGAGGCGAAGATCCGCCGCTTCTGGGCAAGTCAGCCCGACTCCACGGCCCGGCCGGCGCTCCTCAACCGCATCTACCCGTGGATGCCGGCGGCGAGCGCGTCGGCCGACTACCTCAAGGCGTTCTTCGGCCTGGGGCTCACGGACGTGGAGTCGCGAGACTACTCGCACAGCCTGAGGTGGCGCACGACGGCGAGAGCCAAGCGGTTCTTCAGCGAGGAGACGCGACGCGCCATCGCGGCCGACGGCGCGGCTCCCTCTCCCCGCTACCCGAACGCCTTCGACCGCTGGGACCCGCTGCATCAGGCCCAGTACCTCGAGACGACCATCCTGCTCTCGCAGTACCTGCTCTCGTCTCAGGGAGACAGGATGGGTATGGCGCACTCCGTGGAGGGCCGCTTCCCCTTCCTCGACCACCGGGTCGTCGAGTTCGGCGCCCAGCTGCCGCCCTCGCTCAAGCTCAACGGCCTCACCGAGAAGTACCTGCTGAAGGAGGTCAGCCGCGAGTGGCTGCCGCCCGCGATCAGCGACCGGCCCAAGCAGCCCTACCGGGCCCCCATCCATCGGGCCTTCTTCAACGAGTCGCCCCCGGACTACGTCGAGGATCTGCTCTCGCGGCCCGCCGTCGAGCAGTCCGGCTACTTCAACCCGAACGCGGTGGACCAGCTGGTCGCCAAGCTCAAGCGGGGCCTGCCGCTGGGCGAGACCGACGACATGGCCCTCGCCGGCATCCTCTCGACCCAGCTGGTGCACCGGCAGTTCGTATCCGACCGCAGACCGCCCACCCCGCTCAACGACGCTGACGACGTCAAGGTCGTCGTCGGGGAGCGGTCCTCCTGAAGGGAGCTGTGCCCATGGACAGAGGCGTCCTTCGCATCGATGCGGCGGCGGAGACGGACCGCATCGTCCACTGGATGAAGGAGACCATGCGTGGCCTTCGCCGGACCGGTGCCGTCGTGGGCATCAGCGGCGGCATCGACTCCTCCGTGTGCCTGGCGCTCAGCGTCAGGGCCTTCGGGGCCGAGCGCGTCGTGCCTCTGCTGCTGCCCGACAAGGACTCGGACCCCCTCTCGGAGGACCTGGCGCGCGATCTCGCCGCCCACTACGGCGTCACCCCCACGCTCGAGCCCGTGACGCCGGCGCTGGAGGGCTTCGCCTGCTATGCACGCCGTGACGAGGCCATCGCCCGCGTGTTCCCCGAGTACGACCCCGCGGCCGGGTACAAGGCGAAGATCGTGCTGCCTGCCGGCCTGCTCGACGGCGGCACGCTGAACGTGTTCTCGCTCACGATCGTCACGCCGGAGGGCGAGGAGATGAGCGCCCGCCTCGCGCCGCGAGAGTTCGCACAGATCGTGGCCGCCTCCAACTTCAAGCAGCGCAGCCGCACGGCCATGCTCTACTACCACGCGGAGCTCAACAACTACGCCGTCGTCGGGACCCCGAACAAGAACGAGCGCGACCAGGGGTTCTTCGTCAAGTACGGCGACGGCGGCTACGACCTGGCTCCCATCGCGCACCTCTACAAGACCCAGGTCTACCAGCTGGCCCGCCGCCTCGATGTCCCCGAGGCCATCCAGCGGCGCACCCCGACGACCGACACCTACAGCGCTCCGTCGACTCAGGAAGAGTTCTTCTTCCGCCTCCCCTATGAGACCATGGACCTGCTCTGGTACGCCCAGGAGCACCAGCTCTCCGTGGAGGAGGCGGCGCTTGCCCTCGGCTTGTCCCCCGAGCAGGTGCGCAACGCCTACGACGACTTCACCCGCAAGAACAGGACGACGCACTACCTGCGCGCCGCCCCCCTCGACATGGCCGGGCTGGGAGATCCGCCCCCCGGGGAGGCCTGAGGCTACCCAGCGGAAGCGCCCGGCCGGTGCGACTCGAGGGCGTGCAACCTCGCGAGCAGCCCATAGGCCATCAGCGAGACTCCGAGCACCTCGCAGGTCTCTTCCAGAGCCACCTGCAGTGCTCCGCCGCTTCCGTGGTAGTCGATCCCCCAGCCAGAGAGTACGTAGTAGCCGACGAGTTCCACCAAGACACCGCCGACGACGAACAGCACGGCACCGGCATGCAAAGCCAACCGGCCATCCGGGCAGCGCAGGAACCGGGCGAAGCCCATCCGTACCATCGCCAGGATGAGCACAAGAACCACCAGGTACGGGAGGGTCCAAGTGATGTGCTCGGGTCCCGGTAGCGACAGGCCGGACGTGTGCTCGCGCACGAAGAACGCAAGCGGCTCGTGGAACATGGCTGCCTCGTCTGCGGAGAAGAAGACGAAGACCGCCGCCAGGAGGTAGTAGAAGCGTCGTAGCGCCCGGTCATCGACCTGTAGCCCGTACAGCAGCGACAAGGCCGACACGAGAAGCAACTGGGAGCTCGCGTACCACGCCGCTGCGTTCCCTTCCCCGTCGAGGTCGAACATGAAGGCTAGTGTGGGATGCGCATCGACGATGAGCTTGGAGAACCCGTAAAGGAGGAGCAGAAGTACATCGGCCGCCACCAGCACGCCGAGGACGAATATCGCACTCGGCACTTTCAGTCGCATCGCACCCCCTGTGGCCGGTGACTGCGCGTTCGTCGGTGCTGGCGACGGCGGCCTCGCGGCCCGTCGCGAGTGGTCCTCGAGCGACGCCACCCTGCCGGAGAGCCCTCGGTCTTGTCGTTAGTCTAGCCGAAGAGCACTGCGGCGAGGTGGCAGCCGCCCGTCGCCATGCACCCCACCGCTCGCCGGCACCGATGCCATGGATGTATGCATGAGATGAGCATGATCACGTGAAGGCTGGCCGCACCGTTCAGGCGCGAATACACTGGCCGGGTCAACAGAACTCGTCGATGGACGATGCCCTCGAGCGTGAATCGCTCGCGAAGACCGGAGAAGCGCCGACAATTACCGACATGAAGGCCGGAGAGAGTGACGTGTACCAGATGCCAGAGCTCAGCCCGATCCACGCGCTGCTCGAGCAGAGCGCCGACCGGCGCGGTGACGCGGTCGCGCTGGAGCACGGCGACGCCGTCCTCACCTACGACGAGGTGGATACCGGGGCCAATCGCGTCGCGGCGCGCCTGCGCGACCTCGGCGTCGCGCGCGGCGACCGCGTAGGATTGCTCGCCGACAACGGCCGCGCCTACGTGGAGGGGTTCTTCGGCATCCTTAAGGCCGGCGCCTGCTGCGTGGCCCTGAACGGCGCCAACAAGGCGCGCACCAGCGCAGCCCTGCTGGCCGACAGCGGGTCCGTGGGGCTGGTGACGATGGCGGCCCGCGTGGCGCGCGACCTGCCCGAGATCGTGCAGGGAGCGCCCGCTCTGCGCTTCGTCATCACCGACCGCGCGAATCCCGGGTGGTCGTTGCCCGCGACGCTGCGGCTCCTGCGAGCCGAGGACGTGGCCTCGGCCAGTCCAGCGCGCCTGGCCAGCGACACCGGCCTCGAGGACCTCTGCGCGATCCTCTACACCAGCGGCTCCACCGGCCTGCCGCGCGGCGTGACGCTGCGGCACAGGAACCTCGCCGCCAACACGCAGCAGATCCTCGCCTACCTGAAGTTAACGGAGGACGACAGCGTCCTCAGCGTGCTGCCCTTCCACTACAGCTTCGGCAACTCCCTCCTGCTCACGCACTTCGCGGTGGGCGGGCGGGTGGTCGTCGACAACCGCTTCGCGTATCCGTCGACCGTGGTCGAGACGCTCGAGCGGTCGCGCGTGTCGGGCTTCTCGGGCGTGCCGTCCACGTACGCGATCCTGGCCGCGAAGACGGACTTCCTGCGCCGCGGCTGGCCCGACCTCCGCTACCTCACGCAGGCGGGTGGCGGCATGACGGCGGCGCTGACGCGACGCCTGCTGGACGAGCTCCCCGCCCACATACGGCTGTTCGTGATGTACGGGCAGACCGAGGCCTCGGCGCGGTTGAGCTACGTGCCGCCGGAGCGCCTGCGCGAGAAGCTCGGCAGCATCGGCATCGGCATCCCCGGCGTCACGCTGACCGTCCGCGACGAGCACGGCCGCGAGTGCGCGCCGGGGGAGGTCGGTGAAGTGGTCGCCGCCGGCGAGAACCTCATGCAGGGCTACTGGAACGCCCCGGAGGAGACCGCGCTCGTACTCAAGGAAGATGGGCTGCACACCGGTGACCTCGGGCGCAAGGACGACGACGGCTTCATCTTCCTCGTCGACCGCATCAAGAACATGATTAAGGTCGGTGCCAACCGCGTCAGCCCGCGCGAGATCGAGGACGTGATCGCCGAAGTGGCGGGCGTCGCCGAGGTCTGCGTCGCCGGCGTGCCGGACGAACTGCTCGGCGAGGCAGTGGAGGCGTTCGTGGTCGTCGCGCCGGGCGCCGAAGTCTCGCGCGAGCGCATCCTCGCTCACTGCCGCGAGTATCTCGCCGTCTACAAAGTACCGCGCGGCGTGCACTTCCGCGATTCGCTGCCGCGCAGCGCCGCCGGCAAGGTCGTGCGCAGCGAGTTGGTGCGCAGTCTCTAGGCTCCCTCTTCGGGCGCCTCGCGAAGCAGCGGCCGCCTCGGGCCGTAGGCGCTCGTGCGGAGGAAGTACAGGAGCAGGGCGACCTGCCCCATCAGCCTGACTGCGTCCTGGACGACGAACTCGGCGCCGAAACGCCTCAGCGCCAGCCAGACGACGAACAACGTGCCTGTCGCCGCGAGGAGGACGTACTCGGTCCGCAGCACCGTCGAGCCGAAGACGATTGCGAAGGCGCACAAGACCGCCGCGTAGATCGCGAACACGGCGACCTCGGCCAGCCCGAGGTGATCGTGAAGCTCTCCGCGCCACTGGAAGACGTCGTCGAGCGCGAAGACGAGCGTCAGGGCCGCCGACGCGAAGAGGAAGGCGCTGAGGGTGCCCGCGTTGCCGACGCCCTTCCACGTCACCCCCCCGAGCAGGCAGGTCGCCGTGGTCGCGCCCCACAGGAGGATGCCGATCTTGTAGAGAAAGCCAGTCTCCCAACGCAGTCCCGCCGTACCCACAGGGTCTCGAGTCAGCGAGCTCGCCGGGATGTCCTTCCACACCGTGAGAAGCGCGACGAAGCCGAGCAGGACCGCCGTGAGGAGGACCGCCCCGAGGACCGCCGGCCACAGCGGCGGCCGACGGTCGTGCCTAGCGCCGCCCGACTCCACTGGTCTCCTGTGACGGCCTGGAGCCGTCATCGGCGCGACAACCGTGCCGACCCGAGTTCGGGGGCGGGGACACGCTCAGGTGACCTCTCGCACGGCCGCGTGCGCTGCCGCCGAGTCGCGCGCGTGCACGGCGACATCGCTGATGATGTCTTCGAGGGAATGCGTGGGGGCGAAGCCGATCAGTTCGCGCAGGCGCGAGAGATCCGGCTGCCGCGAGCCGAGATCCTCGAAGCCTGCGCCGTACGCCTCCTCGTAGCTCACGAGTGAGATCTCGGCGTCGGGGTTCACGAGGCGCTTCACGAGATCGGCGAGCGCACCGATGCTGATCATCTCGTCGTTGCCCACGTTCACCACCTGGCCCAGGGCCTGCCGGCAGTCCATCAACCGAACGAGCGCCGGCACGACGTCGAGCACGTGGGCGAAGCACCGCTCCTGCTCGCCTGTCCCGTACACGGTGATGGGCCCGCCGGCCAGTGCCTGCTCAACGAAGCGCGGGATCACCATGCCGTAGAGCCCAGTCTGGCGAGGGCCGACAGTGTTGAAGAGACGCGCGACCACGCCCTGCAGGCCCTTCGTGCGTGAGTACGACAGGAGGAGGAACTCGTCGATCGCCTTGGAGTACGCGTAGCTCCAGCGTGCGCGATTCGTCGGCCCGTACACCACGTCGTCGACTTCCGAGAAGGGCAACGCAGCGCTCTTGCCGTACACCTCGGAGCTCGACGTGACGAGGACCGGCTTGCCGTATCTCACAGCCTGTTCGAGGACCGCCTGTGCCGCGTTGATGTTCGTCTCGATGGTCCTGACCGGGTCTTCGATGATCAGGCGCACCCCCACGGCCGCAGCGAGATGGTAAATGCGATCGGAGGCGCCCAAAGCGCGATCAAGGAGAACCTTGTCCTCGACCTTGCCGATGTAGTAGGTGAACCCCTTCCTGCCGACCAGGTGCGCGATGTTGTCGAAGCTCCCGGTCGAGAGGTCGTCGAGCACGATGACTTCTTCGCCCCTGTCGAGCAGGTACTCCGCGAGATGGCCGCCTATGAAGCCCGCCCCGCCCGTGATGAGACTGATCATGCTCTCCCTCCGTTCTGGGCACGCCCTCGATGACCGGTTGCCCGCCCCTTCCACCGTGCACTCGGACTGCCGCAGGAATGTGGTTCCACGAGCGGCGTGACCCGTCCCCTTTCGGCCCGCGGCTCTCTGACGCGGACCCCTTACAGCCACCCGAAGGGACGGTGGCGACGCGGGCGCTGAGCAACCACACTCGTTGCGAGCTTCTCGTAGGCGTCGGTGACGGCATCCCACGAGTACTGCTCACGCGCGCGGGCCTTAGCCGCTTCTCGACAGCGTTGAACGCGCACCGGGTCCTCCAATAGCTCCGCAAGCACACGGCGCAGACCGTTGGCACGCTCGCTTCTGGGATAGCTGGCACCAGCGTCCCCAATCGTCTCCAGATTGGGGGGAAAGTCGCTTACGACGACGCAGTTACCCGCCGCCATAGCTTCGACAATCGCCGGGTGCGTGCCGCCGACTTCCGTTGGCTCAACGAAGATGGCCGCGTTTCGGGTCAGCTCACGGTACCCGTCGCCATATAGGTAGCCCGTGAAGACGATGCGCTCATCGTCAGTCTCCTTGAGAGACTTCTGATAGTCGTCAGCGTACGGGGCGCCGCCGACAACAACCAGTTTCAAGTCAGTCTTCAGCCCTTCGAACGCTTGGACCAATACGTGAGCGTTGTTCTCCGCAACCAGGCGCCCGACGAAGAGGATGTATTGTCGCGGTTCGAGCCCGTAGCGCCGCAGGTACTCCCCGGTGTCCACTCCGTCCATGTCCGCTCCGTACGGGATGTAATGTGTCTCTGCGCCATACTCCTCACGATAGACGGATTGCACGCTGCGCGAATCGGTGACAGTGGCTGTTGCGCAACGTGGCGCGTTGCGTTCGGTCCATCGGAGGTACGCACGTGCGCGGCGGCCCCACTTCACGCGCCGTGAATCGAGACCGTCAACATTGATGATGCTCGGGATACCGAACGCACGGCTTAGGGCCGCGAGAGGACTGTTCCCCGCGACGACATAAAGAGCGACATCCGGGCGACGGCGGAACGCCATGTGCAGGGTGCAGACAAACGTGTGGATGATGGTGTCGAGGTGCTTGGTGGCAATCGTCGGCAGATAGACGCAATGCATGCCCCGATACGTGCTGCAGTAGCTGCACGCGTGCGGCCTGCAGTAGACGGTCACTTCGTGGCCGCGCCGGGCAAGTCGTTGCCCGAGGTTCTCAACAAACGTCTCGAAACCACCGTAGCTTGCGGGCACTCCGCGTATACCCAAGAAAGCAATCCTCACCCGTCAGCCCTTTCGTGCCATGTTCCCAGCCTACCCCCAAGACCTGCTGCCTCCTTGCATGCCTCAGGGGGGCGCCAAGTCACTGAGGCTTATCGGCAGCGGATACGCTCAGTATAGCGACCCCGTGGGGATCAGCCGGACGTCCCGGCCGGTTCAGGGGCAGAGCGAGTTCCTGAGCCGGACGCTCGTCGTCACCCGCGGTGTCACGAGCAGCCGTGTCGCGCCACTCTCCTGCACCGACCTCGGGCAGCCCACACTCCACCCCACACGACCAAGACTGGGATCGGCAGACGTCGCACCGGCCGGGGTCGGCCGTCCCGGCAGTCGCTGACGCCGGCGTCCTTCTAGGGCTCAGTCGGCAGCCGTTCGGGCAGCTTGTTGGAGTCGTGGATGCCGCCGTTCCCCGAGGTCCAGTATCCTGCCGCCGTCGTGGGAATGTGCACGCCCAGATGGCTGATGTACCCGGTGATGGTGGAAGTCGAGAAGTCGTTGTAGAGGTTGGTCAGTGACCACGCAGTGGGAGCCCCGGGCTCTCCGGTGTACCCGGCGCTGTCCGCGCAGATCGTCGCGTCGCCCGTGTCGAAGGCACACCTCACCCAGCGTGAGTACTTCATCCCGTCGCAGCCGAAGATGTTCGAGTAGATCCAGGGCGGTCTGGACTGATACAGGTGCTCCGAGTCGAAGTAGACCCGGACGTTGGCGAAGTACAGGTGGCAGGGACCGAAGTAGCTCGGTCGGTTCACGTTGAACGGCGAGCCGCTGCCCGTCCAGATCTCGCAGTTGCGGGTCACGATGTGGTGGCTTCGGGCGACCTCCAGACACGCTCCGCCGAGGCGATCGAGGTTGGTGCCGTAGCCTTTGAAGAGGCAACCGGAGACGACCGTGTACAGGGGGTTGCGACCGCCCGACCACGAGATGCATTGGCTGCCGGCCGGCTCGAAGACGCTCCTGTAGACGGCGAAGTTGTAGGGGTGATTGTCGGGGCTGTCATCCGACCAGGCCTCGATGCTGAAGCGCGAGAACTCCTCGAACGTGCAACCGTCGAACGTGATGTCGTGGACGCCCCAGACCGCCTTCACTCCGTTGACGCCGCTCCATGCCGAGCCACTGCCGGGCCCGACGTTCCTCCTGAAGGTGCAGTTGCGGAAGGTAAGGTTGCGGTTGTTCGCGGTTCGGCCGATGGTGAGCACCCCGGCCAGGTCGCCCGGTATGTTCTGGTTGGTGGCCACGAACGTGCAGTCCTCGAAGAGCACGTTGCGCGTGTAGGCGGCGAGGTTCGAGCCGTCCCCGCTGTCGACCCCGATGACGTTGCCGAACTGCGACGCCGTGCTGAACGTCTGTCCGGTCACGGTGATCACCGGGGCGATACTGAACGCGTAGGAGTTCGACAACCTCCCGCGGACCGTGACGTAGACCTTGTGCAGGCCGGGAGACATGGCCGGCACCCTGACCTTGATGGAGGTGCTGCTCCACGAGATCACTTTCGCCTTCTTGGCGCACGGCGCCCACCGCTTGTACCCGGTGGGACTCGGTGTCGACACCGGTCGCTCGCCGAAGGTGACGGTCGACGTGCCCTGCGTGGAGCCGAAGTACTTGCCGCGGATCGTCAGCAGCGTCCCGATACTGGCGCTGGAGCGCGAGAGCGACGTGATCTTCGGGGTCTCGGCTCGGCAGGTCGACGGGAACAGCGCGACGGCCAAGAGAGCTCCAGCGACGAGGGTGAGGGCGACGACGGCCAAGGTCTTGCGTGTCATCCTGCACGTCCCTTCTGCAGTTGCGCACTATCCGCTGTGGGCTTGCTGGCGCTTTCGCCTCGCACGCCCGAACTCCTCGGAGGTACGGGCTTTGGGGAGAAGGGGGGGAGGGCGATCTGGTGGAGCAAGTTCGATCTGGTGGACCTGAACGTCGGCGGCGCCTGGCTTGTCTCCCTTCGGGGTCTCGCGGACTCACCGAGACGGATGCCGTCATGAGCGCCGTTCGCGTCGGGGTCGGTGCCGGGCGCTGTCCAGCGTGTAGATGCCGACGACCCTAACGGCCTGAGTGCGGCGCGTCGATCCGCAAGTGGCAGCGCCTCTCTCGTCCCGTTGAGCGCGGTGCGCCTTCCCGAAGCTGGCTTGGGCCGCAGAAGGCCCCCGAGCCATCGCAGTCTGCCGCCGAACGTCGCTCAGTACGCCCCGCGTCTCGCCAGCACCACGGGCACGGTCTGCAGCAGCAGCTTCACGTCCCAGCCAAGGCTCCAGCCGGTGACGTAGAGGTAGTCGAGCTTCACCATCTCGTCGAAGGGGATGTCGCTGCGGCCGGTCACCTGCCAGAGGCCGGTGATGCCGGGCGTGATGTCGAGGCGCTTCTGCATCCAGCCGCGGCACTGCTTGGCCTCTTCGGTCCAGAGTGGCCGCGGCCCGACGAGACTCATGTCGCCCTTGACGACGTTGAAGATCTGCGGCGCCTCGTCGATGCTCGTGCGCCGCAGCCAGGCGCCGAGGCGTGTGATGCGCGGGTCTTCCTTCATCTTGAACATCGGCCCCGAGTATTCGTTCTGGTCGGCGAGCTCGTGCCGCAGCTTGTCCGCGCCGTCGGTCATCGTGCGGAACTTGTACATCATGAAGCTGCGCCCGCCGCGGCCCGTGCGCTCCTGGCGGAAGAAGACCGGGCCGCGAGAGTCGAGCTTGATGAGCACGGCGATCACGGCGAAGAACGGCAGCGCGAGGACCATGCCGACCCCGCCGGCCACCAGGTCGAAGGCCCGCTTCACGGCCATGTTGAAGCGGCTGAGCTCGACGTGGCCGACGTCGAGCAGCGGGATGCCCTCGACGTCGTCGACGCCGGCCTGCGAGCTCACGACCTCGAAGAGGCGCGGCACGATGTTGACCTTGACGGCGTGGTCGGCGCAGAGGCGCACCAGCTGGAGGAACTCCGGGTGCCGCGCCTGCGAGAAGGCGACGATCACACGGTCGAGGTCCTCGCGGCGGATCAGCTCCTCGAGGTCGGCGAGCGTGCCCAGCACGGGCACGTCCGGCCCGTTGCCGTTGGGCATGGGCTCGCCGTCGTCGATGAAGCCGACGACCTCGAGCCGGTACTCGGGGTGCTTGGCGATCTTGGCGGCCAGCGTGTGCCCCACCTCGCCGGCGCCGACGATCAGCGTGCGCTCGACGAAGCCCGGCCGCGACCACACGGTCGCGCGCGCGACCCAGCGCCCGAGCGGCACGATCACGACGGCGGCGAGCCAGAAGGCGATGAGCGCGGAGACGGGAGCGGTCGCCCCGTCGACGAAGACCATGCCGAGGAAGACGAGCCAGCTCGCCGCGGTCAGGGCGGAGAGGCCGCTCAGCGCCTCGAGTGACGTGGCGCCACCGATGCTGCGCCCGGGCTCACGGTAGAGACCGAAGACGTAGAGCATGACGACCCACACCGGCGTCAGGGCCAGCAGGAGCCAGAGACTGGGCACCTGGGCGCCGGGGAAGGCGCCGAACAGGCGGCCCAGTACCGGCGCCGTTTCGAACACGCCTACGGCCCACACGGCGACGAAGGCGCTGAAGCCCAGCGCCACCGCGTCGGCCGTCACCGTCGCCGCCTGGCGCAGCCAGGCGGGGCGGCGCCGTTCGGCCGCCTGCGCCCGTGCGCGGGCAGCGCGACGCGCGGCAAGTTCGTCGTGCAGAGTGTGTTCGCCCACGTTGACTGTATCGGCAACAGCCCCGCCGGACACAACGGCTCCGCCGGGCACGACGGCCCCGCCGGACGCAACGGCCCCGGCGGGCACGACGGGCACAGCGGCCCCGGCGCCGAACGTCACGTTGTCGTGCGCGAGCCCGGCATCCGCCGCGAAGACCGGGGTCGGAGTGGCCGGCGCGGTCGCGGCGATGCCCGCAGGCGACGCGACCGCAAGGTCGGTGACCGGGACGAGCGAACGTGAGGGGTGGTCGGCGACGGCCGCGCCCGCGGCGGTCAGATCGTCCGCTTTCATCAGTGGTGCCCCCGCTTCTGGCCCTTCGGACGGCCTGCAGTGCCGTCCGGTCCCGCATGCAGCCTCCAACTACCCGGGACTGACTACATCAAATCAGATATGAACGGCCTAGGACAAAAAGAGTCCGTATACTGCCGTGACAACGAGTTCGACGTCTTGGCCAAGTACAAGGATAGGGCAGGTCCGGGACGGCAGAAGACTCCCCGACGGCGGCGGCACGCGGGCTTCCCGCACGACCGTCGTCGGGCGCCCGTGCGGCCGCCCGGACCGGCCGCCCGAGCCGGCCCCCGGGGAGGGTCAGACGATGGTCTCGATGGTCTCGATCGAGCGGGCGCGGCCGCCCTCGATCGAGACCAGCACGGCGTCGATCCGCGCCGGCCCCTCGGCGACCTCGAACTGCACCGGCATCTCGGTGAGGAAGCGCCGCAGGATGATGTCCGTGCGCACGCCGATGACCGACTCGGCCGGGCCCGTCATGCCGACGTCGGTGATGTAGGCGGTGCCGCCGGGCAGCACGCGGCCATCCGACGTCTGCACGTGCGTGTGCGTGCCGGCGACCAGGGCGACGCGGCCGTCGAGGTGGTGCCCCATCGCGACCTTCTCGCTGGTCGCCTCGCCGTGCAGGTCGACGACGACCGTCTCGGCCTGACGCGCCGCCTGGTCGACCAGGCGGTCGACGATGCGGAAGGGGCTGAGGCCGGTGTCCATGAAGAGGCTGCCGGCCAGGTCGATGACGACGACGGAGCTGCCGTCGCGCGCCGGGCGGACGGTCAGGCCGCGGCCCGGCGCCCCCTCGGGGTAGTTCGCCGGGCGCACGATGCGCTCGTCGCGCGCGAGGAAGTCGAAGACCTCCTTCTGCCGCCACACGTGGTTGCCGGTGGTGATCACGTCGACGCCGTTGTCGAGCAGGCGCAGGGCGATCTTGGAGGTGATGCCGGCGCCGTTGGCGGCGTTCTCGGCGTTGGCGACCACGAAGCCGACGTCGCGCTCGGCGATGAAGCCGGGCAGCCAGTGCAGCAGCGCGTCGCGGCCGGGCCGGCCGAAGACGTCGCCGACGAAGAGGAGGTTCACGACGCGGCCCTCTGGCGCCGGCCGCCGACCGGCGCTTGATGCGCAGCACTCATCGGGAGGTCCTCACGACCCGGCCCTCACCGGCAGGCCCTCGCGCGCCGTTCGCCGGCGTCAGCCGCCGACGACGACGCGCAGCGCCGCCTCGGCGGCGCGCAGCACCGGCTGCGGGTACAGGCCCAGGACGAGCACGCCGGCGACGGCGAGCCCCAGCGCGACGCCGACGCCGACCGACGGGCCGGCCGGGTCGGGGGTCACCGCCACCTCGTCGGGCCGCTCGCGGAAGTACATGAGCCAGACGACGCGCAGGTAGTAGTACGCGGAGACGGCGCTCATGATCACGGCGATCACGGCGAGCCAGGTGTAGCCGGCGTC